>Ga0335083_10002107_pt1 | contig 26637 bp, 31 predicted proteins | sample Lox_Sample_42_FD_206716 | JGI IMG/M metagenome (GOLD analysis project Ga0335083, IMG submission 206716) | Soil microbial communities from Loxahatchee National Wildlife Refuge, Florida, United States - Lox_Sample_4.2 | ecosystem: Environmental > Terrestrial > Soil > Wetlands | place: USA...
AGACTGGGTTTTTGTACCACTCTCAGCCTCAACTTTCGGTATATCTGCTTGTTTAATCTCATTAGGGCTAAAAACTAACCAGCCCTCGCCCTGTAAATTCTCGGCTAGTATCTTTACTTCTTCACCATTTAATTCCCTAGTCTCAAAGGTAAGTTTCCACGACCTATCAGCCTTGGGATTCATGTTGACCACTATAGCCGGTATTTGAATTAACTCATTCATCTTTCTCTATACCTAAAAATTCATCTAATGACTGAGTTTCAGGTAAGGGTTCAACATGGGGTTCATCTTCCGGCTCTATAACAGTTTCTTTGCCTTTCTTAACTTCATCAACCATATTAAAGAATATGATTGCTGTGGACGGTATATCAGTAAACTTAACGTCTTTATCTATACCAGCCCACTCTATAGCCTTGGTAATAGCCCACATAGCCTGTATAGCGTCTTCATCTTTATTGCTACCCTTGTTCCCACCGTAGTTACCATCTTCTTTAGGCGGTTGTTTAACAAAAGTTTCTGAGCCTTTAGTACCTACTTTTTCGTAGGTTTCCACTTTACCTTTCCAACCTACCTTGGCTATATCTCGGCTAAAGGTCTTAGCATAGAACTCTTTACCCTGGTAATCTAGGGTTAGTTTATTAATGACACGTTGTCCATCTGGACTCTGCCATATCTGTTCTGCTGACTTTGTTTCTACTTCTAATATCGGCACTACTTCAACCTCCAAATTCTTCCTTCTTTATCGTTAATACGCTTAATAGTGAACTTCCAACCTTTTAGGGTCCTATACTTAGACGCTAAGGTGGCTACACTATTGCGTTTATCTAGTGGGAATATAAAACTAGTCCCTACTGACATTTCAGCTATAGGATATTTAGCCCTATCGTCAGGGATAGGTACACCTTCCTCTATCTTGAAATCCATTATTTACCTCCTAATCTATCCGTTATATCTTTCATATAGGCATAGATACCTTGAACAAAAACAAAGCCAGTCATGCAGTCTGCAACAGCAAGACCTAAGTCCTCATTAGTGAGAATATCTAACTTGCCATTTTTCTTACCGGAGATAACCATTAATCCCTCAATCGGTAGTAAGTCTGTGCCACCATGCTCCTGTTCATAGACTCGCTGTTCAATATGAGCAGCTGCATAAGCCCCTAATTGCAGGAAGTTCTCAGGATATATGCCTTGAGGAGCTTTCTTAGAGATATTAGTAGTTTTGAAGTCACATATATAGTTCTTGCCTTTAATACAAAGTAAGGCATCATAGGTTCCAGCGTATTCAAGACTCTGGGAATAAATTACTTCCTCTACACCTAAAACTACTGGGTGTACTTTTTCAAACCACTCCTTAAAAGCATTAAAGGCGTTAACAGCTTCCTTTGAGGCAGTTTTTAAAGCTTTCTCTAACTTCACTGTGTCTTCTTTTAGAAATAGCTCCACTAACTCATGTGCTGATGAGCCGGTAGTAGCCCCAAAATCACGCTTGGTTATGTAGGCTTTAGAAGCCTCTCCAAGTTCTTTTTCGGTTATTATAGGTAGTTTGTCTCGCAAGTAGTCAATACTACAATCTACCGCCCATTGCATGAGGTCTTTAGAGAGTGTCTTACTCAATATACTAGTGACCCCAATGGGTTTAGTAACTTTCTTAGAAGTTGTTTCTTCTACAATATATCTAGGCGCACGACCTTTGGCTAAGGGATTGTGTTTAATATGGAATAAGCCATTATATATGTCTTTTTCCATTGCGATACTTGCCATTAAACACCTTCCTGAACTTCACCCCTAATCATAGTTTTCATCTAACCAGATTAGGAAATCTTTAATTGTTGCTCTTACTCCATTATTTTTACAGTGACTTTCGTATAATTCCCAAAGTCGCTCATCTATAGCTTCTAAATCAGGCATAGTCCATACCCGCCTTTCTCCTTCGGCTTTTACGTCCACCGATGGCTCCGGCACTACTAGCTAACTCACGATTAGCGTAAAAACCACCGGTATGTCCGTTCTTACCGCCTTTAGCACCAATACGTTTGTAAAAGTCCTTGCCGTGATTAGCTTTGTTTGTTTCGGCAGCTTTCTTACCACCCTCTTTGGTGCCGGACATTAAAATATTCCTACTTTTTTCCTAGCTGGAATTTTATCGTCTAAGCTTACTAGAGCTTTTTCAATGTCGTTTAAGCGTTGGTTAACTTCTCTTAACATATTAGTATAGCTTTTAACTATAGCTACAGCGTCTTCTCCAGCCCTAGATTTATCGAAGTTATTTAATACTTCTTTCTTATCCTCTATTTTATCCCTAGCTTCTTTAGCAATACGCTCTCTATATTGTCTGGCTCTATACTTCTTAAACTCAAGCCAAGTGTTTACATTTTGTACTATATGAGTTGTAGATGTAGAGCGACCCGTAAATTCCTCAACTTGCTGAGGTGTAATCCCGGCGTTTAGTAAAGTTTTAATTTTATTAAATTCTTGTTCAGTCATCATTTTATATGACATGTATGCTATCTCCTTAAATTAATTAACTGACTATCTGTCTTATCAAAATAATAAATTGTTATCTATAAGCTTTCCCCCTGATTTAATATCAAGTTAACAAAATATTATATATTTGTCAACCCTGACAATTTATTTACTTCTTCAACTGTGCATAACTCAACCTTATCTAAGTCAATTTGATATTCTGCTAGTTTAAAAGCCACTAAAGCCAAACCACCATTAATGCTTAACAGCTTATAAGCCGGTATATTAGCGAACTTACGTTCATATATTTGTTTAGGCATGTATTTTTTAACCCACGAGGCTTTAATAGAGCCGTCTGGAGTGAGTTCTGGTTTAAAAAACGTATCATTTACCGCCTTAATTAAGTTAATCGGCTTAAATAAGCGCTCTGTGCGTCTAAATGCTTTAACTTGATTAGCTGGAATACTTAAATTAGTGGTATGTATCGGTGTTTGGTCCTCTAAATGTTGTTTAACCTTATCTACATTTTTAGGGGCAATTTCCACTATTGTGCCATCAAAGGTTTCAATCTCCCAGTAATAGTCTTTCATATCTTCCAATATTTTAAATAATAGCTGTAACTTAAACAAAATACGCCTAAGCCTATTATTTGCCAGTTTTCTTTTATTAAGGTCATTGTGAATTGACCGACACTCATTGTCATAGCCATCTATCTCCCAACATATTGTCAATTAAGCGTTGTGCTTCTACTTTTGTCATATCTTTCATCTCCGGTGCTTTTATTCCTCTTCTTTCACATAATGTGATTATGAAATTCTTTTGCTTCATTGAAGCATAGGCTTTTTCGTCATTTATCTTATATAAAGACTGTATTGGTTTTAGGTTCATAGGTATTATCTTTATCTTTTTTCTCTTAAACTCCATATACCTTACCCTCCTACTACTAGGCTACTGACTAGATGATTTACAATAGTTTTACCTATTCACTCTCTTAGTTCGTTTCTAAGTCCTACAATTAGAGCTTTAGTGTAAAAGTCATCTACCCTGTGGGAGTGCCTAGTTTTTCATTTAGACAGGCTAGGCTCCAAACCTGAGGATAGACCACCATGGAGTTTTATACAGGCTCCGAACTGAATGTATTGTAAATGTATTTGCTAATGTGCTATATTGAATATAGCAAAAGGTAAACTAACCCCTCCTAACGGAGGGGATTTACTTTTATTAGCCCCTATTTATGTTTGCAAAAGTGTAAACTAAATAGTTAATTTAACTATACTGTTAAATATTTTACCCGTCAAGTACATCTATCTTTTTATCGGTATTTTTTCTAAGAAATGCAATTATGCTGACAATTTTATCCTCTAATTGCATGACATTTCTTATTACTGGCACATATCTATCGTCTTTATGTTGGTCTAATAGCTTAATTATGGTGCAGATTGATTGACTACCATATTTAGAGGCTAACCTATGAGCTGCATAGCGGTCATATCGGCTTATTTTAGTCGTACCAAAGGTTTCTGAGAAGGTGGTTAGAATTATGTCTACTTCAGCGTTACCATAGCCAACATGTAATAACCCCTCCTCATTTAAACGCTCGACAATTATTTCAGCTGTTTGCCTAGAAACACCCGTGGCTTCTATTAGTTCTATTACAAAATCATATTTTGCCATATCTCCTCCTTAATAGGCTATCTTAATGTAGTTATTATCTATTTCTAAGGCTTTAACTTCTTTATCGTGGTTTTCATCACTAGGGTTTAGTATAGCGGTTAATCTTTTCTCAGCGTGGTCAAATTCAGAATTTATTACCGGTGCGTAATTGCCAACATAGATATAGATAGCATTAGGGTCATAGTCCTTTAACTGGCTAGGCTTAAACCTATCTCTCATCATGACATTAAATACAGTAGAACTACCATAGTTAGCCGATAAGCCTATTCCATACTCTTGGATTCTAAAGACAATACGTCTTAGCCAGTCTGAGTGGCTAACTACTGCTATATCATTGAGGTTTACGGGGTCATCAAAGTGTTTGACCATTACTTCGACATGTCCTTCATTAGTGCTATCAACGGCTAATATTTGAGTTCTAATGCCTTGCATTTCTAGCCAATCTATTAGCCTAACTAATCTCTTGGACCGTAGATTTATGCTTTCTTGCTTAACGCTGCAATTCCAACTACCTCCGATTATGAAATAAACTCTTTTACCTCTAGGTTTACCATCGTACATTGAGCCAAAGTTCTCTGGTTGTCCGGTTATTACCCTATCAATATCTATGAAGTCACCCGTAACATCGTAATTTACTTGTAGTCCATCAGCGTCACCACCACCAAGCTGGGTATCTTTTTCGGTAAAAGTTCTAACTTTCTCGGGGTGATGAGTAAAGGTATCTATACACTCATCATACGACTTAAAAGCTGACCAACTTCCACTGCTACCCCTTGAGCTAGAGCTAGCATGAGATTTAGCTTTTGGCATGTGTTTCTGTACATATCTTAGGGCGGTATCAACCCCATCAAATTGAGCTATGCTCTTACTTTTATTGATGTACATGGTTTCGGTTTTAGTTAGCCCCACTATATATGTAGGGCTTTGATGTCTAACATCTACTAATTTATTCTCTACAAACAACATACTACCTCCAAGCTGATTCAGCAGTTTCACGAATACTAGCTTGTCTATCAGCTGGTATTGAGTTAAGTATAGCTAGGTCTAGCGCTTCACTAAATTCCATACCTGATTCTAGTAACTTAGCACCACGAATAGTAGCTCTAGGTGTAACTAGGGTTCGTATTTCCTCTTTAGCTACCTGTTCTCGGCAAGCTCTAACTACCTTAAGCCATTTGGTGTTATTGGCGATTAGATTTTCTTCTAATTTCTCATCAATTTCCCAGACTAGGACAGTAAATCTATCAAGTGTAGCAGCGTCTAATTGATTACGCCCTACATACAGTCTATTAGCTCCAAAGCCAAAGGTATTAGCTGACGCTACAAACACGAAGTCATCATGCTTTTTAACCATTTTATCTGGGAAAGCACAATAGGTATTAGATAGAGCAGCGTTAATCTGAACTAAGACATTGGAGTTACCGGCATCTATCTCATCAACTAAAAACACGCCACCATGTTCATAGGCTTTACGAAACAATGTTTCAACATAACCACCATTAGCGTGCATATAGCCCATGATGTCAGACTTAGATGTTTGAGCACCAACAGATATGGCATAGAAGTTTAGTCCTAAACCTTCGGCTACTTGTTCAGCAGCATGTGTTTTGCCTGTACCTGCCATGCCTACCATTAATACCGGTAAGCGATTAGCACATAAAGTGATTAGCTTTTCTAAAGATTTATGTTTTAAACCATTAACTGAGTGTTGTCCGTTAGAAGATATGACGTTAAGCTTTTTCCCCACTCGTAAGGCTTCGTTTAGTTCTTTTTCTTTGGTTTTAATGCTTTTTAAGAGTCTATCCACTTCTTTCTTGGCTGACTCTTTAACTAACGCCTTTGTTTGTACATCTAATGCACTAAACAGGCTAGTTATCTCGGTTGTAACCTTAGTATTCCTCGCCATATTTTACCTCCGTAAAGTTAGTACCATCTACAAAGATTTCACGTAAAAGTTTAGCCAAAAAGATAGATTTTATAGTCATCACTTTTTGAGCTATAACTTCCTCAGATTGTTTCTTGCCGAAGATGGTTTTATTGTGTTTTAAGTACTTCTTTTGCATTTCATCTATAGCCATTAGTTCACTAATTATGCCTTGAGTAATACCCCATACACGAGTATGTTGGCAGACTAATCTCATAGCTTCGCTGTAGTTACCTTTCATTATTTCCTGCATAGCCCACATAGCGTATTCCTGAGCTGATTTAGCTGCCGGTATTACTATTTGCATGTCTCTTAGTTTTTCTTGGTCTATAGTTTGCTTATCTTGTGCTGTTATCATATGTCCTCATTTCTGCGTATTTCACGCTTATATTTAAGTTTAGTATTCTTAGTTGGACCCAACTCCTCATATATTTCTTGTAGTCTTTCCTCACCTAGCTCCCCTGCGAGTAGTGAAAGCATATCTTTTTCTATGAAATTAAGAGCTTTAGCCATATTTATGAGTGTCGGAGTGCTCCCAGCTCCTAAAGTGAAAGACATTATGCCTCCTTTCACGTGAACAAATGCCACTACAAAGTCAGTCTTTTTAATTTCCTCAATTAATTTTTGCTTTTGCTCGTCTATATCACTATCTGATATCATCTGTTCCTCCATAATCTTTCATTATTTGCTTACTAGAGTCAGCCCTAAAGCCATTTTGCTTTAAAAACTCTTTAATGTGTCTAAGAGTTGTTTGGCTATATGTACCAAAGACCCTAACTCTACCATCGGCATAGATAATTGCTACTCTTGTACTGTAGCTAATTAGCTCTAAATCGCCGTTGTTCCACTCTACTCTAGCCTTACCATAAAAACTAGCTCGGCTATCATATTGTGCTTGTAATAGTGCTTGCATATTACCTCCTTAAAATGGTCTTAATGCACCTTTGTCCCATACGTGAAAGGTGTATGTTCCAGCTCCTACACTGGCACGTAACTCCGCTTCAGGTATGCGTGAACGGTGTCCTAACTTTTTGGCGACAGTTTGTCCTCTTTTGTTGACTGGTGCATAAACGCCAGTTCGTACTTGCTTAAATGTTGCCTTCATTTTGTCCCCGCTTTCTAGGGCATTTTACCCTTGTTTGTACCCCTGTTATGAGGTATAATTAAGTTATATTAAGGTACACTTTGGTGTAACCCCAAAAACGAACATTTACAAACAATCAATCGACTATAATTGCTTGCGTGGTATGTTCATACCATTGAACCTGAAGTGTTGTTACAGGCTCATATCTGGCAACGATTAATATTATTTAAACTTATTTATTACCTGAAGTGATTGCTCACTAAGCAGGTATTTAATTTTAATCTTATGCAAGGTATATCCTTATATATGTCTTAATGGCGTTAAATAACATGACCAACCCCTAATAGCAAACGCTATAAGTATTAGCTAGAGCGTCGTAATAGTCATAGTCATGCTCATTGATTTTAGTTCCTCTATCAATAGTGTTGTTATTCATAGATAACTCCCATCTGTTGCCAGATACAAACCTATAAACAGGCAATAAAACTCTAGCAACGCCGTTAATGTTGCAAGGCGTATAAACTAGAGTTATTACCTTAAAAATACATTACATAGCCTTATGCGGGTATCCTCCGCCAACGTGGTTAGCCATTATAGGCGCTCATGTAATGTATATGGATTAGTACAATTCATTTAATAGCCACGTTGCCCCTGTCACCAGAATTAAGACCGCAAAACTCTTTTGGAGTTCGGACTTTCGCCATACAAGCTTGTCACCATTAACCACGCCTATAAGGCTTAATTTAATGGCTCTCGGGTATTAACCTTGTCAAATCTAAGGCGTGTATAAAACCTTGATTATGTAGCTAGGATTGCACTAGCACAAAATACCTATTAAACGAAGTGTATTAAATTGTTAAACGTCGTATGCTATCAAACATACTAAACACATCTTACCATAAATCTTATAAATATGTCAATAACTAAATACATAAACTTATACACATGTGGATAAACAGTGGATAACTCAAGAGATAAGCATAAGCCTCGATAACAGATAATATCTGTACTCAATAGTAGTAAAGAGATAGACATATAAAATACAGTGACATATATAGTAAACAACGATATTAATAACAAGATGACTGGTGCCAGTTCTCACCTGCTTGACGGTACTCCCTAGCTATTTACAGAGGAAATATTCGCTCTATGCTTTCACCTGTACCACTACAAATTCAACCATAGCTGAGGATTTCTTGTATAACTATACGTATACTTATATACTTATACGTATATGCCAAATCGAACAATATATATACGTCAGGAAGATTTAAAAAAGTGGAACTCAATTAAAAATAAACCCGAATGGTTACACTTAGCAATTAATGGAACAAACGTGTCTCAAATAAATAATGTAATAGAAGAAAAATCTAAAATAGATAATATTATTAAGTCCTCAGTAACTCTTTCAAAAGAAGGTGAAGAATTACGACGTAGAATGGGTATATAATTAAATTATGCCAATAAAATATAAAGTAAATTGTAAAACCTGTAGGTTATCTAGAGAAAACCCTAAAATTAGACAACGGATTTACTACGCCTATTTTAAAAGGGATGAGCAAGAAGAAACCATCAAGGATATCGCCCGTGAGGTAGGGATTGATGATGCTGCCATATATAGGCATTGTAAGAATCATATAACTATAGCCCCTATTAAAAACCCAGTTCAGGTAGAAAAACATATCCAGGAATTAAAGGCTAAGATAGCTAAGGAAACTGAACTAGCCTTAGACCATGATTCTGTGGTGCCTAAAGAAGACTATGAGCGTGTTTTAGATGGAGTATTGGCTGAAGGTTTAGCCCAAATGAAGACAAATGGTAAAACTATCACCATCTCTCAACTCCTAACTGCTGCTAAGATTAAGGGTGATTTCCAAGCTAAGAAACGTGGGCAGGATATTGAAGTTATTAAAAGTATGTATAGATTCTCTAGTGGGAATAAAAATGGAACTACCCCCAGAACTGCAACAAGCACTAGCTGACGGACGTGAAGACCCTATAGTTTTTATAGAAAAACTACTAGGCATGAGGCTTCATGAAGGTCAAAAGAAATACATCCGCAACACTCAGCGTCTTAGAACTCGTATAAATGTCCTTACCTGTGCTAATAGGTGGGGTAAATCTACTCTCTTAGCCTGTCTCCATATCTGGTACTGCTTCTATAAAATCGGCATACCTCCGGCTAATGATGACAAATCCCAGCTAGCTTGGGAACGAGCTGAATATAGGACTTCAAATATAGCGCCTCACTCAGCTCTAACCGAACCCGTCTTTAAAACCATCGGTCAAATAATGACTTCCAGTTTTCCTGTGAAAGATAAAGACGGTCAAATGGCTCCTAATGACTGTCTTATAGGTTGGTTCTACTTGCCGGACCGGACATTGAACACCCCTCCTTATAAACAATTCTTCGACAACAACTCATATATTGAGCATCGGTCTCTGGGAGCTGACCAAGGGGATAGCCTTCAAGGTAAGCCCTATGGTTTAATAACCTATGATGAAGGCTTCCGGAGCGACCATTTACAAAATGAAATTGACGATGCCATCTTGCCACGTTTGGCTGATTGGCGTGGGCCATTACACATTCTTAGTACACCATCACAAGCATCACATTCCACGCTTTATGCTTACCACCTCTATCAGGATGGACTCATTGGAAGAAACCAAACTTATACCCAAGCCGGAACTCTTAAAGAAAATACTTTCTTCACTAAATCCCAAATAGATGACCAATACGCCCTCTATGCCGATAATCCTCTAAGAGACCAGGTACTTGAGGGTAAATTTATCTTCGGTGGTGATACATTATTCCCTTTCGACCAGATAGAAGCAGCTATGGATTCTAGCCTAAACGACGGTGAAAGGTTTAAAGAGGATGAAGGCTTAAACGAATATAATGAGCCAATTATGAAACCTCACCAATATGCCATAGGTATAGACACTGCTATCGGACAGGATGAGATGGTTTATACGGTCCTAGACATCACCACCAAGCCTTGGCGGTTAGTTTGGATGGAAGCTTGTAAAGGTAATTCCCGTAGCCCTCAGATGCATTTGAATAGTCTCTGTAACTTAGTAGATAATTATAAGCATGGTGCCAATGTTCAGATTCTCTTGGAAACATGGAACGGTGAGTCTGCTAGGTTTTATCATGACCTTCCGCCGTACATCAAATCTATCACGAGAACGTATGGTGCTTGGCAACCTGCTAAACAACGAACCGACAATGAAAACAAAGAAACCACCAAAACTCGCCTTATTAAAAAAGCTGACCTTCTGGTGGTACTTAAAAAAGCCTTAGCTGATGGTAACTTGAGATTACCTCGGAATAATATTAAACTGCTAGAGGAACTCCAGATATACCGTGAAGATGATTCCAAAATCCCCACTGATAGAGTTATATCCTTAGCCCTAGCCACCTGGTTAGCTGACGATACATCTAAAGTAGTGGCTCCGGTTTGGAATACTGTGGAATGGTAGATAAATCTACTTAAGGGTGATAATATAAAATTAATTAAAAAAGAAAAACATGTTTCCTCAAAATCCTCAAGATAATCCCTTGCAAGCTCAACCTGTACAACCTAATTCGGGTAATACTCGTTTAAATGGACAATATAGAGGCTCTGGACAAACTAATGAAGACCCCTATACACTTATAATTCGGGCTTTTGTTGGCGAAACTAGGTCTCAACTAGCCACCTTAACTGGCGAAATAGCCCTCAGAAATAAGGTAATCACAACCAATGATAGCTACATTTACGGCGATTTATTATCTAGAAGTCTCGATGTCCCTATTGGGCATGACTTCACACCTGTTAATTGGCTCAGACGGGTCGTCGAAATTCATCGTGTCCAGACTCTAGCTGATGGTTTTACAGTAACTTCCTCTTATCACGGTGATGATAGCTCAGTAACTGATGACCCTCAAGAAGTAAAACGAATAGAATTAGAAAATCAGAAGAAAAAACAATACGCCGAAGCTAGAGGTAAAATCTTCTCAGCCATTATGCGGGATAATGGCGGTGATGCACTCTGGGCTAGGCTGGTAGAGAATGCATCTGGTGTTGGAACTTCGGTCTTAAAGGCTTGGTATAGTGAAAAAGAAGCCAAATATAAGATGGAAATGATTGAATCTGTCGAACACTTCTACGCTCTATGGAATAAATCTAACTTCCGAAGCTATGATATGACGGCGTATGTCTACCAAATCTCCAAACAACAAGCGGTAGAGCAGTTCAATGTACCGCCAGATGTTGCTACTTCCCCCTTAGGAATGCCTTTGGCGGTACTTTCTTCTGCTAATACCATCGAATACATCTCCACTCAACCAATGGTTACGATTATGGAAGTTAATGGCAGAGTTCAGGGTTGGGGTACAGAAAACGGTATCCTAAGACGGGTAGCTGTAGGCGATGAAACTCCCTTAAATGCTGTAATTGTCGGTGATAGGGTCAAGAGAATCATAGATGACCCCAAATATATGCCCCATTTCTACATTCTGCCCAACAAACTTATCCGTAAGCGACCATGGGGACTACCCGATGTCACCACAGGTGCAATAAACATCAACCAAACCTACATTGAAACCTTATCTGACTGGCGAACTGTTGCTTCTAAGGTGAATTTCCCTAAATATAAAGCCTTTGGGTTTGGTATGGACACCCAATTACCTAAACCTAAGGCTAGAACAGTTGAAATGATTGGTCTTGGCGAAGGTCAGGATATTAAAGGTATAGATACCCCCGCAGCTGGGACAGAAATAGACTTTGAACGCCAGCTGGCTGAACTAAAAGAAGAATTTGTAAGAGAAACCGGCATCTCTCAGCAACTATTTGATAACCCAGATGCTCCATCTAACTACGTCTCCAACCAAACTATGATGACGGCTATGAAAACTATCTCCGACCAGGTAACTGCTAGGAGACAACTCTGGGAACCAATTATAGTTAAGATATTTGAAGATGCTCTAGATACCCTTTCATTATGGGATGACAACATTAAGGAGCTAAACGATAAAGAAGACCTTTGGTATGTCCGAGTAGATTGGCCTCCTGCTATTAGGAAAGACGACCCAGCCTACCAAACCATGTTAATCAACCGAATCAACACCAACACCATTTCTATTCAATCCTTTATGGAGCGACTAGGGGAAAATGGTAAGGAGGAATTAGACCGAATCCGTGATGAAATGGATGACCCCTTCACTGCTTCTATACATGGTAAGATGGTCCAACTTCTGGCTGAGTATAAGATTGCTGGACCCCCATCTACGGCACCACCTAAGGTATCTATTAACCTTCGTGGTGATATTACGCCTGAACAAGAAACTAACCTTTCGGTTATGCACGACTGGGGAGCTGGTCCTATCTATGGTCCAACCTCTGGTCCTCAAGGTCAGCAGGGTTCTCGTGCCAATGATAATTACGTTAACCAGGGTATGATAACTGGACAACCATATAATACTGGTCTACCAATAATCTTCGGGCCAGGTGGACAAAATCCAGGCAATCCAAATGCCCAAATGGGTAATGCTGCTATGAACCCCAATCAGACACTACCAGGTGGTGCTCAGGGTCAACAAGGTCAGACAGCTGACCTAACAGCCCCAACTTCAGGTAATCAACCTGGACAACAGCCAGTCAGTTCACCAGGCTCTGGTCAATCTACGGCCACCTCATCTCAAGGAGCTGTTAATAAAGCAACCCAACGAAGGGGTAAATAGTATGGAATACATGAAGGGGACCTTCTGATGGCTAGTTTAACTAGTAACCTTAATATTGGTACAACCAATGCTTCATCATTAGTTAAAAGTGCATCTTCTTTAGCTTCTCAGTTAGCTGAGTACCAAGACCAAATTCATGCTCTTGATTATGCTAACTCAGCTTATACCGACGATGCTTTTGCTATTTATCAGAACTATCTGACTGGTAGAATAAATACTCTTAACTCAACAGGGACACTAGCAAACGCCTCTAAAGCCTTAACTCTAACTAAGACTTTAGAATCAGCTATGCACTCCAATATTTCAGCTTCTATTACTAGAGAAAATATTGATATTCTGACAGGCAATGCTACTAACCAAGATAAATACGCTCTTATAGTCAGACAATATCAAAGAGCACTTAATAATGGAGACCTTACTCTAGCTCAAACTCTAGAAAAACAAGCTTATGACCTTAATCAAACCATCCAATATCAAGCACAGCAATCAGCTGATGCAGCTGCTGCCTTAGCTAGAGCTGGTAATGGGCGTACTACTGGGACTTCAGGAGTGTCGTATCAAGGTGAAGTAGTTACTAACCTTACTAATGGACTTAAATATCTTAATGGTTTAGCCAAAGGAGCATCTGAAAAACAATTAAATAAGACCTTGCAAACCTACGCTCAGCAAGCAAAACCCCAATTACAAGCTCTAGGAGTTAATATAAAAACCGACCAACCCAACTACTTTGACGTTGTTTACGGCGTGGCTGGTGCTATCTATAACGCTAAGGTTCTCCAGGCTCAAGCTGAAAATGCCTCCAATCCATTAGTAGCTCAAACTTATGCGTCAGAAGCAGCTAACTATCTTTCAGGTGCTACTAAATTCGATACTTTAGCTGGTAAACTTACCGTTCAAGAAATTCAGCAAGCTCAACAAGACCCATTAATGTTCACTTATGATAACTCCACCAATACTTATAAGCGAGATATCCAAAGTGGCTATCAGTATATGACCTTCACCAATGCTGATGGTACAACTTCTCAGCAATTAGTACCTAAATATAGTGCCTTCCCAGATACATCTTCAGGAAGACAAGCCTTTAATAAGATTGATTTTATTACTCCACAGGAAACATCTATGATGACAAAACTAGGACTTAACTTCGGAGAAAATAAATCAGGTACTACAGGCGATGGAGTTCAAGCAACTATAACCAACAACTCCCCAGAGTGGCTTAAACAAGTGGCCGGAGAAAGTGGTGTTGTTAATTTTTTTACTGGCCCAGATGGATTCGTCCAATTTAAGGCTGGAACTTCTACAGGAGAAGGAAGTTCATACTACACACTTATGACCGACACCAAGGGTCTAGGTGGATTATTTGAACACTTACCAGATGGTAGTATTCGTCTAGCGGGTGGAGACTATGGCTTCAATGCTAGTGCTATGCAACTTCTAATTAATAAAGGTCAACAAACTCAATATCAAGTTAAATTAGCTGAGGCTCAAGCTCAAGCTAAACTTCAATTAGCTCAACAACAAGCTCATCAACAACTAGTAGCTCAACAGGCTGCTAGAGCTGTTGCTCCACCGGCACCACGGCCATCACCTGTGGCTCAAAGACTACAACCAACAGCTTCACCTCAATTCCCAACCTATAATCCTCAAGGGAATAATGTAAATCCACAAGGTAACACATTTAACCCCCAAGGTGGAACAGTTAATCCACAGAATGGTGGGACTAACGCTGGAACACTTCATTACACTAGCGGGGCAGGTATAAGGTTATAGTATGGGTCCAAATCCTTTTAACATGCCAGGGTTTGGGTCACTGTCACCACACCAGAACGCCCAAAACCTACAACAATCAGTCAATCAGACTGCCCCATTAGCTACTCAGTGGCATGGTCTTCTTCAACATGAAGGACCCGAACAAGTCTTTAATCAGCCATCTACTCCTAAAGCAAACACAGGAGTATTAGCTGGCTTTACTCATTTTATAGGTAATATAGCTGGTGATGTTGGACACTTTGTATCAGGAGCCGGAGCAGCCATAGGACATGCATTAGGGGGGATGGCTTCTAGTGTTGTTAAATACCCAGAAGGAGTTTATAAAGGTTTTGAAGATAAAGGTCAGATTAACCAAAACATGGCTACCTCGGCTCATTTAAGTGCCGAGTCAGATAATTTATTCAGGCAGTATAAAACTGGTAAGATTTCCAAACAAGTTTATGACCAACAAACTAAGGAGCTAGATAAAGAATTTAATTCTTTAATAAATAGTGAAAACAATTTAGAGAGTAAGGTTAAAATAGATAAACAAAATACTTATAAGGTAACTACAGACTTAGCCTCAGCTATCGTAACTGTAGTTACCTTAGGAGGTGGTGACTTAGTCTTTGTAGGCGGTAGGGCTTTACTAGGAGATTCATCAATTCAAGCTGCTGCTAAGTATCTTACAACCGAAGGAGCAGGAGCATATTTAACAGCTGCTGAACAAACTCTAAGAAAAGTAGCTGCTGATGAAACGGCTTTTAAAGCTTTAACTCCAGCAGCTCAAGCTGCTACTAGAGATTCAGTTATTACTGCAATCCAACAAGCAGGTAATAGGGCGATGGCTTCACAGATAGCTAGAGGAGCAGTCATTAACTTGATGATTAAATATCCTCTTAACTATACTGCTCTATCTCAAACAGGTAATGAAATATATAAGCAACTAGATAATAAGCAGTATGGTGCAGCTATTAGAACCATGGCTTTTAGCGCCCTTCTTTTAACCGCTGGAGGACCATTTGCTAAAGCCTTCAAGTTTGGTGGCTCTAAAGCAGGTTTAGCTTTGTTCGGCGAAGGAAGTTTTTGGGACAAATTAAGCACCTACTATGGAGATGGAAGTCCTGATGGCTTTGCTAACGCTACAAGAAGTATCATTTCTAAAATGACTCCTCAACAAGCAAAGGAATTTATTGGGCAATTATCTGATGCTGCTGCTACTAACATAAAAGCTACAGGTGGAAACGTCACTATGGCGGTCGATAGGTTCGCTAATGGTATGCGCTATACATATGGACACAACCTAGGCTTAATAGACCATGAAGCTGCTCTACAAGACATGGCTAAGATGGCTAAGTGGCACCAAGTAGCTAACGATGTAGCCGAAAGATTAGGTATGGGTAAAGTAGCTATTGGAAGATGGGATGCTAGGGCTAAAAATATAATAGCCAATATTGTATCTTTACCAACTACAAAGGAAGAAAGAATTACCGCTTGGGAAGATTGGAAAACTGCCAACTCTCAACTGGCTGGAGCTAACAATGAAAGTATTGATGCTCAAATGAAACGTATTTTAAGTCAGGATAAAACTTCAGAAGCTCTTAAACAAGATATTAAAAGAATTAAAACCAGCTTTGAAGTTAAAGGTTTTCCTAAGGATATTGCCCGACAAATGTCTAGTGAAGGATATATAGTAATCAAACCAACTAAGTTAGAGGCTCCATTTGAAAAAGGTTCAGGTAAGTTTAAAACATCTTTCACTGAAGATAACCAAGATTTGTTTATGAAGGCCAAACAACCTTTACCCGTACTTGAACATTTTGGGGGTGCTTTAACTTCTATGGGATTATCACCCTACGCTTCATCTCAAGCTGTTTATTATACCTTTAATAACAACCTAGCCAAGAACCTTGTAGCCAACAATATTGGTGATATAGGTAAGGCCAAAGAAGAATCACAGCTTCAAGCAGCTGATACTATGGTTAAAAAATTAACTAATTATGCTCATAATCCTAGGTTAGGATTTGACATTAAAGGAGTACAGGTACGCCCCCCAATTACCGACCTTAGACAACTCACTACTAGAGATATTCAAGAAGCTCTTAAAATAAATAAAATCCAAGCAGGAATAGTAAAAGACTCTATCTCTGATGCTATGCTTCAAGTACCTATAGCTATGAGAGGCTTAGGTGATAAGGTTGTTGATTATGCTAGGAACTTACCTCTTTATAATCACTACTTAAGTGTACAAGGAGCAGCTAGATTTGCTTGGAATCCATTTTTTAAGATAAAACTTGCTGCCAAGACAGAGTCCTTATCACAATTAGAATCAGGTGGTAAAATCCTTACCGTACCAGGTGTAAATACTATGATACGAATGATTGCCCCTGAAACCTATGGAGAAATCCAAAGTACACGGCGAGCCTTAACAGAAGCGGGCATATTTGACAAAGGTAAAGTTGGGGTCTTTGGGCAAGCCGGTTTTGCAGGTGGTGAAGGGTTCTCAGATGTAGGAGCTGAAAGTTCAGCTTTAGGCCACACCCTTCTTCCAAGTCAGGAACGGTCAATCTCATCCTTAGTAATTACCCAAGCTAGGAAATCAGGTTTATCTACCGAAGACTTTATTAAAACCTACCCTAATCAAGTAAGAGATACTGTTCAGGCGATTGTAGGTTATAGGAAGTCATCGGAATTTCTTAATTCCCCCATGGCTCGAACCATTAACTACGCCTTCTTCCCCTTTAGATTTAATGTTAAGGTTGCGGGATTTATGGCACGAGCGCTTATGAGAACCGATACTATAACTCAGTTCGGAGTATTACATGGACTGTACAATGCATCTAATTGGCTTAATAGTGCTGAAGGACAATCATGGTACTCTCAAAACTCTCAATTAATTCAACTGCTTAAGTACTTTACTCCTATGGAAACTTTATCTACTGTAGCAAGAGTTCTAGGGCAACAACCACACTCTGTTAGTGATTTTGGAGAATTAGGAGGTCTGCCCTTCGGCTGGATACCTCAAGTTATAGATGCTACATTTAATACCAATATTACTAACACTCCCTATATTAGCCCTACCACAGGAGACCCTTTACCAAAATATGTACCAATTACAGATAGAGGGCATTTACTAGTAGCTATTCAGAATATGATTGGTTCTTTATTTACTTACCCAGGTGCTACTGTTGGATTACCACCAAAATCTAACATTACTAAACAGGCTGCTACCTTCCTTACTACAGGTACAACTAAAACAGATAAGACAGATTTTAACAAAGTTACTCCACCTATACCTCCAGGACTTCAGAGCTTTAGTGATGCTGTTAAATCTGTTCACCAGAGTCAACAAAGTATTCTTTTGACTAATCCTGAAGCTCAAATACAAGCTTTACCTAAGAACCAACAACCTGCGCCTAATCCTGGTGGACCTAACCCAACTAATCCAGTCTTACAAGTACCTAGATTAACTTCACCCATAGATACTACTCCAGGTAAAACACCAGCATCAGCAAAGCCTAAGAAACTTAAGAAATCTCAATTTAGACCTGCTTTATTACCAGGACAATCAGCATATGGCGAGCTTTAACAACCTTCAGTTACAGAGTTATCTTGCATTGGTGCAGCCTGACAGATATCTCCAGTCTGGTATGGTGTAGACAGGAATATGAATACAATAAATAAAACCAAAACAATGAATAAAATAACTATTATATTATGTTTCATAGGACCTCCTTATGATTATAGCGATTGATTTTGACGCAACACTTATGGACCCTAAAAACGTCCAACCAGGCTACCGAATGGGACCACCAACTCCAGGGGCTATAGCTGCTACTAAACGTCTAAGGGCCGAAGGACACACTATTATAGTCTTCACTGCTAGAAATGTCCAAGACCCTAGAGTTCATAAAGCTGTCATGGATTGGTGTGAACACTTTGGTATTCCTGCCTCAGGTGCTTCTAATATTAAAAGCCCCTCTTATGACGTAATAATAGATAACCGAGCTATACATTTTGATTCCTGGCCCCATGTAATGATGAACTTAACAGATATCCAAAATAACGCTAAAATGTAAGTATGAAATACATACCAGGTTTTGAAGGTATTTATAGTGCAACTAAAAATGGTAGAATTTACTCTCATAAAAGTAAGAAATACTTAAAACCTAATATAGTTAAGGGTAGAGAAATTGTTCATTTATGTGTAAATTATAAGCACTCATTTCATTTTATTCATAAACTAATCTATATAACTTTCAAGGGTGAAATACCAGAAGGTTTAGAAATAGACCATATAAATGAAAATAAAAGAGATAATAGATTAAAAAATCTACAATTACTTACTCACCAAGAAAATGTTCAAAAATATTTTAATCATAACCCTAGAGAACGCTTGACTAACGGTAGGTTTGCATAGTACTGTTATTTTAGAGTGTTAAAAACTAAAACACTAGTAACTAGGAAAGAGAGAAATATTATGCCAGACACTACTGAACCAGTAGAAACAGGTAACGCAGGGACCTCTCAAACAACGGTACAACCAGCTGCACCCGATACGGGCAATGCACCTGACCCCGAAGTAGAACGTCTCCGCAAAGAAAAAGAGCAAGCAGATATGCGTGCTCGACAGCTTGAGAATGAACTCAAAGCTAAAAACGAAGCTGAGGCCGAAGCTAAGAGGAAACAATTAGAGGAAGAAGCTGAATATAAAACTCTGTATGAGAAAACTCAGGCCGATTTAAAGGCTATGCAGGACACTCAGGAAGCAGAGAAACGTAAGACCGAACTTACTAAAGCAACCGAAGAAATCTTTAAGGAGTATCCTAAAGAAGTAGTTGATTTAGCTAATACCGCTGGACTCGGTTTATCCGATAACAGTGAAGCTGCTCAAACTGCGTTAAAGGAAAAACTAGATGCCTTCAAAGCTAAGGTAGCACCTACCACCGAAGCCGGTGGCGCTAACCCACAAGCTAATCCATCAGCTCCGGCTGAAACTGGTCAAACCAGTGGATTAGGTAGACCTAGAAGTCTAGGCGTGGACACGGGTGAAGTTACGATTCAGCCTGAAGCTAATAAGCAGAAGGTACATGAATATCTGGATGGACTTCAATCTATCAAACAGATGAAACTTGATTCAGGTCATTACAAAGAAGCCTAAAACTCTAACATACAAACTTTAAAATTTGGAGAAACACCATGGCGATTGGTTTAATTACGCCTCAGGATTCTTCAGCAACGATGCAAGAAGACATTGTAGATGCTATCTATAACGTTGACTTTAAATCTACGCCCTTAGTTTCTAGAATTGGAGAGAGTGTTGCAACTAACACCCTTCACCAGTGGCTAGTAGACTACTACGATACTCCAGCTGCAAACGCTGGTATCGAAGGTGCAGACGTATCTGTTGTTGATATGGTTGTTCCTGTCCGTAAAACTAATATTGTTCAGTTATTCCAAAGAGTTATAACAGTTTCAGATACCGAAATTGCTATTCCTCACTATGGAATGAACGACCCATTTGAATACCAAACTCAGAAAACTATGGTAAGAGTTGCTCGTGATATCGAGCTAGCTGTTGTCCTTGGAACTGTAGCTTCAGGTTCATCTGGTGTTGCTCGTTACTTGAACGGTGCTATTGCACTTATTTCAACTAACAAAACTGCACAAACATCTGGTACATGTTTCACCGAAGATGTATTTAATAACTTAATGGCAGCTGTTTATAACAACGGCACCGATGAGGATGTTGACCTAGTATTGGTTGGCGCACCTTTGAAGCGTGTAATTGATAAATTCAGCACCAACACCACTAAGTATCTAGATGCAACTGCTTTCGAGCAGGTACTTCGTGTGGACACATACATGTCCAGCTTTGGAGTTCATAAGATTGTTCTGGAAAGAAATGTTCCAGGTGGCACTCTAGGAACCCCAGCCTCTATTTTAGGAGTTGATACTTCTAAATGGCGTTTAGCATGGCTAGTAAACCGAAGGGTCGCAATCCGACCACTAGGTAAAACTGGTTCTGCAACCAAGGCTCTGATGGAAGGTGAAGTGACTGTTGAGGCACTAAACGAGAAATCAAGTCTTTACGCATCTGGCTACTTTACTTCATAATAGAAGTACGGTCTGGAGGCATAGATTAAGGACCCCAAACGGGTCCTTTTTCTTTTGTTAAAAATTTGACTGACGTGCTATTATTCATTTAAGTATGGGCAAAAAGGGGACTAAATCGGTATTAAACACCTCCTCTGCTGCTGACTCTAAAATAGCCAAAATGTCATCTAAAGAAAAAGGAAAGGCTATAGGTGGTAATCCAGATGAGACCGACTACCGCAATATGCTAACTTTTATAGAATGGCACGAGCAAGAACACCCAGGGCTTATTAGACGAATGAGGCAACAGGTAGAAATTGAAATGAGACTCTCAGGGTTAAATAAACACGCTGAATTATCTAAAGACTCTGAACTTATTAAAGGTTTTTGGCTACCGGAAACTCTCCAAGCTCTCTGGGAAAAAGCCTATCCATCACTTTATACCAATAAAAAACACGCTCAGTGGTTCTGTAATAAATTCCCGATATTCTCCTTTGCTGATGCAGCTAAAAGTATTAAACGATGAATGTTAAAGAATATCATCAAAAGAAACAGACTGTAGCTTGTACTTTCATCGTTGCTGCTTCTGATGAACGTGAAGCGCCACTCTTAGCCAACGCCCTAGCCTCTATTAATGGTTATGTAGATGAAATTTATATCCAACTCAATCACCCTAAAGATAAAAAAATAGACCCTAAAGTTAAACAAATAGCCTACCAATATACAGATAAGGTTTTTGACTATATTTGGACCGGTAACTTCGTAAACGCCAGAAATGACATATTCTCTAAAATACCTAAGAAATATGATTGGATAATGTGGTTAGATACTGATGATACAGTACTGGTACCAGAACAAATCCAACCTGTATTATCCATTATGCCAAAGACTGTTGATGGGTTATTTATTTTATACGACTATGACCACGATGAATATGGCAATGTCACTATTTCTCACTGGACCTCTAGAGTAGTGCGTAATAATGGTACCTTTGCCTGGAAATCAAGCATAGATGATGATGAAGTTTCGGTACATGAAACTCTGGTAGCTAAACGTAATGTTCAAAGTGTCTCTAATGATGAGTGGAAAGTGGTACATCACGCTAGCAAAGACCGCCGAGAAGACTCGCTGCTTAGGAATATTAAGCTACTTCAAGATATGTATAAGAGACAGTCCGAAAAAGGTGATGTAGACCCTCGTATTCTATTCTATTTAGCTACTCACTATTATGATGCCTATGACTTTGACCAAACACTCAACCTATTAGGTGAATATCTTAAGTTCTCAGGTTGGCCCGAAGAACGTAGTGAAGCTCACTACTACATTGGCAAGATATTAGCTATGCGAAAGAACGACCATGCTAAGACAGCATTTCTATTATCCATAGGTGAGAACCCAGATAATGTCTCAGCCTACATAGAACTAGCTAAATTAGACTTCAAGATGGAGCGTTACGAACAAGCTGCTAACTGGCTAGAAAAGGCTGAAAAGATTGAACGTAAAGTTACTCCTATGGTTAGACATGATAATAAGTACGAACTCTACACCTATATGTCTCAATGCTACATGCAATTAGGTGGTAAGAAGTTAGATGAAGCTCTTAAAGCTGCTACTAAAGCCTTGACCCTAAGACCATACGACCCCATGGCTCAAGAAAATAGAGATAAGGTTCAGAGCATGATTGATTATAGAGATACCATGAAAGCTGCTACTAGGATAATCAGGGTATTAGAAAAGAACAAAGAAACTGAGAAATTACTACCTTTATTAGAGGTTTTACCTAAAGAACTAGATGACTCTATACCAGTTATAGACACTTATCAGCGCTATACTAAGCCAAAGAAATGGCCTAAGAAATCCATAGCTATTTATGTAGGTCAGTCACCTTTGGGTATCTGGGGACCCTGGTCTATGGACGATGGGGGTATTGGAGGCTCAGAAGAAGCAGTTATACGTCTAGCACCACTATTAGTTAAGCTAGGTTGGAAGGTAACTGTCTTTGGTTGTCCAGGCGAACGAGCTGGAACTTACGAAGGCGTAGAGTGGAAGCAGTACTGGGAGATGAACGCCAAAGATACCTTTGATGTCTTAATATCTTGGCGAGCTATTCACTTCTATGATTATAAATTTAAAGCAAGGAAGAAATATGTTTGGTTCCATGATATCGTACCTAAAGAAGAAATTACTAAAGAAAGGATTAAAAACTTTGACAGAGCCATATTTGTATCTAAATATCACTCCGACCGACCAGAATTTAAAGCTATATCTGCTTCTAAGGTATATGTATCCGCAAATGGAATTGACCCCGAAAACTTCAAAGTCCAAAAAGTAGAACGTAACCCTCTTAGGTGTATATATATGTCAGCTAATGAACGTGGGCTTAGAATACTTCTAGATATATGGCCCGATATTATTAAAGCCGTACCTAAAGCTAAGTTAGATGTCTATTATGGTTGGCACTCTTTTGATGCAATTAACCGAGATAATCCTGAACGTATGATGTGGAAGGCTACTATGGTTGATAAGATGAAGAAACTTAAAGGTGTTACTGAAAGAGGTCGTATTGGGCAAGCTCAGCTTCATACAGAAATATTTAAGTCGGGTATCTTCGCTTATCCTTGTACCTTCCCAGAAGTAAGTTGTATCTCTGCTATGAAGGCTCAGGCTGGAGGTGCTATTCCGGTTACGTCTACCTTTGCCAATTTAGAAGATATAATCCACTTTGGGGATAAGGTAGAAATGAATAAGTTTGAAGAAGCAGACATAGAAAGATATAAAAAACATCTTATAAGTTGGCTATTATATCCAGAAAAGCAAGAGAGAATCCGTAAACAGATGATAGAGTGGGCTTTAAAAAACTTAACTTGGCAAGCAGTTGCTGAGGGCTGGGATAGTGAAATGCAATGAAAATCTCATTTGTTTGGGACTGGGAACCTTTCTACCCCCAAACAATATCTTGGCTAGACGGTTTATCAGCAGCTTTAAAAGAACTCAGGAATAGGGGTCACGAAGTAGAAATACTTACGTGTGGTGAATATAGAGAAGTAGACAATCCTTACCATCTTATAAAGGTAGTTCCTGATATAAAACAAGAAGTAGTAAAGTATAACCCAGACGTAGTACTACATTTTGGTGATATGACTAGACCCAATGCTAAGCCCCTAAGAGAATTGGGCATACCAATGGCTATCTGTTTTACTGGCGGAGAACCAAATAACTATAATACCTATGAGTTTAAGCATATCTTTGTAGAGAGTGAAGTTTATAAAAGGGCTTTTGAAAAGTTGGATTGTTCGGTCTCTATAGCCTTTGGTACTAATACGGATTTATTTACCCCCGTAGAACAACCTAAACTATTTGATACCATATTCCCTGCTACTTTTGCTGCATGGAAACGACATGACCTTTATGCTCAGGCTACTAGAGGGCTTAGGTCTTTGGCTGTAGGTCACATGTATAGTGACCACGAACAAGAGTGCTGGGAAGAATGTGTGCGGTTAGGGACTACAGTACTACCTTATGTATCAGGAGAAACTCTACGCTACTTATATGCTGCATCTAAAATATGTGTCGTAACCTCTATGAGTAGCGGAGGTAGTCAACGAACTGTGCTAGAGGCTATGGCGATGAACATACCGCTTATAGTTACAGACAGTGATAAGTTTGATTTTACCAATAATGAAGTATATAGATGTGACCCAGACGCTGATGAAATACGAAGTTATATAAATGCGATATTAGAAGATGATGAACATGAAGTTAATACTAGAGAGTATGTTTTAAAATATTGGTCACATATTCAATATGCGGATGCTCTAGAGAAAGGATTAAAAGAAATTGCCAAGTAGCTGGTTTCACCAAATTCCATTAATTTGTAAAGAGTTGGAAAAGAGACAACCAACCTCTGTCTTAGATATAGGTATCGGCTATGGTAAATATGGATTTTTAGCTAGAGAATACGGTCACGCCAAGATAGTAGACGGTGTTGAAGCTGAAAAAAGGTATATAACACCTATTCAAAAGTCTATATACGATTCCCTCTATCTAGTAGATATCACCAAAGAATTAGACGTTATAGCTAGGGTGTATGATTTAGTTCTATTTATAGACTGTATAGAACACATGAGTAAAGAGGAGGGTCATATGGTCCTACAACATTTTAAATGTCCAATTATTGTATCTACCCCTGCTATGAGCTTCGGGCAAGTTATAAAAGACTACCCCTTTGAAGAACATAAGAGTGAATGGGTCCCTGAGGACTTTCTAGATTATCCCTGTGAACGAATAGTTGACCCTGAAGGCAAGGCATTAATAGTGGTAATTAATCCATGAATATATTAGTAATAGGTGCTGGAGAGCGTAGAATTGAAGGAGCTGTACACCATGATGTACAGAAACTTAAAGGAATAGATATAGTTTGTGACTTCTGGAAATTACCTCAACATGTGATGAAAGGCTCACAAGAAGAAATACACATGACACATTTTCTAGAGCATTTCCCTATAGCTAAGACCCAAGATGCCCTACTCCTAGTTAAGGACCTAATGTGTAAGGGTGGTAAATTATATATTGAAGTACCTAACTTCTATTGGCACGCACTTAAAATTATTGAGAACCCTCTAGACCGCCAGATAATTGAATACGCTTATGGTGGACAACATAATAAATGGGATTACCACTATAATGGTTTCACTCCTGAATTACTCCATGAAGATTTATCTCTAGCTGGTTTTACTGTAGATGAACTTAGACCACTGTCATCTATAGAATGTTGGGCTTCAAAACCATGATATGTAGATACTGTAAACAAGAGATTGAAGGTACAACTGGTTGGGGTATGTCTGAATCATTAGATGGGACTATTGAACCTGTGGCATGGCATGAAGAATGTTATCAACAATCTGGTGAAGATGGTGGATATATAGAACGAACTTATAAAATGTTAGAGAAATTAGAAGATGAAAACATTTAGTGTACTTACTGTTACAAAGAGAACTGGTTGGGAAGAACTGGCATATAAATCTGTTGTAGAACAGACTAAACGACCGCCTAATTGGATAATTATAACCGAAAAAAAAGGATTTGATTATAGAAATCAACAAATCGGTATATTTAGGTATAAATATGCTACAGGCAATCCTACTTTGCGATTATTTGATGCTCCACCTAAAATAAGAGCTTCTAATCTAAATGCTTCTCTAAATGAAGGTTTACGACACGTTTACACAGATTACGTAATCTTCTACCAAGACTTTATAGAACTACAACCTGACTGCTTTGAAAAACTCTTAGACCTTGTAGATGAGCGCACCTTCGTCACTACCTGTACTCCTAATTATGATGGTTCAGATGATGGTAGATATACCGGTGTAGATAAGCCCAGACGTTGTAGACCAGAAGAATGGGAAGCTAATGTAGCTATTGCACCAATGAAAATAATCAGAGAATTAGGAGGCTTTGATGAAGAATATGATAATGGCTGGTCTTGGGATAATGTTAATATTGCTCAGCGGGCTGCTATGCTTGGTGCTCGCTTTATTATTGATGAAAGCAATCGTCCTACTCTTTTAGACCACGAACAGACATCTAAATTAGAAGTGCCACTTAATATGCAAAGACATAATAAGACTATTGCTGACATTAGGTCCGGTAAAAAGCCATTGAAACTGGACTACTTATAGGAGTATTCTATAGTCAAATGGGAAGAAAAATAAACAGACAAATAGTAGACTTAGAGATGATGGAAACAGAGGATATTTATGCTCTTAGACATGCCTACGAACGTGAGATAACAGACGCTATACATGGTGTAAATCTCTGCAATATTGAACTAAATGGTAGAGGAGACCAACTTCTTTTACCAGAGTTTGGTAATCCTATAGTTAGTGTTGAGGGTATGATTGAATCTAATGTAGCTCCT
>Ga0335083_10002108_pt1 | contig 26614 bp, 19 predicted proteins | sample Lox_Sample_42_FD_206716 | JGI IMG/M metagenome (GOLD analysis project Ga0335083, IMG submission 206716) | Soil microbial communities from Loxahatchee National Wildlife Refuge, Florida, United States - Lox_Sample_4.2 | ecosystem: Environmental > Terrestrial > Soil > Wetlands | place: USA...
GGCACGATTTCCTGTATTTTGCTTTTCCCAACGCCGAACACTCCGAGCACGATTGGAGCCAGCGCCTGCACCTGCCATTTCAGTTTTTCGCCGGCCGGCCGGCCGTGACCTCGCGTCTCAAAGAGCTCTCCTCCGCCGCAAAATCTGCTTAGGTCGGAGCGACCGAACAAGACTCTATGAGTACTTTTGACGACTTCATGGAGCAAAGAAAAACATATGCAGAAAATAACCCCCTTTCTGTGGTTCGATAGTCAAGCTGAAGAAGCTGCCAATTTTTACACCTCCATTTTTAAGGACTCCAAGATCCTCAGCGTCTCCCGCTTCGGAGAGGCCGGCCCTGGTCCCAGGGGAACCGTAATGTCGGTAACATTCCAGATCGAAGGACAGCAATTCATGGCCCTGAATGGAGGCACCCTCTTCACCTTTTCTCCCGCCATATCGCTCTACGTGAACTGCGAGACGCAGGGAGAGATCGACGACCTATGGCAGAAGCTGTTGGCCGGCGGCCAGGAAGAGCGATGCGGTTGGCTAAAGGACAAATACGGTCTGTCATGGCAAATCATCCCTTCCGTTCTGGGTGAAATGCTGAACGACCCCGACCCTTCGAAATCGCAGCGAGTCATGCGGGCCATGCTGCAAATGGTCAAGATGGACATCAACGCCCTTAAGCAGGCTTACGAAGGATAAGAACCTGAGATTCTCTTAGGTTTGTCATCCTGAGTGGAGTGAGGCCGCGCAGCGGCCGAACGGAGTCGGAGGACGTCTAGATTCGATCTGAGCCGCTTCCCTCGTAACTGCAAGCCGCTAGCAATTTCACGCTCATCCCATGACCCCCGCCCACAACCCGGGCACGATCGAGCACAGCGCCAAAGCGCATAGTGCCTCCCCGACGTGGGGCCCCGACGCGCTACGTGCCAGCCGCGAGGCGCGCCGGCGGCGTCAGGATGAACATGCCTCCAACCGTGATCAGTGGGTGCGTTCGAATCGCTATTTCTATGGCCGCTTCAAGCGCCTGTTGCGATTCATCATCGAGCCGGCCCGGCGCGTACTGGAAATACGCTGCCAGACTGGACACCTGCTGGCTTCCGTCGAGCCGTCCTACGGAGTGGGGGTTGAAATCAGCGAGCGGCTGGTCGAAGTGGCGCAGAAGAATTATCCGCAGCTTCACTTTCTCACTTCGGACCCCGAAGACCTGCACCTAGATGAGGCGTTCGACTACGTCATCTTCAGCCACATCTTCGACACCGTGGACGTGCTGGCCGCGCTGCAGAGTGCGCGGCGCGCCTGTCACAGAGATACCCGACTGATTGTCTGCAACTACAACCCGCTGTGGCAGCCGTTCCTCGACTTGGCCAGCCGGGTTGGCTTGCGGGCTCCTTTCGAGGAGCCCAATTGGATGTCGGAACGTGACGTAATCGGCTTCCTTGACCTGGCCGGCTTCTCCGTCGTGCGCAAGTATCGCTTCCTGCTCTTTCCCAAGTACGTTCCTCTGCTCTCGGAGCTGTGCAACGAGGTGCTCGCCCGCCTGCCGGGAATCCGCCGCCTGTGCCTGATGCAGCTCATCGTGGCCCGGCCCAAGCCTCAGCCGCAAAGCGAAAGCTCGGTGTCCGTCTCGGTCATCATCCCGTGCCGCAATGAGCGCGACAACGTCGAGCCTGCCGTGCAGCGTATCCCTGAGATGGGCAACCACACAGAGATCCTTTTCTGCGACGACAAGTCCACCGACGGTACCGCGGAGGAAGTCGAGCGCATGATTCGCCAATATCCCCATCGCGATATTCGGCTCATTCCGGGCCCCGGCATCTGCAAGGCAGAGAACGTCTGGACCGGTTTCCGCGCCGCCAGGGGTGACGTGCTCATGATTCTCGACGGCGACCTCGCGGTCATGCCGGAAGAGCTTCCCTACTTCCTCCAGACACTGCTCTCGGGCGACGGTGAGTTCATCAATGGCAGCCGCCTCGTTTATCCCATACCCAAGCAGGCAATGAAGTTCTCCAACATGGTGGGCAACAAGCTGTTTGGCATGACCTTCTCCTATTTGCTCGGCCAGCGCATTAAAGACACGCTGTGCGGCACCAAGGTCTTGTGGCGCAAGGACTGGTTGCGTATCGAACGCAACCTGGGACACTGGGGCATGAAAGACCTTTGGGGCGACTACGAACTGCTCTTCGGAGCCGGCAAGCTTCAACTGCAGATTCAGGAGGTTCCCGTGCACTACCAGGAGCGCATCTACGGCGTCACCAAGATGACCAAAGTGTTCTCCAACGGTCTGCGGATGCTGAAGATCTGCGCCGGAGCGTGGCGCAAGCTGATGGGGTAGTGGAACCCTTTGGAATTGTAGTCGCGAAGGGGGCTGCAGCCCGCGAGGAATCTCTTTTTATTGATGCGGGCGCAAAAAGCAGATGCCTCGCCCGCTAAAGCGGACTCGTCATGACACTTTCGTCAGCGTTAGCTCATGTCCAATAACAAAGCTCTCATCACCGGCTCCGGCGGGCTCATAGGCTCGGAGTGCGTTCGTCTGCTTCACGAAGAAGGCTGGGACGTCATCGGCGTGGACAACGACATGCGCCGCTTGTTCTTCGGCGAGCAAGGTAGCACTCAGCCGGTGGTCGAGGAGCTGCGTTCGATTCTTCCACGCTATCGGCATCTTGATCTCGATATTCGCGACCGGCAAAGCATTCGCGACCTGTTCAAAGCCGAGCGGCCGGGATTTATCATTCACGCAGCGGCCCAGCCCTCGCACGACAAAGCCGCCTCCATTCCCTACGACGACTTCGACGTTAACGCCGGCGGCACCTTGAACCTTCTGGTGGCGGCGCGCGACTTCTGTCCCGAGTCGCCCTTCTGTTTCACCAGCACCAACAAAGTTTATGGCGACCGTCCCAATACCCTGCCGATGGTCGAACACGAAAAGCGTTATGACTACGCGAACGGCCTCGACGGCATCGACGAGACCATGTCCATCGACAATTGCCTGCACTCAGTCTTCGGTGCTTCCAAAGTCGCCGCCGACGTCCTGTGTCAGGAGTTCGGGCGATACTTTCACATGCCGGTCGGCATCTTCCGCGGCGGCTGCCTGACCGGGCCGCAGCACGCCGCCGTCGAATTGCACGGCTACCTCACGTACATCATCGTCTGCGCGGTTACCGGCCGGCCCTACACCATCTGGGGATACAAAGGGAAGCAGGTCCGTGATCAGATTCACTCCCGCGATGTGGCGCGGCTCTTCCTGGAGTTCTATCGCAATCCGCGCTGCGGTGAAGTCTACAACCTGGGCGGAGGACGGCAGAACAGCCTCTCGATCCTGGAAACCATCGACCTGCTCGCCAATATGGGATTCCAGCTTACGCACGACTACAACCCCACCAATCGCATCGGCGATCACATCTGTTACATCTCCGATCTCTCGAAGCTGCGTTCGCACTTTCCGCAGTGGCAGCTTGAGTACGACCTGCCACGAATCGTGAAGGAAATCGTTGACCGCCAGTTGCGCCTGCTGCGAGTCCAGTCTAACGCGACCCTCGCCTAGCGCAGAGTTGCCGGCCAATTGTCGTGCCTGACGTCAACATGAGAGCGCAAGAACGGACCGACCGACCCGCGCCCATGGTCACGAGCAACGTCTTCATCCGCCATCCGTACGTGGTGATCACCGTTGTCGCCGCCCTGCTGATTCTCCCCGTCGTGGGTCACGGCAATCCCTGGGGACATGACATCAACCTGCACGTCCGCGCGTGGATGGACGCAGAGCGGCAGTTTCACGAAGGCAGTCTGTTCCCGCGCTGGGCAGCCGGCGCCAATCAGGGTTTCGGCGAACCTTTTTTCATCTTCTATCCGCCGTTGTCCCGGCTCATCGGGGTGGCGCTGGGGCTGCTCCTGCCGTGGAAGATGGTCCCCGGAGCCTTCATCTGGCTGATGCTTACCGTGGCGGGAGCGTCCATGTGGATTTGCGCTCGCGAGTGGCTAGCGCCCGCCGACGCGTTGCTGGCCAGCCTGCTCTTCGCGGTTAACCCGTACCTGTTCATCGTCGCCTACAAACGTGCTAACTACGCCGATCTCCTGGCGGGCGCATTGTTTCCGCTGCTCGTCTGGGGTGGCATCCGCATGGGCTCTGCTCCTGCCCGGACCGCGCTTCCCCTGGCGGCTGCGTTCGCCGCCCTGTGGCTTTCCGATCTTCCGGCCGCCGTGGTGGCCAGCTATTCCCTGGCGGCGCTTCTGGTCATCAACGCATTTCTTTACCGCTCCCCGCGGCCGCTGATTTTCGGCGCATTGGCTATCGTATCGGCCTTCGGCAGCATCGCGTTTTTTCTCCTGCCCGCGGCCTGGGAGCGCCGCTGGGTCAGCATCACCGAAGCAGTCCGTATGGAATGGGCTCCGGAACACAATTTCCTGTTCACCCACAACAATCTCACACAGTATGTCGCCTTCAACCGTGGGTTGTCGTACATAGCAGTTGTCCTGATCACAGCCACCGCCCTCGCGGCCTTGCTCGCCCGCAGACTGCGCCGGGACCAGGAAAACATCTGGTTGCCGCTCACGCTCCTCGCGGCCATCTCAACCTTCATGATGTTCCGTCCCAGCCTTTTCCTGTATGAAGTCTTGCCCGAGATGCGCTATGTAGAGTTTCCCTGGCGATGGCTGAGTGCCCTGTGCGTGGTGACCGCGTTCCTGGTGGCGGCGGCGATTGCACCGGTGCGCCGGAAGTGGGTGCCTTGGGTGCTGATATTCTTCGCGGCACACTCCATTCATGCCACCGTCATTCACTCCACCAACTGGGACGCCCTGCATTACCTGGAAGGCCTCATCGCCGACGCGCACTCTCCGGCGGGATACCCGATTCGCTTCGGCGATTGGAGCAGCCCGCTGGGCAGCCAGCCGGCGAAGCTCGACAAGGGCGCGCCGATGGTCGCTGTCAGCGGCCCCGACGCCGGCGCGCAGGTGCAGATCGAACAGTGGCAGGGGCAGCGCAAGGTGTTCACCGTGGCATCACCCCAGCCAGTTCTAGTCAAGTTGCGATTGCTGGCCTACCCCGCTTGGCAGGGAAAGCTGAACGGTAACGACGTTGCTCTCCAGGCCGATTCCGAGACCGGGCAGATGCTGGTGCCCGTGCCCGCCGGCTCCAGCCGAATCGTAATTCACTTCGGCCAGACGTGGGATCGCGTCGCAGGGAGCATCGTCTCGCTGGTGACCCTCGTCACTTGCGTGCCGCTGATGTGGCGGCTGGGTAAGCGTGAGGCAGCGGCCGCGCCGTGAACCTTTTGCAGTCTCGAATTGTCCAGCGATTCCTGCTTGCCGCTGCGTCCATTGCCTTCGTTCTGTTCTGCATTGAATTGCCTGCCCTGCTGGGGCTTCTGGACTTTCGGACTCTGATTGGTCCCTTCCACATGTGGTGGGCGCCCAACATTCATGATCCTGAGCTGCTGGCCATTCATCGCCCGCATGCCCATCAGACCGGCTCGGCGCTAGGCGGCGACATCGCTACCAGCTACCAGATTCCGCGCTCGGACATGACAAGCTTCCAGTGGGACGTGATCTACGACCGCAACGGCTTTCGCAACCCGGCCGACCTCGAGAGCGCGGACATCGTCCTCATCGGCGATTCCTTCGTCGAAGGTCTGACCGTCACCTACGCCGAACTGGTGACGACGCAACTGGCGCGGCTTCAAGGAACGGTAGTCGCCAACCTGGGACAATCCACCTACGGGCCGCTACAGGAATTGATCGTCCTTAAGCGCTATGCCTTGCCCCTGCACCCGCGCACTGTGGTCTGGATGTTTTTTGAGGGCAATGACCTGCAGGACGTCATCGGCTATCACCGTGCCCACGAGCACCCGCCGGATTTCCTGCATGCTTTTTGGGCGCGCTCTTTCACGCGGAGTGCCTGCTTGGCGGTAAAGGCGTTCTCGACCCCTTCCGCCAATCCGCCGGGCGCGAAGCGCGCGGGTCTGTGTCAGGCGCCGGACGGGAAGGCGACGACCTACTTCGGCTATCGATCCAAGCCGCTCTCCCGGGAGGAACTAGGCGCGCTCGATGAAACCGCGCGCACCCTGGCGACGGCTTACCAGCTCTGTGCCGCGCAGGGCATTCGGCTGATCTTCGTGTTTGTGCCCACAAAGTTTCGCGTGCTGCACAGTCTGTGCCAGTTCGCCGAAGGCTCGGAGTGTCGCAACTGGGTCCCTAACGACATGCCGGAACGTCTGCAGAGCGCGCTGCAATCACTTGCTCCCATGGTCGGATACCTGGACCTGACCCCTTCTCTGGTACAGGCTGCCAAAACTGAGGCCTTTCCCTATTACCGCGACGATGAGCACTGGACGCCCGAAGGACACAAAATCGCAGCAGCGGCAATTCGCGATTACCTGCTCCGCAACTATCTACCTGGCAAACCGGAATAACGTAAACGGTGTCATGAGCGAGATTGGGGGAGTTATGAGCCAGCAGGCAAAGAGGAAGGCGTTCCTGATGCCAGCACCATCCGGCCAGACTGAAGAAGGGCAGCGGCGCGTAAACCGAAGGGGAATGGAAAAAGGCCGCCCCCTCTTTTCCCCCGAAACGAACGGCGCGGCCCTTCCAAGCGAGTTCTAGCTTCGAGCAGGCTAGTCTTGTATACGGTTCCTGTCAACAAACGTGACCGATAATAGTCGGTTTTGGTTGCAGGCCGTTTGCAACCACTTGCAATCTATTTCCTACTGCCATGTAGCCGGTCCGTGCCGGGCTTGTGAAAGGCACAATTCCGGCTTGCCCGCCACGCCGGACAGATAGCTGCTGAGGCGTGGTCGTGACCTGGTGGAAGCGCCGGACCCTTGCGTAGACCGATGAGCAATCCCCAGGCGCCGTTCGACGTCTCTGGCCCGGTGGCATACGAGCCTGAGGCTGTGCTCCCGAAATCCCGCACGCAATGGTTGGGCAAGGTTGCTCTCGCCGTCTTTGTTCCGCTGCTGGCCCTGTGCCTGCTCGAGGTGGGCGTGCGCATTTATGCTCACGTCACTTCGCAGGAGCGCCTGATCGTGGTGGACGACGTCATCGGTTGGAGGCTCGCTCCCAACGCCCGGCGGCGCTACGACAAGGAAGCACAACCCTATTTCATCGCCATCAACTCCAAAGGACTGCGCGACCGGGAACACTCCTACGAGAAGCCTCCGGGCATTTTCCGTATCGTCGTGATCGGAGATTCCTTCGTCTTCGGCGCTGGCGGCGTGGAACCAGCCAAGCGATTCACCGACATTCTCCAGGCCTCCACCTCGAACACCGAAGTGATCAACATGGGCGTGCCTGCTTATGGCACCGATCAGGAATATCAGTATCTGGCAGAAGAAGGCTTTAAGTATCACCCCGACCTGGTGATCCTCTGCGCCTTCTATAACGACTTCAGCGAGAGCTTCTCGACTCTGAATCCGTCCAATGGCCGCCCCAAAGGGTATTTCTCGATGGAGGGAGGGCAGCTTGCGTTTCACCCGCCGTCGTTTTCACTTTTGTACCGGCTGGGGCGACACAGCTACCTGGCAGGACTGGCGAACCTTGAACTGAGCAAGCTATCGCGCGCCTACGACAAGGCCATGCGCCGGGGAGACCTGGTACTGGATTTGAGCGAAAGAATGGCGACCTTCAAACAGCTTTTTGCCAGCGCTGCCGACTTGTGCCGTCAGCATGGGGCGGAGTTTGTGCTGGTTTATCTTCCCCCCCGGGCGCAATATCAGCCCTGGATCATTCAGGACGTGATGGCGGAGCTGGCCGCGACCAAGAGCATCAAGACGCTCGATCTGATGGAGACCATGAAGCTGGCGAACCGGGCCAAGCCGGCCTACTTTTCCCACGACATTCACTTCAACGAGTATGGCCACCAGGTTGTGGCCAAGGCGCTGCTGGGCTACCTGGTCAGCAACGGACTGCTGAGTTCATCTTCCGTCCAGGTTGCGCAGTGAATCGCGATGGGTTCTCAACGTGTGGAACTGTCATTACGAACACCCGCTTGACGTGAACTGCTTTCGCTCTTGACTCATGCACTCGCTGCTGCGCGCCTTCTTTACTCGAGGAGAACTTCTCCGCGACTTCATCTTTCTGGCATGCCTGGTTTTCGTATGGTTCGTTCCACAGTTCGGCGGCCGTGCGTTCCGCTCCATCGAAGCAGTCGCTTCGCGGCTGGCGGAGCGAAAGCTGCTGGCCATCATCCTCATTGTCGTCGCGACCATCGTCATCCGCATCAGCCTTTTGTGGTTCTTTCCTGTCCCTTATCCCGAGGTCCACGACGAGTTCAGCTACCTGCTGGCTGGCGACACCTTTGCTCACGGCCGGCTCAGCAATCCTCCGCATCCGATGTGGGTTTTCTTCGACACTATCCACGTCAACCAGCACCCCACGTACATGTCGAAATATCCGCCCGCGCAGGGAGCGGTGCTGGCCCTGGGCCGGCTCGTGGGCAGTCCGTGGATTGGCGTGCTGCTCAGCGGAGGCGTCATGTGTGGAGCGGTGCTGTGGATGTTACAGGGATGGCTGCCGCCCCGCTGGGCCCTGCTGGGCGGCGTGCTGGTCATGTTCAAAATCGCGCTCTTCAGCTACTGGATGAACAGCTACTTTGGCGGCTCAGTAGCCGCCATCGGCGGCGCGCTGGTCACCGGGGCCCTGCCGCGAATTCTCCGCTCCTGGCGCACCCTCCACGCTGTCATTCTCGGAGTTGGAGTGTTCATTCTGGCCAACAGCCGTCCTTTCGAAGGAGCATTCCTTTGCCTGCCGGTCGTCGTGGTTCTGCTGGCGCGACTGTGCCGGCGTGGGAGACCCGCGTGGCAAATCGCTTGGCGACGGGTTGTTCTGCCGCTGGGCGTCGTTGCGCTGCTCGGCGGCGCTTTCATGGCCTACTACAATTGGCGCGGGACCGGAAGCGCGCTGCTCTTTCCCTACACCGTCAACGAGAAAACCTACCAGAGCATGCCCACCTTCTCGTGGCAGCAGATGCGGCCGGCGCTGCACTACACCAACCCGCAACTGGAGGCCTTCTACAACGGCGCCATGCGCGATGCCTGGCTGCAGAACGGTGTCAACAGTTTGCCGAAAGCAGTCCGCAAGGCCGCGTACGTGCTCACGGTTTCGATATTTTTCTTTCTCTGGCCTGCGCTCAGTGTCACCCTGCTGACCTTGTTTCGGGTGTTGCGCGATCGGAGGGTTCGTCTGCTGGTGGTACAGGCCGCGCTGGTCTTTCTCTCGTTTCTGCTGGTCCGCGCCTGGTTCCATCCTCACTACGCTGCTCCACTGGTGGCCACCATCTTTGCCCTGGTGACACAAAGCCTGCGTCATCTTCGGAGCTGGGAGGTTGGAGGACGGACGGTGGGAGTTGCCATCACGCGCCTGGTGGTCGTGTTCACAGCGCTGCTGGCGCCCTTCAATCTTGACGGCAAAAGCAGGTTCGACAAGGCGGATGCCATCCAGTATCGAGCACAGTTCGCTGAACAACTAGAAGCCACGCCGGGCAAGCATCTGGTCATTGTGCATTACTCCCCGCAACACATCGTTTTTCGCGAGTGGGTCTATAACGGAGCGGATATCGACGGTTCCAGAGTCGTATGGGCCCGCGAGATTCCCGGCGTGGATATGCAGCCGCTGCTCGACTACTTTCGTGGCCGCCAGATATGGCTGGCCGAGCCTGACGCCACTCCGCCGCGCCTGAGCCGGCACGTTTCCAGCGAGCCAAAGTTTCCTTCACCGTGACCACCAATGTGACCGAAGAGCAGGACCTGGCGGCGCTCGGCTCGCAGCCCCCTCGCGGTCCGGGCAAGCTGGTTCTGCTGTTAGTGTCTTTGGCCTTCAGCGCGGCCGTGTTTCTCACCCTCGACTGGTTTCACACAGCGCGCCTTTTGCGGGCTCTGCATCGCACGAGTCAACCTGATCTTTGCCGCGTCCGCGATCCAATTCGCTATCACGCCCTGAAGCCAAACTGTGAGTTCACCGACTACTGGGGAGCGGATTCTTACAAGTTCTATACCAACAGCCTGGGCTTCCGCGACGAGAAGATTCGAGACGTTCCCGTCGCCGACCCTCGTCCCCGCATCCTGCTGCTGGGGGATTCGTTCGTCGAGGGCAAGCTCGCATGGAACAAGAGTATTGCCGGCAGAATTGCCGCCCACTTCCCGCAATACGACTTCCTCAACGGAGGGCTGGCCGGCTACTCTCCTTCCAACTATCTGACGACGGCCCGGATGGTGCTCGACAAGGGCATCGACATTGACGAAGTCATCGTCTTCCTCGACAACTCAGCGGTACAACATGAAGCCGCCTTCTACCGCGACATCGATGCCAACGGCGCGGTTACCGGAATCGGCTATGAGCAACAGCACCCGGTAACGTCCTGGTATGTGAAGGTGCGGGGTTGGGTCTCGCAGCACTTCGTCCTCACCGCCCAGGTATTCCGGCTCTTCGATCGGGTGCAGCGATTCCTGATCCGATATGGTTACTATCAGCTCCCCATGACCAACTTCGGCGATCCCTTTGACTATGAGATGTCGGCCTGGACCTACCGTAAGGTCAACGAAAGCGATGTCTTCCCTGCCGGCTATGCCCCTCTTGGGGTGGAGGCGGGTGTCGCCAAGGAGGAGGCGAAGATGACTCTCCTCTGCCAGGAGTTGCAGAAGCGCAACATCCCGATCAGTGTTGTCCTATACCCTCATCTGGGACAGCTCGTACACGACACGGCGGAGAACCGGCAAGTCCAACTCTTTCGCCAATGGTGTAGGGGTAGGTGTAAGCGCTTCATCACCGTCCTGCCGGCGTTCTATGCTGCCAAGGAACAGTGTCCCCATGGCAGGCCCGGCTGCTGGTATCCCCAACTCTTCGTCGTTGGAGACATCCACTTCAATGCCGCCGGCAATGCCATGGTCGCCGACGCTGTCATCAACAGCCTGACAGAAGATCCGCCCGGCAAACGGCCAGACGACGGCAATACTGCGGGGCATCGCTGACGCTGTCGTCTATGTCAGGGGAACGGTTGACAGCAGGGGACGGAAGCGAAACTCTCCGGCTTGGTCAACGGCACAGCATAGCGACGTCTCGCAGGAAGATAGCGTTACTGATAACAGGGTTACTGCTTTCCCTGGTGCTGATAGAGATCCTCTGCCGTGTCCGTGAGCGTGTCCAAGCCCACGAGCAACTTCAACGCTTTGCTGTCCCCGTCGCCGACAGTAAGCTTGGCCAGCGTATGCCGCCCAACCGTCCCGATCACGATGCGCGCGGCTTCCGCAACGCCACTGCCGTTGCCAGTGCTGATGTCGTCGCCATTGGCGACTCCCAGACATGGGGCGTCAACGTTCGCCGTGAAGATGCCTGGCCTCAGGACCTGGCAAGGATTTCCCAACAGACTGTCTATAACATGTCGTTGGGTGGATATGGCCCGATCCAATACCTGGTGTTGTCGCAGGAGGCGCTTGAGCTCTCGCCCAAAGTGGTGATCGTGGCGGTTTACCTGGGGAATGATCTGTTTGATGCCTACAGTCTGGCTTACAAGAACGACCTTTACGCAGGTCTTCGTAGTCCATCTTCAGGCGGTCTGGCGGACGACACACTCACCCCGAAAGTGGACGAGTTGTACAAGGAGATCCTGTCGGCAGATTCTATCCGCGGTCCCGCAAGGTTCTTCGTCGCGCATTCAGCTATCCTTCGCTTCCTGTTGATTCCGGGTTCGGAATACTGGTACGCAAGTGCCTGGGCCCGCTCTCATCCCGATCGTTTTGCGGTCTACGACCAGGGAGGCGTAAAGACTGTTCTCACTACGGGCTACAGGCTCTCAGCGGTGGATTTGGGCGAGCCGAGAATATCGGAAGGGCTGAAGATTACTGACCGGACGCTGGCAAAGACTCAGGAATTCATGGACAAGCATGGTGTCAAGCTGCTGGTGGTGCTGATTCCGACCAAGGAATCCATCTTTGCCGGCTCGGCCATGCCAGAGCATGACCCGACCTACCAGAAGCTGTTGCAGATGGAGACACGTGCCCGAGGGGAACTCATCGCCTTTTGCCATAGCAATCGTATTGAGGTGTTCGATCTCTTGCCTGCGCTGTCGCAGGCGGTTGCTTCCGGCACTCAGATTTATCCCGAGGATACCGACGGCCACCCCAATGCCGCGGGATATCGCGTGCTGGCCTCGGCTATCTATGATCAGCTACGGGCAATGCATTGGGTAAACTGACTTGCTATCAACAACCCTAGATTGAGCATGAGTCCGGCGACAAGTAGCTGGCGCCGAAGGAGACAAGCTTGAGAAACGCTGGGCCCGAAAAATCCTTCGTCCGTGGCGGCGCCACAGGCGCTGATCAACAGGGAATGATTCGATCGATGATCCGTATCTTGGTGGCTGTCGGTTCTGGGTGCTTTCTGATCCTGATCGCGCAAACTCTATCCCCGACCAAGAATACCCACGGGGTTGCGTGGTCGTCCGCGGCGGTGATGGTCAAGGGCACGCTACTGCTAGGCGTAGCTGTGGTTGCGTCTGTCGCTCTTCATCGTCTGCTCAGGAAGCTGGAGCCTCTCCTAGACCATGATGCCCAGCTCGAGACCAGGTTTCTGGATACCTTAGATTCGAAGTACGTCGATGTGGCCATCGTGTTCTCTGCCGCACTCAGTCTGTTTCTAGAACTGGCGGTGATTCGATGGCAATCGTCGGTACTGGAATTCCTGGCGTTTTACAAGAATTTCAGCCTCCTGGCGTGCTTTGCCGGCCTTGGGCTCGGGTATGCGCTTGCCAACAGAAGCCGCATCCCACTGTTGTTGGTGCTTCCTCTGCTGGCCTGGCAGTTCCTCTTCATGATGATCACCCGGATTCTGCCCCGCCAATTCCGCGGCAGCCCGTTTACGGAGCAGTTGGCGATGGGTGTTGGTTATGGCGGCTGGCTGCGCACGGCCGGCCTCTACCTGCTGCTTACGGTGGTGTTCCTTCTTACGGCCCTGACGTTCATTCCGGTGGGGCAATTGTGCGGCCGTCTCATGGAGAGACGCGCGAAACTTCGGGCGTATGGGCTGAACCTGATTGGTAGCCTCCTCGGCGTTCTGTTGATGCTGGCAGCCAGCTTTCTGTGGACTCCTCCCCTGGTATGGTTTGCACTGGTGTTTCTGGGTCTTATGCTGTTCCTTGTGAGGCGCCCCGTTTCTTTGTTTGCTGGAATTGTGTTCTGTATGCTCGCCACCATTACTCTGTCCTGGTGGCCCGTGGCTCGCCTTTGGAACCGGGTCTATTCCCCCTATCAATTGTTGGAAATCGGGACCAGTTACGACACCGGCCTGACGCTGATTCGGGCTGCCGGGGTCTACTACCAGCGCATCCACGACCTTTCTGGTCAAGATTTAACAGACCGTGAGCGCCATATCCGTGACTATTACGACTTTCCGTACACAGTCCATTCACCTTTGAACGAGGTTGCCATAGTGGGCGCGGGCTCCGGCAACGATGTCGCGGCGGCATTGCGCGCTGGGGCCAGAAGGGTGGATGCCGTCGAGATTGACCCGGCTATTATGCAGGCCGGCAGGACGAACCACCCCGAGAGGCCGTACGACAATCCGCGCACCCATGCCATCAATAACGATGCCCGGTCCTTTCTCCGCAGTACCGATCAGAGATACGACCTTATCGTCTATGGGCTACTCGACTCGCACACGCTACTCAGCCAGGGATCCAGCGTGCGTCTGGATTCGTTCGTTTACACCGTCGAGGGATTGCGGGAGGCCCGCAACCGGCTCAAACCCGATGGCGTCCTCTCGCTGTCGTTCGCGCTGATTTCGGATGGCCTGGGACGGAAGATCTACCTCATGCTGCAACAGGCCTTTGATGGGCGGCCTCCCGTCTGTGTGAAGGCCGATTATGACGGCGCGGTGGTTTTCTTGGAATCGAATGATGCAAACTCGACCCTCTCTCTCCGAGCGGTGGCTGACTCCGGGTTCAAAGACCAGAGCGCGTATTACGCCAACCCATCGCTTCAGGCCAGCGTGTCTACAGACGATTGGCCATTCTTTTATATGCCGCGGCGAATCTATCCCACGTCGTACGTGGTCATGGTTGTGCAGATCATGATCCTGTCCCTGCTGCTGGGCTGGAACTTTTTCGGTGAGGCGCCGCAGTTTAGTCACTTGTCGTTCTTCTTTCTTGGCGCTGGGTTCATGCTCATTGAGACCAAGGGGATCACGGAAATGGGGCTGACCTTTGGAAATACGTGGCAGGTGATCGGCATTGTGATAGCCGGTATTTTGACCATGGCATTCCTCGGAAACTGTGCCGTGTCGTGGCTGAATATCACGCGTCCTCTTTTCCCATACTTGTTCCTGTGGGCCGCTCTCGCAATCGGTTGGTTTGTTGCAAGATCGGGTGGGTTTGGCTCCACTCCCCTTGGGCGCCTCCAGACCGCCATCGTGCTGACGTGCCCGCTCTTTTTCTCGGGTATCGTCTTTTCGACTCTCTTGTCTTCCAAGGGACACGTCTCGGGAATGATGGCCATGAATTTGTTGGGCGCCATCTGCGGCGGTTTGTTGGAATATAATTCCATGTACTTCGGTTTCCGGTGGCTCTATCTGGCGGCGATGGGTTGTTATTTGTTTGCCTTCCTTTCGGATCTGCTTTTCGCGCACAGGCCGGCTGAAAAGACTGCCACGGCGGTGGCACAAGCGGTCCCGCGACATGGCTGATCTTTGGCAGGAGAAGGGCTCTAATGTCGAAAGTATATGACCGCAGGCTGTTCCTAAAAGTGGTTGGCGCGGCCGGATGGGTGCCGCTGATCGGCACCGCGGTTGCATCAGCGCCGAATCAGCCAACCCATGCCTCGTCGATTAAAGGCTCGGCGAAGTCGGTCGTCATACCGACGCACGAGTGGACCGGCGACCTCAACGAGCGGCTGGATTTTCCCGGCGACTGGCAGATCGAAGTCATGGAGATGAAGGGCGCGAAGACGCCGGCGCTGAGTGCGCAGCAGATCGCCACGCACCTTGGCCAACCCGTCGGAACGCAACCTCTAAGGCAGGTCGTTGCCGGCAAGAAGCGCGTGGTCATCACCTTCGATGACCTCACCCGCCCCACCCCGGCCTACACAGTAATGCCCTGGCTGATGGGCGAGCTGCAGGCCGCCGGCGTGCCGGATGAAAATGTGCTGCTGCTGGGGGCCTTCGGCTCGCATCGCGCCATGACCCAGCTCGAGGTGCAAAGCAAGCTGGGCAAGGAGCCGGCCACACTCTTCGCCTGGCAGAACCACAACGTCTTCGAAAACACGAAGGACATCGGCACGACCAGCTACCGCAACCGGATCAAGTTGAACACGACGTTCCTCGCGGCCGACTGCAAGATCTGCATTAGCGGCGTGAAAGGACACGAGCAGGCCGGGCTGAGCGGCGGAGCCAAGGCAGTGATGCCCGGGGTGGCCGCGCTGGATACGATCGAATACAACCACTGGACGATCCTGCCGCGCTCGAAGAACGCAGGCACCTTCAAAATCTTCCACAACGATGTGCGGGCGGACATGATTGAGGCCGCGCGCATGGCTAACGTCAACTTTAGTGTGCAAATCGTTATGAACCAGAAGCGGCAGCCGCTGGGAGTGTATGCGGGCGACATCGTGTGGGCGCACGAGGCGGCGGCGCAACTGGCGGTCCAGACTTACACCACGCCGGTGGTGAAGAATGCCGACATCGTGGTGGCCAACGCCTATCCGGTCAGCAACCAGGCCTTCCGCGCGCGCTGGTGGATGGACCGCTCGCTGCGCGACGGCGGCACCGGCGTGCTCATCATCCAGCATCCCCTCGGGCTGGACCCGGTGCACTGGCTCAACTCCCGGGTCGTTGGCCGGGGCGGCGTCAGCTATTTCGACATGTCGGACCGCCGTGCTCAGTCGCGACTGCCGCGAGGCACCGGTCTCGTGGTGTACTCCCAGTACCTCACCCGCTCCATGATGAACAGCTATCCTCCGGCGACGCGCTTCGCCAGTAAGTGGGACGACGTGATTCATATCCTGCGCGAACGGCACCCGGGCCAGGCGCACGTGGCCGTCTATCCTTACGCCGGCATGCAGGAGCAGGCGCACACGCTGGATGGATGATTCCCTTTTCAGGAACAGGAATCAGCTTGCTTCCCCATGGGAAGGAGCACACAATTGCTCGTGGTAATACCGAAATCCCGCTGAAAGGAGACTAGACAAATGTCGGTAACAGAAAATTTGGCGGTCGCCTACCACCAGCAGGATACAGACTACTATTGCGGCGCGGGGTGCGCGCAAATGGTACTGGATTCGCTGGGTGCGGGCTTACTCGATCAAAATCAACTCTACAACGATAACCACAGTCATAGTACGACCGAGAGCGGTTGGTATACAGCGCCTGACGGGCTGCAGTGGACCATGCACCACTATGAGCCGCCCGCTCCTCCGGGGCCGCCGCACTATGGATCCTACGATTTCGTTTTGTTCGCCCTGACCTCCGAAGACGCAATCTCGCGCAAGATCGTCTGGACGATCCACTATTACAAAGCTGCTCCGATCGCCATGGTGTACGGTTGGCAACACTGGATCGTCGTCCGTGGCTACACGGCAAGCGCAGCCCCAGCCAACGGCGGTGACACCAGTTACTCGATCGACTCGTTCGACGTCAACAATCCCTGGCCACCGACCCCGAGCTGGTACAACTCCGCACTGGCGCCTCCGCCGCCTCACGCCGACGGCACCGACGGATGCGGCACCGGCGGCACGCGCGGCATCGTGAACGAGAACATAAGCTATAGCACCTGGCAAAGTACCTACATGACCGGCATTCCGAGCGGCTATTGGGGTGGCAAGTTCGTGGCCGTGGCGGATCCCTCCAACCCGCCGGCCCAACGAGGTATCCCGTCGCGGCCGCTGCTCGAGCCGTTGCGTTACACTGGCCGGCTGCTGGCTGGTTCTCAAGCGGTGGAGCGAGCCGAGGCCGGACTGAAGGCCTACGGTCTCACCGGACGTGATAGCTATCGCCCGATACTGACGCAAGGAAAGTTTGGAGACGCCGTCCTTGTGCAGCGGCTTGACATGCCCGACACGTTCTACTACATCATTCCCGTTACTCAGGGGGTGCGGATTCCGCTGGCTGTGGCCATTGACGCAAAGACTGGTATTTACCTTCAGTCCGCGGTTCACACCCGCTCCGAAGGCAGCCTGTTCACGGTCCCTTCCAGGGACGAAGGTGCAAAATCGGTCCTCGGAAAAACGGTTGAACTGCCCGATTGGGCTGGCCGCATCGTGGTCAGACCAGAGGCCGTCTGCCAGTATCCGACGCTAGTTTGGAAACCGTGCCGGGAATCACTCTCGCCGTTTTTCCCGTTCCATCTTTTCACCGTCGGCGCCGAGCGCGTCTACGTTCGCAGCGATGGCGCAATTTTCACGGCGTTGCACGACACGGGCCGCGGCATTTAGCGGGGTGAACATTTCCCTGATCACGGCCGCACAAGCTGAAGCGCTGGCTGCGGCGGCGGCGCACGCGGGAGGCGTCGCCGCCACCGCAGCCTACCTAGTCGAGCGTCTCGACCAGGGGAATCCTTACTTTCTGATCACCTTCGGCGAACCGGGCTCGGCGGGAGCGATCGTCGCGGTCGATGCGCGGACCGGAGTGATCATGTCGTCGGCCAAAGTGGAACAGCTCGAAGGTCCCTGGCTCCTGGAGAAGGCTCAAGCCGTCGAATACGCAGGCTGCATCGATCTTGTGGCCGCCAGATTGGTGTGGGGCCCTTCGCGCGCTACCCGGTCGCTCTTCTATCCGCTCTGGGAACTGGCCTGTGAATCGGGCCGTATTTACGTCGACCGCGACGGAAAAGTGTGGCACGAATTGCTGCCCGCCGGACCCGGATAACGCCGGAAAAGCGCACGAAGAGCAGGTCACTCGTTCGCACTCGGTCGCTGGGCTCCCTGGCGCTTGCCCGTGATGACAATTCATAAGGCCACCGATGATTGAGGCGCACGTGCAGGCCGCAAAGGAGGCCATGGCTCCCGATGTCAGGGCCGATTATCCGCAAACCGCGGCCGCCGGCGAACTGTGGAGCTTCGTTTCCGCCTTCGGGCTCGCTCTCTTTTATCTGGCGACCAGCATCTACATTGCCTCGCATCGCCTGCTGTGGATTGACGAAATCGTGACCGTGTATGTCGCTCGCGTGCCGCATTGGGCTACTATCTGGACGGCGCTCGGGCACGCGATGGATTCGCTGCCGCCGGGGTACTACATGGTGGTGAGGCTGTTTGAGAGCCTGTTCGGGCGCAATCAGATTGGGGCCCGGCTGCCTTCAGCATTGGCGATGGCGGCCGGCCTGCTCATCACCTTCGATTGCGCGCGGCGCCTGACCAATGGGCTGTACGGATTGGTCGCCTTCTCCCTGCTGCCGTGCTCGTTTCTTCCTTACTTCGGATATGAAGCCCGCCCCTACGCGATTTATTTCATGTTTTCGGCGCTGGCCTTGTGGATCTGGACGTGTACCCAGCCTGACAACAAGCGGGGGGCGATTCTGTTCGGGATCACGCTCTGCCTGGCGGTCACTATTCATTACTATGCAGTCCTGATTCTCGTGCCCTATGTGGTGTGGGAGTTCTATCGATGGCGGCCCGTGCGTCCGCTGTCTGCGAAGCTGACGGCCGGAATTCTGGGGGCGGTGGTTCCGGCCGTTGTTCTGTCTCCGCTGATCTTGTCATTCGCGCACCGTTTTGCCGCCAACTTCTGGGCCCGTCCTTCGCTGTTCGCGCCACGCTGGGTTTACTCGGAGCTGTTTCCCGACGGCTTGCTCCTGCTGGCGCTTGCCATGCTTTGGATCGTGCTCCGGCCCTCGCTGGAGGCTCACCCGGAGCCGCCACAATCTGCTGAATCGATTGGCTGGTTATTCCTGTGCGTGCCTCTGGTTGGCTTCGCCTTGGCGGAGGTGAAGACTCACGCCTTTCTTGCCCGCTACTTCATTTGCGTTCTGCCCGGGGTAGCGGTGGCGCTCGCCTGCTGGATGGGGAGAAACTTCCGCAACAACTATCGGGTCCCGGTGGGTATTCTTCTGCTGCTGGTTGCCATGGGAGCCGCCAAACAGCTCCAGGCTGCAAGGCATCCGGAAGCGATTGCGCCGGTCCAGCCGCAGGCCAAAGTGAGGCAGTATCTGCGCCTGGAAGATGCCCTGGTCAAAGACGGCAGGAAGTTCATTGTGTTCTCCAACAGTTGGGTCTTTCTGGAGAGCCGGTACTATTCGCGGCACGCTGAAGAGTGTGTGTTTCTGCTCGATGCAACCCCGACGAGCTCAAGCAGCCTGGGCGTAAATCTGGCCATCGGTCTGGCTGAGTATTATCCGCTGCACTTCTGGAGACTCGACAAGCTGAAGGAGCATGCTCGTGATGCAGCGTTGATCGAGCCCTCGCCGGGCACGGTGGAGGCGCTGCAGCAGGCTGGCTTTCAGATGCAGACGCGATTCGATAAGCCGCTGGAGGTTGTGTATCCGGAGTGAGGGTTGCGCCAAAACAGGTGGAGACGGAAGACCAGGCGCCGACGATAGAGCAGTGCGCACCTTCGTCTGCGCCGTTCTGGGCCTGGCCGGCGCTCATCGCTGGGCTCGGGTTGCTGCTGCGGATTCTTTATCTCCACCATGAGAGCGTCAGCGGCGACGAGGCATTTTCCATCACCCTCACTCGCGACCCGCTGGGCCTGATGATGCATCGTCTGGTGCTGGACCTGGTGCATCCGCCGCTGCATTACCTCGCGCTGCGCGAGTGGCTCGAGCTCTTTGGGTTCGGTTTGATGCAGGCGCGGGTGCTGTCGGTCATCTTCGGCACTCTGGCGATTGTCTTTCTCTATCTGCTGGCAGAGTATCTGTTTGACCGCCGAGTGGCAGCACTTTCTGCACTGCTGATGGCCGTCTCCCAGCTCGCCATCATGTTTTCGCAGGAGGCTCGACCCTACGCGCAGACGCATCTTCTTGCGCTGGCGTGCACATATCTCTTTCTTCGCGCCTGGCGCGAGGAGCGCGCTCTGTACTGGTGGAGCTTTGTAGGTTGCAGCGTGCTGCTGCTGTACACCAATTATTTCGGCGCCTTCCTGATTGCGGCCCTGTTGCTGGTGGCGTTGATTTACCGGAAGCACCATCGGCTTCGCCTGGGGCGGCTGGTCGGCGGCGTCGTCGTGATGCTTGTCCTCTATGAGCCGTGGCTGGCGAGCGGGATCATACAAGAAGCCACGAAACCAGGGCGCGTCTCCACCGGGACTATCGAATACTCGGCCGTACACTGGTGGACGTTCCTCTCGATTTTGAATTCCTTCAATAACGGAAAGCCTGCAGGGCTGCGCTCGGACTCGCCCTGGTGGACGTACGTGGTGGGAGGATTGCTGTTTACCCTGCCCCTGGCGCTGCTGCTCACGAAGATATTCGGTGATAAGGCCGACGATGGTGCTGCGGAAGCAAGCGACCGGAAAGGGATTGTGACCGCCGGCGTCCTTTGCCTGCTGCCAATTGTGCTGACTCTGCTCTCCGGCAAGACGCTGCACATTCCGTACAACGTGCGCTATGTATCTTATTGCGCGGCGTTCTATTACCTTCTGGTGGCGCGGGCCATCCTGGAACTGCCTCTGCAAGCGCTGCGCTGGAGTGTGGTGGCCTTGATTCTGCTGTACAGCGCCAACGCGCTGCAGGCGAATTATTTTCTGCGCTGGAAGGAAGACTGGGACGCGGCCTTCGCTTACGTGGATAGTCATCGCCAGGCCAGGGATTGTGGCGTTTTTCCTCCTGACTTCAAGCTGCTCCAGCCCTGGGAGGTGACGCAGGCGGAACAGCCGCCGCTGTTCCGGAGGCTTTCCCAGGCTGCTCTTGCCGCGGGAGCGCCAGGGTGCACTCGGTTGTGGGAAGTGGTGGGGGCGCCGCGTGATGAGTGGCGGCAGTGGAACGAGTACAAGAGAACGAAGGATCCGATACCGGCAGAGTTTGGCAAGATCACCGAACAACGCTTCTACGGAGTACGCGTGAGCCTGTACTCGCGGGATACGAAGTGATGGGGACGATCGAGAAGACTGGTTCCGCTGTTCCATCGGCGCAAGCCGCGGTGAAACCAGACGCTATTCGGCGGCTTCTGGCACCCGCTGCGCTGCTTCTGCTTTCTGTGGTCGTCGCTCTGTGCCTGGTGGAAGCAGGGTTGCGGAGTGCGCACTACGGCGAGGGCAACCTCATCCACCTGGAGAAGTTCGTGGAATACGATCCCGGCCTGGGCTGGCGTCACAAGCGAAACTTCTCCGCCGAATTCATCAACGACGAAACACACACCACCCTGCGCTACAACGCTCAAGGATGGCGGGGCGCGGAAAGTCCCTACAGCAAGCCGCCAAATGTGTTCCGGATTTTAGTGCTGGGCGGTTCGTTCATCGACGGTTATTCGGTGCAGGTGCAGGACCGCCTGACCGAGGTCCTGGAGAGCAACCTCGGGCCGCGTTTTGAGGTGATCAACCTGGGCGTTGTGGGATACGGGACTGATCAGGACCTGCTGGTGCTCGAGCAGGACGGCTTGAGGTATCAACCGGATTTGGTCGTCCTTGCGTTTTCCTACAACGACGTGTGGCGGAATGGAAGCCGCTACTTTGCCAATAGCGCCCGCCGGGTGCAAAAGCCTCTCTTCGTTGCCGGTGAGGACGAAAGCGTGACGCTCACCAACGTCCCAGTGCCGCCGCCCGTACCGACCACGCAAGAGCGATTCAAGCTGTATCAACTGATTCGGACGGTAGTCAAAGGCACTCCGCTGCTGCATGGGGTGGCCATCAAAGCCGGCGTGGCCGATGCGCCCGGGCTGGTGTGGGGTGAAGAATTTCCTGTCTATCGTCGGACGGAGAATGCAACCTTCGCAAAATCCTGGGCGGTAACCCAGGCGCTGCTGCGCAAGATGAAGCAGGAATCGCAACAGCGAGGCATCGGCTTTGTGGTGTTCTACATTCCGGCCCGCATCGAATTGTCGCCAGAAGAATGGAGCAGCGCGCACCTCCCGGCAGAGTACGATCCCGGCAAGGTCGTCAGCCGGCTGAGCACGATTTGTCGTGAAGAAGATATCCCGTTGATCGACCCAAGTTCTCGATTTCAAGAAGCTGCCAAACAGGGTCCCCTCTTCTATCTGCATGATACGCACTGGAACCCTGCGGGGCATCGCCTCGCCGCCGGGATTCTCGCCGAATATGTGCAGAACACGGCAGGCGGCAAGGGCGGCGCGGCCCCAGCCAGCCATTAGATTCACAATGAAGGATTCATTGCGTGGCACTTCGTCATGATTCAACGGTAAGCGCGGTTGCGCTGGACGAGCGGCCGGTCTCTCATTCGCTGGCGGGAGCGTCCCGCCTTCCCTGGACGGAGTCCATCTGGCTTGGCCTGGCCGTTTCTCTGGTGGTCGGGTTTCTCTTTGCGCTTCTGCTGCTGGGCCCAGCCATGAATCCGCGCAATACCGGTTGGCTGATGGGTGACGCGGCAGACCATTTCATCGCCTGGGAGCTCTTGCGGCAGGACCCGCAATGGCATTGGCCTCTGACGCATACCGACCGGGTGGGCTATCCGATCGGGGAAAACGTTGCCCTGATGGATCCCAACCCGCTGCTGGCGATTCTGTTCCGGCCATTCTCGCGCTGGTTGCCGGAACCCTTTCAGTATCTCGGAATCGAAGCGGTGCTGCTCTGCACGCTGCAGTTTTTCTTCTCGATGCGGCTATTTCGACTGCTTCTCGGCCCCAATCGCTTGGGCATCCTGCTGTGCAGCTTGTTCTTCTTGTTTGCTCCGCCGCTGGCCTGGCGGCTGAGGAGCCACTTCGCGCTCAGCAATCACTGGTTGATCGTCGCGGCCTTGCTCATCTATTTCCGGGCGCAGGAGGAATCGCCGAAGAGCATCCGGCGATTTGTCCTCTCTTCGTTGGTGCTGATTGCCGTCGCGATTGGAATTAATCCCTACCCGGCCTTCCAGGTCCTGCTGATCTTGACCGCGGCGGCCGGCAGTTTGCTATGGCAACGCCGATGGTCGCTGTTTCAGGCGGCCGGCTTCATGGCGGCGCTGGGGCTGACCAGCGCGCTCATGGCCGACGCGATGGGCTTCGTCATCAGAGGCGGCAAAGGCTATAGCCTGCCGGGATATCGCTTCTACTCGCTGAACCTGCTGGCGCCGTTCGATCCTGACTTCTACGGCTCTATCATGTCCCGGCTGGTGCCCCACTTTCCGCACGGCCCTATTCATTCCGGCAATTATCTGGGCGCCGGCGTAATCTTCCTCATCGTTTTCCTGTTGATCCTGTTCGCGTGGCGGTGGGGAGGGCTGCAGTCCCTCGACCGGCGGCAGGTGCTGCCTCTGGTTTTGTGCGGCGTGGTGCTCACCCTGATGGCGCTGTCGACCAAGATCAGCATCGGCAACGCGACTCTGGTGGACCTGGACCCGCACCAGAGACTGACGCGCTTCTTCTCACCTCTGCGGGTAAGCGAGCGCCTCTTCTGGGGACCTTATTACACGCTACTGATGGCGGCGCTGGCTGCGCCGTTCCTGCTCTTCCGGCGGTCGCAAGCGAATGCGATGTTGGCCCTTGTCCTGGCCATCCAACTGATCGATGTGGTTCCCCTGTGGAAGTGGGTGCACACAACGGTGAATCTGCCTCGGCCCGTGCCGCTGAAATCCGCGGTATGGTCCCAGATTGGCGCGGTCCACGAAAACCTTGTGGTGCTTCCCCCGTTTCAGTGCGGCGATAATTCAACGCCCGGCGATTGGGACGGCTTCCGCATCTTCGGCTTCGTGGCGCTTTCGCAGAGAATGCGTGTGAACAGCTACTTCCCGGCCCGGACGGCCGCAAGCAATTATGACTACCATTGCCACCAGGCGATTGCTGCCCTGGCGGAGCGGCCGCTGTCGCCTGATAGCGCGTATGTGGTCACCCCTGAATTGTCCGCCGTCATCGCCAAGGGCCCGACGGGGCCGGGAAAATGCCACAAAGTGGACAATTTCATTCTGTGCTCTGTAAAGACCGACTTCGGCCTGACTTCTGAGCCCGTCCCGCAGCCGGGCGCTGGCGGCCAACAGCACTGATGAGCGCGACTGTAAATGCCGTAACCTTGCCGTCTGCTGCATCCCACAGCGTGGGACGTACGCCCCGGGTCATTCTGCTTGCCACCGTCGCTCTAATCGTCTTAATCACAATTGTTCGCGCCTCGTATTGCTGGGCGGCGGACGCCTGGATCAACCATCCGGCGGGTGTCCTCATCGCCATGGCCGCGGACTTGAAGGACGGCGTGTTCTATCGCCCGCTTTATGGTCCTGTGGGATACGGCGGCACGCGCTACTTCCCGTTGTACTTTGTGCTGCACGCGCTGCTCATCAAGCTTGGTGTTCCTGTGTTGCTGGGGGCCTATCTGCTTTCCGCAGCGGCGATGCTCTCCCTGCTCGCCGGAGTCTTCTATCTGCTGCGCGGATTGGGCGTGGAGCCGTGGCTTGCAGCCTGCTCGGCTGCAACGGTGCTGGCCGCGATCTCGGCGCAGTCGTCGCTGCTGAGCCCGCACGCCGACGGACTTGCCAGCTCGCTCAACGTTTGGGGCTTGGCGGTAACTGTGCGGCCGAGATTGAGTCACAGCAAGGTGCTTCTGGCTGCGCTGCTGTTCGGGCTGGCCTGGTCAGCCAAGGTTACTACCGTCTTCGGCCTTGCAGCCGCCTTCGTTTGGCTTATGAACACAGGAATGCGGACTGCGGCCTGGGAACTGGCGGGCGAAACCTGGGCCGGCTATCTACTGGTCGGCGCTGCACTGGTTGCGGGTACGCAGGGCCGAATCGTCGAGATACTGAAGGCATGCGCTTCCGGAGGCGCAGGCCTGCTGGCTTTTGCCGCGGGACCCTGGAGGCTAATGGTGCAGATTGCCCGCCTTGATCCAGCCGTGCTGCTGTTTGTGCTGCTGGCGCTGGTTGCGCTCGTACAGGTGATCCTCGCGAGAGACTTCCTGCGCAATTTGCCGGCTTTGTTTTTCGTCGCGGTCCTTGTTGTCACCGGCATTATCTTCGGCTCAGCGGGGCTGAACGAGAACCACTTCCTGGATGTGCAAGTGGCTTCGGTGGTCCTGATCGCGTCGTGGCTGGCCGGCGCGCCGGTCCTGATGCACAGGCAGTTGGGGGTCTGCGCGCTGGCGCTGGTCGTGCTGGTGGCGGCCCTGCCGCTGCTGCGAAAGTTCAAGAACGGAGACCGGCGCTTCCACGACCATCGCTTTCAGCAAGTGCTGGCCACCGTGGGTGACACGCACAAACCAATCCTGTCAGAGAATCCGGTCGTTCCGGTGCTCGCCGGTCAGCAGCCTTATGTGCTCGATCCGTGGATGCTGCGCCTGTTGAGGAAGGACAATCCGGACTTTGGAGAGCCGCTGCTGGAGGGGCTGCGCCATCAGACCTTCGGAGCGGTAGTGCTGTGCATGGCCGATCCACAAACCGGCTTTGGACAATGGTGGTATGAGACGGCACACTTCGGACCGGGATTTGCCGAAGCGTTGAGCCGGAACTACCGGCTGGTGGCGACGTTCGATGACCAGCGGGTGTACGTGCCGGTTGGCACCACCGGCAATCCATAACCAGGTGTCATCCTGAGCGAAACCAGCACACCGCCTGTGGTATCCGTCGTCATCGCGTCCATCGTAGGGCCGCCGTTCATCGATGACTGCCTGGCCTCTGTGTTCGCGCAGAAGAACGCGCCGGCCTTCGAGGTCATCGTGGTGGACTGTCGCGGTCCGGAGAACGTGGGCCGGCTCCGGCAACGGTTCCCGCAGGCCCGTTTCCTTGAGTTGAATCATCGTGAAACGGTGCCGCAGCTTCGCCGCATCGGAGTGGAGAGTGCACAGGGCGGGATTGTAGCGGTCATTGAGGAACATTGCGTGGCGGCGGACAACTGGCTGGCTATTTTAGTCGCTGCTTTTTCGCCCGAGTATGTCGCAGTGGGCGGGCCTATCGAGTTCCGCGGGGGACGCCTGCGCGACTGGACCACGTACTTCATCGAGTACAACTCCTACCTGCCGCCCTGGCCTGAGGGCGACGCGCCAAAGCTGGCCGATGCCAATGTTGGCTACCGCCGCGAGGCACTCATGTCCAACCTGGATCAGTTGAGCAGCGGCTACTGGGAGGCGACGCTGCACCACAAGCTGCTCAGCGAGGGAGCCAGATTTGGTAGCGTGCCGGGACTCATCGTGTATCACCGCGGGCCGTTTGATTACGGCTACTACCTGCGGCAGCGCTATTTGTTCAGCCGGGCCTTCGCCGGAGCGCGGCGGGGCAATCTTTCCACCGGCCAGCGCGCCATCTACTTGCTGGCGGCGCCGGCGATACCGCTTGTGCTACTGGCGCGAACCGCGTCGCGAGTGTTCGCCAAGACGTGTCACGTCGGCAAGTTTCTGCTCTGCCTGCCGCTGATCGTTCCCGCCATGGTGGTCTATGTGGTGGGAGAGTGCATGGGGTATGCCTTCGGTCCGGGCAAGGCATTGATGGAGGTCGAGTAACCCGATCATGGCTGCGGCTCCGGCGCTCTCGGTGGTGGTCACCGTGGTCAGCGACACCTCTGAGCAAACCGATACGCTGCACCTGGAGGGCTGCCTGGAAGCCCTGCGGCGGCAGGTCAACCCGCCCGCGATGGAAGTGCTGGTAACCTGCGATGCGCGA
>Ga0335083_10002109_pt1 | contig 26613 bp, 28 predicted proteins | sample Lox_Sample_42_FD_206716 | JGI IMG/M metagenome (GOLD analysis project Ga0335083, IMG submission 206716) | Soil microbial communities from Loxahatchee National Wildlife Refuge, Florida, United States - Lox_Sample_4.2 | ecosystem: Environmental > Terrestrial > Soil > Wetlands | place: USA...
GACTTCGTCGCCAATGCCAGCCACGAGCTGCGTACCCCGCTCGCCGGCATTCTCGGCTTCATCGAGACGCTGCGCGATCCGGTCGCGGGCGCGGATGAAGCGACGCGCGAACGCTTCCTCGGCATCATGGATGGCGAGGCGCGGCGCATGCAGCGCCTGGTCGATGATCTCATGTCGCTGTCGCGCATCGAGGCCGAGAAATACCAGCTTCCCAACCAGCCCGTGCCGCTTGCTCCGCTCATCGAGGAAGTGATCTCCGTCTTCCGCCAGAGCCAGAACAAGCACGCGCTCGACATCGTGTCGAGCCTCGAGCCGAACCTGCCGCCGGTCTGCGGCGACCATGCGCAGCTCTCGCAGCTGTTGCACAATCTGGTCAGCAACTCGCTCAAATATAGTGCGCCGGGCACGGAAATCGGCGTTTCAGCCAGACTGCTGGCGCACGACATGGTCGAGCTGTCGGTGCAAGACCATGGCGACGGCATCGCGCCGGAGCATCTGCCTCGGCTGACCGAGCGATTCTATCGCGTCGACCCCGGCCGCAGCCGGGCAATGGGCGGAACGGGCCTCGGCCTCGCCATCGTCAAGCACATCGTGCAGCGGCACCGCGGCTTGCTGCGCGTCGACAGCAAGCTCGGTCAGGGTACCACGGTGCGCGTTGAGCTGCCGGTTTTCACGGAGACGGGACGCAAGGCGGACAGTCCACCGGGCCCGGTCGCCGATGTCACCGAGATCATCCAGATCGCCCGTCACAAAACTGCAATGTAATTGTCACATTGCCGCGACGATGTCCGCCTAGGGCCTGAGTCTACTGCCTCGCTCAACCTCCCTACAAGGTCATGCTGGTCGTAATGGCGTAACGCCGGACATCTTCATCAATCCGCCGGGCAAGCGGTCAAGGATCACAATACCGGCCACCAGGCCGATTTGAGACAGCGAGACACAGACGATGACAGAACATACGGTCAAGGCCTTCGACGACGACATCAACGCCTTGCGCGCGCTCATCGCTGAGATGGGCGGACTCACCGAGGCGGCCATCGACAATGCGATGAAGGCGCTCTCGACGCGTGACGCCAGCCTCGCGCGCGAAGTGGTGGAGGGCGACAAGCGCATCGACGAGCTCGACGCGCAGATCGAGAAGCTGGTCGTGCAGACCATTGCCTTGCGTGCCCCGCTTGCCGACGACCTGCGCGAGATCATCGCCGTCCTCAAAATCTCCAACGTGGTCGAGCGGATGGCCGACTATGCCAAGAATATCGCCAAGCGCGTCGAGACGATCACGCGCTCGTCGCCGGTCGAGCCGCTGTCGCTGCTGCCTTCCATGGCGCAGATCGCCCGCGAGATGGTGAAGGGCGCGCTCGACGCCTTCGTCGCACGTGATGCGCGGCTGGCGGTCTTCGTCATCGAGCGCGACCGCGCGGTGGACGATTTCTACAACTCGATCTTCCGCACCATGGTTACCTTCATGATGGAAAATCAGAAGATGATCTCCGAAAGCGCCCACATCATGTTCATCGCCAAGAATCTCGAGCGGATCGGCGATCACGCCACCAATATCGCCGAGATGGTCCACTATATCGTTACGGGCGACAAGCCGCCCGAGCGCGAGAAGCTGACGGCCGTCGAATAGGTCACCCAAAGGAGTGAAGCATGGCACGTGCCAATCTGTTGCTGGTCGAGGATGATGCGGCGCTCGCCGAACTCCTGAACTGGCATTTCGATCGCGAGGATTTTGACGTTCGCCAGACGCCGGACGGCGAGGAAGCGCTGATCCTGGCGCAGGAACGCACCCCCGACATCGTCCTCCTCGACTGGATGGTCGAGAATCTTTCCGGCATCGAGGTCTGCCGGCGGCTGCGGCGCATGCCCGAAACCTCCAACGTGCCGATCATCATGCTGACCGCGCGCGGCGAGGAAGAAGACCGGGTGCGCGGGCTAGAGACCGGCGCCGACGATTATGTCACCAAGCCCTTCTCGCCCCGCGAGCTCATTGCCCGCGTCAATGCCGTGCTGCGCCGTGTACGCCCGGCGCTGGCCGGCGAAGTGCTGACCTTCGGCGATCTCGAGATGGACACGGTCGCCCACAAGGTGCGCCGCGGCGGCGATGTCGTGCCGCTGGGTCCCACCGAATTCCGCCTGCTCCGGCACCTGCTCGAACATCCCGGCTGGGTCTTCTCCCGGGAAAGATTGCTCGACAGCGTCTGGGGCCAGGACAGCGAGATCGAGCTGCGCACCGTGGATGTGCACATCCGGCGCCTGCGCAAGGCGATCAATGCCGGCGGGCGCCCGGACATCATTCGCACGGTCCGCTCGGCCGGCTATTCGCTCGACGCCGACGCGGCCTGAACGGCGCGCCGCCGCGTTGACGGCGGCGATCCATGCTGACATGCTTTTGCGGACTGACCAGGTCTGAAGGAGAGTGAGTGCCGTGAAGCCGATCCATCTTTGCACCGCTCTTCTGACGCTTGCCGCCACGCCCGCGCTGGCCGATCCGCCGGGCTGGACCGTCGACAAGGGCAAGAGCGAGGTCAGCTTTTCAGGCCAGCATGTCGGCATGGATTTCAAGGGCCAGTTCGGCCAGTGGGACGCGACGATCCAGTTCGATCCCGCCGACCTTGCACACAGCTCCGCCAAGGTCGTGTTCCAGATGGCGACGGCCAAGACGGCGGATGCGACCGAGACCGACCGGCTGACCGACGAGGAATGGCTCAATCCCGCCAAGTTCCCGACCGGGACCTTCACCAGCACGTCAATCACCTCGTCCGGGGGCAATGCCTATGTCGCCAAGGGCAACCTCGTGCTCAAGGGCAAGTCGCTCCCGGCCTCGCTGCCGTTCACGCTGACGATCAGCGGCAACAGCGCGACACTGAAGGGCAGCACCACGGTCGATCGCCTCGTCTATGGCATCGGCACGCAGTCCGACGAAAGCGGGACCTATGTCTCGAAGGACATCGCGATTTCGGTCGATCTGGTGGCGACGAAGAAGCCCTGACCCTAGGACGGCGCGCGCGCCGGCTCGCATCGAACATTGGCCTCGTCGACCGGATAGCAGTGGGAAGCGGCCGCATGCGCGTTGGCTGCCATAGGCGCGCGCTGCGCCGCCGCGGCTGCGGAGGAGAGCCCGTGCAGGGTGGCCAATGCACCGACAAGAAAGCCGGCGGCAGCCGTGCCGCCGAGCAGCGCGAGAATCTGGTTTGGACGAATCCGGCCGAACAACATGGTCCGGCATCATGACGCCCGGCCGTTGCGGCGCGGCTGACGCTTCTGGTAAACGGCGTGTTAGGCGCGATCAGGCCCGGCCGCCGGTTCGCTGCGACCTAGAAGGTGAATCTGAGGCCCAGCTTCCCGACTTCGCCCCGGACCCCCACGCGGCCCGGGCCATAGGCTGCCGGCGCGAAGTCCGCGCTGCCGAGGTCGACATGCTCCCATGACAGGCCCGCGACCCAGTTCTTGGCGAGACGGAAATCCACCCCGACGCCGGCCGAATAGCCGACCGGCCACTTGACCTTGTAGGCGTCCGCATTGTCGCCCGTTTCGAGGACGTGCAGCACGCCCACGGCGACGGCGCCCTTCACATAGAGCAGCACATTCTTCTTTGCGACCAGGCCGGCGCGTGCGCCGAACTCGGCAAGCGTCGTGAGGTTGGTCGAGAAACCGTGGTTCTCGAGGGTAACGCCCTCACCGCCATTGACGGTCAGCATGGTCGTCGTCGCGTTCTGCCGGACATTGCTGAGCGCGACCGTGCCGAACAGTCCGAGGACCATACCGCTGTTGCTCTGCCAGTCATAACCGACGGTTAGGCCGCCGAGCGCGGCGCTGCTATGGGCGGTCGGGATCGGGTCATCGCCCGCGCCGGCAAAGCCCTTGGGCTCGACCTTGCCCCACAGATAGTCAGCCTCGAGACCGACATAAGGGCCTGAAAAATCCTTGGGTTCGGCCCGAACCGGTGCCGAGATCAGCACGCCGGCGCCAAGAGCGGTCAGTGCAAGCAAAGTCCCACGCGAACGAAACATCTGGTTCCCCCCGGTATCATTGAGGCCACGTAACATTGGTTACCAATGTCTATACATATAACCGCACTGCAACAAAAGCCGTCGCCACCAAAGGCGACAGACTATTGCGAAAAGCGTCTCCTTTCTGTCACATTTTTTCGCGTTGGGGACATTTCGGCAAGTCTCCGGCGATTGCGTCGTGCGCCGCCTTGTGATGAACTTGGCCCATGGACCAGCAGACCCAGCAGACCTTCCTGGCGCTGATGAGGACGCAATCCTGGGCGCGCGAGGACATAGCGGCCTATCAGCACCAGCTGCTCGAGAAGCTGTGCCGGCATGCTCGCGACCAGGTGCCGTTTTACCGGGACACAAAGCGGCTGGAGCCGCTCTTCCGCAAGGGCGGCGAGTTCGACATGGCGGGCTGGAGGGATGTGCCGGTCTTGACCCGCACGGAAGCCTGGCAGCATCGCGACGATCTCCACGCGGCGGATGTGCCGCCCTTCATGAAGCCGCTGGTGCTCGGCGGCACGACCGGATCGACCGGCACGCCGCTGCCTTTCTACCGGTCCGCGCTCAGCCGTCTCATGTCGGAAGCGCAGCTGGCCCGCGCGCTCGCCTGGCGAAAGCTCGGCACCCTCAATCCGGTCGTCTTTTCTCGGCCGCTCACCGCGGACGTCGGCGGCGTGCCCTCGCCGCTCAAGCCCGGCGAACAGGTCCAGATTTCGGATGGCGAAGTCCATTATGTCGACATCCTCGTGCCAGCCGCCGAGCAGGTCGCGGCGATCCGCGCCATCCGCCCGCGGCTTGTCATCACCTATCCGAGCATCGCGCCGGGCTGGATTGGCGCCGGCTATGATTTCGAGGCCGTCCATGCCCTCGTCCTGACCGGCGAATGCTGCACGGCGGAGATGCGCGAATTGATCGAGGCCGCTTATGCAGGGCCGATCCTCGATCTCTACTCGACCTCCGAGACCGGGCCGATCGCGGTCGAAGGCGCGGACGGGCGCGCGCTGAGCATCTGCGAGGAAAATGTCTTCATGGACGAGCCGGCAGGCAAGACAGCCCGCAAGCAGCCGGCCCAGGTGATCGTCACGCCCTATTACAGCTTCGGCACCCCGCTCATCCGCTATGCGCCGGGCGATTATGCCGAGTTCGCGGCAGGCCCGGCAAGCGAGACGCCGGCGCTGCGCCGGTTGACGCGGATCGTCGGCCGCGGCGGCGACATGTTCCGGCGGCGCGACGGCACCCGCTACAAGCCCAATATCTCGGCCACGCGGTTGATGCAGATCGCGCCGCACACCAGCCGCCAGCTCATCCAGGAGGATTATGGCCGCTTCGTCCTGCGCGCGGTGTTCGTTGCACCGCCGTCTCCCGACCAGATTGCCGGCCTGAAGCGTCTTGTCGCGGAGGCGACAGGCGGCGGCGACATCACGGTCGAGGCCGTCGCAGCGATCGCCGACGAGCGCAAGCTCGGCAAGTCCTACGCCAATTTCGTCTGCAGGATGCCGTCGCCTGAATGAGGGCTCGGCCTGAAAATGTGCCGGCGGTCTGCCGGGGCGATTGCTTCATGGCCAGCCTTGTGTTGAAGTCGCCGCATGGATCAGCAGACGCTGCAGACGTTCCTTGCGCTGATGCAGACCCAGAGCTGGGCGCGGAAAGATATCGTCGCCTATCAGCATCAGCTGCTGGAGAAGCTCTGCCGCCATGCGCGCGCCCATGTTCCCTTCTATCGCGACAGCGGGCGGCTCGACTCCCTGTTCCGCAAGGCCGACCGGTTCGACATGGCGGGCTGGAAGGACGTGCCGGTCCTGACCCGTATGGAGGCGTGGCGGCATCGCGACAGCCTGCATGCGCAGGATGTGCCGTCCTTCATGAAGCCGCTTGTGCAGGGCAGCACGACCGGATCGACGGGCACGCCACTGCCCTTCTACCGGACGGCACTCAGCCGGGTCATGTCGGAAGCGCAGCTGGCTCGCGCCCTGGCCTGGCGCAAGCTCGGCGTCCTCAATCCCATCGTCTTCTCCAAGGCCGTGAGCGGCGACCATGCCGGCTCGGAGGCGCCTTTGGGCAGCGGCGATCAGATCAGGCTGACCGAAGGCGAGGTCAATTTCGTGGACATGCTGGCGCCCGCGGCGGACCAGGTCGCCCAGATCCGCCCGATCGGCCCGCGTCTCATCGTCACTTATCCCAATGTCGCGCTGACCTGGATCGAGGCCGGCTATGATTTCGATGGCGTCCATGCCCTTGTCCTGACCGGCGAATGCTGCACGGCTGAGATGCGCGAGAGGATCGAGGCGGCTTATGCCGGGCCGATCCTCGATCTCTACTCGACCTCGGAGACCGGGCCGATTGCAGTCGAAGACGCCGACGGGCGCGCGCTCAGCATCTGCGAGGAAAATATCTTCATGGACGAGCCGGCGAGCAAGGCGGGGCGGAACCGGACGGCGCCGGTGATCGTCACGCCATATTACAGCTTCGGCACCCCGCTCATCCGCTATGCGCCCGGCGACTATGCCGAGTTCGGCCAGGGTCCCGCGCGCGACGCCCCGGCGCTGCGCCGGCTGGAGCGGATCGTCGGACGCCAGCGCAACCTGTTCCGCCGCCGCGACGGCAGCGGCTTCTGGCCCAATCTTTCCGGCGCAAAGCTGATGACGATCGCCCGCCATACCCATCGCCAGCTCATTCAGGAGGATTTCGGGCGGTTCGTGATGCGCATCGTGTTCGACACGCCGCCCTCGCCGGATCAGATCGCGCAGATCAAGGCGCATGTGGCCGAAGTTACCGGCGGCAACGACATCGTCGTCGAGCCGGTCGATTCAATCCCCGACGACCGGCTGCGCGGCAAGGCTTACGAAAATTTCGTCTGCCGCATCCCGGCGGACGCCTAGTCCTCGACGACCTTCATCAGCCGGCGCTCGACGGGCGCGAGAATACCCGCCAGCTCCTGCCCACGACGCAGCACCGCCCCGGTCTCGCCGATCAGTGCCCACATGCCCTGGCGGTGGCGCAGCGCGGGGCGTTTCTCGATACGAAATTCGGGTCGCTCGGCGGAACGCCGGAATGCGGAAAAGATCGCCACTTCACGGTTGAGATCGATGGCATAGTCGCGCCACTGCCCCGCCGAGACCATCCGGCCATAAAGGTCCATGATGCGGCCAAGCTCGAGGCGGTCGAAGGCGGTCTGCGAAGGCGCTCCCGGCTGCGGGGAGCGGGGGAACGGCGTGACGTTGTTCACCTGCGGTCAGGGGCCATCAGGCGCGCGTCCGCGACCGGCGCGTGCCGGGCGTATCCGGCTCGTCCTCGTCTGCATCGCGCTCGGCGATGAGCTCGGCCAGGCGCTTGCGCAGCTGCTCGACTTCGCACTGCAGGAGCTCGAGCTTCTGCGTGGCCGGATCGTAGCAGTCGCTGCACGGCGTGCCATAGGGGACGAAGCTCTTCTGATATTCCTTGGCATCGACCAGCATCGGCTTGGCCGGAATGCCGGTCATCACCGCGCCGGCCGGGACGTCCTTGGTGACGACGGCATTGGCGCCGATGCGGGCGCGCTCGCCCACGACCACCGGCCCCAGTATCTGGCAACCTGAGCCGAGGATCGCGCCGTCGAGGATCGTCGGGTGGCGCTTGCCGGCAATGCCGTTGGCCGGGTCCGTGCCGCCCAGCGTCACGCATTGGTAGATGGTGACATTGTTGCCGATCTCGGCGGTCTCTCCGATCACGGTGAAGCCGTGGTCGATGAAGAAATTCTTCCCGATCCTGGCGCCGGGATGGATGTCGATGGCGGTCAGGAAGCGCGCGAAATGATTGACGCAGCGCGCGAGGAAATACAGCCGCGCGCCGTACAAAGCGTGCGCAATCCGGTGGAATCCCAGTGCCAGCACCCCGGGATAGATCAGGATCTCGAGCCGCGAGCGCGGCGCGGGATCGCGCGCCTTCACGGAATCGAGATAGGAAATCAAACCCATGACGCGCATATCCCTGTTGCGGACAAGACAATCATATTAGTGGCTCGAAGCGCCCATTTCCAGAGGAAGGGGAGCATGAGGCACAGATGCTAATGACTTGTGTTGCTTTGGCACGCCAGTTCGTGCCGGCATTTCGCTGTGCGGCATCGACAGGACAGGCCTCCAGCGCCTTGAGTTGATCGCCAAGGGCGATTAAATCGGCAATGTCCATCGAGAGGCCCGATCAATGTCCGCTTACATGCCGACGCTCAAACAGCTCCAATATCTCGTCGCGCTGAAGGAGCATGGCCATTTCGGCCGCGCGGCCGACGCCTGCTTCGTGACCCAGTCCACGCTCTCGGCCGGCATTCGCGAGCTGGAGTCGCTGGTCGGCATCACCCTGGTCGAGCGCACGCGCCGGATCGTGCGCTTCACGGCGCTCGGCGACCGCATCGTCGAAAAGGCGCACCGGGTGCTGCGCGAGGCCGAAGAACTCGCCGCGCTCGCCCAGGCCTCGGGCACGCCCCTCGCCGGCGAGCTGCGCATGAGCGTCATCCCGACCATCGCGCCTTTCCTGCTGCCCAGCCTGTTGCCGCGCCTGCGCGCCGAGCGCCCGTCGCTCCAGCTCTATCTGCGCGAGGAGACCAGCCATGCCGCGCTCGATTCGCTGCGTCATGGCCATGCCGACTGCGTGCTGCTCGCCCTCCCCTTCCCGTGCGGCGACGTCGAGACCGAGATCCTGTTCGCGGACCCGCTCTATGTCGCCTTCCCCAAGGACGATCCGCGCGATCCGCCGGCGCAGGTCGATCCGGACATGATCGACGGCAACCGCCTGCTGCTGCTCGAGGACGGCCATTGCCTCAAGGAACATGCCCTCGCCGCCTGCAACCGCGCCGAGCTGCGCACCGAGGCGACGATCACCGGCACGTCGCTGCACACGCTGGTGCAGATGGTCGACAATGGGCTGGGGCTGACGCTGCTGCCCGAAATGGCGATCAACGGCGGCATTCTCGCCAACACGCAGATCGCCGCGCGGCCGATCCGTTCCTTGAATGCCGCGCGTGACATCGCCCTCATCTGGCGACGAAATTCACCGCGCGAGACCGATTTCCGCATGATGGCAGGCATCCTGCGCAATGCAGCCGAGCGTCAGCGCGACGCCAAGGTGGCCGCCTGATGCGCACGATCAACCACTTTATCGACGGCGCTGCCTTCTCCGCATCCGGCCGCGCCTCGCCGGTCTATGCGCCCGAGACCGGGCAGGTGCAGGCCGAGGTGACGCTCGGCGACGCCGCCCTGCTCGCCCATGCCGCCGAGGCGGCGAAGGCCGCGCAACCGGCCTGGGCCGCCGTCAACCCCCAGCGCCGCGCGAATATCCTGTTTCGCTTCAAGGAGCTGGTCGAGGCGCATATGCAGGAGCTGGCCGAGCTGCTCGCCTCCGAGCATGGCAAGGTCGTGTCCGACGCCAAGGGCGATATCCGGCGCGGCCTCGATGTGGTCGAGTTCGCCTGCGGCATCCCGCATCTGCTGAAAGGCGAACATACGGGCGGCGCCGGACCGGACATCGATGTCTTCTCGCTCCGCCAGCCGCTCGGCGTGGTCGCCGGCATCAGCCCGTTCAATTTCCCGGCGATGATCCCGCTCTGGATGTGTGCGCCCGCCATCGCGTGTGGAAACGCCGTCATCATGAAACCGTCCGAGCGCGACCCCAGCGTGCCGGTGCGCCTCGCCGAACTCATGATGGAAGCCGGCCTGCCCAAGGGCATCATGAATGTCGTCCATGGCGACAAGGACATGGTCGATGCGATCCTCGATCACCCCGACATCAAGGCGGTGAGCTTCGTCGGCTCCTCGGACGTCGCGCAATATGTCTATGGGCGCGGCGCGGCGGCGGGCAAGCGGATGCAGTGCATGGGCGGCGCCAAGAATCACGGCATCGTCATGCCCGACGCCGATCTCGACCAGGCCGTGCAGGATATTCTCGGCGCGGCCTATGGCTCGGCGGGCGAGCGCTGCATGGCGCTGCCGGTCGTTGTGCCGGTCGGCGACAAGACGGCGGAAGAGCTGCGCGCGCGGCTCGTCGCCGAAATCCCCAGGCTGCGCGTGGGCACGCCGAACGACCCGGATGCGCATTTCGGCCCGCTGGTGACGGCCGCACACCGCGCCCGCGTCGAGAACTATGTCCAGATGGCGGTGGACGAAGGCGCAGAGCTGGTCGTCGACGGGCGCGGCTTCAGCCTGCAGGGCCATGAGCAAGGTTTCTTCATGGGCCCAACGATGCTCGACCATGTGAAGCCCGAGCATCGCAGCTATCAGGACGAGATTTTCGGGCCCGTGCTCCAGATCCTGCGTGCACAGAGCTTCGAGGAGGCGATCGGCTATCCCTCCCGACACCAGTTCGGCAACGGCACCGCGATCTTCACCCGCGATGGTGCGGCCGCGCGCGCCTTTGCGGAACGGGTCGAGATCGGCATGGTCGGCATCAACGTGCCGATCCCGGTGCCGGTCGCCTATTACAGCTTCGGCGGCTGGAAGCGCTCAGGCTTCGGCGACGCCAACCAGTACGGCACGGACAGCGTCCGCTTCTTCACGCGCACCAAGACGGTGACGCAGCGCTGGCCCTCGGACAGCGCGCTCGTCGACCAGAGCTTCGTCATCCCGACGATGCGGTGAACGCCCCCGCCCGAGCCATGGCGGCATGATCGAAAAAACCGACTCTTAAGGCGCGTTACCGTCCTTGTTTCCACATATGTTTCTGATACCGGCGGTGGCGAGTCGCCGGTGGGGGAAAGAACGAACGCGTGCACAGCCGTCCGACCGCGAATTCCCAGATCCTGAAAGTGCTGGCGGTCGTCTCGCTCGCGGCGATCCTGCTTGGCTATCATGGCTGGCGCCTCGTCGGCCATTCCGCGCTGGATTCGGCCTATGACGCGCTCAAGTCGATCAACATGGGCAGCAACTACGACCGGCTCGACCAACCGGGCAGCGGCAACATCTATCTCGAGCTTGCGCGGTGGCTGGGCATTTTCGTGGAGTTCTCCGCCCTCACCTTCCTGTTCACCTCGATCTTCAGCGAACAATGGACGCTGCTCACGGCGCGGCTGCTCATCAAGGGCCATATCATCGTCATCGGCGACACGGAATTCGCCGACCGCTTCGGCGAGGTGGAAGAAAGTTCGGTCATCCACCTGCGCAACCTGGTCGATCCCGTCGAGCAGGTCGGCCGCCTTATCCGCCTGCCCTTTCGCGGCCGCGTCGAGGAATCCTTCCGGAACGCCGCCGTGGATCGCGCCCGCGCGGTGCTGGTGGCCACCGAGGACGACGCCCGCACGATCAGCCTCGCTATCGCCGCCAGCCGCCGTGTCACCGCCGGGGACCGACAGGTCCAGGTGCTTGCCCGCCTGCATGACTATTGGCTGGCCCAGCGCCTGCACAATCTGCCGGACGCCCAGCTGGTGCAGGCGGTGTCCGAGCCCGCCCTCGCCGCGCGCGACGCCATGCGCCGCCACCCGGCCTTCCTGGACGCGCACGACCAGGGCGCCGAGCACATCCATGTCCTGATGTTCGGCGAGCCCGACTGGCTCGAGGCGATGATGACCGAGATCATCCTGACCGCGGGCACCACGCGCTACGGCAAGCCGATGATGACGCTCGGCTGCGGCCAGGTCGCGGCCTTCCGGTCGCGTCTTGGCGAGCGCTATCCCGAGCTCGCCGAGGAAGTGGAGCTGCGCTTTGTCGAGCTCGGCACGCCGCATCCCTGGGAACTGACCGACTTCCATCTCTCCCGGCTGCCCGGCCCACGAGTCACCGGCGCCTATTTCCTGTTCCCGCAGGAAGCCAATTCGATCAGCTGCTATCTCGCCTTTCTGGGGCAGGCGGGCGCCATGCCGGACTTCAAGGCGCCGACCTTCGTCCTGACCGATTCCTATGAATTCGTGACGCCGCCGAGCGGCTCGGCATTACGCCCGCTCCAGCCCGTCCCGTTCGGCGCGCGGCGCCAGATCGTCGCCGCCTGCGGCTTGCTCTCCGGCACGGCGGGCCTCACCGAGCAGGTCTATCATGACGCCTATCTCGGTTTCGCGCCGCGCGAAGCGGCGGCCAGCAAGCCTTGGTTCCAGCTGAGCGAGGAATATCGCATCGCCAATCGTCGCGCCGTCGCGCACATTTTCGCAAAGCTCTTCGACGCGGGCTTCGACCTGCGCGGCTGGATGGAGCGGCACGACGTCTGGTCGGCTTTGCCGGCGCTGAACGAAGGCGAAAGCCTGTATCGCGATGCCGAGGAGCGCGAGCGCCTGTCTGTGCTGGAGCATCAGCGCTGGAGCCGTGACCGCCGGCTCAACGGCTGGCGCTACGGGGAGAAGCGCGACGAGGTGCGCAAGCTGCACCCCGATCTCAGGCCCTATGACGAGCTGTCCGAGCCGATCAAGGACTTCGACCGCAAGTTCATCGACCTGCTCGATTCGATCCTGCCGCGCAGGCCGGGCGGCATGCGCCGCCGCACCGAAGGAATCAACGTCTAGCCGGACTTCCGCCAGGTCTCGGCGCGCGCGTCGTCCGCTTCTTCAAGCGCACCAAGACGGTGACGCAGCGCTGGCCCCGGACAGCGCGGTCTCGACCAGAGCTTCGTCATCCCGACGATGCGGTGAGAGGTCCAGTCTTATTCAGCTTCCGTTCCAAGATCTGTCATTAAGAGCCGCTAGCGTGGATCATGACTGCAGCCATTTGCAGACGTTGAGAGGATACTCGAATGAAAGCGCTTCTGCCGATTTTCCTACTCGCCTTCACTGCGGCTTCATCTCCAGCGAGCGCTTCATCGCATGATGAATTAATGCAGGAGATAGAGAGTAAGGTCACCCTTCCGCCGCGGGCTCAACCGCTCAAGGCATATGGCCAGAACTATGCTCAGTCTGGGCCCGGAAAGGTTTTGGCGATCTACGTCATTCCGCCTCAACCTTACGATAAAAAGATATCATGCGTCACCGGCGGCAAGCCCTGCACTGAAAGTGACGTGCAAAGGCTGATCAAGGACCGCGAAGCCGAAATTGCATCGCAGGCACGAGCCGGCGAACGTCGCTGGTTCGAGAGTGTTGCCCAACTTCCTGAAATCGCTGACGGCGGCTGCTCGATCATTACAGTCCGATATGACGTACAAGCGAAGCGCGTTCTCTCTGTGGGCTGTAACGGACTGGCTTGATGGCGGCTTTCCCGCAAATCCAAAGCCTCCTATCTCACAGGCCCTGATCCCGCTTCCACGCCTCCGCCCGCGCGTCGTCATCCTCCTGCGCCTCGACCCAGTCGCGGCCGCCGTCCTTGCGAATCGCCTGCTTCCAGAACGGTGCGGAAACCTTGAGCCAGTCGATCAGGAAGGCGCAGCTTTCGAGTGCCGCGGTGCGGTGCGAGGAAGCCGTGCCGACGAAGACGATACGCGCGCCGACCGGCAATGTGCCGAAGCGGTGGATGACCGTGACGCCGAGCAGCGGCCAGCGTGCGGCGGCTTCATCGACCACTTCGCGCAACTGCTTTTCGGTCATGCCGGGATAATGTTCGAGATGGAGAGCTTCCAGCCCTCCGTCATCCCGCACCAGTCCGGTGAAGCTCGCGACCCCGCCGCCGCCGAGCGCCTCCAGCGCTGCCAGCTCGGCGCCGGGATCGAAATCGCCGGCCTGCACGCGGACATCAAGGCGCGGCTTGTCAGCCACCGGTCACCGGCGGAAACAAAGCGAGCTCACGCGCGTCGCCGATCGGCGTGTCGAGCGGCACGAAATTCTGGTCGAGCGCGGCGCGCAGGCGCTTGCGGTCGGCGAAGGCGGCTTCGTGGCCCTCGCTTTTCGATGCGAGCTGGTCGAGCAATGCCGAAACCGTCACATCCGGCGCAGGTCGGGCGATCCGCTCTTCGCCACTGCCGATCCGCTCGCGCACCCAGGCAAAGTAGAGAAGCGTCAGCTCCGCCATGGCTTCACTCCGCCATGTGCTTGAGGCCCACGCGCAGATAGTCCCAGCCGGTCAGCAGCGTGAGGCCGGCCGCGCCCCAGAGGGTGACCAGGCCGGTGAGCTTGATGAAGCCGAATTGCGGCAGCCCGCCGGCGAGGATGAGCGCGCCGAGCGCGATCAGCTGGAACGCGGTCTTCCATTTGGCGAGCTGCGACACGGGCACGGAGATGCGCAGGCCGGCGAGAAACTCGCGCAGGCCCGAAACGGCGATCTCGCGCAGCAGGATGACGAGCGCCGCGACGATATGCGTGCCCTGGATGTCGCCCGTCGCGCACAGGATCAGGATGACCGCGCCGATCATGATCTTGTCGGCAATGGGATCGAGAAAGATGCCGAGCCGGGATACGGTCCCCTGCGCACGGGCGAGATAGCCGTCGAAATAATCTGTGACGCCCATCAGGCAGTAGAGCGCGAAGGCGGCGAGATAACCGATGCGCCATTCATTCCCCTGCTCGGCAGGCCAGAGCAGGGCGACGAGAAGCGGCACCGCAAGGATTCGCGAGAGCGTCAGGATGTTCGGCAGGAGGCGCACGGCGCTCGCGGCGTGCCACAGCGGGGCGTTTCAGACAAGAGTTCAGGCTTCCGCGAGCACGTCTCCGCTTCCCTCCCCAATCGTTCGAGGCTAAAGAGCCGCGCAAGGCGGCATGTGCTCCGCCCGGTCTGGAGAGTTCGCTTCCTTATGCAGGCATCCCTGCGCCTTCTTGCTCACCGCAAGTTCCTGCCCCTTTTCGTCACCCAGTTTCTCGGAGCGTTTAACGACAATCTCTTCAAGACGGCGATGATCCTGTTCGCCACCTATGCGGTGTTCAAGGATCCCGAGCACGAACTGCTGTTCAACGCGATCGCGACCGGCCTCTTCATCCTGCCTTTCTTCCTGCTCTCGGCCCTCTCAGGCCAGCTCGCCGACCATATGGACAAGGCGAAGATCATCCGCTTCGTCAAAGCCGCGGAAATCGGCATCATGCTGGTCGGCGGCGCGGGTCTGATCCTGTGTCAGGTCTATACCTGGACCGGCGTCTCGCTGATGCTGCTCGCGGTCCTCGCCATGGGCGTTCACTCGACTTTCTTCGGACCGATCAAATATGCGATTCTACCGCAGCATCTCGATGAGGATCATGTGCTGGGCGGCACCGGGCTCGTCGAGGCCGGCACCTATATCGCCATCCTCATCGGAACCATCGTTGCCGGCTGGATCAGCCCGACACTCGCCGCCGCAACCGTCCTTCTCGTTGCGCTTCTCGGCTATGCTGCCGGCCGTGCGATCCCGCCGGCACCGCGCGAGGGACCACCCATCCAGGTCGATTTCAACATTTTCCGCTCGTCATGGCGCCTCGTCAATGCGACGATGCACATCCGCAAGCTGTTCCTCGCCATCATGTCGATCAGCTTCTTCTGGATGATCGCAACGGTGCTGATCGTCATCTTCCCGCCACTGGTGAAGAATGATTTCACCGCCAGCAAGGAAGTGGCGAGCCTGTTTCTCGCCATCTTCTCGATCGGCGTCGCGGTGGGCTCGGTCGCCATCAACCGGCTGCTCGAAGGCCATGTCTCCGCCAAATATGCCCCGGCCTCGGTGCTGATGATGGCGATCTTCGTGTGGTTCTTCTATTTCATCGCCGGAATCTGGGGTCGGACCACGGACGGCAGCCTCTACGATGTCAACGCTTTCTTGACCCAGCCGCACAGCTGGTGGGTCCTCGTCGCCCTGTTCGGCATTGCCCTGTTCGGCGGCATGTTCGTGGTGCCGCTTTATGCCTTCCTCACCATCACGGTTGCCAGGGACGAAACCGCGCGGACCGTCGCCGCCAACAATGTCGTCAACAGCGGCACGATGGTGTTCGGAACGGTCGTCATCATCCTGGCGCAGGCCGGCGGTCTCTCCAACCGTAACGCCCTCATCGTGGTCTGCATCATGTGCGTGCTGTCGGCGGGGCTCGCGATGATGCTGCAGAATGCCTGCGACCGGGAGCGTCGCACGGCCAGGGAGCGCGGTCTCCCCTGAGATTTGGGCAAGCGCTGGTCTTGCCGGCGGCTGACTTTACAGGATGAAGGTGTAGGCGACCGTGAAGAAGGCCGCGAAGCTCAGCAGGAAGAGCTTCCAGTCCTGATCGTCGGCCGTGGCGTCGCGAGCCGGACGCGCATGCGCTGCATTGCCCGAAAATACATGGCGGGGCAGGCGCTGCCGGAAAGGATGGCGCGCCGCTTCGTTCGTCAAGACCAGGACCCGTTTCATGAGTCCGGGAGTTAACGAAATGTTAACGCTCCGAGAACCCGAAAAAATGGTTAACAGAACCATGTGTTTTATTGGGACAACAATAACTTACCCTGATATGTTCGCCTCCTTGGCTGATGGGGTCGCCAATAGCGCGAATTTTCGCGCCTGAATTCATCCGCTCCGGACCGGCCCTAACTCTTTTTAAAGCATGTTGTGGTGATTTCGCTCCAAAGGGCCGCCTTCCCTCGCGCGCGGCCACTCGGAGCTGCAAAAAACATGTTCAGGACCAAGCGTTGGGCCGCGCCCCTTATTGCCTCGTTGATGGTTTCCGCCTGTGGCGGCGGCGGTGTCGATTCGACCGGCACGCCCCAGGGCAATCCGACTCCTACACCGACGCCGACACCCACTCCGACGCCGACACCGACGCCCACACCTACGCCGACGCCCACTCCGACGCCGACACCCACTCCGACGCCGACACCCACGCCGACGCCCACTCCGACGCCGACACCCACGCCGACTCCGACGCCGACGCCCACTCCGACGCCGACGCCCACTCCGACGCCGACGCCCACTCCGACTCCGACGCCCACTCCGACGCCGACGCCCACTCCGACGCCGACGCCGACCCCCACACCGACGCCGACGCCCACTCCGACGCCGACTCCGACGCCAACCCCGACACCGACGCCCACGCCGACGCCGACACCCACGCCGACGCCGACACCGACGCCGACGGGCAATACGAGCCTGATGGGCCCGCTGGTCTCGCAGTCGTTCACCAACGACGCCGCGGATGCGGGCGGCACTTTCCATTCGGACGGGAGCCAGGTGATGGGCGCCTATGCGACGGCCGCTTCGTCCTTCACCATCAGCTACAATGCCAGCACGCAGAGCTATACGGTGAGCACGGGCAGCCGCACCCAGACCTTCACGCCGGCGGACCAGGTTGCCTCAGGGTCGACCGACTTCACGGCCTATCAGAAGTCGTCCGGCAATCTTGCGGAATCGCTGTCGCTGACCGTGCCTGGCACCAGTGGCGCTCTGCAATATCAATATGTTGGTGGCGGCGCCTGGGAGCGCGCCAACAATGGCGGCACCACGCTCGACTTCACCTACAATCCCTTCACCTATGGTATCGTCACGCCTGACGCGAGCCTGGCGCGCACCGGCACGGGCCTCTATTCCGTCAGCCTGGTCGGCGCCCGCGAATCCGACCAGCCCTATGCGATGGCCGGCTCGGGCACGATGCAGGTCGATTTCGCCGGCGGCACGATGTCCAGCACCGGCGTGCTCACCACCATCGACGTGAGCTCGGGCTACATATTGAGCCTCGGCATCTATTATGGCTCCGCCCAGCTTTCGAGCACGACCAATGCCTTTTCGGGCACCTTCGCCATGGACGATGGCACGCGCCTGACCGGCGGCTGGCAGGGCCGCTTCTACGGCCCCTCCAACCAGGAGGTCGGCGCTATCTGGTACATCAACAATGGCAGCGACTATGCCTCCGGCTATCTGCTCGGCCGCAGCGACAATACGGTCACGCCGTACAACACGTCGCTCAATCCGATCCAGTTCTCGGAGAGCTTCTCGAACCGCTATGCCGAACTCGACTTCCACGACAATGGCGACGGCACGGCGGCGACCGGCTCGGCGATGCTCCGCTCGGACGGCGTGCTGCAGGTCAACGTCAGCACCGGCGACTATGCCTATGTCGATGTCAACTCGAGTTCGAGCGTCGGATTTCCGAGCGCCAGCCTGAACAGCGGCGCCTCGACGAGCAGCTATGCGGTCTATGACACGACCGTCGGCGGCACCTCCTATCGCCTGACCCTGTTGAAGCCGGGCGCCGGCAATCCCACGATCGCGCTCAACTATGTGAGCTTCGGCCGCTGGCAGCAGTTCCAGAGCAGCTCGGCGGACGCGAAGGATCGCTGGTTCGCCTGGGGCGTGCGCACCAACGGCTTCCAGATCCCGACCGGCACCGGCCACTATGACGGCATCCTCGCCGGCTCGGGCGCCACCGCGCAGGGCGGCGCGCAATACAGCCTGACCGGCACGAGCAGCTTGGACGTCAATTTCGGCGCGGCGACCTTCACCGGCTCGCTCCACCCGATCGGCACGAATCTCTCGACGCTCGCCACGCGCGACTTCGGCACCTATTCGGTGACGGGCGGCCTCATCGACGCCGATGCCGGCCTCACCGCCAATGTGGTCGACGGCAGCAGCAACTATCTCGGCTTCGTCGAGGGCGCGCTGTACGGCTCCAACGCGCAGGAAATCGGCGGCACCTTCGGCTTCAAGTCCGGCCAGTACAACACCTGGGATCCGAACTACGCCACCGCTGTCAATCTGACGGGCGCCTTCGTGGGCAAACGCTAATCGGTTTGAACTCCCGCGTTCATTGGCATAGCTGAGCCAATGCCCCTTCGTCCGTTTCCAGTGGCTGCGATGCTGCTCGCCTGTGCGTCCGCGCAGGCGGGCGCGCAGACCGCGCCGGGCGACGGCCAGCCCACCTCGCCGCCGCCGCCGCCCGGACAGACGCCGACCCTGTCGAGCGACGGCCGCTCGCTCAGCGGGCTCAGCGCCGCCCAGCTCTTCGACATCGCCGACCAGGCCCGCGCCGCCGGCCACAATCAGGATGCCGAGGCGATCTTCAAGGCGCTGTCCGCCGACCCCGCCATCGAGATCAGGTCCGAGGCGCGTTTTCGTCTCGGCCTCATGTATGTCGACGAGAAGCGCCTGACCGACGCCGCACTCGCCTTCCGCGCCATCCTCGACGAGCAGCCGCAAGCGGCGCGGGTGCGCCTCGAGCTCGCCCGCGTGCTGACCGCGATGGGCGACGAAAGCGGCGCGCGCGCGCAGCTGCGCCAGGCGCAGGCAAGCGGGCTGCCGCCCGAGGTCGCGGTGGTGGTCGACCGCTTCCAGGCGGCACTGCGCTCGACCAAGACCTTCGGCGGCAATTTCGAGGCGGCGCTGGCGCCCGACAGCAACATCAACCGCGCCACCTCGGCCCAGACGCTCGACACGGTGATCGCGCCGCTGACCCTCTCCGACGCCGCCCGGCAGCAGTCCGGGATCGGCGGGCATTTCTCCGGCCAGGTTTTCCTGCGCGAGCGCCTGACGTCGCGCCTGTCGCTTGTGCCGCGCCTGTCGGGCGACGGCGTCTTCTACAAGGACAGCCAGTTCGACGATCTTTCCGGCAGTGCCCAGCTCGGGCTCGAATGGCAGGCCGGCACCAGGGACCGCTTCCAGCCCTCGGCGGGCGTCACCTGGCGTGACTATGGCGGCCATCCCTATGCCCGGACCCTGACGTCCGATCTGCAATGGCTGCACAGCCTCGGGCGCCGCGCGCAGCTCAACACGACCTTCTCCTTCGGCAGCAGCAGCTATTCGGTCAACGCGCTGCAGAATGGCAATCTCTACAGCCTCGGCACCACCCTGGAGCGGGCGCTGGGCGCGCGCGGCGGCATCGCCGTCACGCTGAGCGGCCTGCGCCAGACCGCCGCCGACCGGGGCTATGCGACGGCATCGGGCGGCGGGACGCTGCTCGGCTGGCGCGACATGGGCAAGACGACCCTGTTCGCGCATGTGACGGCGCGGCGGCTGGAGTCCGATGCGCAGCTCTTCCCGTTCACCGACCGGCGCAAAGAATGGTTCCTGCAGGCGGGTCTTGGCGGCACCTTCCGCCAGATCGAGATTGCGGGCTTTTCACCGGTGGTGCGCGTGGCCTATGAGCGCAACATCTCGACTGTAGGCATCTATGACTATCATCGCGTCAATGTGGATTTCGGTATCGCGCGCGCCTTCTAGACTGCTTGTCGGCATTGCCGCGCTGGCCTGCATCGCCGCCGGCGAGCCGCCGGCGCTCACCGGCATGTGGGGCGCGGGCGAGGCGCTGCTCGCCATCGGCACCGACGGCGGCCGGCTGCAGATCGGCTGCACATTGGTCCGGTTCGGCGCGGTCACGCCCGACCGGAACGGCCAGTTCCGCGCCGACGCGCAGGTTGAGCAGATCGATGCGGCGCCACCGGTCGCCGACGGCCCGGACGACACCGCCCTGCCCGAACCGCCGCCGCACAAGGCCCTGTTGACCGGCACGATCGGCAAGGGCGCGATCGACATCGTCCTGACCGTCGACGGCCAGCCGCCGCGCACCCTCCAGCTCGTGCCGGGTCAGCGCATCACCCCGCCCCGCTGCCTCTGAAAGACCGTCATCCCAGCGAAAGCTGGGATCTCAGGCGTCCCAATATCATGCACGAGACCCCAGCTTCCGCTGGGGTGACGTAATCTATTTCGGCTTGCGGAACTTCAGGATGAACTGATCGGTCTTGCCGCGGATGCTCGGATCGGCCGACCCGATATTGTGGGGATCGGCCGGATTGGCGAGCACATTGCTTTCGCCGACAAACTGGAAGCCGACCGACAGCACCTGCGCCTTCACCAGCGCCGGATCGATCCGGTGCATGGCCTTGGGATCGCCGACGCCCGGCAGCGCCTTGTGATCGAGCACGATGAAGATGCCGCCGGGCTTCAGCGCCGCGAAGGCCGCCTTGTCCAGCGCCTCGGCGCCGGCCGGATCGCGATTATAGGCGTCGTGATAATTTTGCGAGGTCCACACCAGGTCGACCGGCTCGGGCACGGCGAAGGTGCCGGTATAGGGCAGGAAGCTGACATTGGCATGGCCCGGCATCGCCGCGATCGCCTTGACCGGCGCACCGTCGCCGAAGGTCACGCCATAGACCTTACCCTTCTCGCCCACCACGCCGCTGAAGATGCGGGTGAAATAGCCCGCGCCGGGCAGCAGCTCGGCGACGCTCTGGCCGGGCTTCACCTCGGCAAATTCCATCATCTCCGCCGGCTTGCGGTCGACATCGCGGGCCTTGTCGACGTCGGGCCGGTCAGCCGCGACGACGGCGGCGGTGATATAGGCAGGCGCGGCGGCGTGCACGGCGGTGGTCAGCGCGGCAAGCGCGACGGCGGTCAGAACAGCTTTCATCTCATCCTCTCCCGGCTTATTTCGGCTTGCGGAACTTGAATGCGAACTGATCGGTCGTGCCGCGAACCGACGCGTCGAAGACCGCCTTGTCGTGGGTGTCCGCCGGATTGGCGATCGCCTTGCTCTCGCTCTCGAACTTGAAGCCGGCGGCGATCACCTGTGCCTTGACCAGCGCCGGATCGATCCGGTGCAACGTCTTCGGCGCGGTGTCGCCCGAACCCGCCAGGCCGACATGATCGGTGACGATGAACACGCCGCCGGGCTTCAGCGCCTTGAACACCGCCGACGCGAACCTGGCCGCCACATCAGGCCCGCCGAAGCCGCCATAGACGTCATGATAATTTTCCGAGGTCCACACCAGATCGACCGATTCCGGCAACGCGAAGGTGGTGCTCGGCGTCTCGACCTCGACCACGTTGGAGAATTTGGGATCGGCGGCAATCGCCTTGATGCCGTCTCCCGCGGTCGCGCGGCGCGTCACCAGTTCGGACGGCACCACGCTGTAGACCTTGCCCCTGGCGCCAACGACTTTGCTGAAAATGCGCGTGAAATAGCCCCCGCCGGGCCAGAAATCCGCGACCTTGTCGCCCGGCTTCACGCCCGCCCAGGTGATGAGCTCGGCCGGCTTGCGGTTGGCATCGCGCGAGCTGTCGGCCTGGGGCCGGTCGGGCGAGGCGACCGCGTCGGTGACGGCCGGGCTCGGCGCCTGCGCGAAAGCCGCCGGTGCGGCCATGAGAAGGACGGGCAAGGCGATCGCGGTGAGGGCGAGGCTTTTCATGGAGGCTCCTCTCGTCAGGGACACTTCGGTCAAGGATTTTCCTTTTGGACAGGGTGCCAGACTTGGCCGGCCATGCAAGCCCAAATGGACGAAGCGCCGATGGAAGTCCCGGCGAAGGGCCATCGTGACAGCCGCCGGCAAAGCCTGTAGGGGGCCGCCCATGCCCCCCAGCGAACCGCGCCTTCTCGCCTCCATCCATGATGTGACCCCGGCTTATGAAAGCCAGGTCGACACATTGTATGACCGGCTCTGCGGCCTTCTGGACGGGCCGCGCCTCGCCATGCTGGTCGTGCCCGATTTCGAGGATCGCGCGCCGCTCGCCGGCAACGCCGCCTATGCCGCCAAGCTGCGCGGCTGGGCGAAGGACGGCGTCGAGATGTTCCTGCACGGCTGGTGCCACCGCGACGACGCCCGCAAACGCGGTTTCATGCAGAAGCATATGACAGCCGGCGCCGGCGAGTTCGCGCAGCTTTCCAGGGCCGAGGCGCTGCGGCGCCTGTCCGAGGGGCGCAAGGTCGTCGAGGATGCGATCGGCCAGAGCGTCGCGGGCTTCATTGCGCCGGCCTGGCTCTATTCGCCCGACGCCATCGACGCGCTGGGCGAGGCCGGTTTCGCGCTCGCCGAAAACCATCTCAAGGTCTGGCAGCCGACGACCGGCCGCGTCGTCGCCAGAAGCCCGGTCATCACCTGGGCGAGCCGCACCCCCGGGCGGGTCAGAAGCTCGCTCATGGTCGCCGCTGCCGCCCGCGCCGCGCCCTGGGCGCTGCGCAATGCCCGCATCGCCGTTCATCCGCCAGACATCACTGTCCCGGCATTGCTCGACAGCATCGACGCCACCTACCGGACATTCATGCGGACACACAAACCGGCACGCTATGCGGATCTGCTGAGCTGATGCCTTCGGGACAGCCGCTGCGTATTCTCAGCGTTCTCAACAGTCTCGAACCCGGCGGTGTCGAGCGCGACGTCATGCGCTTCACCAAGGCCTGGCGCGATCACGGCATCGACGCCCGCATCGCGCTCGGCCGCTGGGAAGGCAAGCTCATCGCGGAAGCGCCGGACGTGCCTTTCATCGTGCCGCCCAAGGGTCCTCTCGCGAAGATGGACACCGAGACGCTGTGGATGATCCAGAAGCTGCCGGGCATCGTGCGGCAAGTGAAGCCGGATATCCTGTTCATCCCCAGCAACGGCCTCATGGTGGTGGCGGGCATGACATGGCTGGCGCTGCTCGGACGCTGCCCGCCGATCGTGGTTCGCCCAAGCAACAGCCTCGACCGCAAGGACATGAGCTGGCTCGCACGGCTGCTCGACCTCCTTGTCCTGCGCTTCCACAGCTCGATCTATGCGGCGGCCGTGGCGATGTCGGCGCCGATCCGCGACGAGATACGCGCGCGCATGGGCGTGCGGCCCGCCCGGGTCGCGATCATCGACAATGCGGCCATGACCGAAGCGGTCGCCGGCCAACTGGCGGCGGCACGGGACGCGACACCGCGAAACCATGACGGCCGCCATTTTCTCGGGGTGGGCCGGCTCTTCCCGCAGAAGAACTTCATGGCCCTGCTGGAGGCCTTCGCGCGCATCGCGCGGCCCGGCGATCGCCTCATGATCGTCGGCGAAGGGCCGCAGCGCGAGGAACTGGAAGCACGCGCCGCCGCGCTCGGCATCGCCGCGCAACTGGACCTGCCCGGCCATTGTGATCCGACGCCTTGGTTCGCGAGGGCCAACGCCTTCATTCTCTCCTCGGATTTCGAGGGCCTGCCCGCGGTTCTCGCCGAAGCGCTCGCGGTTGGCATTCCCATTGTCGCCACCGACTGCACCGTCGCCGTGCCCGCCATGATCGAAGGGCTTGGCCGACTCGTCCCCGTCCAGGATGTTGACGCGCTTGCGCGGGCCATGGACGCGATCTGCGACGATCCGCTCGACATTGCCGCGATGCGTGCGCGCGGCGCCCAGTTCACCATCGAAGCAACGGTTGAGCAGTGGATCGCGCTCTTCCGCCGCATTGCCCGGAAATAGCCCTATGACCCACCATCAATTGTTGCTATCGGCGCTCCATCGCTGTGTCGTGACGACTGAGTGCCCCCAAAGTTATGCATATGCCAGCGCCGCTTGAAAGCGCCGAATCCCGGGACCCGCTGCCGCTCCCCGTGCGTCAGTCTTCGCTCTGGGCGTGGATCACGCCGGCGATGTCGATCGCCGTTCTCGCCGTCGTCATCTGGCATTTCCGGACGCTCGACTTCAGGCAGCTTGTCTCGGTCGTCCCGTCCAACCCTTTGTTCTGGCTAGCCTTTATCGCCTATTATTTCGTCGGGACCACGAACGAATTCCTGATCTACAAATGGCTCTGGGGCATCCCCGCCGAGGGGTTCATCGCGCTGACCCGCAAGAATATCAGCAACGGCCTGCTCGTCGACTATCTCGGCGAGGCCTATTTCTACAGCTGGGCGCGCCAGAAGATAAAGATGGACGTCTCCCCCTTCGGCGCGGTCAAGGACGTCTCGATCCTGTCCGCCCTGGTCTCGAACCTGACGACCCTGGCGCTGATGGTCGTGGCATATCCCTTCGCGCACACGCTGATCTCGGCGCATGGCAATTCGGTCCGCGCGCTCGCCGCATCGATCGGAATCATCATTCTCGTTTCCACGGCGATCCTCGTCTTCGGCAAGCGCATCTTCAGCCTCGATCGCAAGCAGCTCTGGGGCATTGCCGGCATGCACTTCGCCAGTATCGTGATCGGCAACGGCCTCCAGGCACTGTGCTGGAACCTCGCACTGCCGGACGTGCCGCTCAGCATGTGGCTGCTGCTCGCGACCGCCAAGATGCTGCTCTCGCGCCTGCCGCTGATCAGCAACAAGGACGTGCTGCTCGCCGCCTTCGCCATTCTCGTCATCGGCCACGACACCGAGCTCCAGGTGCTCCTCGCCTTCATGGCGACGCTCATCCTTGCGGCGCATCTGTTCTTCGGGGCGATCCTTGCCGTTGGCGATCTGGTGACCATTCACCCCAAATACCGGGAAGTCCGGGAGTGATGCAGGCACCGCGGTTCGTCCGCGTGCCGACCCCCAACCGCTCTGCCGGACGCCGTCGTCGGGCCGCGGGCTGAGCCATGCGCATCGTCGACGTCGCGGCCTTCTACACGCCCTATGGCGGCGGCGTGAAAACCTATATCGACCGCAAGCTGCTCGCCGGTCCCGCCGCCGGGCATGAAGTGACCGTGATCGCCCCCGGCCCGGGCAACCGCATAGAGGATCGCGGCCCGGGCGCGCGCGTGATCTATCTCGAAAATCCCCAGTTCATCCTGGACCGGCGCTATCATTATTTCCGCGACGTCGAGACGCTTCACGCCACGCTCGACCGCCTCCAGCCCGATCTTGTCGAATGCTCCTCGCCATGGCGCAGCGCGCGCTATGTGGGCGAGTGGCCGGGCAAGGCGCCGCGCGCGCTGGTCATGCATGCCGATCCGATGTCGGCCTATGCCTATCGCTGGTTCGATCCCTTCTTCTCCCGTCACTTCATCGACGGCGCCTTCGGCATGTTCTGGCGGCACCTGCAGCGGATGGACCGGCTCTTTGACGGCGCCATCACCACCGGCGAGGACCAGACCAACCGGCTTCTGGCGGGCGGCATGAAGCGGGTCATCACCAATCCCATGGGCGTGCAACCGGGCGTCTTCTCGCCGGATTTGCGCGACGAGGGCTTGCGCGCGCGCCTGCTCGACCGCTGCGCGCTGGGCCCAGAGGCAACGCTGCTGCTCGGCGCCGGCCGCCACGGTCCGGAGAAGCGCTGGCCGATGATCATCGAGGCGGTGCGGCTCGCCGGTGCAAAGGCGCCGGTCGGCCTCGTCATCGCCGGCGACGGGCGCGACCGCACCAAGGTGGTCCGCGCCGCCGCGAACAATCCGCATGTGCATCTGCTGACCCCCATCGCCGACCGCATCGAGGTCGCGCGGCTGTTCGCGAGCTGCGACGCGCTGGTTCATGGCTGCGAGGCGGAAGTGTTCTGCACCGTCGGCGGCGAGGCGCGCGCCGCCGGCCTGCCGCTCATCATGCCGGATCGCGGCGGTGCCTCGGATCATGCCAAGCTCGCGCAGGGCTGGCTCTACGCCTCCGCCGATCCACGCGCGGCTGCCCAGGCGATCCTCGATTTCATCGCCGCGCCGCGCGACGAGGTGCGCCATCGCGCCGTCGAGCTGGCAAGCAAGGTGCGCACCATCGACGAGCATTTCGCCGATCTGTTCGCTTATTATCAGGCGCTGGTCGACAGCCCGGTCGTACAGCGGCGCCGCGGACCCAACACTCCTTCTGCCGCGATTTCCGAGCCGCGAAATGTTCCATTTCGCTCGAAATCGCTTTAGCCGCCTGATCGCTATTTCTTGATCGGGCCGAAGCAGACCAGGCTGGTGCGATACTGCATGGTGATGGTGAGATTGGTCGGGCCGTTCTGCGCGGTGGCGACGACCTTCCGGCCCTTGGGCGCCCCCCAGCACATTTTCGGATCGCCGGGAAACCCGACGCCATCGACCGAAATGCCGAGCTTGCGGTTGGAATCGCGGTCGTGGAGCAGCATGAGCGCATAGGGACCGGGGCCTGGCGCGCGGATGCACAAGGTCACCGGACCGCTCGCCGGCACGGGCATCTCGACACGGCGGAAGGTCTTGCCGGTCATGACCAGGACATTGTCGTCGGCGAGGAAATCCT
>Ga0335083_10002110_pt1 | contig 26601 bp, 18 predicted proteins | sample Lox_Sample_42_FD_206716 | JGI IMG/M metagenome (GOLD analysis project Ga0335083, IMG submission 206716) | Soil microbial communities from Loxahatchee National Wildlife Refuge, Florida, United States - Lox_Sample_4.2 | ecosystem: Environmental > Terrestrial > Soil > Wetlands | place: USA...
GAGCGTGAAGCGAAGTTCGCCGGGCGCTTAGTGGAAGCAGCACGACATGTAGCGGCCTTTAAGAAGAGATTTGCGAAGACGCTGCGGCGTTCGCCGAGTCCATCGATCGCTGCGATCGAGAAGCTGAAGCGCCGGTTGTGGGAATTTGGCGAGCAGGTACGACTGGAGCCTTTCAGCCGCAAAGCCGATAAGCTGCGGGCGCGCCGATGATCAAGAAACCGATGATCGTGGCCGGCGTGATGAGCGGGACCTCGGCTGACGGGATCAATGTCGCTCTGGTGCATTTCCCTGCCAGGGCGGGTGGTCGCAACGCGGTCAAACTATTGGGCCACGCCGAATGTCCTTATCCTGGCAAAGTACGCTCCGCGGTACTTTCCGCGATGAATGCTCGGCAAGCCAGCGTGGCCGATCTTGCCCGGCTTAATTTTCTCTTGGGAGTACTGTACGCCGATGCGGTCTTGGCGACGCAGAGGCGGTTTCGGAGGAAGGCTGACTTAGTCGGATGCCATGGTCAGACTTTGTATCACCAGAGCGAGCCGCTGCTGTTCCTGGGAAGAAAAGTAGCGGCCACCTGGCAGACGGGTGAAGCGGCCGCGATTGCTGCGCGGGTGGGTGTTCCCGTGGTTTCGGATTTTCGGCCGGCCGATATGGCCGCGGGTGGAAAGGGCGCTCCGCTGGTTCCTTATCTTGACTACTTGCTCTTCCGCGACCCGAAGATTGGTCGCATCGTGCAGAATGTTGGAGGCATCGCAAATCTTACGGCGATTCCGGCGGGCGCCGACGCTAGCCAAGTCTTGGCCTTCGACACGGGGCCGGGGAATATGGTGATCGACGCGGTGACGGAGGCATTGTACGGAAAGGCATTGGATCGCGGAGGAAAGATCGCCGCTTCGGGAAAGACGTTGGAACATGTTCTGCGATCGAGGCTGCGCCACAAGTTTTTCCGCGCGAAGCCACCGAAGACTGCAGGACGGGAAGAATTCGGACGAGAATTCGTGCGCGAGTTCTTGCACGCTTGCGGACGACATCACAAAGAAGATGTGGTGGCTACGGCCACGGCGCTTACGGCTCGGTCTATCGCGGACGCTGTGGGGCGATATGTAGTCACCGGATTCACGGCGGACAAAAAGACTTCTGCCTGGGAGATGATCCTCTCTGGCGGCGGAGTTAAGAATAAGATTCTGGTGCGAATGCTGGCGGAGAATCTCACACCCCTCGGAGTCCGATTGCGTTTTTCGGACGAACTCGGCTTGCCTTCGCAGGCGAAAGAGGCGGTGGCATTCGCAGTGCTGGCTTACGAGACGTGGAACCATCGACCTTCGAATGTGCCCTCTGCCACAGGCGCGAAACGTCCCGCAGTGCTGGGAAAGATTTCCTATGCATAGGGAGGCAGCCTCGGACCTCGGACCTCAGACCTCAGACCGATCTGACCTTCGCCATCGGCTTGGACTTGCTCTGCTCGCGCTTCTCTGCTCCCTGGCGCCCTTCCCACTTTTATCTTGTTCGGCGAAACCCGATCCCAACACGCTGGTCATGATTATCGACTCAAGCCCGGCGAATCTTGATCCCCGGGTGGGGATCGATGCGCAATCGGAACGAATTGACAGCCTGATCTTCGACGATCTGTTGTCGCGCGGAGAGGATTTGAACGTTGCGCCCGGCCTGGCAGAAAGCTGGGAAATTCCCGATCCGCGAACCTATGTCTTTCATCTGCACCGCGGAGTCAGGTTTCACGATGGGCGCCCTCTGACCTCGCGCGATGTGAAGTGGACTTTCGACTCGCTGCTACGGGGGAAGATTCGGAGCACCAAGGCTGCGGTGTACAAGTTCGTAGATCAGATTGATGCGCCAGATGAAGCGACCGTGATCTTCCACATGAAGGAACAAGACTCCACCTTGCTCTGGAACCTGTCGGACGGCGCGATCGGGATTGTTCCTGAAGGCAGCGGCGAGGAAATGACGCGGCATCCGATCGGCTCTGGGCCTTTCCGGTTCGTCAGCGCAGAGACCGACCGGGAGGTCGTCGTTGAACGCAATGAGGACTACTGGGGCGAGAAGGCCAACTTGGCGCGGGTCCGCTTTGCCGTTGTGCCGGAAGCGACCACGCAGGCGCTTGAATTGCGTAAGGGCAGCGCCGACGTCGTCATCAACGCGATGTTTCCTCCCGATACGACAATCACCCTGCAGCGGGACCCCAATCTCGTGGTCGAGCGCGGGACGGGCACGAGGCTCGCCTACCTTGGATTTAACGTGCGCGATCCCATCCTGAAAGATGCACGTGTGCGGCAAGCGATTGCGTACGCCCTTGACCGGCAGCCAATGATCGACTATCTATGGCGCGGTCAGGCGCAGCGGGCGCGCAGCATTTTGCCCACGCAGAGCTGGGCGTATGACGGAAGCGTCCCCGCGTATGACCACGACCTCGACAAAGCAAATCGGCTGCTCGATGCCGCGGGCTATCCGATGGTTAATGGCGTGCGCTTCCACATTACGATGAAAACATCGACCGACGAGAATACCCGTTTGATGGTGGCGGTGATGCAGCAACAGTTGCGGGCAGCGGGAATCGCGCTCGATATCCGCAGTTTCGAGTTTGCCACGTTCTTTTCGGACGTGCAGCACGGAGCCTTTCAGATGTATGGGCTGCGCTGGATCGGAGGCAATGAAGATCCGGATATCTTCGAATATGCATTCGACTCGACAAAGTTCCCGCCCAATGGGGCCAACCGCGGCTACTATTCGAATCCCAAACTCGATGCACTGATCGACAGGGCACGGCGCGAGATTGATCCCCGACTCCGCAAGCCGCTGTACGCGGAGGTGCAGCGCATTCTTGCCGAGGATGTCCCGTCCATCAATCTCTGGTATCTGGACAACGTTCTGGTGCACACACGCCGGGTGCGAAATCTGAAACTGAATCCTGCGGGAAACTACGACTTCTTGCGAAATGCCGAACTGGACTCCCAACATTAGGTCGAGGCTCTCTTCCCGCGCAGTTTTTCGTTTGCGGGGCTCCGCGAAAGGAGCATGCTCAGGGGTACGAGTGCTCTGCGCGGAGGTGCTGCGTGGAACGTGGTTCGGCTAAAACACTTTGTTCTGTCGCTTTGACTCTCGGATTCTTGTACGGAGTTCCACTCGTTGGTCAGCAGTCTGTCGATATTCCAGAAGTTCCCTCCCAGTTCAAGGTTGATATGGAAACCGCAGCGCGATTGCGGCCCCAACTCATGTCGCAGAGTGTGGCGGCATCGGGCCGTTATGCGGTCGGACGGATCGTTTTCGAACACCTGATCGCGCAGGTTCTCGATCCATCCCGCGGCAAGTTCGCGTGGCAGTTGCGGATCGTCGACGACAACCAACTGAACGCCTATTCCTCGCCCGATGGTGCGGTCTTTGTGGAGAGCGGTCTGGCGCGGTTGGCAGGGCCGAGCAGCGGCCTCTGGGCCGCAATTTTGTCGCACGAGATTGCGCACGTCCTGCGGCGCGACTGGGCCCGGCGTTACCTGTACGAGAAGCATCTGGAGAATAGCGGCGGGGCAGGCATAGCCTTGGGCGATCCCAGTCTGCCTTCGGCGGATTGGCAAGATGCGGAGAAGGCGAGCGCGGATCTGGGCCGCTTCGGCCGCGAGATGGAATTGGAGGCTGATCGGGAAGGCCTGATGATGATGGCACGCGCCGGCTACCATCCCGACTTTGTTCCGGCACTCCATCATTTGTTGCATGCACACGGAGTGGGCACGAACCAGGCTTCGATTTATGCCATGCATCCCTGCTGGGAGGAGCGCGACCACGATCTTAATCATGCCTACGTCGCGGCGAGCATCGAATTTGCCCGCAGGTGGCCGGAGTGGTATGCCTCACCGGGTGGAAATCCGCCTGTGTTGGTGTTTGCCGAGGAGCCGACGGTTAAGAGGACGGCCGGAAAAGAGTGGCAGATCCAGATTCCCATGCGGTGTCGGAACCTGGCAGGCGCGGTAGAGGTTGTTCTCAGCTCTGATTTCCCGCACGCTGTAGAGGCGCGTGAGCAACGTCCAGATCTACCGGAATCCGAAACCGCAACGAGGCAACTCACCGGTTGTACATCGCCGAAAACCACAATCACTTTCACGCTCGCGGGGACTTCGGTGCCCCTGAAGACGGGCGCGCCGTGGACCGATATATACGTGCTGGACGCATGGGGCTCCGTGCTCACTCGCGCCGACATCCCCAAACTAACGCACTGATCCCTCGGCAATAACCTCCACGCGAACCGAGAGTGATTCCGCCTCCGTGTTACCATCGAAATTCAGCTTAGAAATCCATGCGAATTCTTTTTATCGGCGACATTTTTGGACGGCCGGGGCGGAACATTGTCAAGGACCGGCTGCCAGGAATCGTCCGCGATCACGCCATCAATCTCATCATTGCCAATGGGGAGAATTCAGCGGCAGGCTTTGGCATCACGCCAGCACTCGCAGAAGAACTCTTCGAACTCAATATTGACGTAATCACGACCGGGAACCACGTCTGGGACAAGCGCGAGATCGTCGATTACTTTCAGATGGTTGAAGGAAATGGACACGGCCCCGCGAGGCGAGTGCTGCGTCCGGCGAACTATCCTGCAGACATGCCTGGTTCTGGCGTATATGAAGGAATCAAGGGCAAGATTCCGTACGCCGTCATCAACCTGCAAGGGCGCGTGTTTATGGCTTCGAACGACGATCCATTTCGCACGGCGGACCGGCTTTTGGAAAAGATTCAGGCCAAGGTAATCCTGGTGGACATTCACGCCGAGGCGACGTCGGAGAAGATCTCATTGGGATGGTACCTGGATGGCCGTGTTACCGCCGTGGTGGGCACCCACACGCACGTGCCCACGGCAGACGAACGAGTGCTACCCAATGGAACCGCTTACGTTACCGATGTCGGTATGACAGGTCCTTATGATGGGGTGATCGGCGTCAAGAAAGAGCTGGTCGTGGGCAAGTTCCTGAACGGAATGCCAGTACGGTTCGAGCCCGCCACGGGCGACGCACGGCTCTGCGCCGTGGTGATCGATTGCGACGATCAGACTGGAAAGGCGCGCACCATCGAGCGGCTGATGCTTTCTTAGCTGCGATGCGGTATCGTTTCGCGAATAGGTTGCAAGCGAGAGCCGCTACCTCGTTCCTTTCTTTGAGCGGCCCCGGACCGTTGAAACCAAAGGTACTAGGTCCTATTGGCCTGTGCCCTTCCAGAAGAAAGCCAGCTAGAATCTAACGACACGTGCGGCAGACAGCGCTCAATATCGCAGTGGGACTCTTGGCAGCAGCGTTAGCGGCTCCCGTCTTCGCGGCGGCCGACGATCCCAGTTCCACCGCCCCCCCAATCACCTGCGGAAACGGGATCCCGGGCGGGGTTAACTGCATTGTCTCGAAGAAGGAGTTGAAAGATGCCCGGAATGCCTTCAAAGCCGGCGTGAAGCTTCAGGATCAAAAGCGGCTGGAGGAGGCGCTCCATCGATTCGACGAAGCGTCGCGGCTGGCTCCGCAGAATATGCAGTTTCTCACTGCTCGCGAAGTGGTAAAGGCGCAACTTGTCTATGACCACATCCAGCATGGAAATATTCTGATGTTGGAAAATGCGCGAACCCAGGCCGCCGCAGAGTTTCGGGCCGCCATCGATCTCGATGTGGAGAATCAGTTCGCTCGAGAGCGGCTAGCCGAAGCCACGCGGGAGATGGCGCCGGCAATGCCTCGGGCCTTCCCTGTGCGAGTTGCAGATTCTGGAGAGATACACCTTCAACCGAAGGACGGAAGGGCAACCTTCCATTACAGCGGCGATGTTCGCGGGCTTTTCTCCGAGCTTTCCGCGGCATTCGGGGTAACGCCGCAGTTTGACGATTCACTGCAGGCGCGGCAAGTGCGATTCAACGTCGACGACGTCGACTTCTTTACTGCGCTGAAACTGGCTTGCATGGTCAGCAAGACGATGTGGGCGGCTCTCGATGCACGTCAGGTCCTGATCGCCGCTGACAATCCAGAGAACCATAAGCAGTTCGACCGAATGTCCCTGCGAACTTTCACGTTGCCTCCGCATTCCACGCCACAGGAGGGGACGGACCTTTTGGCCGCGATGCGCACCATGTTTGACTTGAAATTCCTCAGTTTAGGACAAACCTCCGACCAGATTGAGGTGCGCGGCCCACAGCCTCTGCTCGAAGCGTGCTCCAGGCTGATGGAGCAACTCGGCAACGAGCGCCCACAAGTGATGCTCGACATCCGCGTCTACCAGATCGATCATCAGCTCACGCGCAACATCGGCGTTCACATTCCCAACACGTTCAATCTGTACAACATTCCGGCGGCGGCCTTGGCTGGTTTGGGTGGACAGAGTATTACCGATCTCATCAACCAGTTAATCGCATCGGGAGGCATCAACCAGGCAGGCAGTTCGGCGCTATCAGGACTGCTGGCACAACTCGGAGGCCAGCAAAACTCCATTTTCAGCCAGCCGCTCGCCACGTTTGGAGGCGGGCTGACGTTCATGGGCCTGAGTCTTGACCAGCTGTCGGCCGCTCTATCGCTCAATGAATCATGGGCCCGCAGCCTGGAGAACATGACTCTGCGCGCCAGCCAGGGGACTGACGCGACGTTTCACTTGGGAGAAAAGTATCCGATCCTGAATGCGAGCTATGCCCCGATTTACAACTCGGCCGCGATTTCTGCGGTGCTGGGCAATCAGAGTTATGTTCCACCATTCCCTTCGGTCAGCTACGAGGATCTTGGCCTGAACCTGAAAGCGAAACCGACGATTCACGGCGATCGTTCGGTGAGCCTGGACCTCGAACTGCAAGTGCGCTCTCTTACCGGACAATCCAGTGATGGAGTTCCGATCCTCTCGAACCGTGAGTACAAAGGGAGCATCATGTTGAAGGATGGTGAACCGGCGGTGGTGGCGGGAGAAGTCTCGAAGACCGACACGATCTCCATGAGCGGCATCCCCGGACTTGGAGCCATTCCCCTCGTCAATCAGGCGATGGTGAGCAACACCAAGCAAACGGACAACGACGAACTCATGATCATCATCACTCCGCATGTGTTGGCGAACTTCGAGCGGGCCACACCGGAGATATGGATGAGCGAGAGGTAAGCCGGACGTCGGAGGTCAGCCATCGGGCCGTGGGCCGGTGCGCTCCGGCTGGGGCTCTGAATTCGACTCCGCTATTTTCCCTGCTTCGCGGCAAACTCAACCAAACTCTTGTAAATATCGGACATGCGAGGATCGAAGCTTCCGACCTTGCGTCCATTGATGAAAAGCGTTGGCGTACCGGTCACGTCCACCGATTTTCCCAGGGTAATGGAGGCATCGACGTGAGCTTTCGTCTCGGGCTTAGCGGCGCATGCGGCGATGTCAGCGCCTTTGACTCCGGCTCCATCGGCCAGCGCCGTCAGCTTCTCATCTGCGTTTTCGGCGGTGATGTCGGACTGGGTTTCATAGGTCTTTGAAACGAACTTCCAAAAGGCATCGTTCGATGCGCGGCCAACGCAGTCTGCGTAGGCGGCGCCCTTCGCGGCCCAGTTATGCATCTCGAGAGGAAAATTCTGGAAGACGAAGCGAGCGGTGGGCTCTGCAGCAACCAGGGCTTCAATGGTCGGCTGCGCGGCCTTGCAAGCTGGACATTGCAGGTCGCCAAACTCAACGATCGTAACGGCCGCGTCTTTGGGGCCGCGCGCAGGACCCGTGACCCCCTTATCCAACTTCTGACTCGCCGAATCGAAGGGATGGGCGCCGAAGGGAATAATCTCGCCGACGACCGCGTGCTGGCCGTCGTGGGAAACATAGAACTTGCTCAACTGCTGGCCTTGCGGACTGGCCAGTACGACGTTCACTTCAGCCAGTTCCGGGATCGCCGAAGGCCTAATGCTGGAAATCTTCCAAGTCAGATCCGTCTGATAGCCAAATTGCTGATGAAGAAACGAATCGACGGTAGCTTCCGAGGGCAGATCCGGGGATGCGTGCGTGCCGAGCTTTGCCGCCGGCTTGGCGGGAGCTGGCGCCGGAGTTGTGGTCTGAGCTGCGGAGAAATTGACGGCCAATAGACTAAGGCAGATGACGTTAAGTAGACGGCGCATGGTCCCTTTCAGTTTGAGATCTTTTGGCTTTCACAGATTGATCTTTATAGAGTGACCTATCAGGATACTGGAAAAAACTGTTTCAAGCCTCGGACTTGGCGGCAATTGGAAATCGGCGCCCGTAGCCGAAGGCTTTGGGAGAGATCTTCAGACCGGGCGCTGCCTGCTGGCGCTTGTATTCGGCGCGATCCACCATCCGGATGACGCGCTTCACGGTCTCAATGTCGAATCCACGATCAGCGGCGATCTGCTGGGCCGGATGGGAATCCTCCACGTAATCTTCGAGCACTGCGTCAAGAACTTCGTAGGGCGGCAGCGAGTCACTATCTTTCTGGTCGGGCCGCAATTCCGCTGAGGGCGGCTTTTCGAGGGTTGCCCGGGGAATGACCGGGCGTCTCGAATTCACATATTCGCTGAGACGATAGACGAGTGTTTTCGGCACGTCGGAGATGACCGCCAGGCCGCCGACCATATCTCCATAGAGCGTGCAGTAGCCTACGCCCAGTTCGCTCTTATTGCCGGTGGAAAGGACAATCGCGCCGAACTTATTGGACAGCGCCATCAACAGTGTTCCGCGAGCGCGAGACTGAATATTTTCCTCGGTCACATCTTCTTTCTGTCCGGCGAACACGTCGTGCAACGTCTTGCGATACGCCTCGTAGGCGGGATTGATCGACAACAACTCGAAGCGGATGCCGAGATTCCTGGCAAGGGAGCGGGCATCATCGATGGAACCCTGCGACGAGTAGGGCCCGGGCATCCCAACGCCGATGACATTTTCCGGGCCGACTGCATCCGCGGCAATCACGGCGGTAAGGGCGGAATCAATGCCGCCACTCAGACCGATGATGGCTTTCTGAAACCCGCATTTTTGCATGTAATCGCGCGTGCCCAAGACGAGCGCGGAATACACGCTGGCTTCGTCGCCGGCAATTTGCTCGTGCATTTCGCCCGATAGAGTGCTCGAGTCAAAGAAGACGAGGTCTTCCTCGAAGGAGCGCCCTTGCGCAATGACCTGACCCTCTCGATTCAGCACCAGGCTGGAACCGTCGAATACAAGACTGTCGTTGCCGCCGACCTGGTTCACTAAGACAACCGGCACCTTGTGCTGGCGGGCGATGCTGGCCAGCATGTCGCGGCGAAGTTCGCGTTTGCCAATCCAGAAGGGCGAAGCAGAAATATTCAGCACGAAGTTTCCGCCCGCATGAATCAGGGACTCCACGGGATCGACGGTGTACATCTGCTTGCGCCAGAAGCGTTTATCGTTCCACGCATCTTCGCAGATGGTCAGCGCCATGCGATTACCGCAGAACGAAAACAAATCCTGGCTCTTGGCGGGAGCAAAATTGCGCATTTCGTCGAAGACGTCGTAGGTGGGCAGCAACATTTTCGACTGGACGAAGGCGACCTTACCGTCCATCAGCAGCGCGGCGGAATTCAGGGCGGCCTTGCCCGTATCGGAGTGAGCGGGGGTAACAAGCCCGCAGATCACGGCGATTTCCCGAGTCGCGGTGGCGATGTGCTCGACGGTCTCGCGGTTCCGCGCGACGAACGAAGAGCGTTCTACCAGATCCCTTGGCGGGTAGCCACATACCGATAACTCGGGGAACAGGATGAGGCCGGCTCCGGCGGCTTGGGCTCGCCGGGAAAAATCGACAATCTTCGCAGCGTTGCCGGAGAAGTCTCCGACCGTGGGATTGATTTGACCCAGCGCGATCTTCACTCTTCCAGTGTAAAGCGGCACTCACGGAAGGGCCAAGTAAGGGCGGCGATTCGCCAACTTTCCCGTTTTGTTCGCCTATACGAACGGGCAGTAAACAGGTGGTTATCACAAAATAAAACGGGCTATAATTTGCAAAAAAGGCGTAACATTAACGATTTGGCAGTCATATTCGTACGAGGAGCCACGATGCCCCTGCAAGGAAGTCCCCTGCTGACTCGATTTTTCACGCTTACCACACTCCTTTTGGGTTTTTCTCTCAACAGTTTATTCGCACAATCGAGTGGATCTCATCCCTGGTCTAATTCGAACCTGTCACCCGACGAGCGCGCATCGATGGTCGTCAAGGAAATGACCATCGACGAAAAGATCAACATGCTGCACGGAACCGGCATGATGGGGCTCAGCCCCATGAGTCCACTGGCGATCCATTCCAATGGCGGCGCTGGATACGTGCCTGGAATTCCACGTCTGGGCATTCCAGGAATTCAGATGTCAGACGCAGCGTATGGAGTACGGAGCAGCGGCGAGAACGGCCGTTACTCGACCGCGTTGCCCTCGGACCTGGCCGGAGCAGCGAGTTGGGATCTCGACGCTGCCTACGAATACGGAGCGCTGATCGGCCGCGAATTGCGCGCCCAGGGCTACAACATGTCGCTCGGCGGAGGAACCAACCTCACGCGCGAGCCACGCAACGGGCGCACGTTCGAGTATTTGGGTGAAGACCCCGTTTTGGCCGGCAAGATGGTGGGATCGGTCATGAAAGGTTTGCAGGCACAGCACGTACTGGGCGACATCAAGCACTACGCCCTGAACGATCAGGAGAGCGGCCGCAATGCCGTCAACATCACCATCGATAAGCGTGCGGCCCGCGAAAGCGACTTGCTGGCGTTTGAGATTGGATTGCAGGACTCGGACGCGGCGGCCGTCATGTGCTCGTATAACCGCGTTGATGGCGACTATGCGTGCGAGAACAAGTACCTTCTGACAGACGTCCTTAAGAAAGACTGGAAATTCAAGGGATTCGTGCTGTCAGACTGGGGAGGAACGCACAGTACAGAGAAGGCATCGGCGGCGGGCCTCGACCATGAGGAGCCGGGTTGGATTTTCTACGGCGACGATTTCAAGAAGGCCGTGGAGTCGGGGAAAATTCCGGCGACGGAACTCGATGATCATGTCCGTCGCATCCTGCGGGCAATGTTCGCGACGGGAGTCATTGATGATCCAGGGCACAAGAGTGTTGTCGATGTGGTGGGCGGCTTCGAAATCGCGCAGAAAATCGCAGAGCAGAGCACGGTACTGCTGAAGAATGCGAATGCACAGCTTCCGCTCGATGCCTCGAAGATTCGAAGTATTGCTGTGATTGGACCGCATGCAGATGTGGGGATGATTTCCGGGGGCGGTTCGGCGCAAGTGGATCCTCCGGGAGGAAACGCGATCATGCCTCCAGGCCAAGGTCAGACGCGCTGGCTGGAGAAGATCTGGTTTCCAACCTCGCCGCTGAAGGCGATTCGGGCGAAAGCCCCGAGTGCGAAGGTCCAGTTCGACTCGGGCGCGGACCCGGCCGCGGCGGCAGCGTTGGCGAAGTCGGCCGATGTGGCCATCGTCTTTGCCTATCAGTGGGAGAGCGAGGGGATGGACCTCGATGGCTTGTCTCTTCCGGAGCATCAGGACGAACTGATCGCGAAAGTCGCTGCGGCTAATCCACATACGATTGTTGTTATCGAAAGCGGCACTGCTGTGACCATGCCGTGGGTCGATCAGGTTAGCGCGATTCTGGAAGCCTGGTATGCGGGCAGCCGCGGGGCTGAGGCCGTCGCCAACGTAATTTTCGGCGACGTGAATCCGAGCGCCAAGCTTCCTATGACGTTCCCCAGGAGCGAGGCCGATTTACCTCATCCGACCGTCGTCCAACCGCCTAAGGCCACGGTCGATGCTGACCGGCAAGGCTGGAAGCGGATTGCCGAAGGGTTGCCGGCATTTCCGGTCACCTATGACGAAGGGGTCAAGGTCGGTTACAAGTGGTACGACGCAGAGAACAAGCCAGTGCTGTTCCCATTCGGATACGGTCTCTCATACACAACTTACTCGTATTCGAATCTGAAAGTCACTCCAGGAACAAATCCGCGCGTGACGTTCACAGTCACCAACACTGGCCCACGAGCGGGCGCTGAGGTCGCGCAAGTGTACGCTTCCCTTCCGGCGGCAGCAGCGGAACCTCCCAAACGACTGGTGGGCTTCAGCAAGGTAAAACTCAACCCGGGCGAGAGCAAAGAAGTCACGATTGAAGTGGACCCGAAGTATCTGTCCATCTTCAACGTGGAGCACAACGGCTGGCAGTTGCTTCCCGGAGACTACGCCTTCATGGTGGGCGGATCTTCGCAGAGCTTGCCGTTGAAGCAGTCAATCAGCCTTAAATAGTGAGGACTGGCGGCGACAAGAGTGCTCGCGAATCTCTCTTGCCGCCGCCAGCACCTCTGGAATCACACGGTCGATGTCCGCGTCTTTCGTGCGATGGTTTACGATGCACGCGCGCAGACTAAACTTACCTCGCGGCGACGCATTTGACAGGTAAACGTGCCCGCGGGCCACAACCCGCTTTAGCAGTTCGAAATTGAAACGGCCCAACTCTTCTTCTGACTGAGCCTGCCTTCCGCGATAGCGAAAACACACGGCGCTCAATTCCACTGGGGCCAACAATTCCAGCTCGGGTTCTTGAGCGATTGCCTTCGCCAGGCGACGAGCCTGAGTCAGATCCTTCGCAATCGACTTGCGGAACGCGGCGACTCCGTGGTAACGCAGGGACAACCACAGTTTCAGAGCCCTGAACCTTCGTGACAACTCCATCGATTCCTCGAAGAACACGAATCCTTCGATCGGATCGGCGCTGAGGGACCGCGCATAATCACCGCTGTGCGAGAACGCACGTTGCGCTGCGTCCGGTGAGCGGTAAAGCAAGCAGCCGCAGTCGAGCGGCTGGTAGAGCCACTTATGCGGATCCAGAGAGATCGAGTCGGCGAGTTCCATGCCGCTAAACTTTCCGCGGTCAGCCATTGCTGCGAGTGCACCATAGGCGCCGTCGATGTGAAACCACGCGCCGTGATGGCGGGCAATGTCTGCAATCCGCGGGAACGGGTCGATAGCTCCGGTACTCACTGTGCCGGCGGAAGCCACCACCGCGATCGGTATCTTGCCCTGCGCCTTGTCGTGAAGGATGCGAGCTTCGAGTTCCTCGGGAATCATGCGGAAGGACTCATCGGTATCAATCAGGCGCAGATTGTCTCGACCAATTCCGAGCAGGGCGATGCTCTTGGGAATGGACATATGAATTTCGCTGGAGGCGTAGACCACTCCTCCGGCGACGATTCCCTTTTCGTTGGCAGGTGCTTTGGCCTCTCGCGCCATCGCCAAGCCCATGAGGTTTGCGGAAGAGCCGCCGCCCGTGAGGTGTCCGCGAAAGCCAGGACAGCCGATCGCTTGCGCTAGCCAGTCCACGACGGTCTGTTCGATCATCACAGCCGCAGGTCCGGAGCGCCACGCTGTCACATTCTGATTGAGCACACTCGCGAGTAAATCTGCCACGGCGCCGACGGGCTCTCCGGAACCTAAAACATAGCCAAAGAAGCGGCCGTTCTGAACTCGTGAGAGGCGCAACACCTCTGGCAGCATGTTCAGAGCTGCTTCACCAATTCCGTCTTCGGGCATGGTCGTATGGAACAGGCGCAGCGTCTCGTCTCCATCGGTCGCGGGCGCGATGACCTTGGCATCGATGGTTGCGAGATATTCCGCAGCGATTTGGGTCACACGCGCCGCGAGGAGACGGAACTCGCTGGGGGAGATTTCAATGGAATTCATACTGGCTCAATCGCCGCCCGCGGGGAACACGGTGTGCCTTGGTGCGGGCATAGGTGCTCCGCCCATCTGATCCTGCCAGAGCACTCGATTGAGACGTGCCGCGCCAGCCGCATCCGGACGCGAGAAATCCATCTTCTCGGAGACTTTCGCTCCCGGTGCCTCGCGCTTGTTCGTCTCGTAGATCAAGCCATTCTTCAAATTGCGGTAGTCAGCCTTGTATGCGGGCTGATCTCCGGGCCCCGCGAACAAGCGCCCAATCACCGGAGCATAGGCATCGTTCTGATTCATGGGCGGAAGTCCGAGCAGCACTTCCATGGTGTGGATCACATTCACGGTTGTATAGAAGCGATGCTCGACGTTCGGTTGCGCCGCTGAGCCGGGTGAATATTTACTGATGACGAACGCAATGGAGCGATGGGCGTCGACATGATCCGCTCCGTCTTGCGCGTCATCTTCCAGAACAAAGATTGCGGTGTCGTCCCAGTATGCGCTGTGCGAAACGGCTTCGACCACGCGGCCGAGCGCCAGATCATTGTCGGCGACAGAAGCGGCCGGCCGCGGCAGGTTGGGTCGTGTGCCGCCGGTATGGTCATCCGGCAAATACAACAGCACGAACGATGGCAGCTCAAATTCCGCTCCCTCGTGCGCATCGCGAGCGCGCACGTAAGCGCCAAACTCGTTCAGAAACTCGTCAGCACGCAATTGGTCGGGATAGTCGGTATTGAAGTCAGGGTAGAGCGGGTCGAAATGCTCACGCAAGACCGCTTTGGTCGGCTTGACTCCACTGAACAACGGAACAGCCCAAGGCCACGGACTGGGCCCGGCATGCGGATCTCCGACATTCGGCGCGAGCGGAGAACCATGCTGCACGACGGTCCTCGGGCAGCGCGCTCGTTGCCCGGACGGCGTTCCCTGCTTCGGGCTGGCCGCTTTGACCTCTTCGTTGCACCATTCGGCGTTCACAAATTCGCCGTAGTCGCGAAAGCTGACATGGTTGCGCGCGAGATTGTCCCATAGAAATCCGGTGGAAGGGTCGTCGACGTCGGGTTGATTGTGTTCCAGCGGATATTCGTCGGCGACCTGTCCTTGAAAATCGTAAGTGCGCTCCTTGCCGCGATAGGCAATCTGCCAGGTCTTCTCGTTGTAGTCGGAGGTAATTGCGGCTGTGGACCAGAGGTGTCCGTCGCCGGAGACTTCGCCGCTGTCGTAGAAGTTGTCGAGCACACCGAATTGGAGGGCGAGTTTGTGCTCGTTGGGCGTGATGTCCTCGCCGTACATCGTGAGCGAGGAATCGCCGTCGCCGACCTTTTGATCGCCGAGTTTCAGATCGCCGAGGATCTGGTCGTAGGTGCGGTTTTCCTTGATGACGTAGATCACGTGCTTGATGGGATTCTGGCCGCCGGTGAAGGAGATCGTTCCCGGATCGCTGTGGATCAGGTTGTCTCTTTCGACCATCTCGGTCAACTGCGGAAGTTTTTCAAGAGTCGACGGAATGTTGAGACGCGCGATTGAACCCCTCAGCAGTGTTGGGATGTAAGGATGATCACGGTGGCGCATCTCGTACGATGTCTTTCCCATGTCTTTGTTTGGGCGCGAGCCTTCGCCTTTGGCGGTGGCGATGATGAGGTCGTCGCCGTGAACGGTGAGAGCAGAGGGGTACCAGTCGGTGGGAATGAAATGGGGAAGAAAGACCGCCTCTCCTGCGGGTGTCTCGCTAGACAGGGACGACAGATCGACGATCGCGACAGCATCGAGCGAGGCATCTGCAACGAACAGATGCTTGCCATCAGACGTCTGCGCTAACGCACTTGGATAGCTTCCTTTAAGGTTTTGATTCCCGAGCGCTGTACTCAGAAACGCAACCGGTCGTCCCGTGTCGACTCCGACTACGGCAACCTCGTCATTGTTCGATAGCGCGACGTACAGCACTTTCTCATTCGAACTCAGGAGCATCGCGGTCGGATGCGATCCGGGCGCCAGCGGATCTTCCGGCTGCTTCAGCTTGATCCAGCGCACGACTTTGCCTCCGGTCAGATCGAGTTCCACCACCTGCGACGCATTCCATAAACTGCACCACGCACGATGGCCATCGCGGGTTGCCACACACGTGTAAGGAAATGACGAGGGCACAAGATCGCTAGTGCTCAGATCGAAACTCTGCAGCACTTTTCCCGTCGCGGGGTCGAGCAGGATTACGTTATCCGAAAGATTGTTCGCGATGAGGAGCCGGTCGTGTCCACTATCGGCGATCAGCGCCATTCCCGCTGGATACGAAATCGCCATGTGCGCAGGCGCTGTCAAGCCGACTGCAAGCTTCTTACCCGCGGGCAGGGGCTGCAGCGCGATGTGGATGAAGCGCTCCGGCGCAACTTTGCCCTCCGAGAATCGATAAACCGCAATGCCGTTTCCGGTATTGCCCGGCTTTGCCCCCGTGGGATCGGTCAGCGAACCGACGGAGGCGTACAGATGTTTCCCGTCTGAGCTGAAGGCCAACCCGATGAAGTAGCTCTGATGCGATTCGTCGCTCAAGCGCGCGTCAGGATACTCGATGATCTGATTGTTCTTCAGATTGAGCACCGAGATCGATTGGTGGGCCATCGTCTCTTGCGTTCCGTAACCGTCGTTCAGCAAGGCGGCGTAGCGTCCATCCGGACTCGACACGATGGTCGCGGGGAAGCTGTTGGTGCTGCCAATGCGTCCCGGCGAAGGAACCGTCAGCATCTTGCTGCTGGGCAGCATGATGGGAGGACGATCGCCCGCAGGCGATTGGGCGAAAACAGCGGCCGTGCTTAGCAGGAAACCAACCGAAAGACGGCACACAGAACGAATCACGGCGCCTCCGAGGGAATGCTGAAGATCAGAAATGCAAAGAGGGATGAGCGTAATTCAATGGGACACGGATGGTCAAAGGCCGAACCGGACAGCCGGGGCGGCCGTCCCCAAATCCGTATTCTTCTCTGGCTACAGGCCCGAGGCCCGCGTCGGCAGCTGTTCTGTCTCCGGGCCTTCCGAGTCGTCCGGATGTACGTTGTGACGGACGTCGGCACCCTGCACCCAGAAAATGACGTCCTCGGCGATGTTGGTGGCATGATCGGCTACGCGCTCCAGATTGCGAGCTACGAGCAGTGCATCGAGCGCCTGGCGCACGACTTCAGGACGGTCGTTCATCGTCTTGACCAGTTGGATGAACGCATCGTCGCGCATGCGGTCGATGACGCTGTCCATCTCGAGGACCGCCTGAGCCAACTCGGCCTTGCCTTCGATGAATGATTCCAAGGCCCGGCGCACCATGGCGCTGACGGCAGCGCCCATGCGTGCGATATCGACCGGCAAATCGGCGGCGGGAAGCTCCACCATGTCCATGACACGCTCGGCTATGTTCACAGCCTGATCGCCCACGCGCTCGAGATCGGAATTGATCTTGGTGACAGCGAGAATGAACCGCAGGTCAACCGCCATGGGCTGCTGCATGGCGAGCAGGTCGAAGGCGGCCTCATCGATTTCGCGTTCGGCCGTGTTGATCAGGCTCTCGCCTTCCAGCACCATCTGGCAGCGAGTCAGGTCGCGCTCCACATAGGCCTGACGAGAGCGATCCACCGCCTGCTCCGCAAGTCCTCCCATGCGAAGTAACCGTTGCCTCAGATCGTCGAGCCCTTGTTGAAAACGGGTACGCATTCTCCTAGCCTTCCTTGTTCGAATCTGCCGTTTCTAAATCTGCATTAGCCGAACCGGCCCGTAATGTAATCTTCCGTCTTTTTGTCCGACGGCTTGGTGAAAATCTTTTCGGTCTTGTCGAATTCAATCAACTTGCCCAGCAGGAAAAAGCCTGTGAACTCGGCCACGCGCGCCGCCTGCTGCATGTTGTGAGTCACAATTACGATGGTATACCGCTCCTTGAGCTGGAAGATCAACTCTTCAATTTTTCCCGTCGAGATGGGATCGAGCGCGGAACAGGGCTCGTCCATCAACAGAACTTCAGGCTCCACGGCCAGGGCGCGCGCTATGCATAAGCGCTGCTGCTGGCCGCCAGAGAGGCTGGCACCGGACTTTTTGTGTACCTGGTCCTTCACTTCGGTCCACAACGCAGCCGAATCCAGAGAACGCTCGACCACTTCGTCGAGCTTGCGGCGGTCGTGAAATCCGTTCAACTTCAGGCCGGACGCGACGTTGTCATAAATCGACATTGTCGGAAAAGGGTTTGCCTTCTGAAACACCATCCCGACGCGGCGGCGAAGCTGCGTTGCTGAGGTTCCGTTGTAGGCGTCGATTTCGCCGATGCGGACCCGGCCTTCGACGCGGGCTTCCGGGATCGTCTCGTGCATGCGATTGATGCAGCGGATAAACGTCGACTTGCCGCATCCCGATGGCCCAATCAGCGCGGTGGCGTGGTTTGCTGCCACCTTCAGATTGATATCGTACAGTGCCTGGCCTTTGCCATACCAGGCATTCAGGCTTTCGACCTGGATCCCGACGCCCATAGAATTATGCCGCTCCGAAAGAACCGCGCCGCACCGCGTACCGCACAGCCGCGACGGAACTTATGATGAGAACAATGAGAACAAACGAACCGGCCCACGCCTGTCGATGCCAGTCATCGTAAGGAGAGTTGGCGTACATATAGATCTGCAGCGGCAACGCGGCCGTCGGCTGATCGTAGCGGACATTCCAAAAGGTATTGCCCAACGCCGTAAACAGCAGTGGCGCGGTTTCGCCTGCTACCCTGGCGAAAGCCAGCATGACACCCGTGATCACGCCCGAAGTCGCGGTACGGAGCGTGATCGAAAGCGTCGTTCGCCAAGCGGGTACACCGAGTCCATAAGCCGCTTCGCGCAGCGCTTGCGGCACGAGCAACAGCATCTCTTCCGTCGTCCGAGTGATCGTGGGAACCATCATGATCGCCAGCGCCACTCCACCGGCAAGGGCCGAGAATCCATGTCCGCGAACCAGGATGGCCCAGGCGACGATGCCAATCACGATCGAGGGCACACCATTCAGCACATCTGCCGTGAAGCGAATTGCGCTACCGAGGCGATTGCGTCCAAACTCCGCGAGGTAGATGCCGGCTCCGATTCCGAACGGGACGCCGATGATGCTCGCGATTCCCAGGATCAACATTGACCCCACAATCGCGTTCGCCATACCGCCGCCCACTTCTCCGACTGGCTTGGGAGTCTGAGTGAGGAACGCCCAGTTGATGGAACCTAAGCCTCGGTAAACGAGGTAGCCGAAAATGGCAACCAGGGGCGCCAGCACAAGCAGAACTGTTAAGACGGCAACACCGGTCATCAGATGATCGGTGATACGGCGGCGCCAACTGATCGGCGGGACTCCTAGTTGAACGGGAGAGTTGCCAGCGGTCTCAGGCATGTCCCCTCGCAGGCTGGCCACGGGTTACGCTCCATACCAAGAATTGCGCCAGCGCGTTCACAATGATCGTGACAATGAACAGGGCCAAGCCGATTTCTACAAGGGCCGAAAGATACACGTCTCCGGTCGCCTCGCTGAATTCGTTGGCGAGCACGCTGGCCATCGTGTATCCGGGCGCAAACAAGGATTTCGCAATCTCGGGCCGGTTCCCGATCACCATGGTCACTGCCATCGTTTCGCCGAGAGCGCGTCCCAACCCGAGAATGATGCCTCCGACGATTCCGGCGCGGGCGTTGCGCAGGACGCCTACGCGGATCATCTCCCACCGCGTGGCGCCCAGGGCCAAGACACCTTCCCGTTGATGCTGGGGCACGACCATAAGCACTTCGCGCGTAATCGAAGAAATGATGGGGATTATCATGATGGCCAGAATGATCCCCGCGGCCAGCATCCCAATCCCGTATGGAGGACCCTCAAAGAGGCCAGTCCAACCGAGAGTTCTAGCCAGGAAAGGCTGCACGTATCCGCTCAGAAGGGGCACGAGGATGAACATTGCCCACAGTCCGTAAATCACGCTGGGAATCGCAGCGAGCAACTCGACAAAGAACGAGAGCGGTCCGCGAAAAGCTTTCGGACACATTTCGGTCGTGAACACGGCGACGCCAACGGCAAGTGGAACGGCGATGATCAGAGCCAGCAACGACGAAACCAGCGTCCCATAGATGAAGGGCAAAGCGCCAAACTGCTCGCTTACTGGATTCCAGTCGCTGCCGCCGAAGAACTTAAAACCAAAAGCATGCCAAGAGAGGCCCGAACCGGAAACCAACTCGGAAACAATGAGGACCAGGACTGCTAAAACTGCCAGTCCACAAATCGTCATGGCTGATTTAAAAATACGGTCGGGAACTTCGCCGCCAGAGGCCTGCAGCAAGGGGGCGGCCCGCTGCACCGATGCGGATGTAACCTTCGTCTCTTCAACGGGTTGCGGTCCGGGCATATCAGGCCGTGGTAAAGCGGGGTTGGCCATTCCCAATCACCGTAGCAGAGGCGTGTTACAAAAGTGTTAAAATCCAGAAAGGTTTTTCCGCCGTAGAGGGTTCATCATCCGTCAGCCTTGAGTTCTTGAGTTTGTTTTCCGCGAGATCAAGCATTTTGCGAACGCCGCGGTATTGGACCCTCTCCCGCTGCCGAGAGCTATTCTTATATGTCGATCGCATCTGAGCGCTGCCAGTTAGTGTTCCAAAAGACAGAAAAGGCCCTACTGAAACTCTCATCCGCGCAGGGCGCGGAGAGCGTGCATGCCTTCCGCACCACGAGCCGGCGAGTGCAAACGCTGCTGGAAGAAGTTATCCCAGTTCGTCACCGCAATGAGAGGAAGCTTCTGAAAATGCTGGATCGCCTTCGCAAGCGCGCAGGAAAGGTTCGCGATCTCGACGTACAGCTAACGGCGCTGCGCAGCCTCAGAGTTCCCCAAGAGCCTCGTCGCAAGACGCGGCTGATGAATGGCTTGATTGAGCTTCGCGTAAAACATGAGAAAAGACTGCGGAAGATGTTGAATAAAGAGACTATTCGGGAGATTCGAAAACGGTTAAAGAGGGCATCCAAAGACGTGAAGCCTGAGGCAGCCCACGATCCCCTGAATATCGCGCGAGCGATGCTGGCCAAAGTCGTGCGTCCGGTGGGACCGATTACTGAAGACGTGCTGCATCAATATCGCACGGTGGTAAAGCGGGCGCGCTATGTGGTCGAATTAGCTCCAAAATCCGCCGAATGTGCGCAACTCATCGCTCAACTCAAGCGAATGCAAGATGCGATGGGCCACTGGCACGACTGGCTGACCCTTACGGATACGGCGGCGAAACGAATTGGAGATGTCAATGAATCGTCGCTGGTCGCCGCCCTCCATAACGTGACTGGAGGGAAGTTCCGTCACGCCGTCTCTACACTCTCGGCGTCTCCCCTGATCACGGTTCAGAAGCCTGTGCCCGTTCTGCGGGATGGATCGCGGAAGGTGGGCACGAAGGGCCCGACGCCCCTGGCGCAAATTGAGGCGGCCGCGTAGTTCTTCTCCGAGCCATTCTCGCACCCGCCAATCCAAACTCGGTGACGATCTTGACGCGTCCGTGTACACTGTGAGGCTTCCCCATGCCCACATTCGCCGCGGTCGATATCGGCTCGAATTCCGTCCGGCTGAAGATTGCGCGTCTGCAAGCCGGGCGCCTGCGCGGACTGCACGAAGACCGCGAAGTCACGCGCCTCGGCGAAGGCGTTTTTGGGTCTGGATTCCTCACTCCCGAGTCCATGGCCGAGACCGTCAAAGTTCTGCGCCGGTTCCACCGTGCCACGCAGCAGATTGTGACGGACAGCGTGCGGGTGGTTGCGACAAGCGCTCTGCGAGATGCGCGCAATTCGCAAGCATTTCTGGAATGGGTACGGTCCGCTACAGGCTGGCGAGTTGAAATCATCTCAGGGGTCGAAGAGGCGCGGTTGATCCACCTGGGTCTGATATCCAGCCCACGTGTTGATCGTGCCCCTACGCTGATGATGGATCTGGGTGGCGGCAGTTGTGAACTGACGATCACGCAGGGAGGACATATTCGAGATGCAGTGAGCCTTCCTCTGGGTGCGGTTCGTCTGACCAATGAGTTCCTGCGTCACGACCCAACCCGCAAGGGCGAACTGAAACGACTGCGCGGCTTTGTCACGCGCGAAGTCAACCGCATCACGGAGCGAATCACGGGCGCCAAGGTGAAGAACGTGATTGCAACGTCCGGAACGGCAGCGGCTCTCGCTGCCGTCGCCACCCACCTGCGCCGGGGAGCAGGCCGACAACGGCCCGTGGTATCGCGCACCGAAATGAGCCGCATCGCCAAACGCCTCGCGCGCCTGCCGGTCGCAGAACGCCGTAAGATCCAAGGCATTGGCCCACGGCGGGCGGAGATCATCGTTGCGGGCGCCACTGTGTATCACGAACTGCTCGAGCGGCTGCACCTCAGGAGTTTCCGCTACTCTCCTCTCGGCTTGCGCGATGGAATCCTTGCCCAAATGGCTGCGGATTATGACCGCAGCACGCGCTCCGGCCGGCAGATCGAGTCGGAACGCTGGGAGTCCATCACGAAGGCGGTCGACCATTACCATGTCGATCGCAAGCATGCCTTGGACGTACGGGATGCGGCCATCCTGTTGTTCACAGGCTTGCGGTCGTTGCACCGGTTACCGCCCGAATATCGCGAATGGCTTTCGGCAGCGGCCATGCTCTACGAGGTAGGCGATTATGTGAACCGCAACGGACGACACAGGCATACTCACTACATCATTTCGAACTCGGAGATTCTGGGCTATACGCCACAACAGCGCCGCCTGATTGCGGCCATAGCGCGCTATCTGGGAAAATCGCGCCCGACCATGGAGGACGGCCCCATGAAAGCCGTGGACGCCGCAGATCGGGACAACACGCAAAAAGCGATTCTTCTGCTGCGGCTGGCGCGCGCTCTGAATCTTGGACGAAGCCGCGCCGTGGAGAAAGTGCGGATCGGACTGCGCTCCGCCGAGGTAAAGTTGACGCTGGTTCCACGACGGCGCATGGGAGTGGACCTGGAACTGTGGGCGATTGAGAAAGAACGCGACTATTTCCGGGAAGTCTTTGGACGAGAACTTTCCACTGCCGTGTCGTAGAGCGTGCGCAGGACTTTTGGAGTGACGCACCACTGCAGGGTGCCCGATGTACGCCTCATCTCAACCTTCGCGACCGCGCCCTTCTTTAGTTCCAGCGACGCTTCGCAGCCCGAGTCACTGATGATCGCGCCCAGGAACTGGCTCAGGTTCGGATTATGTCCGACCACCATGATGGCTTCCTGGCGCGTATATTTCTCCAGCAACTTGCGGAAGTCGGCGAGTCCCGCTTCCGGGCGAAGGCCGGTGTCGATCTGCAACTTGCCTTCGTAGCCCAACTCGTTGCCGACCAGAGACGCCGTCTGCGTGCTGCGTTTGAGTGGACTCGACACAATAGCGTCGACCTGCACATCGAGCGCTGCCAGCGCGCGTCCGATGTAGCCACACTGCTCGATTCCCTCTTTGTCGAGCGCGCGTTTCTCGTCCTTCTTCGGATTGGCAACATGCTCACCCGCGCTCGCGTGGCGGAGAAAATAGAGGATCATCGGAGCTTATCGTTCCTTTCCCAGCAAGACTCGACGCTTTCGTAAAGGAGCAGGCGAGGGCGGGGCGGCCGGAGCCTTCCCTTCGGCGACGGCAATCAAGAAATCCTGCGCACTGAAGGAGGCCGATCCGGTCGGAGGACGCCGGTTCCGGGTGCCGTGCAGGGGCTGCCAGGCCCGGATGTAGGTCGCGTCCTTCAGCAGGATACGCGCCTTGCGGTTGTCGGCCAGATACGCGTCCAGAATTTCGTGTCGCACACGTTCCCGTAGCATCTCGTCGCGCAGTGGCACCAGGACCTCCACCCGCTCATAGAGGTTGCGCGGCATCCAATCGGCGCTGCCAATATAGATTTCTTCGTCGCCGGCATTGGCAAAATAGAAAATGCGGCTATGCTCGAGGAATCGACCGACGATGCTACGCACGCGAATATTGTCGCTGACTCCGCGCACTCCCGGCCGCAACGCGCAAATACCGCGGACCAGCAAATCAATCTGGACTCCGGCTTGCGAGGCGCGGTACAGCGCCTGCACGACGGTCTTGTCGAGCAAAGCATTCATCTTAGCGATGATGCGCGCTTCTTTACCCTGCCGCGCGTGTTCGGCTTCCCGGTCGATGAGGCCGATAATTTTTTCTGCGAGATCGAGAGGCGCTACCAGCAGCGGCTCATAACTGGGGTTCTCCGCATACGCCGTCAGGAAGCTGAACACGTCATGTACGGCACGCGTGATCTCGGGATTCGCGGTAAACAAGCTTAGGTCGGTGTAAATGCGGGCGGTAGTTGCGTTGTAGTTTCCAGTACCTATGTGCGCGTAGCTACGGGTCACGCCGTCGGGATCTCGCCGCACCATGAGGGACAGCTTGGAATGCGTCTTGAGACCCACGAGGCCGTGGAAGACCTGCACTCCCGCGTCCTCCATATCGCGCGCCCAGCGAATGTTCGAAGCCTCGTCGAAGCGGGCCTTCAATTCCACTACGGCAGTCACTTCCTTGTGCGATGCAGCCTCGATGAGCGATGGGACGATCAGGGAGTGCTCGTTGGTCCGGTAGAGCGTCTGCTTAATCGACAGAACATTGTCATCTTCCGCGGCGGACTCGATGAACGAAACCACTGCATCGTACGAGTCGTAAGGATGATGCAGCAGGATGTCGTGTCTGCGCAGCTCCTCGAACAGGTCCTTCGACTTTGAGGTCAGCCGCAGTTCGCGGGGTGAAAACGAACGGTACTTCAGATCCGGTCGCTTGACCTGCTCGTACACGTTGAATAGGCGGGAAAGATTTACTGGCCCGTTGACCGGAAACACCTGCCACGGATCCAATTCGAACACGGTCCGCAAGCGATCAATGATCTCGGGATCGGCGTCAGCTTCAATCTCCATGCGCACAGCGTCACCCTTGCGCCGGTTATGCAGCTCCGCGCGCACCGACTCCAGCAGGCTGCGGGCCTCTTCTTCAGCCAGATACAGATTGCTGTTGCGCGTCACGCGGAAGGGCGCGGAGGAGACAACGTCGTAGCCGTGATACATGCGCACGGCATGATGGGCAACCAGGTCGGCGAGAAAAATGAAGTCACTCGTGCCATCCGACGGTAAACGAACCAACCGGGGAAGAGCCCGCGGAACCGAGACTACGCCCGTGTATGTCAGAGCCGAACGCCGGCGCCGGCGCAATAGAAAACCCAGGCACAACGCCTTGTTAATGACTCGGGGAAAGGGATGCGCCGGGTCGACGGTGACCGGGGTCAGAAGCGGATCGAGCTCTTTTTCGCAGTATTCGTCAACAAACCGAAGCGCTTCGGAATCTAACTCGTGGAGTCCCAGGACGCGAATTCCGTTTTCCGAGAGTGCTGGACGCAAACGCGCATTCCAGCAGTCATACTGATCGTCCACAAATTCGTGGGTCAACTTGTTCAAAACATCTCTTTTTGCGGTCAGGGTCACGCCATCGGGACCGGCCTCGTTATAGCCGTCCTCGATTTGTTGCATCATGGCCGCCACGCGCACTTCGAAGAACTCGTCCAGGTTGCTGGCGGAAATCGAGAGGAATTTCAGGCGCTCCAGAAGCGGATTGCCTTCGTCCTCCGCCTCTTCGAGCACGCGGCGGTTGAACGCGAGCCACGAGGTATCGCGGTTGAGAAAGTACTGGGGATTATCGAGAGAAATCCGAGCCATGATCGAAGCGCTTTGTTGCTTTATTTGCCAATCATTCGCGAACCGAAATCATTCAAGTGACCAACGGAACCCACGGGAACATCAGTATAAAGCATCTCTCGAGCAAACGCTGAACCCCCTTCAGGGTTGATGCTTGTGTTTTGGAGTTGCGCAATGGAAAACCGGCGCCGGGACAGAGTTGCCTTGTCCGGGCGCCGGTGTGTGTGCGAGCCCACAATACGAACTCGTGTTACGGCAGGTAATAACGGAACGATGTGAAGATCATGTTGTCAATTCCGTGGGGCTCGTTGGGTGAGGATGAACCGGACCAGGCATTGCGGGTCACATAAGAATACTGTGGACCGAACTGGATCCTGCCGCGATTCACCTTCTCTTTCGAGCCGTCGTACAGCTTGTACCAGAAGCCCGCAGTTCCCTCAATTAAGACGCGGGTGTCGGCGGTGCAATTGGCGAGGGCACCGGGTAAGAATCCTCCCGCGCCCGGTCCCGTCTCGGTGAAGCAACCGGTATTGTTGAAGTGCGGTGACCCATACCCGACGTACTTGCCCGTAACAGGATCGTAGCCAGCCGCGCGGCTCGCGTATTCCGCTCCGGCATTCAGGTAGATATCGACCTTCGGGCCATGCCATTCCAGAGTGGTTAATCCCTGGTAGCTCTTGATCAGATCGAGTGTGCCGTCTGGGCGCCCCGACAAGTCGGCCAGACCACCCGTACCGTAGCGGCCTATGCCGCTGCCGCCAAGAGCGTGCAATCCGAAGTCGATGCGTTTCTTATCAAAGGACCAGCGGGCGTTGGCGCCGAAGCCGCCGCCGTTCTTCGAACTGTTATACGCGGTGGTGGCGTTGGGGCCCGGCGTTGAAGTGGTTCCGCAGACAGTCGTGGCGCTGATGTCTTCGCACGGGAACACGCGGTCGCGGAAGCGGCTATAAATTCCAAAGATCTCGTAGTGCCCGAATCCCGGCTCGAAAGCCACCTTCGCGATGAGGTCAGGAGAAGGGTTGAAGGAATAGTTGGCAGCCGCGCTGCAAGTGGTTATGGGAACGCCAGCGCTGTTGAGAGTAGTGCTGCAAGCGGTCACGGCTGAATTGTAGAGTCCGCCTCCGGCTCCTGGGGAGCCTACGAGGAAGTTGGAAGCATTGCCGTGGCTGGTTAACGTCACTTCTGAGTTTTCCAGGGCGACGGCGAGCCAGACCTTGTTGCCGAAGTTCTTCGCCAGGCGAGCTCCATATTGCCGCGCCCAGCTGAA
>Ga0335083_10002112_pt1 | contig 26596 bp, 18 predicted proteins | sample Lox_Sample_42_FD_206716 | JGI IMG/M metagenome (GOLD analysis project Ga0335083, IMG submission 206716) | Soil microbial communities from Loxahatchee National Wildlife Refuge, Florida, United States - Lox_Sample_4.2 | ecosystem: Environmental > Terrestrial > Soil > Wetlands | place: USA...
ACCAACGTCATCGACCGCATGGCAAAAGGACATCCAGCCAACAGGCTCAAAGAGCTTCTCCCGTGGAAATGGACCAGGGAAGAAAACACTGCCAATCAAGCAGCCGCGGTGATCAGCTGACGCTTACCCAGAACGCGTCCAAGGGCACACTGATAAGCCTTCGCTGCCCATTCGCAGAAGGCGGGCTAAGTGGCTCCGGCTCAAGCCGGACTGACGTACAGAAGCCGGTGGGCATAAAGCGCGTCGTTCCGCGGCAGGCTTTTGAGGTGAGCGGAGCGTTATGTTGCCTAAGGCACCGATCAGCATGCGGCGTAGAAAACGCCGGTTCTACGCGCCGGCCATCCGGCTCCACACTGTACTACGCTACCATCTTGCTGCATGCTACCGCTCGCTCAACAAGCCGCGCGGCCCAACGCTCAATGATGAGCTGATCCAGCCCCTCCCCCCGCGCGCGGGCGCAGACCGGGCTCAATTCGTCGGGAAGCTGACTGGCCATCGTGACAATCCGGCCGATCAGCGCATCGGCATCAAGACGCACCTCACGGGCCAGCTTGCGCCATTCGCCGATCCCGATGTCGCGCAGCCGGTATTCACCACCGATCTTCATCGACAGTTTGACCTTGCGCGGGTCGATGTCGTCGTAGGGCAGGATGCTGGCAATGTCATAGAGCGGCGCGAGCCGGACGCGCTGTCCGCCGCCGATCAGCAGCGAATAGTTTTTCGCGTGCGCATCGGGGCCGGCAATCAGCCAGTTGAACGCGATGGCGTCGATAAAGGCATTCACATCCTCCTCGCGAACGTGGGAGTGGGTGCGCAGCAGTTCCACAACGTCCGAAACGCCGGGGCCGCCTTCGTTCTGATACTTCTTGGCCGGCATGATGCCGAGCGCCTGGCAAACGTCTTCCTGATGTATGCGTATAATTTCGTTGCCGATCCTCAACCGATCATAGCGCTCGACGACGATGGCGATTTCATCGCCAAAACGCATGACCCGCGAGGACGCTGCCGGTATCCCAAGCGCGCGGGCAAGCCCAAGGCAGATATGCTCGTTTTCCGCGTGGCCGTCGAACTGCCCGGTCGGAGGTTTCAGAATATGCGTCGTCGGCGCGCGGCCGGAAGGAATACCCCAGCGGCCATTCGCGAACAGCAGCGCGGTCTTGGGCTGCGCGCCGGCAAGGCTGAATTGGCCCGTATCACGTGGCAATCGCCAGGCAGCATGGTCCTCTCTCAAGGCGCGCAGGCGCAGGGCGACACTGCTTTCATCAAGCCATTCAATTTCATCCGCGCTGCCGCCACGAACGGCGGCCAGACGGTCGGGCTTTATGAATTGCACCGCCCCGGCGCAGTCCTCGCCGACATTGGCTATCAGTGCGAAGACATTCCGGGCCGAAATCTGGAACCTCCTCGCCCAGCGTTCGAGCACGATCTCGTTGTCCGGCAGAAGGCCCCACAGAAAAGCTTCGATCGCGGCCGGGCCATGTTTCTCGGCCGCCAATGGCATAGACAGCGACAGGGGATAGGCATCGGAAGCTTCACGCCATGCGGGGTCATAGGCAAAGGTCAGCTTGCCGCGCACGCCGGCACGCACGCGGCCGATTTCGCGGCCGCCAAGCAAGGTGATAAGTTCATCGGTCGTCGTCTGCCCTCCCACGCGCCGCCGCGACTATGGCGTCGATGTCGGGGGTTGCCGCCCCTTTAATGTCGCTTGCCTCGGTGGAGCTGTTAAGGCGAATGCCCAAACTGTCCAGGGCGCGCAGCACAAGCCCCAACTCCGCGCGCGCGCGCCCGCGTTCGATGCCAACCACCCATTGGCGGCTGACACCGATGCGTTGCGCGAGTTCAGCCTGATCGAGGCCAAGCTTTCTGCGGCGCTCACGAATGACCGCCCCGAGATCGGCCGGCGTGCGAATGAACATGCAGCCTCATTTCTATGTCAATGTTCGCTGACACAATATTAATGTCATCGAACGCTGACAAGCAAAAAAGTCTTCGATCCATGACATTTTCGTGGCGCATTCCGGCATCAGTTTGGCCCCATCAGGCGCCGTTTTCAAAGCCTAGTGCTCGCCGTTTCCATTGGGTGACGTCGTCAGTGACGATTTGACGTTCAGATTCCTCCGATACCAACAGAACCTCACTGGCGGCAAGTCTTACGAGTAAGACGTAGATCGAAGCCAAAGAACGAATTCTGAGAAGCTGGAGACTAAAAAACTGTCAATGTGTATTACTAAAATCCGGCCAGGATGTGTAACTACAGATGCGATGAAGGCACTTGAAGCTCGGCCTTAGCGTTTGGTTATCTAGCAAACGCTCTTACCAATATTGGAACGGAGATCATCTCATCATCGGCCTCCCATGTGGGTCGGTCCTCAGAAATCCAAACACGCCTCACCGCCGCAGGTAATATCTTGTTTGGGACCATGAACGCACTTCTAAATTTCGTATTATATCGACCAGCAATCATCGTTGCGTTCTCGTAATGCGAAGACTTCACTTCCTCATCCGTACATGCAAGATCGACAAGCGCATGACGGAATTGTCGATTATCGGGAAAACTAGCAGCAGCAAGATCGAGATACGGTCTAATCGCCTTTCCCCAACCTCGTTCTATAATCAAACAAGCTTCTTCGCGGTGGGCGCAGTGAATAATTGAGTACAGACTATCTCGGCCGTCGATTACCGTCGCTAGTATATCAACTTCGAATTCAACAATGATCGGAACTGACGTCCCCATAGGAGCGCCCTTTTTCCAGGCGTAATGAGCAGCGCCTTCCAAATCTCCACAGGCATACGATGCAGGCAACCAAACATCTCTCGGCTGAATCTCGGTTAGTTCTCTACGCAAGTCAGTTCGATGTGCCACCTCAATCGGTTTAGGATACCGCTTATGCCACATTCCGGGCTCAATATCTCCATTAAGATTTCCGGAAGTCAGCGCTTCGAGTACAGCGTCAACATTCCAGCTTGCAACGTTCACGCCCCGATAGAATATGCGCTTCATTTTATGTGAGATCCTAGCTATATTAGATGTCGGTCCAGGACAGAAAATGCTATACCGGCGGAGGAAGGGGAGTTGGGACAAGTTCTCGATTCAAACGTTTGAGCTTTTTTCCGGCGTGGCAAAGAACGTCTTCTACGAAGCTTTGCTCGCTATTGTCGAAATCAGCGTCGAGCGACGGAACGCCGCCGAGCAGTAGCCCAAAGGCGTCGATACGTTGCTTCATGACGGCGACAGCTTTCTCATCACGCGTGCCTGAGAATTTTGGATAGGCATACATGATCGGCTTACTTGTAATCGCCGCCCACGACTCGACGCGACGAATGCGACCGTTACGCTGCAATGTACGCACTGGACTAGGATCTAACTCATAGTGGACCAGATGTCGACAACAGCGATGCAGATCAACGCCCTCGCTCAAGCGGTCGGTGGTGACCAGTACATCAGGCCCAAACGGGCTATTGAAAACTTCGAGCACGATGTCGGGTTGGCGCCCGGTATAGAGCGTCTCTAATGGACTGTGGCTGTTGTGGTTCCATACACCCATCGTACGGAAGCCGTCATCAAGGCGTCCAGGAAAGTGCGAAACCTTGCCGCCAAATATTTTCTCATCTTTCATGATGTTCCGTAGAATTTTGAGCGTCGACTTGGACTGTTTGTTGAGGAGCGCATCTGCAAGATTTCTCGCCGATTCAAAAATCGACGGCACTCGACATGAAGAATTCACATTGCGCGGCTTGGTCTTCTCGAGTTGTTTGGCCAAATCCTCGGCAGTATCCGCTGGCTTGCCAAGCCAACCTCCTACCTGCCACCGCAGTCCGCGTGAGCAGAGCCAGTCGACGATTGGTGCTACAAGGCAATCCTCCTGAGGGAACAGCAACTTCCAGGCTTCTCGCCACACGTTCTCATCTGGCCCCAGAGGAGACAATTTCTCTGCTTTCAGCGACTGCTCCAGCACACCAAGCAACTCGCCGGCGGTCGCTAGGTGGTGGCAGAACACGACCACTTTCTCGCCCGCGTTCAGCAGTGGTTTGAGCGCCTCACTGACCGCCGCGGCCTTTGGATGGGGCTGCATCAGCCTAACCCTCAGTGCTTCTTGCGCCGCCTTAATATGTTTCGCAACGACATGGTCTTTATCGCCGCTGATTTGGTTGATGGTTCGATCGAGCTCAGTGCTGACATGCTGCCAGCCAATGTGGAAGCGCGGGTCATTCCTCCGATCCCCCTTCCGCTCCTGCGTGAGTTGGAGAATTCGATCCATCCGTAGCAACAGCGAGAGATCGGCGTCTGTCGCGGGGGGCGTGGGTATCTCCCAGGGTCCACTACCAACGGCGCCAAAGTGTACCCGCTCTCTCGACGACAGGTCGTCTATGCAGTGACGGATAACGTATGGCTTCAAAGCAGCGATTGCTTTCCTGGCCGCATCCACAAGCTGCTTCCCTTCAGTAGAGACATCGTGGCCTTTGCCGAGAGTATAAAGCCGTTCCAATTCTTTGGCATAATCATGAACCGCTCCTATTTCAGTCGCTCCGACAAAGTTCAGTAGTTGCTCCAACTCGGCGAGCCTAATACTAAATGGTGTTGCAGTTAGGATCAGCTTCCGCTTCGCGTGCTTGCCTAGGTTTGTTAGCGCCTCGTTAAATGCACTGCCCTCCCCCTTTGCACGATGTGCTTCGTCGACGATCATCAGATCGCATGCAGTACGTTGCTCGTTTTCCTTATGGCTCTTGACGAGTTCGTAATGGGTTGTGACCTGGATGCGACCCACCCTCAACTTCTCGACATGGCCCTGCTTGATGTTCTTGCTGCTGGCATTAAACGGCCTTGGGAGCATGGGTATATGGCGCTCGAGCTCCTCGGCCCAGCGTCGGCGCAGAACCTCGTTAGGCGCGTAAATTCGCACACGCTTATCCTGACTGGCGACAGTCCATGCAACGAGCGCCCCGACGGTGGTCTTACCGAGCCCAACGTCGTCGGCCAGTAGCACGCCGCGCCCGTCCTTGAGCCGAGAGAGGATCTCCTTCGCTGTCCTGAACTGCCTCATGAGCGGCTCGACTTGAAGACCAGTTGTGCCGCCTTGGATATAATTTTCAGGTTTGTCGAGAAAACACCACCTTCGGGCGTCTAGCTGAACGTCGTCCATCATTCTTCCTTGTTAAGGCGCCAGTCGAGTTCCTCGACCACGAGTGCAGCGGCCGGCCCCTCGCGCCGCTCGTAGAGAGTTCGCAGTTCTTCGCCATCCAAGCGCACACGGTCGAGGAGCACCGGGTCACTCATCGCGTCATCAAGCGCGTTTTGCCACTGATTGACGACATTGAATGCAATACGCGCGTCAAGCCAAGCTTTAACAGAATAGTTGACGGCAGGTGCGCCGGCACCGGAAGTTTGGCGTGTGACGTCCGGGCTGGCGATAGATTCAGTATCAACTGCTGGGCCGCCGTAGCGTTGAAGCAGGAGCGCCTCGCGCAGAGCTTGGGCGGCCGACGGATCAACCTCAGGCATCGGTGTCCTAGCGAACTCGGAAGGAGGCCGAATGTCGAGAATATTGACGTCCAGTGTTTCCTCGCCCTGCGTGAACCGCGCGGTTGTCGGTGTGCGCATCGGGTCTTCCCAGGGCTTCATGGCAGTGCCACAGACAAGTGCCAGCTTTTCCTCAGATCCAACAGAAAAACCGATAGTAGCAGTAATTGCCATAGAGGCGTCAGAACTGCGCGCAATTAGTTTGATGCTCTTGCCATTCCATAAGGCTTCCGCCCATTCCAGCGACGACATGTGCACATCATCCTCGGTGCAATCGACGCAGAACGGGACTGTATGAGGAGGCTCGAACGGCTGGGATATCATTTTGAGCTCGGTCCACTCAGTCTCAAAGACCACGCCGAGCTCGAAGTTGCGCGGCTTGGCTGCCCCAGCACCCCATGCTGATGAGCTCCAGTTTGCTGATGTTACGAGTAGTCTCCATTTACCTCCGATTCGGAGAAGATACAGCTTGGCGTGGCTCCAGCGAAGGTGAGCATCGAGGTGCTGCGGGGCAAAGTGTGGCTTGTTCGGAAGGCACTCTAGCTTTACCCCGCTCTCCACCAGTGCCGCACTGGCTTTGTTGGAGAGCGCCCAGCCTCCACGCTTTGCCCAGAGGTGCATCTCAGAAATCCATTTGATGTGAACCTTGGGAAGAGGAATTCCAATATCGGTGCTCCAAGCCGAGAGCGTTCGCTCGTCCCACTCGCCTATCGTTGGCGTGAGCACGTGGATTTCCGATGCTCGGAACTCCTTAAGCTGATGAGCCGCGCTTTTACCTCCAGGAATACTCGCGATGAAAGTGACGCCTATTGGGCACTGCACACGGGAGAGCAGCGTAACTAGGCGCTCGATTCTATTCTGGGCAACCTCACCTGCCGACTCACCCAACGCCTCAAGAAACGAGACTAGCGTATTCCACGATCGTAGATTCTTCTTTCTGGGGCTTTCTCCAAGCTGTAGCAATACTTGCCACCCAGCCTGCATCTGCTCCTTGAATGCAGAGGATGTCAGGTTTGTTGAAGAGACGTGCAACTCGATGAATTCCGTCTCGTTGGCTTTCCAGTGGAATGCCCAGAGTTTTGCGTGTTGGACAGCTCGCGATTTTGCGCCGACGGTAAAGTGGTCCACGTATCTCCAGAGCCACGGGTATTGTGAAGTTACTCCTTTTTCACGTGGGGGTGACGAAATGATTGTGAGTCGCTGGTGCAGTGCTTCGAGAGCCATACTGAGCTCGCCAAAAAATAGGGTGCGTTCCTGAAGTTCTTGCGAGAGCGAATGACTTGCACCGAGGAGTGATGGCAACAGGTGCTCGACTAGGAGGCTGGCATCGGGCTGATCGAAGCTTGTCATCCATGCTTCCTGAAGTTGACCTCCAGGAGGCGGAGTAGGGAGGATGTTTTTCCAACCTGGCGCGGTCATAGAACTTCGTCCTCGTCGTCCTCGAGTTCGCGCCGGTTAGTATTTTCGAACTCGGTTTTGGTAACGGCCTGGAGCACTTGCTCCATGCCCGGGATGCCGCATTGAGCTGCCAAGCGACTCAGTGGCCGCAAGCGAAATCGGTAGTCACTGGAGGCGATGCCAGTGTCCGCCACGAGCGGAACTATCTTACCGTCCTGTTCACGGAACCAACGTCGACCGCCGCCATGTTCGTGGTGATGTCGCGCCAATACTCGCAGTTGGTCGAGTGAAGTCGTGGCATTGTGCATGCTGCTAGCGAGTCGCGTGAGCACGGCATCGTGCGGGAACGCGATTCTGCCAGGTGCATCAAGCCACACCTCAGCTGCCCCGCGAACCAGATCGAGCCTTGACCGCAATTCTCTCGATCCAGCTAGATCTTGGACCGTAGGAGCCTGCTTCAATTGGTTTTGATTGATCTCGTTCCAGAGCCCTCGCATCGCGTGCATGGCGGCGTCGGCGAAGCGCGAAAAGGAGGAAAGCGGCGCAAGCGACTCAGGCCCGAGTTCCTTCGAAAGCAAGCGGGAGCTCGCGAGGGCGTCACAAAGGTCGACGTGCGACTTCGCCCCCTTCGCGCTGGCCAGCGCCTCAGCCGTGACGCGGCGACGGGACCCGGCGCTGAACAGCGCGGACTCGAGTAGGCGACGTTCTTTTTCCGGGAGGCATTCGCACTCGGCGGCGTCGGGCGTGGGCAGCAAGCCGCCCCCTTCCGCCCATGACGATTGCCAGCCACGCGCCACCCAGTACCGCGCCTCGTTTCCACCGCTCCACTGACCCCACCTGGTACCGTTCTCGAAGTGCTTCTGCTCTAGCCGTGCATTCTGAGGGAGGCTATCGTTGACGAGATTAGCGAGCTTCAGAGCCGTGACACCAGGCGTCCACCCGTCACCTGTCGTCAGCCCCGGGACAGTCCGCAGGACAACGCGGTATGCGCCGTACGTGCCAACCTGTCGGTAGCGGCGGAACTGATCCGGGCTCATTGCGAAGTTAGGAAGTTTCCGTTCGGACAACCTCCAGCGTTCAATGCTTCGCCGTCCACGAAGTTGGCCGGTGGTCTGACCGCACTCCAAGGTGCGATCCACCCAAAGAAGTTCAAGAGGACGAAGCCATGCGTACCGCGCGCGCTGATCATCACGTCTAGAAAGGTCGCTGCCGCCGGCGTTTTGCCACGCTATGTGTGACCATTTGAGGCACCACGACAGGAGGGAGATCCACCTCGCGTCTGAGGAAGAGTTGCTCAGACCAGGCGCAATCATCTCAGAGAAATAATCTGCCGCGACACGGAACCCAAGGGCATCGCCTCTGCGAACTGATACCGGCTCCCAAGGAGCCGTAAAGTACCATGCGTGGGTCATAAGATTTTTTGGTCTCAATAGATTTTATAAGGTGTCAGGCGGGGCTACACGATCTGCCTAGCAAAGAAGGCCCCGGTGATGCCTGCGCGCTCATGTCGCCATAGTGCACAGTGCTGATCTTAAGCCAAGGTCGACAGAAACCCTGTGACCATCGGCAGAGCCACTGCCTACGACGCCCCAGAAGATGGGGCTGTTATTTGGTTGGTCCATGAGGGTAGATCCTGGCTTGCTGCAATTTTGCGTTCGTCGAGAGCATATGTCTTCGAGATCTAGGCCCGAGTCTGCACCATCGGTTCAACACGCTTCGCGCAATGCAGCCTTTGGCTGGCGCTTGACGATATATTAAATGCATAATCGTAATACCAATGGTTGCGGTTTTGGTTGGAATTTATGCGACGGCATTTGATCAATTTATCCACGCCGTAGAAGTCATGTCGTCCGGTCAGCCATTTGTTCTTTCAGGGAAAGCAACTTTCCCAACACCGGAAAATGCACTGCCATCGCGGTAACGGGCACATTCCATGCCGCTTCCAGCACCTGCTTGTAGATCAGCAATTGCGGTAGATAATGCCGGGCCCGCACGGCGGGGTCAGGTCCGGGATAGCTTTTATGGTCGATGAGGACGATGCCGCCAGGATGCCGGATCAGGCAATCGGTCCGGCCATGCACCTCCTGGCCGCTCTCCAGCCGGTGCTGCACCGGCCATTCCCGTATGATTTCTGCCTCAGCACCATAATTTTCCCGGATGAAGCGCCAAAAGCGGTCAGCTGCCTCTAGGCAATCTTCAGGCGTGAGATCACCCGCAACCTCAGCCAGCAACTGCGTGGCCGTAGCCATACGCTCGCCGGTCCCGCGCGCCGGATCGTCGGCAGCCAGGAAGCGGTGCAGCGCATCGCCCACCTCGTCCCGCGCCGCGCCACCGGCATGGCTCAGGCGCGGGCCAAGGTCGATGATTTCGGTTTCGGCCATCACATCCCCTTCGGCGGCGCTCGGCGTCAGGCGCAGCGGCGGGAACGTGGGACGCGGCCCGGCGGGCCACGGCAACGTCGTCACCATCTCGGGGATTGGCCGCGGTGACACCTCCCCTGCCTCTGGAACATCGGCCGCAAACACGGGCAGGCTGACCTGGTTATACGTCAGCCGCCCCTTGCCTGCCGGCAATTGCCGCAGCGCCGCCGCCAGACCGGGCGCATAGCCCTCCAGCCAGGACGGCGTACCGGGATCGAGCGCTAACACCAGCACATCGCGCGCCCGCGTCATGCCGACATAGCCAAGCCGCACATTCTCGCGCCCGCTCTGTGTCGCGGCGATGGCCAACTCGTTTGATTGTGCCTCGCGATTCTTTATAGGGATGCCCGCGCTGCGCCCTCCATACGGCCAGGGCCAGTAGCGGACCCAGCGCCCGGCCAGGGGGGCAGCGGGGTCGATGTCACTGCCCTCCGTCTCGACGCTGACCTTGAACGCCGAGGAGGGATATTCCTTGTCCGTCTGCGCCATCACCACCAGCGGCCATTCCAGCCCCTTGGCCTTGTGGTAGGTGAGCAAAGTGACGGCATCGCCCCCCTGGGAAGCGGGTTGCGATGGTGCTTCCGGCAGCGCCCCCAGCCAGGCAGCAAAGCCGCCTACCGTCGCGGCGCGATGCAGGCGATTGCAGGCATCCTCATAGGCTTTGGCCTCGCCGAACAATGCCTCGATATTGGCCAGGCGCTGCCGTGGCGCCGGCCAGCGCGCGAGCAGGGGCATGACCTCCGCCGCGGACAGCGCCACCTCCAGCGCCGCCGAGGGCGGTAGACCGGCCATGTCCGCCTGCAAGGCGTCGAGTGCGGCCACGCGGGCATCAGCCAGAGGCTGCTTGGCCAGGAGCTTGTCCAGCCACTCTTCGTCTCCACCGGCCAGATGCACGATTTCCGCTTCGGCCAGACTGTCGCGCGGGTCGGCCAGGCGGCGCAGGCAGGCCAAGGCGAGGCGGATTTCCGGTGTGTCAACCAGACCGTCGCGCGCCGCTGCCACCTCCACGCCGCGGCGCCCGAGTTCCGCCGCCAGGATGGCGACAGATTTGTTGTCCCGGCACAGCACCGCCACATCGCCCGCGCGCAACTGGCGGGTTTCGCCGGTCTGCGGATCCTGGATCAGCGGCCGCTCAGGCGCTTCGAATAGGTCCGCGATCTGCGCCGCCAGAGCTTCCAGCCGCACCGCTATGGCCCCCTTGGGCAGGCGCCAGACATGCAGCGCCGGTCCGGCACCCGGCGGGTCGGCGCGGTGCGGCGTCAGCGCCACCAGCGCAGCCGCCATGCCCTGCTGCGCGAAGGCCGGGACAAATATGCCGTTCACCAGATGCACCAGATCAGGCCGCGAGCGGCGCGAGGTGGAGAGGATGTTGGCCGGATCCGGCGTGCCGCCCAGGCTGCGCAGCACCGCGTCCATCAGCGCCGGGTCGGTGCCGCGGAAGCCGTAGATGGCCTGCTTCGGGTCCCCGACCCAGACCGCCCGTCTGGCCAACCCGCCGAGACGCAGAAACAGCGCCAGTTGCAGCGGGCTGGTATCCTGGAACTCATCCACGAACAGCGTATGCAGGCGCTGGGCCAACTCGGCACGGATATTCTCGTTGCCCTCCAGCAGATCGAGCAGCATCGTCTCCTGGTCGGTGAAGTCGATCAGCCCGGCCTTGCGCTTGTAATCGGCATAGAGCGCGAGGGTGGTCTGCGCCGTCTCGTAGCAGGCGCGCAGGAGGGAGGTGATGTCTGCGTGCAGCCTGGGGTGGCGGTCATGCGCCGCGGCGGCCTCGATGACCTCCGCGAAATCGGCACTGCGCCCCATCGCCGGGCCGAGCGCGGCCAGTGCGGCCCAGTCCGCCCAGGTGAGGAAGCGGCCCTCCTGCGGCGCGAATTGCGGCCGCATCGCCCGCACGGTGGCGAGGGCGCCGAGCGTGTTCTTCCTCTCAGCTGCCTCGTCCCAGGTCGCGGCTGTGGCAAGCAAGCGCGTCATGGCCTGGTCCAGCGCCGCGTCCAGCGCCTCCGCCCCGGCCGGATCGGGCGCAGTCAGCATCCCCAGCGTGCCCGCCAGGGCGCGGTCAGAACTTTCCCGCAGCGCCGCCGCATCAAGCCGGTTGGCCCGTGCCGCGCTGACGATCTTGCGCACTGGCTCATGCCAGTCGCCGCCATTGGCCTCGCCGGAGAGACCCAGCCGGAACGCCACCGGGGCAATGCGGTCCTCCGCGGCGCCGGCGGCGTCGCCAAAAGCGATGGCGAAGGCTTCCGCCTCACCCGCTTCATCCAGCACGGTGGGGTCAGGGGAGATGCCCGCCTCAAAAGCGAATTCAGCGAGCAACCGGCCGCACACGCTGTTCACCGTGCCGAGCAGCGCCTCCTGCATGGCCAGGGCGGTTTCCGTCTGGCGCGCCGCGATCAGCGCGGTCTGCACTCGCAGTTGCAGCTCCGCTGCAGCCTTGCGGGTGAAGGTGGTCGCCAGCAGCCCGGCGGGCGGCACGCTGTTGTCCAACACCTCGTGCTTGATGTCCTGGGTGATGCGCCATGTCTTGCCGGAGCCGGCCCCGGCGGTGACGACGCTGAGAGAGGGTAGGCTCATGCGCTGGCTCCCGCGCCGCAAAGGGTTTGATAGTCGCAGAATGTGCAGGGGGGCGGGATCTCCAGTTGTGGCGGGTCCGCATCATCATCGCCCGGTACGCCAGCTGCGGTGATACGGCCCGCCTTGAGTGCTTTCAGCGCCTCCCGATAATCGTCGAGCGCGGCCTGCCAGCCCGCGGGGAGGTCGGCACCGGACACCGCCGCACCACGGAATGGATAAGCGTCCGCCGCCAGGAGGCGCAAAGACTGCAGCAAATAGTAGGCGGCCGTGGTCGAAGCGCCGGGCCGTGCCACCAGCCAAGCATAGGCGGCCAACTGCACGGCCGTGTTCTGCTCCAGCTTCCTGCGGTACCAGCTGGATGCCGACCATTTGGCGTCCAGCACCACCTGCAGGCCATCATCCGGTCGATGCAGCAGCAGGTCGATGCGGCCATAGAGACGCCCCGCCTTGCCCGGCAACGGTTTCTCGAAGGCGAGTTCCGTCCCTGCCACTTCCAACCCGGCTTGCCGGAGTCGTCCGGCGAGATCGGCCATCGCCTGGCCAATGCGCGCCCTGGCCCGCGCCCGCGCCGTCTGCATTCCCGGTTGCAGCAGCGGCGCGGCGGCTTCCGGCAGCAGCCGATCAAACAAAGCCTGCGCCTTGGCGGCCGCGTCCGCCGGGTTGGCGTAGCCGTTGGTGAAGACCTGCTGCATCACTTCGTGCAAGAGGGTGCCGGTGAGCTGCTTGGCCTCGGGTAGCATGGCGGGGCCGCGCGCGGCCAGCCGGGCGGCATATTGCAGCACCCATTTCAGCTTGCAGCCAAGTAGCGTCTCCATCCCGGAAGCGGACTCCCGCTCCCGCACGCCAACAATGCCGGGCGGTACCAGCCAGTCCCGGCGCGGTGCGGGAGGTGCTGCCGCCGGCACTGTGCAGGACGGCAATTTCAATCCCGCGAAATCGCCGCCAGCCTGCAAGTTTTCCGCCTCGACCCAGGCACGTCCGAGACTGTCGCCAAAACATCCCTGCAATTCCGCCAGCAGCGGATGCGCGCCCCCGTCCTCCGCCGCGCCGCGCGGGGAGACAACAACCAGCCGGCCCGCCGTGAGGGCGACAGCACGGCGCAACCCCGCTCGAGCGCGGGCGGGTGCCAGCGTCTCGTCCGGCACCAAGCCGCGCGCCGCCATCCAGCGTTGCTCCGCCATGCGCCAGGGCGAAGCGGCCTGCCCCTGCGCGCCGTCGAGCCACCAGATTGTTGTCTCCACGCTCTCCAGCCGCGCGCCGGGCCGGGCGAAGAACCGCCACGGTGCAGCCTCGGCCGCCAGCAGCGTTACCGCCCCGGATGCCGCCGTTTCCAGCATCCGGCCGAGTAGCATGTCATCCAGCACCGCCACGCCGCTGATCGCGACTGCCTGTGCCAGAGAGGCCGCCGCCGCGCCTGCCTCTGGCATGTTGCGCTTGATCGCCCAGCCTTGCACCAGCCCGCACAAAGTGGTGACGGCTGCGGCGGGAATTCCAGCCTCGGCCGTGTAGCGTTTGGGCGGCAGCCAGGCGTCAATGGCCGTCAGCCTTGCCCGCGCCGCCGCATGTCGGGTGGCACGGTCCAGCCCCCGCGCGCGGTCAGCGCGCAGCTTCGCCCGCAAGGCCAGATGCCGCGCCTGGCGATAAGCCACGCCGCCATAGCCGGGACTTTGCACGATGGCATCGGTGAGGAAGCGGCACGCGCCGCCCAGCGGGTGTTGCGGCAAGGCGAGAAATTCCAGCGCGGCTTCGGCGTCGAACGGGTCCCACAGCAGCGCCAGCCCCAGAGAAAGCAGTTGCGCGCCGAGATCCGCCCCTTCCAGCGCGGCCGGGCGCGGCTGATGGCGCGCGCGCAGCAGCGGCGGCAGCATGCCATCCTCACCGCCGATCAGCACCGCGCCCGGCGGCAGGCCCGGCAGCCAGGCGGAGAGCAGATTGGCGGTGGAGGGGCCATCACCCGTGAGCAGCGGCACGCTACCATCATTTGTCCACGCGGCGGCATCGCCACCTTCGAGAAAGCGCCGTAGCGCCGCCAAATCGCCCGATGCAGGCGCTTCCGGCGGGGTACAGGCCGTTACATCAAGCTCTGCGAACAGCCTCTGCCAGAGTGGCTGCCAAAGCTCCGGTGGCTCGGCCAACTCGAACCGAGGCAGAAACGGCGGCTTGCGCTGGTGCAACTGGGCGATCACCTCGTGCAGCACATCCGGCAGACCAGGCAGCAGAAGTGGCAGGCTGGCGAGGTCGGCGATGCGCGGCGGCGCACCGGCATCCGCCGTACCGTCCCAGCCACCAAGCAGCAGCGCGTCGCGCATCGCCAGAACCCGCCGGGCCGTGGCCCAGGAGTCGACGGCGAAAGACTCCGACCAGAACCGCCCTTCCTGCGCTGCTATGGCGGCGTGGCAGGCGGCGATGCGGCTGGCCTCTGGCGTGACGCGCGTGTCCAGCCCCAGCCATTGCCCGAGCAGATCGAGGCAGCCCAGCGGGCCGGTAGCGGCGGTGAGGAGCGGCAGGCCGATTGGCGCGGGGGCGCCATCCAGCGACCAGCCGAGGATGAGGGTGGGGGTCATCAACGAGGACTTTTCTTAAACCACTCTGTCGCCCTCTTGATAACTTTTGATGCTACGACAAAACTTTCGCCGAGATGCACCATCGCCTGTTCAATCGATTTCCTGTCAACCTCGCCATTAACAAAACACGCCCACTCCACATGCGGAATCATGTTTTCTCCATTGAATCTTCCGATTTTGATGTGAAGATTCACATCGGAGCATATCTTGTATTTTATCTCCTCGGGCAACTCCGGCACAGGCGTTGGTATGCGGATTCTGAGCAGCCTCTCGCCTCGCTCCTCATATTTTATATGACCATCATACCAGACTATAAATCGTATCTGATCGCAGTAATCACCGTTTGTGTCATCGCAGAGCGCGCGTATCTCGTCATTTATTCTTCCGGAGCTGGCGATGATGTAGCCATCTTTGGCCTGACATTCAAAATCCATGCTTTCCAGCATCATTTGCAGTCCGTTCATTTCCGTTTTCCTATCAGCCTTTTGCAAAATGTCGCGATCACAATTTTGCGCCACTAACGTAATATTTTGAGAAAGACAGGCATTTCTCGGATGCCACCTTCGTCGTCATAGTGACATCCTCGCTTCCTTGCCGCACCACTCCTGCATCATTGCGATCAATGCAGCAGGTGCCAGTACCTCCACCGTACGGCCCCAGGTGAACAGATGCCACGATAATTCCAGCATGCCGCCGCTTCGGAACCGCACAATCAGCGCGCCATCCTCCTGCGGTTCGAACGACTGGCTCGGATGAAACACCCATTCTTTCGCATCGTCGGCCGCATTGGGGGAAAAGCGTAGCACTACGTCCTGTGCCTCCTCCTGGAACACGCCGAAGGATTGCGCCGCGTAGGACGCGAGATCGAACTCCTGCGCAGCGAAATTTTCCTCAAGCGCTGAGACGTCGCTGATGCGGTCCAGGCGCCAGAGGCGCATTTCCTCTCCGGTCTCGGTATGCGCTACCAGATAGGCTCGCCGCCCATACAGCACGCCATAAGGGCAGATCACGCGCGGCCCCGGCTGTCTGGGTTCCGCTGGCCGGTAGGTGAGCGCCAGCTTGCGGAAACCGAGAATGGCGGTGCGGATTTCCATCATCACCGCACGGTCGAGCTTCAGCCTTGGGCCGGGATGGGCCGCCGACCCCTCGGCCTGCATCAGCGCCTCGATGTCCGGTTCCGCCCGACGCAGCTGTACCGGGGGCAGCAGCGCGCGCAGGCTGGCGGCGGCATCGCGCAGATCAGCGGCGCGGGCGGCATCGCCCTGAGCCGCGAGATCGCGGGCCAGCGCCTCCAGCGTGGCCAGCGTGCCAGGGGTGGGCGGCACCGGTGGCAGCGCCCCATGCGGCAGGTGCCAGCGGCGCACTCGGCTGTCATCGTCGCTGTGCGTGAGGCCAGGAAACAGCATCGCCAACTGATCGCGCAGCCGCTCCACCGTGCGCCGCTTGACCTCCAATTCCGTGGCCATCTCGTCCAGCGTCAGCCCCACGCGGGAGCCGGAGAGCAGCAGGGCCAGGCGGAGCAGACGGGTACTCGGTTCGTAGCGCATCGCCGCATGGTTGCGCGAAACCGGCCGTTTCGCAACCGGTCGCTCAACCATGACGGGCAAAGCCGATGCCGCGCGGCTTGCCCTCGCGCGCCTCCATCTCCGCCTCCAGCAGCGCCACCAGGCGGTGTTCCGAAGGCGTCTCCCCCAGCACCGCCAGCCGCCGCGCGATCCGGGTGAAATCCGCCGGGGTCAGCCGGTCCAGCCACACCAGCGGTTCCGGCGGCTCCACGCCAAATGCGTTGCGGAACAGCCGCGCACTCTGCGCCGGGGCGAGATGGTCGAAATTCACCCGGATGAGGAATCGGCGCAGGCTGGCTGCATCCAACCCGTCCGGCAGGTTCGTGGTGCAGGCGAAGGGCTGCGGGTGACTCTCCATCCAAGTCAGCATCTCGTTCACCTGGGAAACTTCCCAGTTTCGCACCGCCCGGTCACGCCCGGCCAGCAGCGAATCCGCCTCGTCGAAGATGAGGAATTTTTGCTCTTCCCGCGCCTCGGCGAAGGCGGCGGCGATGTTGCGCTCCGTCTCGCCGACAAAGCTGCCGAAAATGTCGGAGCCGCGCTTGTGCAGCACCTGCAGACCCATGGCCTCGGCCAGATGCCGGGCGAAGGCGCTCTTGCCGGTGCCGGGCGGGCCGCTCAGCAGTAGTGAGACAGCGCGTGGCGCGCCGGGGCGGGAGAGCCGCGCCACCAGGGCTGGCAGATCCACATCCGCGCGGCTCAAAGCCGGGTCGTACAGCTCCTCACCCGGCGCCGCCTCGGGCGTCGGCTGGCGGCCATGGCCGATCGCCTTGGCCATGCCACGCGCCACCATCCCGGCCGTAGCGGCGTCGCCACCCGCCAGACGCGCGGCCCGCAGCGCCGTACGTGCCACCGAGGGGGCCGCCGGGATCAGGCGCGCCAATTCCCCCGCCGTCGCCGCGTCCAGCGCCACGCCCTCGTCCGCCGCCAGTTCCTGCCACAGCTCGGCGCGGCGCGGCGCCTCCGGAAGCTTCACCTCAATGCACATGCTCATCCGCCGCAGCACGGCGGGGGTAAACGCGTGCAGGTCGTTCGCGGCCCAGATCATCGGCACCTTTGCCGTTTCCAGCAGACGGTGGACAAAGATCTTCGGGTCCGGTTCGCGCTCATGGGAACTGGAGCGGAACAGATCCTCTGCCTCGTCGAACAAATACAGCGCCGGGTCGCCGCCGCTCACACGTTGCGCCAACAACAGGTCGGAAAGGCGCTCCCCGCGCTTGGGTTCGCCGCCATTGCCGTCCGCCTCCCCCACCACGTGCAGCTTCACCCCCAGCGTTGCGGCCAGAGTGGCAGAGAATTCGGTCTTGCCGGTGCCCGGCGGACCATAGAGCAGGACGTGAACGCCGCGCTCCTGCGCCGTCAGCGCGCGGCCGAGCATAGCGCGCGCCACCCCAAGCTCCGGTCCCAGATGCCGGAACGCCTCCCATGGCAGTTTGGCCGCAACGGGAGACCCCAGAAATTGGCTGCGCATATCCTCGCCCGTCTCACCGCAATTCAAGACCAGGTCACGCACCCGCCCGGAGAGGTGGATGTCGCCATCCTCATCAATGCGGATAGCTCCCGAGGCGCACAACGCCGCGCCGGGTTGGAAGCGCTGCGCCACCTCTCGTTGCGGCGCGTTGGTGAGGAGGGCAAAATTGTCAGGGAAACGGCGGAGCATGGTCGGTCGACGCCGTGCCGAGGAGATGAGATCGAACAGACGCTCCATCGCGTTGTCGTGTCGGTAACGGAAGATAATGGCGAACAGGGCGGTATCCAGGGCATCAAAACCCAAAGCGGTACTCACCGCAGCCAATCCGGCTGTCACCACGCCCGTGGGTGTTGACACGCGCAGCTGTGCCGACACTGCTACGCGCAGACTTTGCCAACGCCGCCGCCTGACCGGGGCGAGCTCCCCGCGCCGGCGGCACGACATCTCCTCCGGCGTGAACAGCAACTCATCCAAACCGAACCGCGTGCGGTTATGTGCGAGCCACCGGGCAAAAGCGCCCGCCTCTTCTTGTGCGGCATCGACGCACCGCATGAAATTCTCCGCGCAGCGCAGCAACGCCGCACTCTCGCCAGGGCAGTGGGCGAAGCCGGATTGTTCGGGAGCATCCGAATCGTCGAGATCATCCAGAAGTTCAAAAAATCCATCGTTCATCTGGGTCTCCATTTTGGTTGCATAATCGTGTTTGACTCTGGGGCGTGGTCCAGCGGCATGTGATCAAGAACAACGACCACGGTTCGCCGCGCGAACCCGGCTAGTACGGCGCAGAACACCGCCAGGGTGTCTTGGAAATCCAGGCGCTGCGCCCAGGCGTGAGGTGCAGCAGAAACAAGGTATAGGCTTTGAACATCGAAAACTCCTGTCATGTCCCGGCCCGACAAACAGACTTGTCCTGTCGGGGCCAAGGCCGGGAAACAGTGAGGAAGCGATGGGGTTGGGGGAGCGGGTTACGTCATGCGCAAGAGATGACACACCAATACGTCAGATTTGGACGTAATGCGCGGCGTGAAACAATCACGTCCCGGCAGACTTGGGGGATGAAGCGTTTTGCGCAACAGAGAGCCCCCCTAAACCGTTCAGCCCGGCCCTTGCGTCATGGCTAGCCACAGCGCGGCAAGGTGGCGGGCATCCTCGGCGGCGCGATGCGTCCTTGGATAGTCTCTCTCGATTTTCTCCATCATGGCGAGACAGTCTTTCGCCTCCCATGCCTGCTCTCGCCCCACAGCGCCGATGACGGTATGCGCATCTGCACGGCTGATGGAAAATTTTGGCTCAGTGTTCCCACACTGACGATCAGCCGCAACCGGTCCCCATCCCAGGCCGGTGCATCCGAGCAAAGTTCCCTGCCGCCGAGCACCTCGTTCATGCAGCGGATTATGTCCGCCGGAGAGCGACCTTCGGCATATAGCTGGCAGGCCGCAGCTGATGCCATGAATGCGCTCAGCCGCCTCGTCCCAGGCGGACGCAATGTGCCACCCAACAACCGGGCGGATGAGATGGGATTCAACGTGAATGACGCCCGTTTCGGGATCTGCAAAAGCCCAGCCGATCTCGATCGGCACGCCGTCGAGGCTGGAGGCTTCAATATCATAGAAGACAGGGGGGAGAGACAAGGTACCGGGCCACTTCTTGCGCCGAGCCCTTATAGTCATTCCTTTGCATCTATCAAAACAGCATCCCGAGACGCCATGTTGCCCAAGCTGACGCCGGCTTGTTATGCTCCCGGCATCGTCCAGACCGGAGCATGCCCCTGATAAGCCCCCTGCCTCACTTCACCGCGCTGAAAGCCAAGCAGCGCACCCTGCGCGACGGGTTCCACGAAAATCTCAGCCTTCGTGTCCACCGCGCGCTCAGCTGGCTGGCCCGCGCCGAGGCTTGCGGCGATGACGACGATGCCCGCTTCATCTTTCTCTGGATTGCCTTCAACACCGGCTATGCTGAGGAATGCGGCGAGACCATGCCAAATGCCGCGCGCAGCCTGTTCGAGAGCTATTTTGACAAGATCGTCCGGCTCGACACGGAGCGGCGCATCTACGACGCCATCTGGGCACGCTTCGCCGGTCCCATCCGACTCCTGCTGGAGAACAAATACGTTTACCAGCCCTTCTGGAGCCATCACAACCAACTGCCTGGTTTCGCCGATTGGGAGGATCGCTTCGCCACCGCAAAGCGCCGACTGTCCCAGGCGCTGGCGCGTCAGGATACGGGCGTCGTGCTCATTACGCTGTTCGACCGGCTTTACATACTGCGCAACCAGCTTGTGCATGGCGGCGCCACTTGGAACAGCGGCGTCAACCGCGCCCAAGTGCGCGATGGCGCCGCCATCCTGGCTTTCCTCATCCCTCTGTTCGTGGATCTGATGATGGACAATCCCGACACCGCCTGGGGCAAGGCGCATTACCCGGTGGTCGAGTAAGCCGTGCCCGGGCGTAAGGCCACAGATCGGCGATACAGGCGGCTTTGACGCATTCACGCGCTACGTGATGCGCACGCGGTAACATCCTTGTCTTTTCTTTTGGCCGCAGCCCCCCGGCGCCCGAACCTCTTTCCTGTAAGCCTAAAGCTTGTCGTTCGCCATCATGCCTCTGGCCGCAGCCTCACCATCTGGCGCAGCCAGGCGGTAAGATGCGCGAAATCAAACGTCCCGGCTTCATACAGCCCGGCAATGAAGCTGTAGGTCTCGTCCGGCCCGGCCTGCAGGCTGGCACCATTGAGGACCAGGAACGTGTACATCACGGCGAAGGCGGCGCGCTTATTGCCATCCACAAAGGGGTGGTTCTGCGCCAAGCTCTCCCATAGCGCCGCCGCTTCCTCGATCAGGTCGGCGTAGTAGCCGGTTTGCGGCCGGTACAGCGCCGCCTCCAGCAGCCCGCGGTCGCGCACCCCGGCCGTGCCGCCATAACGCTCGATCTGATCGGCGTGAATGGCCAGAACCTCAATGACGGTAAGGTAGTCCGTCATTTCGCCAATTTCTGGTACAGCGGCGCGTACTTCTCGTGGCTGGCGAGATAGGTGCTCATCACATGCGGCCGCGGCCGGCTCTGCTTGCGCTTCTCCAGCAGGTCGGCCAGCGCCTCATCGACCAGCGCTTGCAATTGGCGGCCTTCCTCCTGCGCCAGACGGCGAACCTCGCCGAGGAGTTCGGCATTGACCTGGGTGGCAAATTTTTCGCGGGCGGGAGCAGGCATGGGCAACCTCATTAATTCGGCCCAGCAGCCTATCATGATGCATCATGAACCATCAAGATTTATGAAGTCGTGGCGAGGATATGCTTGCGGGGCTTTATTCCGGGTTCCTGAGAACAGAGGGAAGCAGACTGCGAATTGGCACCACAACCCGGCGCGGACGCCGGGTCCAGAACCTAGCTCTGGGATGCGCCCCGAGGAGTTGCTGACACAACTAAACGAAGGCTAATCTGCAGCCAATTCGCCTCTGGAGTGTGCCTTATGACCTCCCTGCCTTACTCTGGCCTGGCTCCCCGTGCCGGCTGCGGCCCCGAAAGGCGCCTCATTCAACATATTTTCGGAGATACACGTGACTGACCTGACCTCCCGTTTTCTGGGCTGCTTTCTGGGGGGCGCGGTGGGCGACGCCCTGGGCGCGCCGGTCGAATTCGACAGCTGGTCGGAGATCGCCGCCGAATATGGGCGTGCGGGCATTCAGGACTTTGCCGCCGGCGATTACGGGATCGGCGCGATCACCGACGATACGCAGATGACCATGTTCACCGCCGAGGGACTGATCCGCGCCTGGGTCCGGTACAGCGCAAAAGGCATTTGCGGCGTGAACGGCGTGGTTCACCATGCCTATCTGCGCTGGCTGCTGACCCAGAAGGAACGCTTAAGCTTCGAGATCGGCACCGATGGCTGGCTGTTCAAATGCCCCCAACTGCACGCACTCCGCGCGCCCGGTAACACCTGTCTGAGCGCTCTGCGGGCCGCGACGGACATGGTTTCTCCCGAGCGCGCCCGGAATAACAGCAAAGGCTGCGGCGGGATCATGCGTGTGGCACCGGTCGGGTTGTTCGTCGACGAGCAGCAGATCTTCGAACGCGCGTGTGATGCCGCCGCCATCACGCACGGTCACCCCTCCGGCCATCTCGCCGCCGGGTATTTCGCGGTGGTCATCGGGGCCCTGCGCCGCGGCGCCGCGCTGCAAGAGGGCATGCAGCTTGCCGATCGCTACATCGAGCAGGATCGCGATGCCGCGGAAGTGCGGGACGCCGTGCATGCCGCCCGTGCCTTGGCGGCGCGAGGCGTTCCCTCGCCCCGGGAGTTGGAAACCCTTGGGGGCGCTTGGGTCGCCGAGGAGGCGTTGGCCATTTCGCTCTGCTGCGCCCTGGTCGCCCACGATTTTGCCCATGGCGTGCGTCTGGCCGTGAACCATGGCGGTGATAGCGATAGCACCGGCGCCATCACGGGCAACCTGCTTGGCGCGTTGTGGGGCGTTGAGGCCATCCCGCGGAGCTTCCTCGACCGGATCGAACTTCGCCGCGAGATCGAGCGCCTTGCCCTCGACATGGTGCGGATCGTCGAAGGCCGGGTCCGGCATGAAGATATTTTTGACGACTACCCCGGCTGGTAAGGCGCTAATATGACCAATCGCTACGGCAATCTGTTCAAGCTTGACGACATCAGTAAGGAGGCTTCGGTTGAGTGTCTGCCGCGCCTGCCCCTGAAGCCTGAAAAAGGCGCCGGCCAATACGATGAGGCGTGGCTGCAGACTTTGATCGCCACCCAGCCCAATGTTCTGCCCATCGAGGAGATTGAACCCGTTCTTGCCGGCGCCGTTCCCATCTGCACGGAGATGCCGGTCAAGTCGGGGTGGGTCGATCTGGTGCTGGCCACGCCGCTTGGCGATCTGGTGATTGTCGAATGCAAGCTCTGGCGCAATCCGCAGGCCCGGCGTGAAGTTGTGGGGCAGATCCTCGATTACGCGAAAGACATCGCGCGGCTGTCATACCAGGAGTTCGAGACGGCCGTGCTGAAAGCCACACCCGCCCCCGGTGCCACAAAGGACCCGTCCTTGTATGCCCGGGCCAGCGGTGAGCGGCCCGAGCGTGATGAGCATGTCTTCATCGATGCGGTCAGCCGCAATCTACGTCGGGGGCGGTTCTTGCTGCTCCTGGTCGGCGACGGCATCCACGAAGGTGTGGAGACCATGACGGAGTTCCTGCAGCAACATGCCGGACTGCATTTCACGCTGGGACTCGTCGAAATGGCCGTGTTCCAGGGCGAGGGAAAAAGCGTCTTTGTCCAGCCCCGCATTCTGGCCCGCACCACGATGATCCAGCGCGGGGTTGTTGCCTTCCCGGACGATAAGGTTGCTATCTTCGCTCCTGACAGCACATCTGAAGCTGCATCGACACTCACAACACCTACTTCCTTGTCGGAAGAACGAGCGTCGGAGCTACTGGACCAGTCCTTACCAGGAACGGCGGCGCCACTACGCAGATTTATCGACAGCCTTGTGCCACTCGGCGTAACCGTTCGGGCCACGTCCGCTTGTCTCATATTCGAATGCTTGTTGGCGGGAAATGTCGTGAGCCTAGGGTACATCGGTGTGATACCCGGTATGTCCGGTCGAGTTGTCGTTAGTGACGCCGTCATCAGAGCGACGAAGCTTGGGTATCGAGAGTTGGGACTCACGTACTACAGAACGCTCGCCGGGCTGGTTAAAGATCCCGCCTTGCGAGCGCAAAAGCTAAACCCGCCCGGCAAAACTCAAACCGCGGAACTGCCCTTAACTGATCTTCTCGCTGAATCGGCGGCGTGGCGGCAAGCAATGGCCGACTTCCTTGCTGGTCTACCGAAAGATGCGGAGGTCTTTGCATAAGGGCCCTGGCTGCCTAACCGCCCCGTCAGCCCAGACCTCAAATTCTGCTAGACCGCGTTCCGCACGGCCTCTCTGATACGGACAGGTGCAGGCCGGTGGTCGTTTGGATAGATTAAAGACGCGCAGGTCATTGAAGCGGAAAGCGGTCGGCATGAAGCAGTACATCAAAACCCAAGCGCTTGGGAAAGGCATTGATGTTCAGTCGCCTCCAATACCGTTGGGCATTCTCGTCCCACAAAGGGCAATTCTTGCGGCTGTGGTAGACGACGCGGGCGATGCCCCAGAGAGTTAGAGGGCGGATGGAGGTTCCATGACGGGTGATGATCGCGAGAGAGGCTTGCGGTGCCCGTTGTGGAGATTTCTCAATGAACACTGTTACTTCCCGTATCCCGGGATATGCCAGTTCCGCGTCACTTGCGCCGCGCCCGGCGGGCTTCAAGGTCGACCTGTCCCGCGGCGAGCGCATCGGTCGCGTGTCTTCCGAGTGGTTCTCGCGCCCGGATGATGAGCGGTATTTGTCTCTGTCGGACCTGTACGCCTCCGTATGCGCCCGGACGGAGCGGGCAACGGCAAGGACCGTAGAGAGCCGGGCCGTCCGCGTCGAGGCGAGGCGGGACGATGCCGAGCAAATGGTGCTAATCGTGCCTGGGCGAGAATGCCCGGTTGCCCCGACTCATTGGAGTTTTGGTCAATTGTGCAGCCTGGTAGGCGCGCCTGCGGGTCATTTGCGGGACTTGCCGGCGCCGTTGGCGGCGATCAACCTGCAGCACGGTCTGCTGTCGCGCCGCGGCGAGTTGGTGAAGACGCTGGAGGCCGAGGACGGACGGGTCGAGCTGCGCGCCGTCACCAGCCCGGACTATGGCCGCATCTGGGATCACGAACTGGTTGGCGCGGTGATGAAAATCGCCGGGAATGGCACTGGCGACACGCGCTGGAAGGTCCCAGGCGTGCTCGACTGGGCGACGATGACGCATAACCCGCTCGTGGACGTAAGCAAGGACACGACCACGCTCTATGCCAGCGACCGGGATGTGTTCTTGTTCCTGGTCGATGACACCCACCCGATTGAGGCGGGCCGGTTGCCGAATGGCGACCCCGATCTCTATTTCCGGGGTTTTTACGCCTGGAACAGCGAGGTCGGCTCGAAGACCCTGGGTATTGCGTCGTTCTATCTGCGGGCGGTGTGCATGAATCGAAACCTTTGGGGCGTCGAGGATTTTCAGGAGATCAGCATCCGGCTCAGCAAGTTTGCCGCGCAGCGCTGCAATAGCAAGGAGCCGAACCAAATCCGGCGGTTGCTGACGGCGGGTGCCGATCGGGCCGCCGACAAGCAGGCGCTTTATGCTGGCGAGGACTATGGCGAGGCCTGGGGGCGTGATCCGGGACCTGTTCCAGCCCGATTGTGGCGGGTGGCTACAGGATGTAGGGCTGCCCGATCGCCCGGTTGTCGAAAATTAGGGCGGGACGCCATCCACGCCCTCTTTCAGGGCGCGGAGGGCCACATCCGCAGCCGCCATATCATCCCTGACATGCACACCGTCTCCCTCGCCGTCAGGATAGTAGCCCGGCAAGTCCACGGTCATGAAGTGCCCTTTATACGACACGGTGAATGGCCGCACACCGCGCGTTAGCAAGTTCCCAGTTTTCGGAGACACCATCGAGGACGGAAGTTTTTGCATCTGAGCCGGCATCCTACTTCTCCGGGAGCGGTATCATGGTGAGTTTGGTGACGACGTCATCCTGAAATTTCAAGGAAATCACGCCATTGCATCCAAACGCTTGCGAGCTTTTGGTGAGTTTTGGTTTTCTGGCCGATTAATATTTTGGTATAATCTATTGATTTAATTGGCGGACCCGACGCGATTCGAACGCGTGACCTTTGCCTTCGGAGGGCAACGCTCTATCCAGCTGAGCTACGGGTCCGTGCCTTCTCCTTCTATCCGCAAACCACCCCGTCCGGCAACGGGGCGCGGGCCTTAAACCTTGCCGTGGCAGTATTTAAACTTCTTGCCCGAGCCGCAGGGGCAGAGGGCATTGCGCGGGGTCGCCGCCCAGGTTTCGGGCTTGGCCGGGTCCACGTCTTCGTCGCGGTAGGGGCGCACATTGTTGCTCGCATGCACCACCGGCTCGGTCAGCGCCAACTCGGGCGCCACGTGGCCGGGCAACGGGTGACTTTCCACCATCGGCACGGGGGGCGGGGGCGGCGGCGCTGCGGGCGTCTCGGTCACCATCACATGTGCCAGCGAGCCGGTCACGCGCTCCTTCAGCTCGTCGAGCATGGCGGCGAACATGGCAAAGGCTTCGCGCTTGTACTCGTTCAGCGGGTCGCGCTGGCCATAGCCGCGCAGGCCGATGCCCTGGCGCAGGTAATCCAGCGCCAGCAGGTGCTCCTTCCACACATGGTCGAGCGTCTGCAGCAGGATGGATTTCTCGATATAATTCGTCAGCTGCTCGCCGAATTTCTCGGCCTTGGCCGCAGCCGCCTGGGCGGCCGCCTGCTCGATGCGCTCGCGCAGATGAACCTCGTCGATCCCCTCTTCCGCCGCCCAGTCCACGATCGGCAGCTCCAGCGCCAGCGCGCGCTGGAGGTCAGCGGCCAGCTCGGCGCTCTGCCACTGTTCGGGGAAGGCCTTCTCTGGGATGCGGTTGGCGACGAGGGTCGCGATCACATCCTCGCGCAGTTCGGCGACGATATCGGAAACGCTCTCCGCGCTCATGAATTCGCGGCGCTGGGCATACACCTCCTTGCGCTGGTCGTTCATCACATCGTCGTATTTCAGCACGTTCTTGCGCATGTCGAAATTGCGGATCTCGACCTTCTTCTGCGCCTTCTCCAGGGCCTTGTTGATCCACGGGTGGATGATCGCCTCGCCCTCTTGCAGGCCCAGGCGCTGCAGCATCCCGCCCATGCGGTCGGAGCCGAAGATGCGCATCAGGTCGTCTTCGAGCGAGAGGAAGAAGCGTGACGCGCCGGGGTCGCCCTGGCGGCCGGAGCGGCCGCGCAGCTGGTTGTCGATGCGCCGGCTCTCATGCCGCTCGGTGCCGATCACGAACAGCCCGCCCGCCGCCTTCACCTTCTCATGGTTGGCGTCGATCTCGGCCTTCAGCGCCGCCGGGTCCACGCCCGGCTCCAGCGCCAGGCGCATCTCGTAATTGCCGCCGAGCTTAATGTCGGTGCCGCGCCCGGCCATGTTGGTGGCGATGGTGATCGCCCCCGGCGCGCCGGCCTG
>Ga0335083_10002113_pt1 | contig 26583 bp, 24 predicted proteins | sample Lox_Sample_42_FD_206716 | JGI IMG/M metagenome (GOLD analysis project Ga0335083, IMG submission 206716) | Soil microbial communities from Loxahatchee National Wildlife Refuge, Florida, United States - Lox_Sample_4.2 | ecosystem: Environmental > Terrestrial > Soil > Wetlands | place: USA...
TCTCTTCGAGATCTGCCCGACCAGGTCGGGCGCGCCGCGCGCTGGCTGGGAGCCGAGGCAGCGCAGCTCTGGGACAAGCTGAAAGGCCTGGTGCGAGCCCACCGCGGCTGATTCGTTCGTCGATGAGCGCGTGATCCTCCCGCCGGGGCCCGGAAGGTGTGATTCTGGGCGCCGAGAGGACGGGAGATGACGCCAGAAACGCTGAAAGTCGCAGCCGACACGGCCTGGACCCTGCTGACGGGGTTCCTGGTCTTTTTCATGAACGCCGGCTTCGGGCTGGTCGAGGCCGGGCTGTGTCGCAAGAAGAACGCCACCATGATCCTGTCCAAGAACTTCGTCGTCTTCGCGATCTCGACGCTGGGGTTCTTCGCGGTCGGCTTCGGGCTCATGTTCTCCGACGGCGGCTTCCTGGGCTCGTCGGGCGGCTTGCTGCTGACCGGCGCCGACAACAGCCCGGCCAGCGGCGGCGCCTACCAGGGGATCTTCGGATCGCTCGGCTGGGCGGGGGTCCCGCTGCTCGCCAAGTTCTTCTTCGAGCTGGTGTTCTGCGGAACGTCCGCCACGATCGTCTCGGGCTCGGTCAACGAGCGGATGAAGTACAGCTCGTTCCTGGTGTTCTCGCTGGTCCTGACCGCCGTCATCTATCCGATCGCGGGGCACTGGGTCTGGGGAGGCGGCTTCCTGGCGCGGGCGGGGATGAAGGACTTCTCGGGATCTACGGTGGTCCACAGCGTGGGCGGCTGGGCCGCGCTGGCGGGGATCATCGCGCTCGGCCCGCGCCTGGGCCGCTACCCGGTCGGCCGCAAGCCGACCACGATCCCCGGCCACAACATGGGCTACGTCTTCCTGGGCGGCATGATCCTCTGGCTCGGCTGGTTCGGGTTCAACCCGGGATCGACGATGAGCGTCGACCCCGAGGCCATCTCGCGCATCGCGGTGACGACGGCCCTCTCGTCCGCCGCCAGCACCCTGGTCGCCACCCTCTACGCCTGGCGCCGCAACGGGAAGCCCGACTTCTCCCTGACCGTGAACGGCTGCCTGGCGGGGCTGGTCTCGATCACCGCGCCCTGCGCCTTCGTGACCCCGGGCGCGGCGCTGGTCATCGGCATCGTGGCCGGCGTGACGGTCACCGAGGCCGTCCCGCTGTTCGACCGCCTGCGCCTGGACGATCCCGTGGGCGCGACCTCGGTGCACCTCGTGCACGGCGTCCTCGGCACCCTCTGGGTCGGGGTGTTCGGCGTCAAGGGCTACGCGGGCCTCTCGCGCGACGGCCTGCTCCGCGGCGGTGGACTCGCGCAGCTCGGCGTGCAGGCCGAGGCCGTCGCCACGGTCGGCCTCTTCGCGTTCGTCAGCTCGCTGGCGGTGTGGTACGCGCTCAAACGTCTGATGGGGCTGCGCGTGAGCGCCGAGGACGAGCACGCTGGCCTGGACATCGCCGAGATGGGGATGGAGGCCTACCCCGACGCCATCGAGCCCGAGTCGGCCGCCATCGCCTGAGGTAAGCTGGCCCGATGAACCGAGCCGACGTCGTCGAGAAGGTGATCGCCGCCAAGCTGTCGAAGAACCTGACCTGGAAGGCGCTGGCGGACGCTTGCGGGCGGAGCGAAGTGTGGACCACCTCGGCGCTGCTGGGACAGCAGGCCATGGGCGCCCAGGAGGCCTCCGCGGTCGGGAAGGTCCTGGCCCTGGGCCCCGAGGAGATCGCCTGGCTGCAGGTGCCGCCGTCCAAGGGATCGCTCGGCGCGACCGTCCCGACCGATCCCCTGATCTACCGGTTCCACGAGGTCGTCCAGGTCTACGGGACGACCTTGAAGGAGCTGATTCACGAGAAGTTCGGCGACGGCATCATGAGCGCGATCGACTTCGAGATGTACGTCGACCGGATCGCCGACCCCAAGGGCGACCGCGTCGAGGTGCGGATGCACGGCAAGTTCCTGCCTTACCGCAAGTGGTGATCCGAGGGGGGGGGGGAATACCCGCTGCCGCCGGTCGTTTCGCAGGCGGAGGATACGGATGAGCATAAGTTTCATGCCGCTGCCCCACGGCCTGACCTGGACCCACTTCACGGTGGTGCAGACGTCGCCGGACGGCAACCAAGCCCAGACCGGCTATGACATCACCGCCAGCTTCAGCTACACGGGGAGCGACGACGGTGGGTACAAGCTCTCCCGCTTCGCGGTGACCGTGGCGCTGGTCTCCGGGGACACCTGGGTGGTGAGCGGACAGAAATCGGCGGCGTTGTTGAACCATGAGCGGCTCCACTGGGTCATCGCCACGCTGGTGGGCCGGGAGCTCGACGCCGAGCTCGCCAACGTCACCGGGTCGAGCTCGGACGAGGTCCAGCAAAGCGCCCAGGATCTCATCCAGGCCAAGAACGACCGCGCCCTGGCGATCGGGCAGGCCTACGACGACGACACCGACCACGGCCAGGACGACGCGCAGCAAAAGCTCTGGCTGAACAAGGTTCATGGGTGGGAGCACAACAGCAACCAGGTGAATTGGCCTTGATCCGGGCCGCCCCCCGCCGGGCGGCGTTGCCACTGCTCATCGGGGCTCTGGTGGCGGCCGGCGTTTCCGGGGGCGCGCGGGCCGAGCCGGCTGGCGGCGGCTGCGCCCACGACGCCGCGCTGGAGGCGGCGGTGGCGAGCGCGCTGAGAAAGAAGGTCCGCGACATCGAGTCCACGCCCGGCGTACGGATCGAGATCACCTTCGGCTGCCCGGCGGTGTCCGAGCCGCGCCAGGTCACGGCGCTGTCCGCGCACGGTCACGGCGGCTTCGTGAACGTGCTGGAGCTGACCGGCGCTGGCGAAGCGCGCGCGCTGCGCCTCAAGCCGGCGGCTGCGCCGACGCTGTCTGGTCCACCGCCCAAGGTCACCCGGGCGACCGCCCGGCCGCGCGCCGAGGCCATCCAGCACGCGCTGGCTTTCGCCAGTGCGGCGCTCGCGTCCACGATCCACGTCGCCCTGCCGCCGCCGGTTCCGGGCGCCGTGCAGACGATTTCAGCCCGCGCCACGACGCACGACGAGGCCCTGGAGATCCGCCTGACGGGGACGGGCGGTGTGAGCTCGACGCGGCGCTGGGACGGATACGTCGACAGCACGCACGCCGCCGCGCGGGTGCCCCTGGAGGTCGCCTGGGAAGCGCTGTGGGAGCTTGCCGGCGGCCCTCTGCGGCCAGCGCCCGTCGAGGAGCCCGATCGCGCCGCCTTCCAGCGCCTGCTCGACAGCGACGGCCCGCGTCCCCGCTTCCTGAACGACGGCTTGCTCGAGCTGGGCGCGGTGCTGGCCACCCGCCCCGTCGTCCCCTCGCTGACCCCGTTTCTGCAGGCGCCCTCCGAGCGGACCCAGTTGCTCGCCGTGAACGCGCTGGCGACCGCCACCGGCACCGACCTGCGCCGTGACGCCGCGGGCGCCCTCCGACCGCTCGCCGACGTCACGGCCGCCTACCGCGCGCTCGCCGCGCCCCCACCGGCTCCGCGCCACTGAAGACCGCGAGCGTCAGGGCGGCAGGACGGCGCATCGCGATCGGGTCGCCCAGCGTCATGCCGCCGAGGTCGGCGCCCCCATCTTGGCGGTCCAGCATCATATCGGCAGCCGACACCATCGCCTGCGGCGCGCCAAGCGCGGGAACCGCGCACCGTGATGCCTTCGCCAGGCGCGCAAGCGCAGGAGGCGGTCACTGGGCGCGCCGCTAGCGCCGGCTGCCGGCCGAGCGAGGCTCGAGGGACCAGAGGCGCGCGGCGTAGGTGAGGCTGCGGGCAAACAGGGGATCGCGGCCGCGCGGGCCCAGCGCGGCGACGACCAACTCGGCGTCGGAGGCGGCGTCCAGCTTCACCGTCCGCGGCGGCGCGATGGGCAGGCGCACCTCGGCCTGGTCGACGGCGGTCCGGATGACGGCGTACTCGTCGCGGCCGTTCACCAGCTCGATGGCCAGGATGGCGCTGCGGTCGCAAGCGGCGCCGCTGGGGCTCAGAAAGGCCTGAACCTGCCCCTGGTCGTCGCGTTCGAAGTCGAAGCGCAGGCCGCCGTCGGAGGTCTCGGCCGCGCGGGTGGGCTTCCAGTCGAGGAGTAGCCCCAGCCAGGCCACGGCCAGCAGGGCGCTCACGTCGCCGCCCGCGCGATAACGCACGGTCAGCCGCGAGGCGTGGCGCAGCGGGCCGCCGCCCACCGGGGGATCGAAGAGCCCCGCGAACAGCAGCCGGAAGCTCTCGAGCCGCAGCCAGCCGAGGTCGGCGACCGGGCGCGGGTAGGCGCGCGTCGCCAGCGCCTCGAGGTCGCGCAGCTGGATCGGCCGGCCGCAGCTGGCGGTGTCGACGATCAGCCGGCGGGTCGCGGGCAGCAGCTCCCTGGCCAGCAGGGCCGAGGGCATCGCCGCGTCCATCCAGAGCGTCGCGGTCCGCACGCCGGGCACCTGCAGCGCGCGCACGATCGCGCCGAAGTGAGCCTCCGTGCCGGGCGGGCCGACCAGCGAGATCTCCTCGCAGCAGACGACGCGGCCGCCGCCGGGCTGCGAGACCACGTTGCTGTCGATGGTGGCCGTGAGCGCGCTGCCGCCCGAGGCGTCGTCGATGCACAGCGCGATGGCCCGCACCGGCACCACCGGCGCCAGCGCGTCGCAGAGCGCCTTGGTCTTCTCCAGGCCGGCCTGGCCGCGGGTCGGAACGACCAGGTTCCAGAGCACGGCCCGCGACACGACCGATCCGCCCGCCTGGCTGGCCTGCTGCCAGAGCGACCCCAGCTCGCGCTCGATCTCGCCGACCTCGACGGCGATCGGCTCGCCGCGCGCAAAGCGCTCGAAGTTGGCGCGGGCGCGCTCGGCCTCGCTCACGGCAGCCTCCAGGCCCGGCCGTCGGCGGCCAGCATGCGGTCGGCCTCCTCCGGGCCCCAGGTGCCGGCGGGGTAGGTGGGCAGGTTCGTGTCACCCGCGGCGGTCTCCTCGGCCCAGCGCTTGTGGATGCGCGACACCCAGGTCCAGCTCGCCTCGACCTCGTCCGCGCGCGTGAAGAGCGTGCCGTCGCCCAGCAGGCAATCGAGCAGCAGCCGCTCGTACGCCTCGGGCGGCTCCACGCCGAACGACGTGCCGTAACGGAACTCCATGCTCACCGGGGCCACCTCCATGGCCGGGCCGGGAAGCTTGGAGCCGAAGTTGAGCGCGATCCCCTCGTCCGGCTGGATCCGGATGCTCAGGACGTTGGGCCGGATCGTCTCGGCGCGCCGGCCGAACAGCAGGTGGGGCGCCTCCTTGAAGTGGATCGCGATCTCCGTGGCGCGCTTCGGCAGGCGCTTGCCCGACCGCAGGTAGAACGGGACCCCGGCCCAGCGCCACGAGTCGATGAAGATCTTGAGCGCGACGTAAGTCTCGGTCGTCGAGTGCGCGTCGACGCCCGGCTCCGAACGATACGCCGGGACGGCGCGCCCGCCGATCGATCCGGCCGCGTACTGGGCGCGGATGACCTGACGGTCGAAATCACTTGAAGGAATGTGGCGCAGGGCCTTCAAAACCTTGAGCTTCTCGTCCCGGACGCCGTCCGCCTCGAAGGTGACGGGGGGCTCCATGGCGGCCAGGCTCAGCACCTGGAGCAGGTGGTTCTGCACCATGTCCCGCAGGATGCCGGCCTGCTCGAAGTAGCCGCCGCGCCCCTCGACGCCGACCGTCTCGGCGCCGGTGATCTGGACGTGGTCGATGAAGTGGTTGTTCCAGAGCGGTTCGAAGATGCCGTTGGCGAACCGGAACACCAGCAGGTTCTGGACCGTCTCTTTTCCCAGGTAGTGGTCGATGCGGTAGATCTGCCGCTCGTCCAGGATCTCGTGGACCTGGTGGTTCAACGCGCGCGCCGTCTCCAGGTCGATGCCGAACGGCTTCTCGATGATGACCCGCGCGAACGGTTTCCCCGGCTCGGGCCGGGGCGCCAGCCTGGCCTGGCCCAGGCTGCGGATGACCGGCGCGAAGGTCGACGGCGGCGTCGACAGGTAGAAGACGCGGTTGCCGGGCAGCCCCAGCGCCTGCTCGATCTCGGCCAGCCGCGCCGAGAGCCGCTGGAACGCGGCCGGATCGTCGTAGGCCCCTTGCTGATAGAAGAGGTTTCGCGCGAACCCCGACCAGGTCGCCGCGTCCAGCGGACGGCGGCGGGCGAACTCCTCGCAGCCGCGCCGCATCTCTTCACGGAAGGCCTCGTCGTCAATCGCCTGCCGCCCGAACCCCAGCACCGCGAACCGCGAGGGCAGCAGGCGGTCGCGGGTCAGGCTGTAGAGCGCGGGCAGCAGCTTGCGCCGGGCCAGATCGCCCGAAGCGCCGAAGATGACCATGGTGGCTGGTTCGGGGATCCGCTCCGCGACCAGGCCCTCACGCAGGGGATTGGGCAGGGTCGGGGCCGGCGCTCTGGGCTCCATCGCGCTGAAGTGTGACTCTCAACCTTCGAGCCGGCGAGGCGGCCGCACGAAAAACACCATCAGCGCCGCGAAGGTCGCGGTGATCCCCAGGGCAGCCAGGGCCGGGCCGTAAGCCGTCGGCCCGGTCTTGAGGCGGCCGACCAGATAGGGACCGACGAACCCGCCCAGGCAGCCCGTGGAGTTGATCAGCCCCACCGCCGCCGCTCCGGCGGCCCCCGAGGTGAACCAGCGAGGCATCGCCCAGAAGGACGGCATGAACCCGTAGATCCCCCCGCCGACCAGGGCCAGCGCCAGCAGGCCCCAGCCCGGCGCCCGGGTCGCCACACCCAGCGCCATCCCGGCGGCGGCCGAAAGCATCGGCAGGATCGTGTGCCAGCGCCGCTCGCCCGATCGGTCCGACGACCAGCCGGACAGGCCGGTCCACAGGCCGCCCGCGATGTAGGGGAGGGTCGCGACCAGCGTCACCTGCAGGTTCGAGAGCCCCGTCAGCCCCTTCACCACCGTGGGCATCCAGAGGCTGAACCCGTACGAGGTGGTCACGATGCCGAAGTACGCCAGCACCAGCAGCCAGATCTCCCGTCGCGCCACCGCGCGCGCGCCGGCTCGCCAGCCCGGCGCCACCGGCGTCGCAGCCGCTTCGGCGGCCAGCTCCGCCTCGAGGTGGCCGCGCTCGGCCGCGGTCAGCCAGCGCGCCTGGGCGGGACGGTCGGTCAGAACGAAGATGGTGACGACGCCCAGCACGATGGCCGGCAGCCCCTCGAGCAGGAAGAGCCATCGCCAGCCGGCCAGCCCGCCCCAGTGGACGCCCAGCAGCAGTCCCGAGATGGGGGCGCCGACGACGTTCGACATCGGAACCGCCAGCATGAACAGGGCGAAGGCCCGCGCCCGATCCTCGACCCGGAACCAGTGTGACAGGTACACCAGCACGCCCGGGAAGAACCCCGCCTCGGCGGCGCCCAGCAGGAAGCGCAGCCAGAAGAACTGCCGCGGCGTCTGGACGAACGCCATCGCGCAGGCGACCAGTCCCCAGCCGATCAGGATCCGCGCGATCCAGCCACGCGCGCTCCAGGTCTCGACCAGCAGCGAGCCCGGGATCTCGAACAGGAAGTAGCCGACGAAGAAGATCCCGGCCCCGAAGCCATATTGCGCGTCGGTGAGCGGCAGGGCCCGGCGCATCTCGAGCGCCGCGTAGCTGATGTTCACCCGGTCGAGATACGCGATGAAGTAGAGCAGCAGCAGGTAGGGGACGATGCGAACCAGCGCGCGCGAGCGGATGCGCCGGTTCATCTCCTCCGCCGCGGGGGCGATGTGCGCGTGCGACACAGCGTCGGGCAGCATATCCCACGTGTTAGGTTGCCGCGCATGCACGTGATGGCGCACAGCCTCACCGGTCACGCGGCGTTCCTGCTCCTGGTGGAGCTGGCGCTGCTGATCGGCGTGGCGCGCCTCGGGGCCGAGGTGGCCAAGCGCCTGGGCCTGCCCGCCGTGGTCGGTGAGATGGCGAGCGGGATCGCGCTCGGCCCGAGCCTGCTGGGCCACTACGCCCCGCAGCTTTACGGCCGGCTGTTTCCGGCCGCGCCCGAGCAGATGCACCTGCTCGACGCCTTCGGAACGGTCGGGATGACCCTGCTGCTGCTGATCACCGGGCTCGAGACCGATCTCCGCCTGCTCCGCAACCTGGGGCGCGCCGCGCTGATCGCGTCGGCGACCGGAATGGTGCTGCCGTTCCTGCTGGGGTTCGGGCTGGGCGAGTTGATGCCTGCCGGCTATCTGATGCGCGCCGACCACCGCGTCATGTTCAGCCTCTTTCTGGCGACGACCATGTCGATCTCCGCCATGCCGGTGATCGCCAAGATCCTGGTCGATCTGGATCTGACCAAGCGGAACATCGGGCTCGTGATCCTCTCGGCCGGGGTGGTGGACGACACGGTCGGCTGGCTGATCTTGTCGCTGATCTCGGGCGCGGCCGTGCACGGAGCGGTGCGCCCGTCCGACCTGGGAATGACGGTCGGCCTGCTGGCCGCCTTCATCGCCGGCGCGGCGTTCGTTCTCTATCCGGCGCTTCGCGCGGCGATGCGCGTCGTTTCTGAACGGTTCAAATCGAGCGACTCGGACCTGGTGCTGATCATCGTCGTCACCTTCTTTTGCGCCGCGATGACCGAACGGATCGGCGTGCACCCGGTCTTTGGCGCCTTCGTGGCCGGCATCGTCCTGCACCAGATTCCGCGGATCCGACGCGAGACGGTGGTCCGGCTCGAATCGTTCACCTTCACAGTCCTGGCGCCGGTGTTCTTCGGGATCGTCGGGCTGCGGGTCGATCTGTGGCACCTCGGCGGCAGCGGGATGCTGCTGATCGTCATCGCCGTCGCCTGCCTGGGTAAGCTGGTCGGCTGCTTGCTGGGGGCCACCTGGGGTGGCCTGCGGTTCTGGGAAGGGGCCTCCATCGCGGTGGCCATGAACGCGCGTGGGGCCATGGGAATCGTGGTCGCCACGATCGGCCTGTCACTCGAGATCCTGACCCCGCAGATGTTCTCGATCATCGTGGTCATGGCCATCGTGACCTCGTTCATGGCGCCGCTGGGTCTGCGCCTCACGATGCCCCGGGTTCGCATGACCGAGGAGGAAGCGCGCCGGATTGCCGCGAGCGAGGCGACGGGCGCGTTCGATCCCACGCACATCCGCGTCGCGCTGGCGATCGGCGGCGGGCCCAACGCCCTGGCCGCCGCGCCGCTGGCCTTCGAGCTGTGCCGGAACAGCGACGCGCCGCCCAAGATCATCCACGTGGAGGCGCAAGCGGCCTGGTGGCAGCGGGTGTTCCAGTCGTTCGCGCAGCGGGCCCCCGTCCGGGTCAGCGAGCAGATGGAGGCAATCCGGGACCTCGGCGGCGACCGCGAACCGCAGATCGCGAAAGCACGCGGGCCCGCGGTGGCCGCGGCCATCTGCGGGGAGGCCCGGGGGTCGGACGTGCTCGTCATCGGCTCGGCCGAGGGGCCATCGATCGGCGGGGCCGTCGTGGAGCAGGTGGTCGCCGGGGCGCCCTGTCACGTGGCGATCATGAAGGGGGTGGCTTCGGGGAGCGGAGAGTTCCGGCGGCTGCTGGTCCCCGTCGACGGCAGCATCGGCTCGCGCGTGGCGGTCGAGCTGGCGCTGCGCTACGCGGAGGCGAGCGGAGCCGAGCTGATGCTGGCCGTGATGACCGAGCGCCGCCCCCATGCGGCCGCCTACGCCGACGTGAGCGGCACCCATATGTCGACCGAAGCTCCGGCCGCCGGCGAGGAGGAGCTGGGCCGGATCTCCGTGGTCTTCCGCGCCTCGAAGGTCAAGCCGAGCGTGATCCACCTGGCCTACGACCCGCGCACCAGCCCGGTCGCGCAGGCGGTGGAGAAGGGGAACTACGACCTGGTCGTCCTCGGGACCGAGAACCGCGCGGTCCAGCACCGCCTGTTCTTCGGCTACGAGAACGAGCGGGTGATCCGCGCGGCGCGCGTGCCGGTATTGGTGGTGGTCCCGAATGTCGCCCGGCTGGCCGCGGCAGCCGGGCGATCAGCACATTGACCTCTCCCGCTGCTGTCCTATAGGGTCGCGCCGTGCCGGTCGAGATCGTCCACATCGAGTTCAAGAGCGCCAACTTCTCCCGCACGGCCGACTTCTATGCCCGCCTGTTCGATTGGCAGACCGAGCAGAACGGCGCCGGCAGCTACATGAAGCTGAATGGGACGGGCGGGACCAGCGGCGGCTGGGTGCGCGCCGACCTGGTCCAGTCCCCGGGCCCGGTCGCCTACCTGACCGTCGACGACCTGGAGAAGACGCTGGCCGAGGTCGAGGCGGCCGGCGGGCGCGTGCTGGTCCGCAGCCAGCCCTTCGCGGGCGGCGGCGAGGTCGCCCTGTTCGCCGACCCCGACGGCAACGTCCTGGGGTTGTGGCGCCGAAAGAGCCCAGGCGCCGCGCCGGCCGCTCCCGCCACGGAGGCCCCGAAGACGGCCAAGGCCCCGAAGCCACCGAAGCCCGCCGGAGCAGCGGCGCCCAAGAAGCCCCCCAAGAAGCGGCCCTGAGGCCCGAGGCCTGAGGCCGTCTTTCTCACAGCCACCGACGGAGCGCCCAGGCCACGCGCTCGATCAGCCGCCCGAGCCAGCCACGGCGCCCGAACTCGTCCGCCTTCACCTCTTCGCTGGTCGCCATGTCCGAGATCAGCATCGTCCCGACGTCCGTGGCGTGGGTCGGGTCGATCGCGTTCACGACCAGCTCCAGGTTGTAGGCCAGCGAGCGGTGGTCGAAGTTGTAGCTGCCGATCGAGACGAACGTGTCGTCCACCATCAGCGCCTTGGTGTGGGTGACGACCGGGCTCCGGAAGATGCGCGCGCCGCCGGCCAGCAGGCGCGGGAAGACGGCGCGGGTGGCATAGTCCAGCAGCCGGACGTCGCTGGCCCGCGGGACCAGCAGCCGCACGTCCACGCCGCGGGAGGCGGCGTGCAGCAGCGCCCGCAGCACCCCGCCGTCGGGGACGAAGTAGGGGTTGGCCAGGAACACCCGCGCGCGGCTCTCTCGAATGGCATGAACCGCCCAGCGGCGGATGGCGAACCGGTTCCGCCGCAGGCTGTTCCAGACGACGGCCAGGGGAACCAGGCCGGCCGCCGGCGGGCGGGGCAGGGTGGCGGGGGCCAGCCGCGTGCGCCGCGGCGCGCGCCGGTTCCACAGCCGCAGGAAGCTCGCCTCGATCAGCGCCACCGAGGGGCCCTCGACCTGGACGGCCGCGTCCAGCCAGCCGCCGCCCCCCTCGGCTTTGCTCATCCATTCGTCCGAGATGTTGATGCCGCCGGTGAAGGCGATGCGGCCGTCGACCACCAGGTTCTTGCGGTGGTTGCGCCGGATGAGGGTCCAGAGCCGCGGGCGCCAGAAACGGTACTTGTGGTAGCCGACCGCGTGCACGCCGAAGCCGCGCATCCGCTGGAAGAAGGCGGCGGGCGTCTCGCGGCAGCCGACGAAGTCGTAGAGCAGCCGCACCTCGACGCCTCGCTGCGCCGCCCGGGCCAGCGCCTCGCTGAACCGCCGGCCGATGACGTCGTCGCTGAAGATGTACATCTCCAGCGAGACCCGGTGCTGCGCGCGATCGATCGCGTCCAGCCAGGCCGGAAAAGCCTCGGCCCCGTTACGGAGCAGGCGCACGGCGTGCCCGCCCACCATCGCGCGCGGATCTTCGGCGTACCGGGTGAGGGCCCGTTCCGTCGCAGAGGAATTCGGGGAGGCTGTCATTGACCGAGTCCCTCGGAGCGACTAAGGTCACCGCCGCCGATGGGTCGCGAAGAGCATATAGAATTTCAGGGGCGCGTCATCGAGGTGCTGCCTGCTGGAAATTTCCGCATCGAGCTCGAGAACGGCCACCAGGTGCTCGCGCACCTCGGCGGAAAGCTGCGCAAGCACCGGATCCGCGTCGTCCTCGGCGACAAGGTCACGGTGGCGTTGACCCCGTACGATCCAACCCGCGGCATCGTCGTATATCGCGGCTAGGCGGGCGCCGCCCTGAGGCGAGGGTGAGCGTTTGAGCCGCTCTCGCATGCCGGATCGGGCGGCCGTCGAGCGGGCCCGGGCCCTGCTCCTGGATGTCGTCGCCCGCGATCCGGACGGTCCGCTGGCTCGTGGGCTCGAGCGGTTCGGCTCGTGGCGCAGCCTGGCGGCGGTGGTCGGCACCGACTGGCTGCCGATCAGCGGGCGGCTCACGGCTTCCGCGATCCGGGTGGCGCGCCGCAACCTGCGGGTGCTGGGCGGCGGCCCGGCGAGCGAGCTGGGCCAGGCCGCCGTGGGCGAGGCGGTCCAGCTGCAGGGCCGGGCGACGGCGCTTCCCGGCGATGGCCTGCGAGAGCTCTGGCGCGCCGCGACCGTCGAGGACGCCGACGGCCGCTGGTTCTCGGACGAGGGGCGCGACTTCCTGCTGGAGGGAGCACGAGGTGGCATGGCGCTCGTGCTGGCCGAGGGCGGGCGCCTGCTGAACGCCGAACGCCTACAGGTCGGTGACGAGGTGTCGGTCTTCGGAACGGCCGACGAAGCGCCCGATCGGGCCGGTCTGGCGGCCACGCCCCGGGGTGGGCTGGTGCCGGCCCTGCGCTCGGGAACGACGCGCCCGTTGCTCGTCAGCGTGATCCGGCGCTACGATCAAGAGAGTCATGGCCCCCAAGATTGAGCTGGCCCAGGCGGAGGCTGCTCCGCCACCGGCGCTGAAGCCGCCGGTCGACCCGGCGACGCTCGCCCACCGCGAGCTCACGGGAGGGGAATTCTGGCGGAGGATCCCGGCCTATTCGGAGGTGTCCGAGGCCGAGTTCCTGGACCACCACTGGCAGGCCAAGCACTCGGTGACCAACGTCGGCAAGCTGCTGGCGGTGGTCTCCGGGCTGGTCTCGGACGCCTTCGTGGCCGACGCGCAGCGCGGGTTCGAGCGAGCGCCCATGTCGGTGCGGGTGTCGCCGTACGTGCTGTCGCTGATCGACTGGAGCAACCCTTACGACGACCCGCTGCGGACGCAGTTCATCCCGCTGGGGTCGCGCCTGCTGCCCGACCACCCGCGCCTCGACCTGGACTCGCTGCACGAGCGCGCCGACATGCCGGTCCCCGGGCTGACCCATCGCTACGTCGACAAGGCGCTGTTTCTGGCCCTCGACACCTGCCCGGTCTATTGCCGCTTCTGCACGCGAAGCTACGCGGTCGGCATCGACACCGAAGAGGTCGAGAAGTTCCAGCTGCGCGTCAACGCCGAGCGCTGGGAGAAGACCTTCGCCTATATCCGCTCGCGGCCCGAGCTGGAGGACATCGTGATCTCGGGCGGCGACGCGTACCAGCTGCGCCCCGAGCAGATCACGCAGATCGGCGAGGCGCTGCTCTCGATCGATCACATCCGGCGCATGCGTTACGCGACCAAGGGGCCGGCGGTGATGCCGCAGAAGCTGCTGACCGACGACCCCTGGGTGGACGCCCTCACCGGGGTGGTCGAGCACGGGCGGCGGCTGCACAAGGAGGTGGTCGTCCACACCCACTTCAACCACCCCCGCGAGATCACGGAGATCACGCGGCGGGCGCTCGATCGGCTGTGCGAGCGGGGCATCACCGTGCGCAACCAGACCGTGCTGCAGCGGCGCGTGAACGACGACCCCGCGACGATGTTGTTGCTGGTGCGCCGCCTCGGCTACGTGAACGTGCACCCCTACTACATCTACATGCACGATCTGGTGAAGGGGGTCGAGGACCTGCGCACGACGCTGGACACCGGGCTGAAGGTCGAGAAAGAGATCCGTGGCGGCACGGCCGGCTTCAACACGCCGACCGTGGTCGTCGACGCGCCGGGCGGCGGCGGCAAGCGCGACGCGCACTCGTACGAGCACTACGACCGCACGACCGGGGTCTCGGTCTACACGGCCCCGACGGTCCACCCGGGCGAGCTGTACTACTACGTCGATCCGATCGATCTGCTGCCGCCCGCGGGGCAGGCCCGCTGGGCCGACCCGGCCGAGCACCCCAAGATCATCGAGGAGGCGCGGGCCGCGGCGCTGGCCGCCCCGCGGACGCGGCCTTGAAATGAGCGAGGGTTGTACGAACTGCGGCCGCAAGGGGGGCTGCGACGCGCGCAAGCACGAGATGTTCGCGGCGCTGGACGGGGCGCTGGCGCGCCTGTACCCCACGCGGCGCTGGGACCAGCGTGACGACGCCGCCGCGTTCGAGGGCGGCGTTCCGGCGGTTGAAGGGCAGGCGATCGCGGCCCTGGCGTCGGCGCGGCTGGGGGCCGCGGCCGTGCATCGCCCGGGGGCCGCCTCCGAGACCTGCGACTACGTTTACCTGCTCTGCGTCGGGCGCATGCCGGCGCTGGCCGAGCTGCGCGAGGAGGCTTCCCACCCGGGCGGCCTGGCCGCGCTGCGGGACGCGCTGGCCGACGGACCGATCACGGACGTCTACCTTCGGGTGGCCCTCTCGACCGTGGCCGGCTTCGCCGCCGTCCAGGAGGTCAGGCTGTCCGGGCAGCTCGACGCCGGGGCGGTCGTGCTCACCGAGACGGCGCGGGCAGGGGTCTTCGAGCCGGCGCTGCTGCGGCGCATGCAGCTGCTGGTCGCCGTGCTGGCCGAACGGAACGTCCGCCACCTGGACTTCGGCGACATCGCCGAGGCGCCCGCCGGGTTCGACCCCGGCAGCTACGCCGACGAATACGGCGGCGCGCCGGCCATCGCGAACTACCTCTTTTACCCGCAGCCCCCGGCGGGCGTCACCACGACGACGCTCACCTGAGCTGAGCGGCCACCTGCGGCACCATGCCGGCGGCCAGCGCCTTCGCGCGGCGCTCCTCGGGCGGGTCGTAGCGGTCGCCCGGCGCCGCCACGACCTGATCGAGCAGCGGCTTGGCCTCGGCCGCGCGACCCTCGTCCAGGTACAGGTTGGCCAGGTAGACCCGGGCCCGCAGCGCGCTGGGGTTGATCGCCAGGGCCCGGCGCAGGTGGTCCTCGGCGGCGCGGCGATCTCGCTTGGGCCACGGCAGCTTCTGGAAGAAGCGCCCCCAGGCGGTCTCGACGCCGCCCGCCTCGTAGCCGTCGTTCAGCGCCGTGGCGCGCCCCATCCGGTCGCGGAAGCGCCCCTCCAGCCCCTGTGACAGCGCGCGGATCACACCCAGGCCCAGCGCGTAGCTCCCCATGCAGACGGCGGCCCAGTAGTAGCCGGCCACATCGTTGGGGTTGGCGGCGATCGCCCGCTCGGCCAGATCCCAGCCGGTCTTTCCCAGGCGAGAGCGCTGCTCGTGGGGCAGGCCCGGATCGTCGCTGATCCAGAAGTAGAGGCGGGCGGCCCGCCACAGGGCGCCGTAGTCGCCCGGGGCCCGCGTTACGGCGGCGTCGGCAAGGCGTTGCTCTTCTGCAAAGGCGGCGCGATCGTCGCGGCGCTGGTGCAGCTCGTCGAGGCGCGCGAGCAGCACGGGCAGCGGCGCCGTCGCCGGATCGCGCCCCGCCGCCGTCGATCCCGCGCCTCCGCTTCCGGCGGTCGCCTCGACGAGAATCGAGAGGCTGGCGACCACGGATATGAGGTTCACGGCTGGAGTATATAGGTTATGCTCGCGCGAGCCCGTGACCGAGGAGGAGACCAGTGGCCGACAAAGCGAATAATGCCGAGCTGAAGTACGACGACAAGATCCTGGAGTTGCCCGTCATCGTCGGCACCGAGGACGAGCGCGGCATCGACATCGGCAAGCTGCGCGCGCAGACGGGCATGGTCACGCTCGACCCCGCGTACATGAACACGGCGTCGACGAAGAGCGCGATCACGTTCCTGGACGGCGAGCGAGGCATCCTGCGCTATCGCGGCATCCCCATCGAGGAGCTGGCCGAGAAGAGCACCTTCGTCGAGGTCTCCTACCTGCTGATCTACGGACACCTGCCGAACAAGCAGGAGCTGGCCAAGTTCTCGGAGGCGCTGACCCGGCACTCGATGCTTCACGAGGACATGAAGCGCTTCTACGACGGGTACCCCGGGACCGCCCACCCGATGGCGATCCTGTCGGCGATGGTCCTGTCGCTGTCGAGCTTCTACCCGCAGGCGCTGGACGTGAAGAACCACGAGGAGCAGGAGGCGACCATCGCCCGCCTCGTCTCGAAGATGCGCACCATCGCCGCCTTCTCGTTCAAGAAGTCGATCGGCCAGCCCTTCGTCTACCCGCGCAACAACCTCAGCTACTGCGCGAACTTCCTGAACATGATGTTCTCGGTCCCCGCCGAACCGTACGAGATCGACGAGGAGATCGTGAAGGTGCTGAACCTGCTGCTGATCCTCCACGCGGATCACGAGCAGAACTGCAGCACGGCGACCGTCCGGCAGGTGGGCAGCTCGCAGGCCAACCTGTTCGCCTCGGTGGCGGCCGGCATCTGTGCGCTGTGGGGCCCGCTGCACGGCGGCGCCAACGAAGAGGTCCTGATCATGCTCGAGGCCATCAAGGCCGACGGCGGCGGGCCCAAGAAGTTCGTCGAGCTGGCCAAGAAAAAGGACTCGGGCTTCCGCCTGATGGGCTTCGGCCACCGCGTCTACAAGAACTACGACCCCCGCGCCAAGATCATCAAGGTCGCCGCGGACAAGGTCATGAAGAAGATGAAGCACCCCGATCCGCTGCTCGACATCGCCAAGACGCTGGAAGAGGCGGCGCTGAGCGATCCGTACTTCGTCGAGCGCAAGCTGTACCCGAACGTCGACTTCTACAGCGGCATCATCTACCGCGCGCTGGGGATCCCGACGAACATGTTCACGGTCATGTTCGCCATCGGACGCACGCCGGGCTGGATCGCGCACTGGAAGGAGATGACCGAGGACCCGACCACCAAGATCTTCCGCCCGCGGCAGATCTACACGGGCCCCGGCCTCTCGCACTACACCCCGATCGAAGCTCGCTAACCCTCGCTCGCGAAAGGGGCTGGCGCCCCTCTCGCGGGCTCTGAGGGCGGATTACTTCTTGGGCGCGGGCGCGGGCGCCGGTGCCGTCGCGGCGGGCTTCGCCGGGGGCGGCGTCGTGGCGGCCGCGGGAGGCGGCGTCGCCGGCGTGGCGGGCGGGGTCGTAGCAGCCGCGGCCGCGGGCGGGGTCGTGGCAGCCGGTGCAGCCGGGGCGGCCGGAGCAGCCGCGGGAGCCGCGCCGCCGCCGCTCTCTTCCTCGTTCTCGGGGGAGCGGTCCCAGCGGTCGACCTTGCCTGACCCGGTGGTGTCGTACCCGATGCGGTCCAGCTTGCCGCCTTCGTAATACTGCCACTCGTCGACCTTGCCGTCGCCGTTGGTGTCGCGCTCGATCCGGACCAGCTTCTCGTCCTCGTAGTACTTCCACAGGTCCGGGCGCTGGTCGTAGTTGGTGTCCAGCTCCTCGCGGACCTTCTTGCCCTGGGCGTAATAGACGGTCAGGTCGAACTTGCCGTCGAAGTCCAGGTCGAACTCTTCCAGCGTCGTCTGCGCGCCCTTGTCGTCGTAGAAGTAGACGATGTCGATCTTGCCGTCGTGGTTCAGGTCGACCTGCTTGCAGGTCAGGACCTCGGTCTTCTGGCCGCCCATGTCGACGGTCTGAAAGAACTTCCAGACGTCGGGCTTCTGGTCCTGGTTGGTGTCGGCGGTGACGACGTGCTTCCCCTTGTCGTTGCACTTGTCGCGATCGACCGTGGGGGCCGGCGGGACATTGGTCCCGCTCGTCTTCGTGACCATCTCCGCCTGCTTGGTCGGGGTACTGCCGCAGGCCGCCAGCGGCAGCGCCAGGGCCCCCAGGGCAGCCCAAACCTTCCAGGTGCTCTTCGCCATTGCGCTACGGTAGGGCGAAAACAGGGTCATATCAAGTACATGCGATCTTGACCGCGCATCTATGGTCATGCATGGTCACGGCATGGCGAGGAAGAAGATCTCCACGACCATCTACATCACCCCGGAACAGAACGATCAGCTCAAGCAGCTGAACGCGAAGACCCGCGTGCCCGTTGCCGAATACATCCGGCAGGGGATCGATCTGATTCTGGAAAAAGAGCGGCATAACCTGCCGGGTCAGCTCACACTGCAAGTCCCGTCCGGCCGCTGAGCGCGCCGCGCGACCCCCTTTTTATGCCCACGCCGACGCGCCTCATCCGCAACTTCTCCATCATCGCCCACATCGATCACGGCAAGTCGACCCTGGCCGACCGGTTGCTCGACGCCACCGGCGCGCTCAGCGATCGCGAGCGCAAGGCGCAGTTCCTGGACAGCATGGACCTGGAGCGCGAGCGCGGGATCACGATCAAGGCGGCGACGGTCCGCCTGAACTACGAGGCCTCCGACGGGAACACGTACGAGCTGAACCTGATCGACACGCCCGGGCACGTCGACTTCCACTACGAGGTCTCGCGCTCTCTGGCCGCCTGCGAGGGGGCCGTGCTGGTGGTCGACGCCTCGCAGGGGGTCGAGGCGCAGACGCTGGCCAACGTCTACCTGGCGGTCAACGGCAACCTCACGATCATCCCGGTGATCAACAAGATCGATCTGCCCGCCGCCGACCCCGAAAACGTGCGCCGGCAGATCGAGGACGTCATCGGCATCGACGCGTCCGACGCGATCCTGGCTTCGGCCAAGGAAGGCAAGGGGATCGTCGAGATCCTCGAGGCGGTTGTGGCCAAGGTGCCGCCGCCGGTCGGCGACCCCGAGAAGCTGCTGCGCGTGCTGCTGCTCGACAGCTGGTACGACAGCTACCGCGGCGTCGTCATCCTGGTGCGCGTGCTGGACGGCGTGATGCGCCCCAAGCAGAAGGTGCGGTTTCTCGCAGCCCGCCGCGACTACGAGATCCAGACCCTGGGCGCGTTCGCCCCGTTCCCGCGCGAGGTGCCCGAGCTGGGGCCGGGCGAGGTCGGGTTCTTCACGGCGGCGATCAAAGAGGTGGGCGACGCGCGCGTCGGCGACACCATCACCGACGCATCGCACCCCTGCGAGGAGGCGCTGCCCGGCTTCCAGCCGGCCAAGCCGATGGTGTTCGCCGGGATCTTCCCGACCGACAGCGCCCGCTACGAAGACCTGCGCGACGCGCTGGACAAGCTCCGGTTGAACGACGCCTCGTTCACGCGCGAGCCCGAGACCTCGCTGGCTCTGGGCTTCGGGTTCCGCTGCGGCTTTCTGGGCCTGCTGCACATGGAGATCGTCCAGGAGCGGCTCGAGCGCGAGTACAACCTGGACTTGATCACCACCGCCCCCACGGTGCGGTTTCGCTGCGTGCTCAAGGACGGAGACGTGATCGAGCTCGACAACCCGGCGAAGTTCCCCTCGGAAGGCGAGATCGAGCGGATCGAGGAGCCGATCATCGCCGTGACCATCCACACGCCACCGGAATACGTGGGGGGGATCCTCAAGTTGTGTGAGGAGAAGCGCGGCGCGCAGACCGGGCTGACCTACGCGGGCGAAAAACGGGTGATCATCCGCTACGACCTCCCCCTGACCGAGATGGTGTTCGGGTTCTACGACCGCCTCAAGTCGGTGTCGCGCGGCTACGCCTCGCTCGACTACGAGCCGAAGGATTACCAGGCGGCCGACCTGGTCCGCATGGACCTGCTGGTGAACGGCGACCGGGTCGACTCGCTGTCGCTCATCGTCCACCGCCAGGGGTCGTACGAGAAGGGGCGCGACCTGTGCGTGAAGATGAAGGACCTCATCCCGCAGCAGCAGTTCGAGGTCGCCATCCAGGCCGCCATCGGGTCCAAGATCATCGCCCGCACCACCGTCAAGGCCCTGCGCAAGAACGTCACCGCCAAGTGCTACGGCGGCGACATCTCCCGCAAGCGTAAGTTGTTGGAGCGGCAGAAAGAGGGTAAGAAGCGCATGAAGCAAGTGGGAAACGTCGAGATCCCGCAAGAGGCCTTCCTGGCCATCCTCAAGGTGGACTGATGGGCGGCAAGCACGCGGTGGACGGCCCCCCCGGGACCCTGCTGGGGTGGTGGCGCCAGCGAACGGCGGTCCGCCGCGCGCGCGGCGAGGGCCGCCAGCTGATCAAGGAAGCCAAGCGCATCCTCAAGCGCAAGGCCTATCGGATCCCCGAGTCGGTGGCGACCGAGATCAACACCGACGTCGTGGCGGTCGAGGCCGCGCTGGGGGGAGACGACCTGGACGACATCCGCAAGGCGATCGCGGCGCTGGACGACGCGATGGACGCCCACCTGGCGACGGCGCGCAAGTCGACGCTGCGCGAGTACTCGGAGTCGATCGGGGTCGCCGTGGCGGTGGCCCTGCTGCTGCGCGCGTTCGTGGTCGAGGCGTTCCAGATCCCGTCGGGCTCGATGATCCCGACGCTGGAGGTGGGCGACCACATCTTCGTGTCGAAGTTCTCGTACGGCCTGTCGATCCCGTTCACCGACACCAAGATCCTGCAGTACGCGGAGCCCCAGCGCGGCGACGTGATCGTCTTCAAGTTCCCGCAGGACCACAGCACCGACTACATCAAGCGGGTGGTCGGCGTCCCCGGCGACGTCATCGAGATGAAGCAGGAAGAGCTGTACATCAACGGCAAGCCGATCCCGCGCGAGAAGAGCGATCGCCCGTGCGACATGGGCGAGGTCACCGAGGCCAACGAGACGCATGAGCGCCGGCCGAGCGGCCTGTTCGACGAGTGCGAGACCTGGGTCGAAACGCTGGGCGGCAAGCGCCACGACACGATCCAGGAGCCCGGCCGCGGCGGCCGCGACTTCCCGCGCACGGTGGTCCCCCCCGGACGCCTGTTCGTCATGGGCGACAACCGCGACAACTCGTCGGACTCGCGCGTGTGGGGCTTCGTCGACTACAACCTGGTCAAGGGCCGCGCCCTCGTGATCTGGTGGTCCCGCGCCGAGAGCGAGGGCTACAGCCCCTTCGCGTGGCTCAGGGCCATCCGCTGGCGAAGATTCTTCCAGCCCGTCCGCTGAGCAGGTCCGAGGCAGATCCGGACCCCTCCCCAACCCTCCCCGCTTTGCGGGGAGGGAGTCGGACGAGACACAGGAGACGTCCGGCTCCCTCCCCGCAAAGCCTGGGAGTCAGACGAGACACAGGAGACGTCCGGCTCCCTCCCCGCAGAGCATGGGAGTCAGACGAGACACAGGAGACGTCCGGCTCCCTCCCCGCAGAGCATGGGAGTCGGACGAGACACAGGAGACGTCCGGCTCCCTCCCCGCCTTGGCGGGGAGGGTCGGGGAGGGGTCCGGTGCGCTCGATCGGGTCAGCGGTGCAGCAAGAACAGGATGCCGGCGACCACCGCGATCGTCGCGCCGATGACCGCGACCAGCCGGTAGGCCTCGAAGCGGTCCGGTGACGTGTCCAGCGCTCGTCGCGTGCGGGCGATCTCCTCGCGCAGGGCGGCCGCGTCGGCGAAGCGCTTCTCGCGGTCCTTGGCGACCATCTTCATGATGATCGCGTCCACCAGCGGGGGGACGCTGACCTTCTCGCTCAGGGTGGACGGCAGGGGCGGCTCCTGCCGCATGTGGAAGTTGATGATCTCGATCGGGCTCTTGGCGCTGGCGAAGGGGAGGGCGCCGGTCAGCATCTCGTAGGCCATCATCCCCAGCGCGTACAGGTCCGACCGCCCGTCCAGCTTCTGCCCGCGCAGCTGCTCGGGCGACATGAACTCCAGGGTTCCCAGCGTCTGCCCCACGGCCGTCAGGGCCGGGACCGAGCGCTCTTCGCCGACCATCTTGGCGATGCCGAAGTCCAGCACCTTCACGTGGTCGTCTCCCTCGCGCGTCTCGATGAAGACGTTCTCGGGCTTCATGTCGCGATGGACGATGCCGTTGGCGTGGGCCTCGGCCAGCGAGGCCGCCACCTGGTCCAGGATCTTGAGCACGCGCGGAACGCCCAGCGGCCCTTGCGCCTTCTGGACCTGGTGCAGGCTCTGCCCGCGCAGCAGCTCCATGGCCAGGTACAGGATGCCGTCCGGCGTCTCGTCGAAGTCGTAGGTCGTGACGGTGTGCGGGTCGCGCAGCCGCGAGCAGGCCTCGGCCTCGCGCCGGAAGCGCGCCACGATCGTCTGGTCGGCGACGTTGTGGGGATGCAGGATCTTCAGCGCGACCTCGCGGCCGGTGGCGATCTGCTTGCCGCGGAACACGGCGCCGAAGCCCCCCTCGCCGATCTTGTCCTCGACCAGGTAACGGTGGTTCAGCGTGCGGCCAATCAGGTTCTCGAGCGACTGGACCGGGGGCCGGACGCCCGCCGGGCGCGCCGCGGCCGCCGACGCCCCTGAACCAACCGGGCGCACGGGGGCCACCGGAGCGGCCGGTTGCTGCTCCGGCGCCATCCGCACGGTCTCGGCCGCCGACGGTGGGTTCTTGGCCCCCCCGGCGCGCTCGACGATCGCCGTCGCCGTGATCGGCCGCCCACACTCCCCGCAGAAGCGGGCGGCTTCTTCGATCTCGGCGGTGCAGTGCGGGCAACGGAACGGCATGCCATCGTCCTCAGGGACGCATCGCTCGCCCGTCCGATCGCGCCGAAGGATCGCTCTCGCACTTCGTGACGAAGATGCCGCCGGCCGCCGCGGCGACCAGCGCCAGCAGGAACAGCGCCAGCAGCGAACGGGTCGCGCGGGCCGGAGCCGAGGCGCCGCCTTGCCGCCGCGACGGGGCCCCGGGAGCCGCGCTCCCCACGGCGCCGGGCGCGGTCGCGTCGGCCTTGGTCGGGACGTCGTCCGCCGTCAGCATGTCCGGCGGCAGGCGCTCCTCGACGGTCTCGGTCCCCAGGCTCGAGCTGTCGCCGCTCCCCATCGGCTCGGGGACGGGATCGCTGCCCGGGTCGTAGCCGACGAAGCCGATCGTCTCGTCGGCGGTCGGCGCCGGAAGCCCCGGCCCGTCGAAACGCGCCAGCACCACCGTGATGTTGTCTGGCCCGTCGCGATCGAGCGCCTTCTGGATCAGCGCCTCGCCTGCCTTGGCCAGATCCTGCTCGGCGATGAGGACCGCCAGCATCTCCTCGTCGGTCACCGGTCCGTGAAGGCCGTCCGAGCAGAGCAGGGCGACGTCCCCCTTGCGCAGTGTCACCTGCGACAGCACGACCTCGACCGTCTCCTGCACGCCCAGCGCCTGCAGGATGATGTTGGCGTGCTCGAAGGCCTTGGCCTCCTCGGCGGTCATCGCGCCCGCCTCGATCAGCTGCCAGGCCAGCGACTGATCCTTGGTGACCTGCGCCAGCTTGCCGTCGCGCAGGACGTAGCAGCGTGAGTCGCCGATCTGCGCGACCACCAGCGTGTCGTCGACCAGCGCCGCCGCGGTGCAGGTGGTCCCCATGCCGCGCTCGCTCTGGTTGTCGCGCGACTGGATGAAGATCCGTTCGTTGGCCCGCTGGACCGAGCGCCGCAGCAGCCGGGCGAAGCCGTCGCGCGGCTGCGGGTCGGCGGCGGTCAGCGACTCGTAGATCGCGTCGGCCGCCATCTGGGCCGCCACCTCGCCGGCGGCGGCGCCACCCATGCCGTCGCAGACCAGCATCAGCGCGCCCTTGTCGCCCAGCCTGAACGTGAAGGGGGGGCGCCCGTCAGAGGCCCGCACCGCTCCAGTGACGTCGGCCACGAGGAAGTTGTCCTCGTTGTGCTCGCGAATCAGCCCGACGTCGGTCTTACCGAAGACCTCGATGTCGATGTCGGGGGGCGTGGGCATCGGTCAGCCGGACCTTTATCCTATCTCGAACCGGAGTAGCTCGTCTCCCATTCGAATCAGGTCGCCCGACGAAAGCCCGTGCGGGCCCCTCAGCCGCAGGAACGTCCCGTTCGAGCTGCCCAGGTCCTCCAGGTGGCCTCGCCCGTTGCGGAAGGCGATCTGCACGTGGCGGCGCGACATGAATTCGTCATCCGAGAAGACCACGTCGCCGGTCTCGCGGCCCATGATCACCTCGGGCCGCGTCAGGTGAAAGACGTCGCGGGTCACCGCCGCCGGCGTCACCTGCCGGACGCGCGCCCACGGTGGGCGGACCGGGGTGCCGAAGACCACCACGCCGTGCTCGACCGCGGGGCGCAGGTTGCGTTCGACGTCCGTGAGCAGCTCGAACCGCAGCACCTGCTTGCCGATCAAGATCTGGTCGCCGTCCTGCAAGTCGACCGACCCGCGCAACCGCACGTACACGCCGTTGCGGGTCTCGAGCGGGGTGAGCACCCGGCCGCTCAGGCTGGCCGAGATGCGCGCGTGCCGGGGCGCCAGGTGCGGGTCCTCGAACAGCAGATCCCCCTCGGTCCGGCCGATGTCGATCTGATCGCCCAGCAGGTTGTAGGTGATCCCGTCGGTCCCGTCGCGGTGGACCACCACCAGCTTGAACCCGACGCTCTGCTGGGCCACCCGGGCGGCGGCCGCCATCGGGTTCGGCCCGCTCTCGACCAGGCGATCCGTGACCCGGGTCGAGGGCACCGGGGCGGCCGGCAGGGCCGCCCCGACCGGGGCTGGCAACTTGTCACCCGCGAGACGAGTCCCACAGTACTGGCAGAAGACGACCTCCGCCCCGTTCACATTTCCGCATCGCCCGCACTTCATGATGTCAAAGGGGTTTGCACAGAGCAGAAACCTTTGATAACAGGCGGCCCGGACCGGGAGCGCGCCCTCGCGACCCCACACATTCCCAAGTGCGTCAACAGATAACAACTTCCGTCGGTGTGGTCAATTTTGCGTGGACCCCTCAAAGGGTTCCACGCCTCCCGCGACGGACCCCGCCGGGCAAAGCCCAGCTCCGTCCAGGGGAATTGGTCGTCTTCGTCCTGGCGGCGCTGGCGGTCGGGTGCGGACCTCTGGTCGAGCAGGCGCCGTTCGCCGTACGCCCCGATTCGATCCGCCCGGCAGACCTCCTGGGGCCCTATGACGGCATCGTCGTAGACGCCGATTCGGATCGGCCCGTTGCCGGCGCCGCCGTCGAGGCGAGCTGGGCGTTCGAGACCGGCATCGGCTTTCACGCCCCCGCCGGCTCGCGCGAGGTGGTGGTCGAGACCGGCGCCGACGGGCGGTATGCCATCCCGCGGCTCGACGACCTGCCCGAGGGGGCGTCGGCCCGCATCCGCCGGTTCACGCTGGTCGTCTACCACCGCGGCCACGTCGCCTGGAGAAACGATCGGGTGTTCCCCGGACAGACCCGCCGCCGCGACTTCAGCCAGCGGGGCAACCGGGTGAGGCTCGAGCGCTGGCAGCCGGCGCTGCGTCACGTCGACCACCTGGTCTTCATGGGCGGCGGGCCGAAGCTGCGGCTGGCCTCGGCCTGGGAGCTGCAGCCCGCCGCGCTCGAGCTGGAGGGTGAGCGCGTGACGGCCACGCACGCCCCCGGCGAGACGACCGCGCCGACCCCGTTCACGCCGCTCGACATCGCCAAGCTCCTGACGGACGATGAGATCCGGGGCGTGACCGGCTACGTCGGGAAGTTCGAGGACGGCAAGCTCACCGACCTTCCGACCACGGAGTTCTACGACAGCCGCCACTTCAAGGCGCTGGGCAAGCCCGAGAGCTACGACGTCGGCCTACGGGTCTGGCGCCTGGGCTCCGCGGCGGCCGAGGTGCAGTACGGCAAGCTCATGGGCACCTTGCCCGGGGCCAAGGCGACGGACGAGGTCGGCGACGCCTCGTTCCGGGCGCGGTCGGGCGACATCGGCGGCCTGGTCTTCCTGGTCCGCGAGCGTGGCCTGGTCGTGTCGATGACCTGCGGCAGCGCCCAGTGCACGGAGGCCGGGCAGCTGGTCAAGATGGCCAAGCTGGTCGAGTCGCACCTGAGCGAGCTGCCGGCCGAGCCGCCGCCGTCGCTGCCGCCGGTCCCGACCGCGCCCGAGATACCGAGCGACTCGTCGTCGCCCGGCGTGAAACCGACCCCCGAACCCGAGGTCTCCCCGTGAGGCGTCTGAGCGCGATCTTCGCCTGCGCCGCCGCCGCCCTGGCTGCCGTGCCCGCGCGCGCCTACGACCCCGCCACGACGCACGCCGGGCTCACCCAGCGCGCGGTGCTGGCGTCCAGCCTTCACCGCGTGCTGGCCCATCGCCTGGGGCGCCCCCTGGGGCTCTTCGAACCGATCGCGCTCGACCTCGCGGGCCTCGGGGCGGTAGACGCCCGGGTCCTGGGTGGCCGCCTGGACGCGCTGGACCCGGCCGGCGGCTATCGCCCCGGACCCGACGGCACCGCCCCGGCGGTCGCCTGGGTGATCGCCGGCTCCGTCATCGCCGTGACACCGGCCGAGCGCGGGCGGGACCTGTTTTACGACCCCAGCCGCGGCAACGGCTTGACCCAGGCCGGAGGGCTGTTCCAGACCGGGTACGGGCTGCGGATGCTGTTCTCGGCCGGCGGGGGGCTGCGCGGCGCCGCCACCGGCACGACGTTCAACCTGACCGGCCGCCCGTCCACCGAATGGCTGATGGCCGCCGAGAACGACGTGGGCCTTCGGGTGTTCTACGACCAGCTCGAAGCGGCCGGCACCGCCGCCCAGCCGCGGGCCCGCGCCACGGCCCTGGCGCGCGCGCTGCTGGCGCTGGGCGGGACGCTGGCCGTGCTCGAGGACGCCGGCGATCCGGCCCACGTCCGCAACGACTTCCGCACCGCTTTCCTGGGGACCGCCGGGACCGGACCGTTCGATCGCGGCTCGGCCTACGAGCGCTTCGTCGCCGAGACCTACGGCCTGTCCGGCCTCCCCGCCGCCGGGGCGGCGGGCGGCCCCCCCCCCCCGGAGGCCGAAAAAAAGGCCGCCGACCCGCCGGGGGGGGGCGCCCCCACCCCCCCGCGCGTATTAACGGGCGGGG
>Ga0335083_10002114_pt1 | contig 26581 bp, 21 predicted proteins | sample Lox_Sample_42_FD_206716 | JGI IMG/M metagenome (GOLD analysis project Ga0335083, IMG submission 206716) | Soil microbial communities from Loxahatchee National Wildlife Refuge, Florida, United States - Lox_Sample_4.2 | ecosystem: Environmental > Terrestrial > Soil > Wetlands | place: USA...
CTATCCTGCATTTTCTGCGCGAGTGAGTGCCTGTGCAGGGCTGATTCGATGGAGTGATACAAGTGGTGATTGCTGAATGGTTTGACGAGGAGGGTGACATTGTCTATTGGCTTGCACCGTTCAGAAAAAGGAGATTTGTCGCTTGATGTCAGATAGATGAAGGGTATTTCCCGAGAAATGAGGTATGCGGATATTTTCTTTCCTTCGAGTTCACTTTTACGGTCTGCGTCGAAGATGATTACATCGGGTTTCTTGGCGAGTGTCGTTTCGATGTCTTTTTTGTTGTCAGGCACTACAACCGGGGAGTCGTATCCCAGATCGGTCAATGATTGTCGTAAATTCTGTGCAAGTTGGTCATCAGTACTGACAACCATAATTTTGATCAGAGCACCCATATTCCCCGACTTCTCCGTAGAATTCTCGCTAGAAGTCGATTCTCGACGAGGTGCCGGTTTACTTTCATCCGTCCGGAGATTGATGGCCTGGCAGTTCATGTGTTCCGTTATACCCCTGACAACGATTGCGTTACTGCAGAACCGGGCAGAAAGGCCCGAACAGTATTCGTATAATACCAGATAATTTTTGTTAATCTAACATTGATGTAAAAAAAAATTACCCAAGTGCAAATTTGCGCACGGAGTGTTGAGGATAGTGCAGTATTTACAAATTATTCGACCGTGACACTCTTTGCAAGATTGCGTGGTTGGTCAACATCTCGTCCTTTCAGGATTGCGACATAATATGCCAGAAGCTGAAGCGGAATGGTAAGGAGCACAGGTGCCAATGCATGTCCCGATGCCGGAATTTCCAGACAATGGTCTGCCGTTCTGCTTAGTTCCGTGTCACCCTGGGAGCAAATGGCAATGACCCTTCCTCCACGGGCAAGTACCTCTTCCATGTTGGAAGCTACTTTCTCGTAGTGCTTGTCCCGCGGCGCGAGAATAATGACCGGCATGTCGCTGTCGATGAGGGCGATTGGTCCATGCTTCATTTCTCCGGCAGGATAGCCTTCTGCATGGATATAGGATATTTCCTTCAGTTTGAGAGCTCCCTCCAGGGCGATCGGGAAGCTGATGCCGCGTCCGAGATAAAGAAAATCTCTGGCGTTCAGGTATTCACAAGCGATCTCTTCGATCCTGGAACTGAGAGTAAGGGTCTTCTCCACAAGGTGGGGCAATTCGGCAAGGGTCGCGAGCAGTTCACGCCCCTTTTTAATGTCGATTACACCTCTTGCCCGACCGATGCGAATCGCCAGCAGGTAGAGAGCAACGAGCTGGGTGACGAAAGCCTTGGTCGATGCCACCCCTATTTCCAGGCCTGCGCGGGTGTAAATAACCCCGTCGGCCTCGCGGGCAATCGAGGAGTCGACGACATTGCAGATGGCAGCTATCTTGCCTTGACGCCTTTTCCCTTCACGGAGCGCCGCAAGAGTATCCGCGGTTTCTCCCGATTGAGAAATCGTTATAATGAGATTTTTTTCCGACACCAACGGGTCACGGTAGCGGAATTCCGATGCGATATCTACCTCGACAGGAATCCTGCATATATCCTCAAGCAGATATTTCCCTACCAACGCAGCATGCCATGATGTGCCACATGCAACGAGAAAGATTTTTTCGAACCCCGCCAGTTCCGTGTCGTCCATATTCAGGTTTTCCAGAACAACGGTGCCGTCTTCTTCCTTGAGTCGCCCGGCAATGGTGTCTCTGATCGCACGAGGCTGTTCATGGATTTCTTTGAGCATGAAGTGGGGGTAGCCGCATTTCTCGGCACTGACAGGTGACCAGTCGATGCGGCTCACTTTTTTGATAATCGGCGTACCGTCTATTGTAGAGTATGCAACCTTGTTATTCGTGAAAATTGCCATTTCTCCATCTTCCATGAAGACCATTTCCCTTGTGTGGGGGAGGATTGCAGGTATGTCCGAAGCCACGAAATATTCCTCGCCCTTGATGCCAATCACCATTGGCGAACCATTCTTGGCGGCTATCATGGTTTTTCGGTCTTTTTCATTCAAGATACAAATGGCATAAGCTCCTTGCAGTTCTCGTAATGCTTGCCGGACGGCTTGACCGAATGAGAGAGAAAATTGAAGTTTATCGTCGATAAGATGGGAAATTACTTCCGTATCGGTCTCACTCTTGAAGACGTGCCCCTTGCTTTCAAGATCTGCTCGAAGCTGCCGGTAATTTTCTATTATGCCGTTATGGACAACTACCACCGACCCGGCTTTGTGGGGGTGGGCATTGCTTTCTGTCGGTTTCCCGTGGGTAGCCCAACGCGTGTGTCCGATGCCGATCGTTCCATACACCGGTTCTTTCTGGAGAAGTCTCTCCAGATTTACAAGCTTCCCTGAACATCGGCGTATCTCGACGGCGCCGGAGTTCATGGTGCAGATGCCCGCCGAATCGTAGCCTCTATATTCAAGTTTCTTCAGGCCGTTGAGGATGATAGGAGTTGCATCACGTTTACCCAGGTATCCTACGATTCCACACATATGCGTTCCTCCTTGGTGGCAAAAGTACCGTGGTCTTCAGTTCGAACATTGGCGGATGATTGCATGAAAGCAGATACATCACGAAATATGCCAGTAATTATTAAGCTAAAAGACACGTAAATACAATGAGTTGTGTAGTGGGAACAGAATGTTCTTCCGGTAGGTTGTGTTAAGAAAAGCAGCGGAAAATGCCAACTACCAATGACATAACGAGAGACACAAGGGCTCGGGGAAATGTTAAATATTTTACTCGTGTTAATTTGTTAGCGCAGGAATTGGAGGGACTGGGGATGTGACAGTTGATGGCGATGATATGCGCAAAAAAGCGTCTTCTGGAACGGTGTATGATTCGGCAGCAGTGAAAACCATGTTTGCTATGAGGCATTGCTCAAACGTTTGCTGAGGGTTTGGCGGGCAATCCCGAGAAGTTGCGCAGCCGACCGCTGGTTTCCGTTCGTGAGGTTCATGGCCGCGCCAATCAGGTAATCTTCCACTTCTTTTAAGGTGGGAAACCGTCCAAACAGAGAGTATATGGCTTCGTTGACTTCCTTGCTCGTCTCCGTGACAGGAGTTGTAGCTATTTCTGCCTCACCTTCGGTTAAACCTACAAAAGAGTCAAGAGAGAGCATCCCTGTCTGATGCCTGGCCACTGCATCGAAAACCATGGCGTGAAGTTCTCTGACGTTACCTTCGAAATTGCATGTGGAAAGTATTGCCACTACTTCGGGAGAAGGAACCGGTTTCGGTTTATTCAGTGATTTTGCAGCTTTTTCAAGGAAATGGTCCAGAAGCACAGGTATATCCTCGCGCCGCTCACGGAGCGGCGGGATATGGATACGATGCGCACAGAGACGGTAGTAGAGATCTTTGCGGAATTTGCCTGCGGAAAGAAGATCGGCTAGGTCATGGTTTGTTGCCACAATAATACGGGCATCGCTTTTCCGCAGGACATCCGACCCCATGGGATAGAATTCTTGCTCCTGGATGAGCCGAAGCAGCTTGATCTGTGAAGACTCATTCAGATCGCCGATTTCATCAAGGAAAAGTGTTCCGCCGGCAGCTGTGCATATCAAGCCATCCCGCACCTGGTCGGCACCAGTGAAAGCACCTTTCTTGTGACCGAAAAGGGTGTCAGAAAACATATTGTCATCGAGACCGGCCACGTTGACCGTAACAAATGCACCGTTTCTTCCGCTTACTTTCGCTATCGCACGGGCGACCAGTTCCTTGCCGACCCCCGTTTCTCCCGTCACCAGAACAGGTTGTTCCGATTTTGCAATAACCTCGATATATTGGAAAATGGCGCGCATTTTTTTATTACCGGTGATGATCTCAGAAAAGGCGTCCGGATATTCCAGTCGGTCATTCAGCAGGTACTCCCGCAATGAATGGTTTTCCCTGTTCAGGGCACTAACCTTCAAGGCCTTTTCTATGCAAGAGATCAGCAGGCCTGTCTCCATCGGCTTGATGATGTAATCGTGGGCGCCTTCTTTCATGCAACGGACTGCTGTCCCGATGTCGTCCGATGAAGTCATGACAATGACAGGGATCTGGGGGAAATCACGGGTCAGAACCGGCAGAAGATCCAGTCCCGAGACATTGGGCATCATCAAATCGAGTATGATCAGCGAAATGGGGGTTGATTCCAAGAACTTCAGAACCTTACCGCTGTCGTTTATGGTGTGGACATTCGTTATACCCTCGCTCAATAGAGCGGTAACGCTTAGCTCGAGTACGACCGGGTCGTCGTCTACCAGCAAGATCGGTGAATCGTCAGTGATGTTTGTTGCCATGTTACCATCTCCTTTGTACCGGTAATTGCACCAAATTCGGAGACCACTGTTTCGGGCCTTTTACGGGTTCTGAAAACGAATAAATGCTTTTGTTGTAAAGACTTCATGAAAACGCTGCCGCATCGAATTGTAACAATACCTGAATATTTTCAGATTTCAACTCATTGCGGAAGAATTGTTTGAAGGAATGGCGCATGGGAGGGGACGCGGGGATCCGAAATTTCAACACCCGAAATACCGATGGCATATAGAAGCAATCCACGTGCATTACTGGATATATGTCGCTCATAACGAACTGGTTGCAGTCTTGAACGGACCGGTTTTTGTTTTACAAGGTCAGTCGATTTTGTTAGGATTGAAGTCCGTAACATGAGTCATAAAGGGTGTTTATGTCAGAACTCACGCCGATGATGAGGCAATACCTCGAGATCAAAGTCGATTATCCCGATACGATCCTTTTTTTCCGCCTCGGCGATTTTTACGAGATGTTTTTCGACGATGCGGTCAAGGCATCCCGAATTCTCGACATCACCCTTACTTCCCGCAACAAGAATTCCGAAGGCGCCGATGTACCTCTTTGCGGAGTTCCCTACCATTCTGCCAACCCCTATATCGCCAAATTGATCGAGGCCGGGGAAAAGGTAGCCATCTGCGAGCAGGTGGAAGATCCGAAAAGCGCGAAGGGAATCGTCAAGCGCCAGGTGGTGAAGGTTGTTACCCCTGGATTGGTCGTGGATGCCGAAAGCCTGACGCCCAAGGAAAACAATTACCTCCTCTCCCTTTTTGCTGGTAAAAGCGGGCTCTGGGGGCTATCGTTCCTCGATGTATCCACCGGCGAGTTCCGTGTTACCGAGCTTGCGGAACTGGAGGAGGTACTAGCCGAGTCCGCCTGCGTGTCTCCCCGTGAAATAATCCTACCTTCCTCATTCCGCGACAGTCGACAAATGAAGGATATTGCGGAAATCACCGGAGAACGGATCGTAACTTTCATGGACGACTGGGTGTATGACCTCGACTACGTCCAGCGGCTTTTCCGGAATCACTTCAACGGGGCTTCTGCGGTGACAGCTGGCTGTGAAGGATTGACTGTAGGGGTGCTGGCGGCTGGTGCTGTGCTGCATTATCTTGGAGAAACCCAAAAGGGAAGCTCGGCTCATGTAACAAAGATCATTCCCTATCAGACACGGGAATATCTCGTGCTGGACGAAACAACCCGTCGAAATCTGGAATTGACTGCCACCATGGCTGAAGGAAAGCGCAAGGGGTCGCTCATAGGACTCATGGACCTCACTGTCACCGCCATGGGAGGACGTAAGCTGAAGCAATGGATTAACTATCCACTTGTAATGCTCCAGCAAATAAAGGATCGATTGGATGCAGTTGAAGTCTTAATCCATGCTCAGGCGCAGCGCCGCGAGCTTCGTGACCTTCTTGACGGCATGTACGATCTAGAGCGGCTGAACGGCAGAATCAGTCTCGCCTCGGCCTCCGCCAAGGATCTGGTTGCACTCAAGGACTCTTTACTCAGGATTCCGCCACTTCTGGAAATCCTCTGCTTGGTGGATGCCCCGTTACTCAATTCCATCCGAGACGGCATCGACCCCATGACAGACATTGCAGAACTAGTTACTGATGGAATTGTCTCCAACCCTCCGTTCATACTGCGTGAGGGGGGTATCATCGCCGACGGCTACAATGGGGAGCTGGATGAACTGCGGACCATAAGCAGGGAAGGGAAGGGGTTTATCGCCCGCCTTGAGGCACGGGAAAAGGGGAAGACCGGAATCAACTCCTTGAAGATTCGCTACAACAAAGTGTTCGGCTACTATATCGAGGTCACGAAGAGTAACCTGGCGGCCATTCCCTCCGACTATATCCGGAAACAGACCCTGGCCAATGCCGAGCGCTACATCACACCGGAATTGAAGGAATATGAGGATAAGGTCCTCGGCGCCGAGGAACGCATTGCCGAGTTGGAGTTTTCCCTGTTTCAGGGTATTCGCGAGCAGATTGCAACTCATGGCCACAGGGTTGCACGGACTGCTGACCTGCTGGCAACTCTCGACGTTCTTCTCGCACTCGCGGAACTGGCCCAGGAGCAGAACTACTGCCGGCCGCTGGTGGATGAGGAGGACACCATTTCAATAGTGGACGGCCGTCATCCGGTCATTGCAGCGATGAGTCTCGGCGAGCGGTTCGTTCCCAACGACACGTTGCTTGATAACAGGGAAAATCAACTTCTGATCATAACCGGCCCCAACATGGCGGGAAAGTCCACGATTATGCGCCAGGTTGCCTTGATCACCCTGATGGCCCAGATGGGAAGCTTCGTCCCGGCGAGCGAAGCTCGCATCGGCTTGGTGGATCGGATATTTACCCGTGTAGGTGCCGCTGACAATCTGGCACGCGGGCATTCGACCTTCATGGTAGAAATGATGGAAACCGCTCACATCCTCCGCAATGCCACCCAGAAGAGCCTCGTGATTCTCGATGAAATAGGCCGCGGCACATCCACTTTCGACGGTGTGTCCATAGCCTGGGCAGTGGCTGAATTTATCCATGACAACGCCGAACACGCGGCGAAGACAATGTTTGCGACCCATTATCATGAACTGACAGAACTGGCGGTCACCAGGAACAGAATCAAGAATTACAATATCGCGGTTCGGGAATGGAACGATCAGATCATCTTCCTCCGCAAGATAGTTCCCGGCGGAGCTTCCCATTCCTACGGCATACAGGTTGCCAGACTCGCCGGGCTTCCTGCTGACGTAATTCAACGGAGCAAGGAAATACTCCACAACCTGGAAAAGGGGGAATATGCCGAGGAAGGTATTCCACGGATTGCCAGAAGAAAGAACGGTCGATCTCCGTCAGTAAATCCCCAGCTTTCCCTTTTTTCCGAAGAAAACGCTATCCGAGCCCGCCTGTCAGAACTCGATGTGACGACTATCACGCCGCTTCAAGCCTTATCCATCCTCGACGAATTGAAAAGGTTGCCGTGAGCCATGCGGAAATTAGTTATCTATGCCATATGCCTCTTCTCCCTAACATGTTTCCTGCCCTGTTCCGTCGTAGCTGAGAAGGACGACCAGCCGAAGAAAGCGGTGAAAACCGCGCGTCAGAAAGACAAGGGAAAAAAGTCCGGCTCTGCCGGCAAAGGGAAAAAAGGGCATGCTGCGGCAAAATCGGCGCACGGGAAAAAGAAAGCCGCTCCCACTTCTGTCCGGGGCGAAGGCGGATCCGCAAGCGTCGGTACGGCAAGCGTCAAGGAGATGCGCTACTGGTCCAATCCCGATTATACTCGCCTCGCCGTCACCCTTGACCGTGACGCCCGCTACGAATACCATACCATACCGGCAAATGGCTCGGAAGGGGCACCGGCGCGTCTTTACATTGACATTGGAAGTGCCCGTCTGGTTGCGGGAGTCAAGGACATTCCCATCGGTGACGGTCTTCTCAAGACTGCCCGGATAGCCCAGTACCGGGCAGATACAGTCCGGGTGGTGCTAGACCTGGACAGCATCCGCGACTTCAAGGTGTTTACGTTTTCCGAGCCATTTCGCATTATTATTGACATCAAGGGGGAGCGGAGGGAAGAACTCACCCGCCCCCGTGAAAATGTACTGGCGCCGCTTCCTTCCACTCTGCCGGAAAGGGCTGAACTCCCAGAGGTTAAACAGAAAATCACACCGAAAAGTTCGGTTGCCAAAATAAGAAGAATAGTCGTTGACCCGGGACATGGCGGACACGATCCAGGGGCAATTGGGGCGAGGGGGACAAAAGAAAAGGACATCGTTCTGCAGATCGGGCTGAAATTGGCGAAAAAGCTGCGGGAGGAACTCGGCCTCGATGTGGTACTGACGCGCTCGACGGATGTCTTTCTCGAGCTGCAGGAACGGACTGCGATTGCCAACCAGGTCGGTGCCGACCTCTTTGTGTCTATCCATGCCAATGCGTCACCCAATCGCGCAACGGGGGGGATCGAGACATACTACCTCAATCTGGCAAAAACCGAAAAGGTTGCCCAGTTAGCCGCCAAAGAGAACGGGACCAGTCTTGAGAAAGTGAGCCTTCTTCAGGCTGTCCTCTTCGACCTGATGGCAAATTACAAGCTCAACGATTCAGCCCGACTGGCGGATGAGGTACAAAAATCCCTCCATCGCAAGGTAAGTGCCACGTACTCCTCGGTAAAGAATTTGGGTGTCAAACAAGGACCGTTTTATGTACTGGTGGGAGCTACCATGCCGAGTGTTCTTGTAGAAACCGCTTTTCTCAGCAATGAACGGGAGGAGGAGCGCCTTCAGGACCCGGCCTACCAGGAAGCCACGGCCGAAGGTATCCTCGAGGGCATTCGCGGCTACGTGGAGAGCATGAAATAGCAGAGTGTTGGCATAATCGATCATTTCTTTTGTGAGGTTGAATGGAATTCGCTATCGAGAGATATTTTCCCGATGAGACATATGACGCCGGCGATTCGGGACGTGCTTCGTTCGAAGAAAAACGGCCGCTATACCTGGCTGCAAGCAAGCATTTTCTCAATCAGTACCGGGAAGAGATCAAGAAGCAGCACCGTTCAGGAGCGTCGGGCGAAGTCGTTGTCAGGGAACTGACGACCATGATCGACATCCTGGTAAAGAAGCTTTTCCTGAGCATAGTTCGGGACCTCTCCATTGACGATCGTTCGCAGGAACAATTCGCCCTGATCGCCATCGGTGGCTATGGTCGGGGAGAGCTCAATCCCTATTCCGACATCGATCTCATGTTCCTCTATTCCGGAAAAGACCACCGGCGCGTCGAGGACATCGCCCAGAAGCTGCTCTATTTCCTCTGGGACATGCGCCTCGATGTCGGGTATTCCGTCCGGAATCTCAGCGACTGCGTGGAAATGGCCAACGGCGATTCTACCGTCAAGACAGCCCTTCTGGACAGCCGGCTGCTGTGCGGTAGCCAGAATCTCTACAAAGAGTTCGAGAAGGTGAAAATTTCCCAAATCCTTGCCAAGGGGAGCGACGCATTTATCCGCGAAAAAGTGGAGGAGATGAAGAAACGTCGGGAGAAATACGGTTCGTCGGTATATATTCTCGAGCCAAATATCAAGGAAAGCGAAGGTGCGCTACGGGACCTTCACACGGCACTCTGGGTATCCAAGGTCAAATATAAGGTGACAAACCCCAGGGAGTTGATTATCAAAGGGGTACTGTCCGAGGATGAACTGGCAACCTTTTATACCTCTCATGATTATCTCTGGCGACTGCGCAATGAACTTCATTTTCTGGCAGGGCGCAAGAATGACCAACTGACCTTCGATGCTCAGCGAAAGATTGCTGAATTCTTCGGTTATGAGAATAGGGGGAAGGTTCTGGCGGTGGAAGAGTTTATGCGTGACTACTATCTCCACGCCAACAGGGTGGAACATATCTCCTCCCTTCTGGTTTCGCGATGCGTCCAGAGGGACGAGGGAGCTCTCCGCCTCCTGGGATATTTCGTGCGTCGGCCAATAGGCGAAGGGTTATATGTTCTCAAGGGAGAGCTGGTGGTTCCCGACGAAGGCGTTATTACGCAGGACCCTCGCCGGCTGATGAAAATTTTCGAGCTCGCCCAGAAACACGGGGTCACCCTCAATATCAAGGTAAAGGGTCTGATCCGGCGGAGTCTCGATCTCGTCAACGACAAGTTTCGGCGAAGCAAGGAGGTCAATGCCGCATTTTTCAACATACTGCGCTCCGACAAGGGTGTATCGGAAACGCTCCAATTGATGCATCACCTGGAATTCCTGAACCGTTTCATCCCTGAATTCGGCCATATCCACTGTAAAGTGCAGCATGATCTCTATCATATTTACACAGTGGATATACATTCGCTCTTCTGCGTCGACGAGATCGTTAAGCTCTGGAAAAACGAACACAGCGGTGATCTCCCATTGTTAACGCAGCTTGCAAAAGAGGTTGGCAAGAGGGAGCTTCTCCTTCTAGCCGTTCTTCTGCATGATATTGGAAAAGGGGAAGGGGGGGGGCATGCCGACAAGGGAGCGGATTTGATACCAACAATTTCGCGTCGTATGGGGCTATCCCGTGAGGACAGCGAGCGACTCGAATTCCTGGTGAGGAACCACCTGCTCTTTGCTCACATCGCTCAACGCCGGGACCTGCACGATGAAAGGATGATCATCCAGTTCTCCCGGCAGATGGGCAAAAGCGAGAACCTGAAGACGCTCTATTTGCTCTCCTATGCCGATATCAAGGGGGTAGGTCCCGATGTCTGGACAGATTGGAAGGCTCTTCTTCTGCAGGAACTCTACGAGAAGGCCTATCAGGTTCTCGAACGGGGGGACTTCAAGCTGGAAGCAAGCAGCGAAAGGGTGCGGAAAGTAAAAAGAAATGTTGTCGAAATTCTCGGCAACGAGTATCCAGTCCAGATGATCAAAGAGGAGCTCCGAGCACTCACCACCCGTCACCTTCTTTCCAATCAGCCGACGATCATAGCCGGTCACATCAGGCTCCTGCTCGGTCTGAACGAAAAACCTCTGGTGATGAGGGTTGACCACGAAATTGAGCGCGGATATTCCAACTTCACTATCTGTACTTATGATATTCCCGGTCTATTTTCAAAAATTACCGGCGTAATGGCCGCCAACGGCTTCAATATTCTGGGAGCACAGATTCACACAAGCACCAACGGTAAGGCCCTCGATATTCTCCAAATCAATTCTCCTCAGGGTTTCGTCATTACCGATGAGAGCCGTTGGAAAAAACTCGAGGAAGACATGGGGCTTGTTATGACCGGGAAAGTGAAGGTTCAGACACTTGTAGAAAAGCGGCAGAGGCCGACACTCGTTACCGAAAAACCGAAACCGACCTTTCCCTCACGTGTTGAAGTCGACAATGAAGTTTCATCCGATTACACGGTGATCGATATATATACCCATGACAAGGTTGGACTTCTCTATCGGATTACCAGTACCCTAACGGAAATGGGACTCTACATCGGCGTCTCGAAGATTTCCACCAAGGTCGACCAGGTTGCTGACGTGTTTTATGTCAAGGATATCTTTGGCCATAAAGTTACCGGGGAAGACAAATTACGGGATATTCAGGAGCGGCTTCAAAAAGCGGTGGAAGAGTAGAGTGAGTCCCATGAATCTCTATCTCGATCTCTTTCTCCAGTTTCTTGTTGTGGAAAAGGGGCTGGCGAAGAATACTGTCGAGGCATACAGTCGGGATATTGGAAAGTACCTCGATTTCCTCCGGAAAGAGGGAGTGATGGTCATCGCGGGGGTGCGGCCACCCCATGTGGCAGGCTTTGTATTGGCTATGAAGGAAAGAGGACTGGGCCCTCGGAGCCGGGCGCGCGCCCTTTCCGCAGTCAGAATGTTCCACCGATTTCTCATCGTCGAGAACTACTGCAGCGAAAATCCGACCGCAATCATCGAGGCTCCGAAGGCAATTCCAAAACTGCCATCGGTCCTTGGCACACGGGATGTGGAAATACTCCTGGCATCACCTGTTGGCGACGGCGCGATCGAAGTCCGCGATCGCGCCATGCTGGATATTCTGTATGCGACAGGACTTCGGGTATCCGAGCTTGTGACACTGAAACTCCGTGACGTCAACATCGATGCGGGATATCTCCTTGCCGTGGGAAAGGGAGGAAAAGAGCGTCTCGTGCCAATCGGGGAATCTTCGCGCGCCTCGCTGTCGGAATACCTCGTCGTCGCCCGGTCGGAACTCGCACGGAAAGGGACCAGCGAACACCTGTTTTTGAGCAGGCTTGGCAGATGCATGTCGCGGCAGGCGTTCTGGAACATCATCAAGAAGCGGGCACGGCAGGCGGGAATTGTCAAAAGCATATCACCACACACGCTCCGTCATTCTTTTGCAACCCATTTGCTGGAGAACGGCGCAGATCTCCGAAGCGTTCAGATCATGCTCGGTCATACCGATCTCACCACGACCCAAATCTATACCCATGTGACTCGAGAGCGTCTGAAAAGGATGCATGAGAATTTTCATCCCCGTGGATAAAATACATTGAATAAACCCCAATAGCATGTGAAAGGATCGATCAATGAAGTACATCGTACTGCTCGGCGACGGCATGTCCGACAAAAAGCTGGAGGAACTCGGCGGGAAAACGCCTCTGCAGGCTGCCAGAACACCGAATATGGATTTCATGGCAAAAAATGGGAAAATGGGACTGGCCAGGACAGTGCCGCCAGGTTTTTCACCGGGGAGCGATGTAGCCAATCTCTCGGTGTTCGGGTATGATCCCCGTACCTGCTACACTGGGCGCTCCCCCTTGGAAGCCGCCAGTATCGGAGTCGAACTGGGCCCCAATGATGTTGCTTTCAGGCTGAACCTGGTGAATCTTCAGCCGAGCGGTGGTAAGCTCTTTATGCGCGACTATTCCGCAGGGCATATTTCCGACGAGGACGGACGGGAGCTGGTCAAAGTCCTCCAGGAGGAATTGGGCGACAAGGATTTTCAGTTCTACCCGGGGGTGGGCTATCGTCATCTTCTGGTCTGGCGCGACGGCATTGACCGGATGACCCTCACTCCCCCCCATGACATCACAGGACAGGAAATCATTGATTATCTCCCCCGGGGTGAAGGTGCCGACCGCCTCGTTTACCTGATGAATGCCTCACAGATGCTTTTCTACAATCACCCCCAGTATCGGCGCCGCCAGGCGGCCAATGAGAATCCGGCTAATTCCATCTGGCTCTGGGGACAGGGGAAATCTCCCAAAATGCAGAGTTACCATGAAAAGTTCGGCCTAACAGGAGCGGTGATATCCGCTGTCGACCTGATTCGGGGAATAGGGGTGTGTGCCGGTCTTGAGATCATCAAGGTCAAGGGTGCCACCGGGTACATCGACACCAATTATCGGGGGAAAGCCGAAGCGGCCCTCGATGCCCTCCAGCGGGTCGACTACGTGTATCTCCATGTTGAAGCTCCTGACGAAGCAGCACATTCCGGCAAACTGGAAGACAAGATCAAGGCCATCGAGAGGTTTGACGAACTGGTTGTCGGAACTGTGATCGAAGGAATCAGGCAGTTCGGATCCTTCCGCATACTGTGCACTCCGGATCATCCGACGCCGGTCAAGCTCATGACCCATACTGCCGAAGCGGTTCCCTTCGTGATCTACAGCGGCGAAGAAGCGTCAAACGAGCAAATTTCAGGCTATGACGAAGAGTCTGCCAAGGCCACAGGGCTTTACCTGGAGGAAGGATTCCGGCTGATGGATTTGCTCCTGAATAAATAGGTCACTTATGACGAACGTTTCTGAACGAGTGGCTCGCATAACGGTTACACCTGCGGGAATACAGGACAAATGCAGGTAAATGATACCCAAAAACCGATGCTCCGCTTTCTGGCGGTGATGACCGCGGCCTCGATGGTGGGGCTCCAGGGATATACGATCCTATTCAACAACTTTGCAGTAGAGGTTGCGGGTCTGAACGGCCAGTGGATCGGCATCATTCAGTCGATTCGCGAGGTACCGGGATTTCTGGCACTGCTTGCGGTCTTCGTCATGCTCGTCATCAAGGAACACCGCCTCTCTGCCCTTTCCATTGTCATACTCGGTATCGGGACAGGAATCACCGGCATTTTCGCGGGTCATGCCGGAATAGCCGTAACCACCCTCATTATGAGCTTCGGTTTCCATTATTTTGAGACAACCAACCAGTCTCTCACCCTCCAGTACTTTTCTCCGGAACTCGCTCCCCTCGTTTTTGGCAAACTCCGCAGCCTCGCGGCCATTTCCAGCATTGCCTCCGGTATGCTCATCTGGTTCCTCGGCTTTTTCCTTGATTACCGCGGGATGTTCTTTACGGTAGGGGTTCTCGTCGTCTGCGTAGGAATCTGGGGAATGTTTCAGGAACCGACCCACGATAGCGTTCCACACCAGCGGCAAAAGATGATTTTGCGCCGGGAATATTCTCTATACTACTTGCTGACTTTCCTGTCGGGTGCACGCCGGCAAATTTTCATGGTCTTCTCTATGTTCCTCCTCGTCAAGATGTTCCACTTCACGATTCGAGAGATGGTACTCCTTTTCGTCATCAACAACTTCATCGCCTTTCTGATGAATCCTCTCATCGGCCGTGCAATCATTCGCTTCGGGGAAAGGTGGATCAGTTCCATCGAGTATGCCGGCGTCATCATTATCTTCCTCACCTATGCGTACACGACGTCGAAACTGCTCGTATCGTTTATGTATGTGGCCGACTCGCTCCTCTTTAATTTCGCTGTGGCTATCCGCACCTATTTCCAGAAGGTTGGCGATCCCCGAGACATCGCGTCCTCCATGGCGGTTGGCTTCACCATCAACCATATTGCTGCGGTCTTTCTTCCGGCCCTCGGCGGCTACCTCTGGATGATCAACTACCGCTATCCTTTCCTTGTAGGCGCGGCTCTCGGCATCGTGTCACTGGCAGCAGCCCAGTTGATGCGACTACCCAACGTTACTGATGATGTCGACGTGCCACCTGCATACGCCGCTTCAGAAGGGGAGTAGCTGACGGATTGCAAGATGAGACTCTTCCGCTTTCGAAGTGGAGAAATCACACGGAGGAGCAAGCCGTGAAATACCAGTTTGCAAGTGACAATTACGCTGGTATCTGCACCGAGGCATGGCGGTATATGGAGCTTGCGAACAGCGGGTATGCCTCCTCCTACGGTGACGATCCCTGGACTGCCGAAGCATGCACGCGACTGCGGGATCTTTTCGAAATTGATTGCGAGGTTTTTTTCGTCTTTACCGGTACCGCCGCCAACTCTCTTGCCCTCGCGTCCCTGTGCCACTCCTATCATAGTATCATCTGTCATGAGCTGTCGCATCTGGAGACCGATGAATGCGGAGCTCCCGAATTTTTTTCCAATGGGACGAAAGTGCTCCTTGTCCCTGGAGACGATGGTAAAGTAGATCTTGATGCAGTGGAACATACCGTCAGGAAACGGTCTGATATCCACTACCCGAAGCCGCGCGTACTGAGTCTCACCCAGGCGACCGAAGTCGGTACCGTTTATTCGGTGGATGAACTTCGGGCAGCCGGAGAACTGGCCCGGCGATTGGGATTGCGCTTCCATATGGATGGTTCCCGATTTGCCAATGCCGTTGCCTCCCTCAATGTCTATCCCCGCGAGGTTTCCTGGCAGGTCGGTGTCGATGTCCTCTGTTTCGGCGGCGCCAAGAACGGAGTACCCATGGGAGAAGCCGTCATTTTTTTCGATAAGAAGTTAGCCCATGAGTTTGATTATCGCTGCAAGCAGGCGGGTCAGCTCGCGTCGAAAATGAGATTCTTGTCAGCGCCGTGGGTCGGCACGCTGGAAGATGGTGCATGGCTTCGCCATGCTTCCCACGCAAATCGCTGTGCGCAGCGGATCGAAACGGCAGCTGCTTCGATTCCCGGGGTGAGAGTCAAGTATCCCTGCCAGGCAAATTCAGTTTTTCTCGACATGCCTTCGGAAATGATCGATGGTCTGCACCGACGGGGGTGGCACTTTTACACCTTTATCGGCAATGGGGGAGCCCGTTTCATGTGTTCGTGGGAGACACGGGAAGAGGATATACAAGCACTGGTGTCCGATCTCGAGGAGGTGGCGAAAGAGGCGTGAAGAGGACTACGGAAGATATCTTTGCCGGGAAATTCTGGGTTTTCGATCTGGACGGGACGCTAACCCTCCCCGTGCACGATTTTGCCCGGATCCGTACATCGCTTGGCGTGCCGGAAGGCACTGACATTCTTGGTCATCTCTCTTCCCTTCCCCTCGATGAGGCACGGACACTTCATCAGGTGCTCGACGGCATCGAGCGGCAACTCGTCGTCGAGACCGGTCCGGCCAAAGGCGCCCCAGAATTTGTGGATCTCGTCTTTCGAAAGGGGTGCCGGCTGGGGATTCTCACCCGCAATAGACGGGAAATCGCAATGCTTACCCTTGAGCACATAGGTCTTTCGCAGTATTTTGCACAGGAAAACATCATCGGTCGTGCAGAAGCCTTGCCGAAGCCTGATCCCGACGGCATCATCAAGCTTGCACGGAAATGGGACGCTTCGCCGGAAGACTTGGTGATGGTGGGAGATTATCTCTATGACCTTCAGGCCGGACAGGCGGCCGGAGCTGCCACCATCCACGTCCATGGTCCGGAAGAACGACGCTGGCCCGAATGGACTGATTTGTGTGTCACGTCTCTGGCAGAACTCGCTAACCTCGCGTGTCGCCGGGATTGAATGAAAGCCTGCAGAAAACGCTGGCATGATCGTACGTGCCGTCACACTTGTTCCAGTGACTACAGAAGTCCCTCCAGCTCGTGTATAAGCTCGCCAAGGTAATCATATCCCTTCTGCCAAAAATCCGGAGCTGTCAGATCGATGCCGGCGGGGGCCACTGTATCCACTGGCGATCGTGAGCTGCCGCTACAGAGCATTTCCCGATACACGGGAATGAATGAATCACCTTCATCGACGTACTTACGATACAGTGAGAGCACAAGAAGTTCGGCGAATACGTAGGAATAGCAGTAAAAGCGGGAGTGTATGAAATGGGAAATATAGCTCCATCCCCAGCGGTAGGAAGGAATCATTTCAACCGCAGTGCCGTACAGGCGATCGTTCTCCTCCCACCAGAGGTCACAGATCCGGCTTGTTGTCAGAAGTCCTCTCTGTCGTTCCAAGTGAATGCGTTCCTCGAAACGGGTAAGGACATTCTGACGGAAGGTTGTGGCAATGATGTCTTCGATCTTGGCACAGAGAAGGGCAACCTTCACGGATCGATCGGTTTCCCTTTCAAGTAAATGGCGGGTCAGAAGCATTTCCCCGAATACAGATGCAGTCTCGGAAAGGGGAAGCGGGGGATGGTAATTGAGCATGGATTGGCGCCCGGCCAGGACGAAGTGGAGCCCATGACCGAGTTCATGGGCCAGGGTAGCCACGTCCCGGAGATTACCCGTAAAATTCAGGAGGACATACGGCGGGGAGTGAGGGGTAACTCCCATACAGAAGGCGCCACCTGATTTACCCGGGCGGGGAAGGACATCGATTCGGCGCTCTGTGAAGAATTCTGCGATGATATCCCGAAACTCGCTGCTCGCTTGCCCGTAGGCATCGAGTACGAGAGCCTTGGCTTCCCCGAAGGAGAAGCGTCGGCTTGATTCTTCTACCGGCGCGTAGATGTCGCTGTTCTTGAGTCGCGTCATGTTGAGGATCTGTGCCTTCAGCTGAAAATAGGTTCTGGCCAGTTGATAGTTACTCTCGGAGACAGTCATCAGCCGTTCCACCACGTTGGCAGGCAATTCGTTGCCGAGGTTGGTGGGCTCCATGGGAGAGTGGTACTTGCGTAGTTCCAATTCCTGCGAATGGTCGAGGGTGATATTGTTGAACACAGCGGTAAAGACGATGGCATGCTCACCGTGGCGCTCGAGAAAGAGGGAAAATGCCCTTTCCCTTGTCTCGGCTTCAGGGTGGTGAAGGAGGGCGAGAAGCTCTTCACCGCTCCATATCCGCTCTTCACCGTCTACCCCCATCGAATAGGTAAAGGATGCCGAAAGCTCATCAAAGAGCCGTGAGAACGCATCTGTTCCGGTCAGTGACTTTTGTTTGAGAAGGTTCTCCTCCTGTTCGGTAAGTGTGTGAAGACGGAATTTCCGAATGCTCTCCAGGTAGTGGCGATATTTGCAGAGCAAGGGATCGGCAAGAAATGCCTGAAAGAGCGAATCTTCCATCTGGATGATCTCCAGGTCGAAGAACAACAGCTCCCGGCTCGTGAGATTGCCGAATTCGGCTGCCCGTTGGGAAAGTCGCTTATTGGTATCGTCCCCGCTGTCAGCGGCAAAGAGGAGATACGCATAGCACTGCGGTTTCGCAATAAACTCGTGGAGTTCTTCATAGGAAATCAGTGCATCTCGGAAGGCTTCCGCACTGAGGGAAGCGACCATTCCCAGGTATTGCTTCCTGAACTCCCGTACCCGGAAGGCTATATCTTCGAAATCCCGTTCCAAAGCCGTAGCATCGGGCGATGGGTACAGCGCGGCGGTATCCCAGCACAGATTTTTGATGTCAGCTTTCATGGGTTGCCTCCGGGCAAAACAGCGAGGTGAAATGTGCTGAACTTGAGTACCGCCCAGTAACGGGCGGGGGAATCGGTTTCAGCAAGATTGCGTCAGGCGTTGGCCCCTGACTTTGCGGCCTCGAAAGCGGCACGGGCCTTCTGCATCTCCTCCAGGCCCTTCAACTGTTCCCCCAGCCATGAATGGAAGGAACGGGCGTTTTCATAATTCATGACAACACCAGTATCGATGAAACGAACCATCGTCGCGGCAAGGTCCTCCGGCAAAACTGCTGATTCCCGGCCAATGGCACCATGAGGGGTAACTTCGTGGGTGATGGAAGAGGGAAGGGCAGGACGTTCCAGATAAAAGTGAACAACCAGTTCGCCACGGGGAGAGATGCCGCCGTGGGCTCCATTAACGTAGGCAGGGTTGTAATTGTAATTAAATACATATTTGAAAGATATTTCCGGTTTTTGCTGATTCATGATGTCAGCTCCTTTCCGATTCACGATACACAGTGGCAGGTGGCTTGTATAGCATGAAAGAATGTCTTTTTTCAAGGTTTATGCAAAGTGTTTTGCTGGCTTACCTGGAAGACGTTGAAACGGAATAGAGCACAACCCCGCCATGACTTCTTTCCTTTTTGTGGTTTCAAAGATCTATTCGTGTTAGAATTATAACAAATAAACCGAACGGATACGGATACGACTATGTACAGACTGAAGGTTCATTCCTCGTTTGCTGCAGCCCATTGTCTCATTCATTACCAGGGTGAGTGCGAAAATCTCCATGGGCACAACTGGAAGGTCGAAGTTGCGGTTACCGCCAGGGAACTGGACAAAGCCGGGCTGGGTATCGATTTTAAAACGCTCAAGTCGAATACCAATGCTCTCCTCAAGACCCTCGACCATAAATACCTCAATGATCTCGATCCCTTCAAGGAAGTTTCACCCTCATCGGAGAATATTGCCCGGTACCTGTATGACGAACTCTCCCGTATTCTTAACAACGGGAATATAACCGTTGAGATGATAACGGTCTGGGAATCGGATTCCGCCAGTGCCAGTTACTATGAGTGATCAAGCAGGTGAAATTGTAGAACTGTTTTCATCGATTCAAGGTGAAGGGCCGCTGGTAGGAATCAGACAGGTGTTTCTCCGTTTCTACGGCTGCAATTTGTCATGTGCGTATTGCGACACTGAGAACACCGTTCCTCCCGTTTACTGTCTCATGGAAAGGACGCCCGGCAGACGGGATTTCGTGAGGGAGGAAAACCCTGTATCAATCCATCAGGTGCTCGGTTTGCTCGGGGAATGGCAGAAAGGATGGCCCGGTATTCATCATTCCATCAGTATTACCGGTGGAGAACCGTTGATGTGGCATGAACTTCTGCTGGAGTGGCTGCCCCCTCTGAGAGAGCTTTTCCCCATCTACCTTGAAACGAATGGTGTTCTTCATACCGCGCTTTCAAAGGTCATTCCCCACGTTGACTACATCAGCATGGACATAAAACTGCCATCAACCTGCAGTGGGCAGACGCTGTGGGGTCACCATCGAGATTTTCTCCGGATTGCCGCCCAGAAAAACATCTTTGTCAAGATCGTTGTCGACAATGGGACCGACCAGCGGGAGATTATCGAAGCTAGTGAGATCATAACAGAAATAGACCGGAACATTCCCCTTATCCTGCAACCGGTTACCCTGAAGACCGGAAATGTCGGAATAACGCCGTTACGAATGCTTGAACTTCAGGAAACAGCCAGCAATTATCTCGCTGAAGTCCGAGTGATACCCCAGACTCACAGGTTTATTGGACACCTCTGATGATTATTGAAGAAATGACAATGGCAGATTTTGCGAACGGCTTGACACGAACCCGCACCGTCTTTATACCGTTCGGGTCAGTTGAAGAGCACGGCAGCCACCTTCCGCTTTCCACCGATACCATTCAGGCCTATGAAGTGGGTAAAAAGGCCGCTCGCCTTGTCCCACTCTTTGTCGCACCACCGATTCATTACGGCAATTGCCGTTCTACCTCCTGTCATCCCGGTACTGTCTCCATCACGACTGCCACGCTAAAGGGACTCATGAAGGACATCGTTCGATCTTTCCGTCACCAGGGATTACGAAACTTCATCGTACTTTCCGGCCACGCGGGGGGAAGCCATGGGATGGCACTCCAGGACGCTGGCGAAGAATTGATCGCAGAATACGAAGACATATCTATCGCGGTGGTTATCGAATATGATCTGATGAAGTCGGTTGGCACCCACCTGATCGAGACCGCAGGAGATGCACATGGAGGGGAGATCGAAACGTCGCGGATACTGCATAGTCATCCCCATTTGGTCAAAGGGAATGGAGTCGAGGAATGGCCGCAGTTTCCGTACGGTATTCTGGTACGAAACAAAAGAGCATACTGGAATAATGGCGTTTGGGGTAATCCGACAAAAGCATCACGCGAAAAAGGAAAACGTCTTGAGGAACTAGTCGTGGGGAGGATTGTCGAACTTGTCGAAAAGCTTGACAATCTCCCTCTAGAGACAGAAGCAACGTAAATTTGTAACGAGGAGATGTTTGATGTAGTAAAAATAAAATGCAACTTGACATAATATATCTTATGGGACGTAAATAGTAAGTCCTACTCGGCCAGATTATGTCTATAAAGGGAAGTCGCCCAGCGGCCTCCCTTTTCGTGTTTCTTGCGGATACCAATAACCGTTCCCTGACCCCCATTGTATAACATGGGGGTTCCCGCCTCTTCAGGGGGGGAAAATGTTACAATCTGATACAACATGATACAAATTCAATAGAAATGATGGGCTTTTGGTAGGAAAATGATGTTACAACTTGATACAAATTTGATGGTGTGATAAGGTCATGTTACAAGCTGATACAAATTTATACATATGCGGGGTGTAACATGGCAAGAAACAAAAAAAGGCGTTCTCAGGGCAAAGGGTCACATTCTGGCGGTTCGAGGATTCCGGGGCCTCCTCCCGGTATTCCAATGGACGTGCTTCTTGAACAAGGGGTATCTTCCCCTATTACGGTTGTCGGTGAGCGGGGTGACGTGACGGCTACCTCCTCCGTTGCTCCCCTGCTCCTGACAGTTCCTGAAGTCTGTACCCTTCTCAACGTCTCTCGGATGACGGTTCACCGGATGGAGAAGTCCGGGGAGTTGCCGGGAAGGGTAAAGCTTGGTGGTCAAGTTCGGTATCATCGGGAAATGATAGAGGATTGGCTTAAAAACAAAGTTCAATAGGCATGTATGCAGATTTTGGCATGTAAGAAAATCAGTCTCCGGCTAGATAACGATTTAGTGGAACGGCTAGAGGACTATGCGAATCGGGAAAGGGTGCCGGTGTCGTATGTACTGCGTCATTTGGTGATTCGGTTTCTTGAACAGACTTCCCCTTCCCCACTGCTTTCCCCGGTCGTCGGAGGCAGTAGTGCCCCGCCGGCTGGGGGAAGCGGTGTGGGGTGGCGTTGCCTTTCCGATCCGGAAAAGCTAGAGGTGGAATTCCGAGAAACGGCCTGTTCCCTCTTCGATGGGTTTATCAGGGAGGGGCTGGACGTAAAAGAGGCTACCAAACGCACAAATTTCGCTCTCAAGGCAAAAAAACATCCTTGGGCTACCTTCGATGTGGTGTCAAAGGTCTTGAGGGATTCTGGAAGGTTCAGGTGCTCCCGGTGAAAGGTTTTGACTTTAGCGCGCTGCCTTTGACTTTCGTCCGTTTATGAGCAAAGCGAATGGACAGAGCGAAGCGTTACTTCCTTTGACTCTCGGGAGTGAAGCGACCTCTTCCCCTCTCGCTTTAACCGCGGGTTCAGGGAAGGAAAAATTGACAGGTGTCCGACAAAAGACGCACAATGTCCGACAAATTTCGGATACGGCTGCGGGTAAGGGAAGCTATATGCAATCTAACATATTGAATTTAAAGACATTTTATATCTTATGGGACGTAAATAGTAAGTCCTACTCGGCCAGATTATGTCTATAAAGGGAAGTCGCCCAGCGGCCTCCCTTTTCGTGTTTCTTGCGGATACCAATAACCGTTCCCTGACCCCCATTGTATAACATGGGGGTGACCGCTCCCAATATAGGGATAATGTTACAAGTTGATACAACCTGATACGTGTTCCAGAAACGGGGGGGAATCTGCTCCTACTACTGAGGTTCCTGCGTCTGTATCCTGCTGGATGTATTTAGACAAATTCACGCTTCAGTCGATGAGACGTCCGATGTTTTTCCACCGCACGCGGAAATGCTCCGAATCCCATGACCAATATTTAATGAACGCAAGCCCCTTTATTTTTGAATTTTTAACAAAACCCCAGAAACGACTGTCATATGAGCGGTCGCGGTTGTCTCCCATGACGAAATAGGAATCCTCCGGTACCTTGATCGGACCGAAATTATCCCTGGGGTTCTGTTCTTTTGGGAAGATTTCTTTCTCTTTGTGAACTTCGTGGGGATTCTCGTACAATTTCCCGTTGACGAAGACTTTCTTGTCGATTTCCTGGACTACATCTCCCGGTACACCGATTACCCGCTTGATGAAGTCTTTTGAGGGATCCTCCGGGTATTCGAAAACTATGACGTCACCCCGCTGCGGGTCACGGAGCTTGAGGATTCGTTTGTCGGAAAATGGGACCTTGGTACCGTAAATGAACTTACTGACGAGGATGTGGTCGCCGATGGCCAGGGTATCTTCCATAGAACCGGACGGGATCTTGAACGCCTGAACGATGAACGTCCTGATTATCAGTGCCAGAATGACAGCAACGATGATTGATTCCGTATATTCCCTGACAATATGTTTCTTGCGTGGCTCGGCGGCAGTGCTATCGGCGGCACTGGCTGTCTCTCCTTCTTGGCCGATCTTGTTTTCTTCCATGCCCGTCGTCCTTTGTACGAGAATTATTTTTCCTCAACTTTCAAAATAGCCAGGAACGCTTCCTGTGGCAATTCCACGTTCCCGACGCTCTTCATCCGCTTCTTGCCTTCCTTCTGTTTTTCGAGGAGTTTGCGTTTTCTCGTGATGTCGCCGCCGTAGCACTTGGCAAGAACATCCTTGCGCATTGCCTTCACGGTTTCCCGGGCTATCACTTTCGTGCCGATGGCGGCCTGAATCGCTATTTCGAACATCTGGCGGGGGATCAACTCCTTCATCTTCGCCACTAAATCCCTTCCCCGATTGTAGGCCTTGTCACGGTGGATGATGAGGGAAAGGGCATCGACCACCTCACCGTTGATGAGGATATTCATCCGCACCAGATCACTGCGGCGGTAGTCGAGCTGCTCATAGTCGAGGGATGCATATCCCCTGCTGATGGACTTCAGCCGGTCGTAGAAATCCAGGACTACCTCGTTGAAGGGGAGTTCGTACACTATCATCACCCTGCTGGGTGTAAGGTACTTTATCTCCCGCTGGACTCCCCTCTTCTCTTCACAGAGAGACAGTATTCCCCCCACGAACTCGTTGGGGGTATGGATGGAGGCGAGAATGAACGGCTCTTCAATAAAGTCGAGCTCCTGTTGGGGGGGGAGCTGGTTGGCGCTTTCAATGGTAATCACGTCACCGGCGATGCGATGGACTTTGTACACTACCGTCGGGGCCGTGGTGATCAACTCCAAATTGAATTCACGCTCGAGCCTCTCCTGGATTATTTCCATGTGGAGAAGGCCGAGAAAGCCGCAACGGAAGCCAAATCCGAGGGCCAGAGAGGTCTCCGGTTCGAAGGAGAAGGAAGAATCGTTCAGTTTCAGCTTTGCCAGGGCATCCCGCAACTGCTCGTATTGGGCCGTGTCGATGGGATAGAGACCGGAAAAGACCATCGGTTTCACTTCCTTGAAACCGGGGAGCGGAGTCCCGCAAGGGGAGTGAAGATGTGTTATGGTATCCCCCACCTTGGCATCTTGGACATCCTTGATGCCGGCGATGAGAAAGCCTACTTCGCCCGCGGAAAGCAGGGACGTCTCCCGCATGTCTGGGGCAAAGACCCCCACTTTGAGCACTTCGTAACTCTTCTTCGTGGCCATGAGGAGAATCTTCTCCCCCTTCTTCACCGTGCCGTCCACCAGCCTGACAAGGACGATCACCCCTTGGTACTGGTCGTACCAGGAGTCGAAAAGGAGCGCTTTGAGTTGACCTTTTTCATCTCCAACGGGAGGAGGAATCTTGGCAACAATCTCTTCGAGAATTTCCCGGGTGCCGATACCCTCCTTGGCAGAGGCGAGTACCGCGTCATGGGCATCAATCCCGATGATTTCCTCGATTTCCTGCCTGACCCTGTCGGGTTCGGCTGCCGGAAGGTCGATCTTGTTCAGGACGGGGAAGACCTCAAGATTGTTATCGATGGCCAGATAAACGTTTGCCAGGGTCTGGGCCTCGACCCCCTGTGAAGCGTCCACGACGAGGATCGCCCCTTCGCATGCAGAAAGTGAGCGGGAGACTTCATACGTAAAATCGACATGTCCAGGTGTATCGATGAGATTGAGGATATACTCGCGGCCGTCGGCCGCCCGGTAATCGAGCCGAACCGTCTGGGCCTTGATGGTGATCCCTCGTTCCCGTTCCAGATCCATCTTGTCGAGGAACTGGTCCTGCTTTTCACGTTCGGACAGGGTGCCGGTGAATTCCAGAAGACGGTCTGCCAGCGTCGATTTGCCGTGATCGATATGGGCAATAATGGAGAAGTTGCGGATAGTGGAGATTTTCATAAGTTCCTTTGCAACTCATGGATAACCGATGAAGAATAACGTACCAGTGCGGTGGTTGTAAAGAAATAAAAACACCGGCCTCCGTTGGGGATTGGCCGGTGTCCCGCCTATTATAAAAAGGAACAATTACGTTCGAAAAGACTATATACAGGGAAAGTCGATGGTGTTCACCGACCGGTCACTACCGCGGCATGGGACAGTACATGTTGCCATAGGGCCGCTTGCTCTTGGGGAGGATTTTGACAAAGCGCTCATTGAGAACATCCTTGATATCAAGTTTGAAATCCCGGCAGTACTCCTGGAGATACCCCATCAACTCCTGCTCGTCACCATCGGTAAGGTCGAAGATCCCTACTTCCGGGGCGAGTCGCTTTTCATCCACGGTGCCCCGCACGTAGATCACTCCCCCATGCATCCCGGTACCGAAACGGAAACCGTGCTTGGCCTTGGAAGGATCATCGCTGAACATGCCGAGAAGAATGAGAACACCGCCGGCCATGTATTCACCGAAGAAGTCACCGGCTTTACCTCCGGCAATAAGAACCGGCTTGTTGTCCTGATACGACTTCATGTGAATTCCGACCCGGTAGCCGACATCCTTGAGAATGTGAATCCTTCCCCCCCGCATGCCATAGCCGAGAACATCGCCGGCATGACCGTGGACAATAACCTTGCCGGCGTTCATGGTATTCCCGATGTTGTCCTGACCGTTCTCCTTGACGATGATGGTGGCGCCATTCATGAAGGCGCCGAGGTCGTTCCCCGGCACGCCGCTGACGGTAATGGTGACCGGGCGGTTGATGCCGTCGCCGATATAGTACTGGCCGTTGACGTTGATGAGTTCTATCTTGTCAGCACCGGAGGCGACCGCCGTTCGTATCCGGTTGTTCAATTCCCGGTAGTAAACGCCATTTGCGTCGATTTTCATGGTATGTACCTCGTGAAAGTTGAAAACTGCTTCTAAATTACTCCCGGGTTAAACTTGGCTATCACCGGTTCGCCACCGCGGGGAGCCCAGACCCGGTCGGGTTTTGCGCATATCTCGCGAATTGCCGCCTCTTCCGAGGCCATGTAGACGAAGTCATTCTTCTCGGCACAGACGAGGGGCCGGAGCTTCACCCGGTCATTGAGGCCGATCAATCCCTCGTTGCTGGCAAAAAGGATGGCAAAAGGCCCGTTGAGAAGAGCACAGCCATATACCTGCCTGATGGCGGTGAGCAGTTCCCGGTCGTCGTTATCGAGTGTATCGATCATGTCCCAGAACGGCGCGGCCAGCGCCAGACTCGCCAGTTCGGGAGAAAGACCGTGTTTCCTGATGAGAAGGTCGAGCATATAGGCGACCACTTCGGTATCGGTGAGCATCGTGCAGAGGTAGCCGTACATTTCCAGATAACGTTTGTTGATACCATAGGATGATATTTCGCCGTTGTGGACGATGGACCAGTCGAGCAGGGTAAAGGGATGCGCCCCGCCCCACCAGCCGGGGGTATTGGTGGGGAAACGGTTGTG
>Ga0335083_10002115_pt1 | contig 26577 bp, 25 predicted proteins | sample Lox_Sample_42_FD_206716 | JGI IMG/M metagenome (GOLD analysis project Ga0335083, IMG submission 206716) | Soil microbial communities from Loxahatchee National Wildlife Refuge, Florida, United States - Lox_Sample_4.2 | ecosystem: Environmental > Terrestrial > Soil > Wetlands | place: USA...
GAAGCCGTTCGCGTCGCCGGTTAGATTCGAGTGGAAACTGCGGTCAGGAGGCAGGAATGAGCGAGGAAACGCGCACTGACGATGAGCACGCCCCCGCGGAGCACACGCTCGAAGGGCACACGCTCGAGGGACACACGCTCGAAGGGCACACGCTCGAGGGACACACGCTCGAGGGACACACCCTCGAGGGACACACCCTCGAAGGGCACACACTCGAAGAGCACGACGAGGAAGAGCGCTCCGGCGACGACGACGCGTAGGACGAGAGTCGGCGGCAGCGCCCGCAGGCCTCTGCCGGGGGCCCACCGGGTCGCCGCGGTCGCGCCCGAGGAGCCGGTCGAGGTCACGGTCCTCGTGCGTCCGCGCGCGCCGCTCCCGGAGCCGCAGGCGCTGGGGAGCGAGGCGCTCCGCACGCGCCGGTACCTCAGCCGGCGCGAATTCGCTGCGCGCTACGGCGCCGACCGCAAGGACCTCGCGACGATCGTCGACTTCGCGACCGCGCACGGGTTGCGCGTCCGCGAGGCGAGTGCCGGGCGCCGCAGCGTCGTCCTCGCCGGGCCGGCCGCTCGGATGCAAGAGGCGTTCTCGACGCGGCTCTCCCGCTATCGCTCGCCGGAGGGCGAGTACCGCGGCCGCTCCGGCCACCTCCATGTGCCGGTCATGGTCGCACCGGCGATCGAAGCCGTTCTCGGCCTCGACGACCGGCCGCAGGCGACCACGGCGTGCCGTGCCGTCCCGCGGGAGCGCGTCGAGCAGGTGCGGCAGACCTCGTTCACGCCGCGGCGGATCGCCGAGCTCTACGACTTCCCACGCCACCTCGACGGGAGCGGCCAGCGGCTCGCGGTGATCGAGCTCGGCGGCGGCTTCCGGCGCTCGCGGCTGCGCCGCTACTTCGAGAAGCTCGGGAGGCCCATGCCGAAGATCACCGCCGTCTCGGTCGACGGCGTCCGCAATCGGCCCGGGGTCGACCACACCGCTGACGGCGAGGTGGTGCTCGACGTCGAGGTGATCGGGGCGATAGCACCCGGCGCCGAGCAGCTCGTCTACTTCGCACCGGCGAGCGACCGCGGCTTCGTCGACGCGGTGACGAGCGCGATCTTCGATCCGCGGGGACCCTCGGTGCTCTCGATCAGCTGGGGCCAGGCGGAGGACCAGTGGACGGAGCAGGGGCTGCACGCGCTCGAGCAGGCGTTCAGGGCTGCGGCGGCTCTCGGCATCACGGTCTGCGCCGCGGCGGGCGACAACGGCTGGACCGACGGGGTGACCGGCCGTGTCGCCCATGTCGACTACCCCGCCTCGAGCCCGCACGTCCTGGCCTGCGGCGGCACACGGCTCGAGGAGACGGACGACGGCATCGCGGAAGTCGTGTGGAACGACCACGACGGCAACGCGACGGGAGGCGGCGTCAGCTCGTGCCACGGCGTGCCCAACTGGCAGGCGAAGGCGCGGGTGCCGGCTTCGGTCAACGACGGCGGCCGAGGCCGCGGCGTCCCGGACGTCGCGGGGAACGCGGACCCGGAGACCGGCTACCTCGTCGGCGACGGCCTGAGCGACCATCCCTTCGGCGGCTCGACCGGTCGGCCTTCAACGACGTCTCGAGTGGGGGAAACGGCGCCTATCGCGCGCGTCGGCGAGCCTGGGACGCCTGTACCGGCCACGGCACACCGCGCGGACGGGCGCTGGTCGAGGCTCTCAGCGGCTGAGCTGCAGCTGAAGCGTCCGGCTGACGGCACCGAGCCGCACCGTCAGCCGCCCATCTGTGCTGCGCGGACCGCGGTACGTGACCAAGAGCGCGGTCTCGTGGTGCGGCGGGATCACATCGACCTTGCACGCCGACGTGGAACCGCTGACGCGGCACAGGGCTGCGGTGCCGACCACGAGCGGCTGCGAGTGCTTCGCGAGCTCTACTGACAGGGAAACCCCGGAGATCGAGGCAGGTGTCCGGTTGACGAGGCTGATCCGCGGCGACGCCGTCCCCTGCTCCATCTGGACGACGAGCGGACCGAGCCTGCGCCGTACCGGCGGTGCGGGCGCCGCACCCTCGACTGCAGGCACGTCGTTACCGGTGAAGCCCGCCGTGAGAAGCGAGGACGAGGGGGGCGCCTTGCCCGCGGTGAACGCAAGCCCCGTCGCGTCGCTCTGCGGGACCGCGAACAGCGCTCCGTGAGAAGGCGTCCAGTTGTGCGGCAGGAGGAACAACGTCCCGTCCCTCGCCCGGGCAAGAAGGCGAAGGCCGCCGTACGCGTACGACTTCGTGCCGTGGGTCAAGTGGACGGCTCGTCGCCCACGGACCCGCAGGGCAAGGTTGGAGGTGCTGATGAGAGCCACTCCCGGCAGCTCGTCGAGGTTGTCCCCGACCCGGGCCGCCTCGTCGCGGCCGACCGTTCGGGCGTAGAGCCCGGTGGCCCAGAAGAGGCAGACGGCCACGAACAGCGCCACGAGAACCCGCCCGGCCGTGGACAGGGGCGGATCTCCTCGGAGCCGCTCGCGCAGGTCGACAGCGAGCGCGACCGACAGGACACCCGCCGCGGGAAACAGCGTCGAGACCAGGTACGGCGTCCGAAACGGAAAGTCTCCGAACACGCCGAGAGCTCCGACGACCAAGAGCAGCACCCCGATGATCAGCCCGGCTTCGCTGAGCCGGCGGAGAGTCGCCGGAGAAGCCCGGCCCGTGCGGTGGGCATCGGTGACGAAGGCATGGCCGAGGAAGACGACGAGGAGCACGCTGAGCACGACCACCACGGGCAGGAAGAGCGCGTTGAGGCTGTTGAGGACGTAGTCGCGCGTCGAGTAGCCGACGGCGCCCGGATCGAGCCCGAAATACTCGTCGAACGCCTCCACCCGCGCCCAGCCGAAATAGAACGCAATGCCCGCGAGCAGCGTGGCGGGCGCGATGATCGCCGACACACCCTGGAGCACCTGCCCGTAGCGGGCGGGAGCTGGAGCCTCGGCCGCATGGTCGTCGCGTCCTTCGCCACGGGCCTTCTCCACGCCGCCGATCGTATGCCGATCCGCAGCGCAAACCAACCTCGGAGCAGCAGCCGAGCGCGTTAACCGTCTCTTTCCACGATACGCCGGGAGGTTCGGCAGACTGGGGCGATGGGGCGTGGGGTCTGGTTCCTCGTTCTCGGTCTCCTCCTGGCGGCGCTCGGCGCGGCGTCTGCATACGCGGCCGGTACGACCACCACCCCGACGACCACCACGACGCCGACAACCACGACCCCCACGGACACGACCTCGACGAGCACGACCCCCACGACCGGCACCACCACGACGACATCGGCACCGCCGACGTATTCGAGGCTGATCGCCCACCACTTGCCGAGCGGCTGCGTCGGAGCCGGCGCAGCGGCGATCGCGCAGCCCGACCGCCGGGTGCTCGTGCTCGGCACGCCCGCTTCCAACCGCGGCGCGTCGACCTATCCGACGAGATCGCCGATCGTGAAGTTCGCCTCCTCGACCGCGAGCGGCTCGGCGTGCTCGAGTGCGCGCGTGACGCTCGACTCGGTTTCGCTGTTCGGCGGCGTCATCAGCGCGAAGACCATCACGGGGACGCACGGAAAGGGCTCGGTCAGCGCCTTCGAGATCTACGGCGCACCTGTAACCCTCAAGGCCGGTCACGGGGTGAGCGTCGGCGGCTGGGGAGAGGTGACGCTCGAGAAGACGGTGGGCCGGCTGACCGCCCCGCTGGTCGTCCAGCTCCTGCGTGCGCATCGCTCGCTGCCCGCCGGGACCACGATCGCCCTGGCGTTCGGCGCCTCGTCGCTGGCGGCCGCCAAGTCGAACGCGCAGCATGAAGCGTCCGGTGCCCCGCGCGGCGGCAAGCAGGACGACGCTTCTCAACAGCCCGGCGGGAACGGCAAGCGGGCGCACTCGAGGCACAAGGCGAAGGTGGCCCAGCCGCTGACGGCAACGCCGAGCCTCGGCTTCAAGGCGTCGCACTACGTCTTTCCCGTCGACGGGGGGGCCTCGTACGTCGACACGTACGGCGCGGGCCGCAGCGACATCTACGACGGCTGGCACCACGGCGACGACCTCTTCGCCCCGCTCGGAACGCCGATCGTCGCGGTGTCGACCGGGACTCTGAGCCTGGTGGGCTGGAACGAGCTCGGGGGATGGCGGCTCTGGCTCACCGACAAGAAGGGGAACTCGTTCTACTACGCCCACCTCGCCGGGTACGCGCGCTCGATCCTCTCGCACCGGCATGTGGTGGCAGGCCAGATTCTCGGCTTCCTCGGCAGGACGGGCGACGCGTTCACGACGACCCCGCACCTCCATTTCGAGATCCACCCGAAGCTCTACGTCGACCTCGGTTACGACGGCGCGGTCGACCCCACGAGGTACCTGCACCTCTGGAACGTCGTCCACGTGCCGACGGACGCGATCCCGCAGCCCGCGCGGCTGAAGGCGCCGGTCGGGACTCCCCGGCAGGAGGCGGCGGTCGTCTGGCACGAGCTGCTCGTCGCCCGCCACCTGACGACGGCCGAGACTGCGTCGTCCGCCTCGTCCAGCTCCTCCACCCCCCAGCCGTTTCCGCACCCGCCGAGCTTCTTGGCCTCGGGCGCCTTGCCGCTTCCGGTCGTGCACGTCCAACCGACGGCGGCGCAGGTCTCGGCCTGGCAGAGCGACCTTCCGGTGCTGGTCGGCGGCCCCGTCGCCGGAGTCGTCGCGCTGTCGGGCGGCGCCGTGGCCTACCTCTTCTGGCGGCGCCGCAGGACGGCCGAGGCCTCTACCGGGACGGCGCTACACTAGGCCTCCGCCGGGCGCATTCGTCTAGTGGCCTAGGACACCGCCCTCTCACGGCGGCGGCACGGGTTCGAATCCCGTATGCGCCTTCCTGAGTCACAAAGTCACCCGCTTTTGGCTCAACCATGCGGGACGTTTGTGACAGACGTGCCGTCGAAACGCGTGGCGTGCAGACCCCGGTGCAGACCTCGCTGGGTTGCCAGGGTTGTCGACACCAAGGGTCACGCGGCGGCCAGGCCACACGACGCTCGCACACGCCACGGAAACTCGCTCAGTCGGGCAGCTCGAACTGTTCGTCTGCGAGCTTGAAGACGTTGGGGTCGTGGCTGGCGACGATCAACGCGGCGCCGTGTTCCCGGGCGAGGCGGAGGAGGAGGTCGAGGATGGCTGTGCTGGTGTTGCGGTCGAGGGCGGCGGTCGGTTCGTCGACGAGCACGATGCCGGGGTCGCGTACGAGGGCGCGGGCGATGGCGACGCGTTCGCGCTCGCCCATCGAGAGCTCGTGCGGGTAGTTGCGGCGGCGACCGCCGAGTCCGACTCGCTCGAGTATCTCGCGGATCCGCTCTTTCCCGTCCTTTGTGGCACCGTTGTTGAGGGAGAGGGCGACGTTTTCCTCGGCGGTGAGCCATTCGATCAGGCCGCCGTCTTGGAGGATCACGGCCAGCTGGTCGCGGCGCCGGGCGGCGCGTTCGGCTTCTGTGAGCGACCAGATCTCCTGACTGCCCCAGTAGACGCGGCCGCTCGTAGGACGCAGCAGCCCGCTGATCAGGCCGAGCAACGTCGTCTTGCCTGAGCCGGAGCGGCCGCGGATGCAGAGCACGCTGCCGCGCGCGACCGCGAGCGAGACGTTGTCGAACACGGTCAGCTTCGAGCCGTCGGGCAGTGTGCGCACGCAGGAGGCGTCCTCGACCGTGCAGCGTGCGGAGCTGACAGGCCATCTGCTCATGTCGGCCACCTACTCTGCACGAGGCGACGGGTGGGGAGCTCGCCGGCCGCCACATACGCCGCGCAGAGTACGAGGATGATCGGCACGGCGACGATGCCGCCCACCGCGATCCCGCTCGAGTGCAGCACTCCCGCGAGCGCGAGCGCGAGCAGCGCCGCCAGGACCGAGACCAGGACGCGCTCCAGCCGCAGTTGCGCGAGCACCCGCTGCCGCTGCCAGCCCAGCGCGGCGAAGGCGCCGATCTCACCCGTGCGCCGGCGCTGCCAGGCGCGGGTCGCGATCGCGGCGGCAGCGATGCCGCCGATCACGAGCAACGCCAGAGAGACGATGTGGAAGGCGAGCAGCCTCGTATCGAGATAGGCGCCAAGCAGCGAGGTGTGCGCCGAGTGGCTGGCCGAGCGCAACGCCGCCACACCGAGGACGACGACGACCGCGCTCAACGTGACCCCGACCGCGATCAGGAGGCTGATCCGCGCCTGGCGCAGAACGGCGCGCCGGGCGATCGTCAGGGCGCCCGTCTGGCTGCTGCCGGGACGCCGCGCGAACCGCCTACGCGCCGCACTCCGCCGGCCACCGAGCTCTCGCCGCAGCAGCAGGAGGGCGAAGAGGAGCTGGACGCCGAGCAAGCTGGCGCCGAGCGCGAGACCGAGCACGACGAGGCCCAGCCGACCACCCGCCAGCGTCGCCGCCACCGCCGCAGCCGCGACAAGCACACTGCCCAGCGTCGCGTCGCTGACGAGCCACCAGAGAATCCTCCGGCGGCTCCAGCCCAGCGAGCGCCAGACACGCACATCACCGGCGCCGCTCTCCAACCCGACCGAAGAGACGGTCACCGCCAGCAACAGCGCGAGCGCCAGACTCAAGAACAGGAGCGCCTTCTCCGCCCCCGAGAGCGCGCTCGTCGCCCGCTGCGCGGCACCCAGGCTCGTCCACTCCTCCCGCACCCAACCCAGATCCCGCCCACCCGGCAGATACCGCGGCACGTACACGTCGGCCGCCCGCGGCGACGACCCCGCCACGATCCGCGCATTCAAACCCCCCAGCTGCACGATCGCCGACGCCACTCGCTCCACCTTCGCCCGCGACGCCGCATCGAACCCCGACAGGCCCGCGACCCGCACCCGGATCGCGTCGATCGGATCCCGGCCGCGCAACAGCGACGCCTGATCGATATTGATGATCGCCTCCGGCGGATCCGTCAGAAAACCAAGCGGATTCGACGTCGGCCTCACCACCTCCCCCGGCCGACCACCCGGCCGCGACAGCAGCTGCGCCGACGCCGACTCCCACGCCCCCAGCGGTACATGGTTAAGCGGATTCGACGGCAGTCCGAGCTTCCCGAAATCGAACTCCCCAACCGGGGCCAGGATGAACGCCTGCGGCAGAATCGGGGGGGCGACGCCCCGCTGGGGATGGCTTCGCGGCTTGATCGCGAATGGCACGCTCGTGAAGCGGCGATAGCTCCGTGCCGACCCCGCCACGTTCGTGCCGCCCACCACCACTCCGCCTTGCGACGCCGCCGCCAGGCCGTTCCAGCCCACCAGACGAAGCGGCTTGATCCGAAACGCCGGCCCCACTCGCCGCCCCTGTTGACGGCTATACGTCGCCCGGGCGGCAAGCTGCGTCTTAAGCCTCGTCGAACCCGACCCATACCCGACTTGCTCTCCCTGACCGCTCGGCGAGCCGGGCCAGCGCAGTACCATCGGCGCCGGCTCGAAGGCGCGCAACTGCCTGCTCAAGTTGACCGAGACGGCGCCCGTCGGCGTCAGCCCCCGTCCGGCCTCGCGCGCAGCGGTCGCGAGTGCCTCGTACACCGGTTGCGTCCGATAGTTGGGCATGCTCGGGAGCGGCCGCCCGACTCGGTCGACCCGCAACGTCAATCGCAATGGATAGGCGAGATGCTGGCTGACAACGATCGGCAGCACAGGCTTGGCGAGAGAGGCTCCGGAGGTCTGCACTTGCAGACCCCCCTGCTCGACGATGTACCTCTCTACGTCAATAGCGCTGGCAGCATCGGAAAACTGCCGCGGGATCCGGTTGACGGGGAACCGCCCCACGTTCAGCTTCGACCGCTTGATCGACAGTCGCTTCAGGAACGAGAAGGAGCGTCCGAACATCCGCCGCTCGGCCCTCGGATCGACCGCGACGACCGGCGTCACCTGCGGCGGCAGAGTGAGGAGCTCGAAGCCGATTGGTTGCCCGTGCGCGCCGCCGCCGCTGCTCCGTGTGGAGTTGATGAACGGAGCTGTCCCGTGGTGCTCAGGCCCCAAGACGACCTTTGCCGTCTGCCGCGCAACCGTGAAGCGGTTCACCCCGTCCGTCGTCGTCACCTGCAGCGAGAGCCGATACAGGGTCGGCTTACGGGGCAGCGCGGATAGCGGCACCACCACTGCGGGCGCCTGCGAGTCAGCCACCACATACCCCACCGTCGACACCGGCGCCGCCAGCGCGACACCTGAGATCCGCCGGATCGCGTCCAGCTGCGAGAAGCTGATCCCGCCATGCCCGCCGTACGACAGGAAGTCGGGCTCGATCAGCCCCGAGGTTTTCGCCGCGCCCGCCGTCGCCTGATGCGAGCGCGGCGTGACGAGAATGTCGTAGGCGCCGCGCCAGTTCCGGTTCACCGCCTCGGCCAGCCTGACCTCGGTCAGCTGCGACATCCCAGTTGCCGACACCCCCAGCCCCAACAACACGAGCACGGCAACAAGCATCGGCCGATTCCGACCCAGTCGACCGAGCGCGCCCGGAAGCGTCCGGTCCCTAGACAAGACCCACCGCTAACTAGACGGCCAGCTCGGAAGCGCTAGCAAATGTCACCCTTGAGGACCTGGACCTCGGACTCAGCGCCGGCGTTGAGCCCAAGGTGGTCCGTTACTTCGAGAGTCTGGTAGTACACCGTGTCTATACAGGGATAGAACGTGTAGTGGAAGGTATGACTCGTCGCGCTGGTGTTGGACAGATGGGTGTTCGCGCCTCCGTCCCCATAGTAGAAGTAGACGTCGAAGGGTGACGTGCCCGACCACGAGCCAGTCCACGAGACCTGGACCCCGGAGTGGCCGACTTGGCTCTCCGGCGAAATGTTCGCGCCCGTCGCGTAGGCAGCCGCTGCAAGTACAAGCGCTACGACGGCGACAAGGGTCGTGATGAGCAAGAAACGGCGCGACTTGCGGAGATGCGACCGAAACATGATTCCTCCTCCGCCGCAGACTTGGTGTTCCTCGTAGAGCGAACATACGCCGCGCGCGCGCCGGATTCAAGGACGTCCACGGTTTGTTCCGGGCTCTTCCGTTTATGGTTTCCAGGTGGTACTTTCAAGCTGCGGGATGCGAGCTCGAGGGGAAGGAACGGAGACCGGACGTGCGTAAGGCCCTCGTCTCCGTGATGGTCGCCGCCGCGGCCGGCATAACCGTTGCCGGCAGCGCCGGAGCGACCGGATCCGGCCATTGGATCTGCGGCCCGCGCGGCTCGGTTCAGATACCGAGCTCGATCGAGGGAGAGGTGCCGATCTTCGTCACCGGCATGCACGTCCGGAAGGCGGCCCCCTCGCCGCCGCGGTCGTTCTACAGGGTCAGCTACGGCAACAGCCCCTCGTGCGCCGTCGACCCGATGACGGGGACGGCATACTTCATCCCCGCCGCCGGCGAGATCCGAACCGTCGACTCGCTCTCGACGAAGCACGCGCTCTGGGCCAAGCTGTCGAGCAAGCTCGCCGCCCGCCTCCGCAAGCTCGTCCAGGGGGTGAAGCCGTACGCGGCGCCCAAGAAGCTGCGGATGGTCTTCGTCAAAGACCAGACCGCAGCCAGGCCCTCCTCGTACCTCCGCCTCTACACCATTGGCACGCCGACGCGAAGCGCGCCGAGTGTCAAGAGCTGGACCGGGATCACCCTGTGGGGCGCGTCCACGCCTTGGACCGACGGCAAGAACGTCCTCTCGGTCTCCAGCCGCGGCAGCTACCTCAAACGCGACGGCCAGCTCGTGCGCATCCCCGCGTCGATCGCTGCGCGCATCCGTCGGGCGAAATCCATTCCAAGGTAGCCCCGACTTTCACGGTGCCGGGCTCAAGCTCGCGTGGCTCAGGTTGCCCGCCGGAGGAGGGCGTGCACGGTCGACGGCCACCCACCGCTCGCCCCCGTGGGCTGCCTCCGCGAGATCGCGGACGGCCTCACGGCCGACCGAATCCCGACCACGGGAGGAACGCCGGCACGTGCAGCCCCCGACGACGGAGCACGTCGAGGCGGTCGTTCGCCTCCTGCCGAAGCGCTACCGTCTGCCGGCACTCATCCTGGACGCCACGGGGATGCGCATCGGCGAGCTCGAGGCGCTCACCTGGGGCGACGTCGACGAGCCTCGTGGCCGCTGGCGGATCGCGACGAGCAAGACCGGCCGGCCTCGTTGGGTGAGCCCGCCACCGCTCCTCCTCGAAGCCGTCCGCGAGCTCTGTCCGCGCGACGATCGCCATCCGGACCGCCGGGTCTTCGAGCAGGTCACGAGCGAGCGTCTCCGTACAGCTCTGACACGCGCGTGCACGGCCGCTGGCGTTCCCGCTTTCTCGCCGCACGATCTTCGTCACCGGCGCGTCTCGCTGCTCCACCTTGGCGGGATGCCGTGGGCGCGGATCGGCGAACTCGTCGGCCACGATGACCTAGTCACGACCGCCCGAACGTACACGCACGTCGTCGCCGACGAAGGGGAGCTCGACTACGCGCAGCTGCTCCCGTGAGGCAGCTTCTCCGCAGGGGAACCGCCGCGTCGAGATAGCCCGGGAACTTGCCGCCGCGCAACACGTCCACGGGTCGCAACAGCGTCTCGGCCTCCTGATCGCTCGTCGACCGTCCGGTGCAGCCGTTCCTTCACAGTCATGACCGGAGCGTCGACGCGGCACGGGTCTCAGAGCCCGAGGACGAGTGCGAGCGCCTCGTCGACCGCGCGCAGCTCGTCCGAGTCGAGACGGCCAGCAGAGCGCCCGAGCCGCACGGGATCCACCACCGTCGTCTGCTCGACGAGCACCCGCGTCTCGTCGCCGTCGAGGTTGATCGTCGGGCGGAACGTCGCAGGACGAGCGCTTACCGAAGTCGGCGACACGAGCACCGTGCTCAGGTCGAGGAATTCGTCAGCCTGGACGATCACGGCATAGCGTGCACCACGCTGCTCGTGGCCGCGCGCACCTCTGGGGGACGGCAGCCGGAAGAGCTCTCCTCGGACCATGTCAGTCGGTCGGCGCAGGAGCGAGCTCAGCGAGCTGCTCGCGGATGATCCGCATCTCCTCGCGGTCGCGCTCGTCGGCCGCGACTCGGCGCACCTCGTCGCGGATCGAGGAACGGGTGCGGCGGCGGGCAGCGGCTTCGCGCAGGGCTGTACGCACGGCTTCGGAGTCGCTCAGACCGTCGGCGCGGACGATCTCGAGGGCGACCGCGGAGCTGTCGTCGAGGCGGACATGGAGCGAACGAGGCACGTCCGAACTGTAGCACGACTCATGCTACAGCGATGCCGGACAGAGTCGGGCTCACACGTTCGCGGCCGCGCGCGGAGTCAGAACGGGATGTCTTCCCACGCCGACGCCGCTGCAGCGTTCACGGCGGCTTCGATCTCCTCCCACCCGTAACTCATCGGCTCCGGCTTCGCCGGGTACTCGCGACCGAACGGGAGGATGCTCAGCAGACGGGTCGGGCGCAGCATGACGTCGAAGTCGATGTCTCCACCCGGCTCGGGGTCATCCTCGGGCATCGCCTCGCGAACCTCGATCCGCGCGATCCGGGTCAGATGCCAGTGCTGGCGCTGAAGCGAGCGCGCGATCTTCAGGTTCCGTGCGTAGGCCTGCTCGTCGACCGAGTACGTGCGTGCGAGCTCGTCGAAGGACGCGTAGTGGCTCGGGCCGTCGATCTCGATTGCGTGGCGATGGCCGCTCGCAAAGGCGACGAAGTCGACGCGGCTCGGGTTCTCGTCGAGCAACTTGGTCTGCTCGGTCGCGTAGAGCCAGTTGAGCCAGACCTGCGGGATCAGCGCCGGGTAGCGGAGCGACGCCCACATTCCCCGGTCGAAGAGGTCGCGCCGCGAGATGAACAGGTCCGGCTCGACCTTGATCCAGTGCTCGTTCCAGTCTTCGACGATGGCGGCCCGCCAGGTCCGCTCGTCCGAGAACCGCTGCCGGTAGTACGACTCCAGGAGGAACCGCTCCTCGGGGGTGGTCTCCGCCATCTCGAGGATGTGTGTGAAGCCGCCGCAGAGCGTGAAGTCCGGCACCGGGCGCAGCTCGACCGTCGCAGTGTCCTTGTCCTTCGTCCCGACCATGTAGCTGGTCACGAACGCCGGGCACGGCTCCCCCGGCCTTCGGTTCGGCGCGCAGTGCTTACGGCACAGCGGGGCAAGGAACGTCCCCGCTTGAAAGGTCCCCTTTTCGAAGGACTCGTCCGTGAGGTGGAGCGTGTCGTTATTGCGGCAGAAGACGAGGTCGCCTTCCATGCGGAACCGCAAGTCGGGCATGGCGGTCCCGTAGATGATGTGCCTTGGATACTCGTTCACGTCGTTACGCACTCCCGGTCTCTGAAGGTCACTGCCCCACGCATTGCACAAGCTACGGACGGGACCGGATGGACACGAACACGCAAACGGCTCGAAGGGTGCGCCGAGGGCATGCCTATAGTCGCCGGGATGGCCGCGCTCGACCACAACCCTGCCGATCCTGACGACCTTCAGTACGACACGCCCGAGAAGCCCTCAGAGCTAACGGCGCTGAGCGATGACGACCTTTTCAGACTCCTCCGTAAGGTGGCCTTCGCCAACCTCTGGCGCTTCGACACACAGGTTCAGTTCGAGACCGAAGGCCGCTTGATCGCGGCGTTGAAGGAGTTCAAGACGTCGTCCGATCGTTCCGCTCAGGCATTGATCGCCCTTACCGTCGTGCTCATCATCCTGACGCTCGTACTCGTCGGCCTCACCATCGTCCTCTTGGTGCGCCAGTGAGCCAGCGCACGACTGACCTTGTCCTCCTCTACGGCGGCGGCTCCTCGAGCAGCGAGAAAGGCGTGGCCTACCCCGTCGTCCTACGGAACAGGGGCGCCGGCCACTTCTGGGATGTCGAGCTTCGGGCGCTCAACGACGGCGAAGAGACCGACCGGAAGACAGTGCGCCAGGTGGGGCCGCAGTCGGAGAGCGAACAGGTCTACCTTCTCATCCCGGCGAAGTTCTGCGACAAGGGCTCGCCCGGCGTAGGCTTGCGACCGCGGGGTCACGCGGCAGCTGAAGCGCTTCTCGGCGGGGAAGTCGTTGTGGCCGTCGACCTTCCCGGCGGCACCGAATCGCCGCGAGTCGAGCGCGTGCCGCGCACTCCCGAGGAGCGAGCGACGCTCCTCCAGGGCCGACAAGACGGCTGGGAATACCTCCTCTTCGCGGCCGCCTTGCTGCGAGAGAGGAACGTACTCGAGCCCAAGTACCGAGACCACGAGATCGGATTCGCGAAGCCGCAGCCGGGACCGCGCCTCGACGTACACGAAGGAGTCACCTTGACCAGCGCGGCAACCCACGAGGCTGGTGCCCTAGTGGAGAATGTCGGGCGGATCTTCAGTCCAGCCGCGCAGGTAGTCGCCTTCGGTGCGCCCGGTGAGCCCGGAGACCCCGAGGCGATTGAACATCTCGCCTCACGTGTGATCGACGTCTACGAGGGGTTACTTGACTGGGCGGCTCGGATCCGTGGGACGTCCTTCGACGATGACTTCAAGACGGTCGCCGAGCTCGTGGGGCACTTCGTCGATCTCCCTATTCGCCAGTTCCGCGAGTTCGTCGACAAGGTCGTTAGTGAATGCGACCGCCTGCCAGCTTTTCTCGCCTCGGAGGGAGACGAGACGCTCCACTTGACGCTAGAGCTGAAGGTCGAGATGGACCCGGACGTCCTCGACAGGTTCACCGCCGAAATGCGACAGCTCGAGATGCGCTACGGCATCGACCAGTAGGCGAAGTTGCGCGCAGCACGACCTCGCCGCAGGCTCCGGCGCTCTCTGGGGCTCGACAGCGGAGGCGCACACTCCACACTCGTCCGCTTCGATCAGCGCACCGGCCGTCGCACCGGACAGATCCGCGTCCCCGGCATCGCCGACGCGCTGATCGTCAAGCCCTCGGGCCGTCTGGGTCGCGACGGTGATCGTCCCCGCGAACCGGCCCGCAACCGGCTACGACGTCATCCGCCTCGACCCTCGTATCCTGCGTCGGACTCTGCTCGTACACCCCGACGGACCGCTGGCGAGGACGGCAGTAAGGACGCCGACCGGTGTCGCGCTGGTGCCGGATCGGCACGGGAAGCTGCAAACGGTGCAGACCCCGGTACAGACCTCGTGCGGAAAACATGCCTCGTTGCAGGGCTGTTCGAATCCCGTATGCGCCTCTTTGGCCTTTCAGAATCGGCCGCGCGCGCGTAACCTCGAGCAGGGCGGGCCTCGGTCGCGGCCCCCTTCTCCGGGGCCCGCCCTCTCGAACACCTAAGACGTAGGTTGCGGCCGACTGGTTCGAAGGATCGTGGAGCGACTTAGCAGATCTTTACGAACGGCCCGGCACGCCGCGAGATCCGAACCACCCGTCTGCGAGTAGTAAAGGAGGCACGACAGGGGCGGCTGACCAGTCCTCCGTCACGGCCGTCCCGCTCCTCGCCCAGGGGGCGGCTGCACGGCCATAGCGGCCGCCCCTCCTTCCTCGAAGCGGCGGAAATACCCCTTCTGGGCGGCTCCGCGGAATTACACTGGGACGATGCTCCGGGGTCGTTGGGCAGTCGTGGCAACCGCGTTCGCAATCGGTGCAGCGGCGGCCGTCAGTGCCGGTTGCGGCGGCGGCACTAGCAGGGGGGTGCTCTCACTCGACCCGGTTTCGGCTGCCGCGACCAGGACGCAGCAGGCGGGTGCTGCACGGATCCGCTTCGCGATCGCGTTCAGCAGTCCTCACACCCTCGGCAAGGCCGTCCGGCTCCGCGGGGTAGGCGTGGTCGACGGAGCAAGCTCGCAGCTGAGCTTCAGGCTCGGCTCGCTGCTCGGACAGATGGGTCTCCCCTCGGGGATCCTGACCAGGCTCACGCACGCCTCGTTCAAGGAGATCACGCTCGAACAGGACGGCGACTACGTCGTCTACGTGCGGCTCGGCTCCCTCGCGTCTCAGCTGCCGTCGCAGCTCCTAGGGGACAAGCAGTGGATCAGACTCGACTACTCGAAGCTCGGGAAGGCGGCCGGCGTCGACGTCACGAAGCTGTTCTCGGGCAGCCAGTTCCAGCCGAGCGACCTCCTCACGTTGCTCAAGGCCGACGGCGCCACGATCCACAAGCTCGGGTCGGCGACGGTCGACGGAGCGGCGACGACGCACTACCACGTCACCGTCGACGTGGCCAACGCGCTCCGGTCGCAGGGGCTGGCGAGCCCCCTGCTGAGCGGCCTCGCTGCAAAGCTGAAGACGACGTCCGAGGACGTCTGGATCGGCAAGGACGGGCTCGTGCGCCGGATCCGCGGCTCCTACGGCTCCGCGGAGAACGGCCGCGGGGCGCACGTGCGCATGACGATGGATCTCTTCGACTACGGCGCCCACGTGTCCATCGAGGCGCCGCCCAGCAGCGAAGTGTTCGACGCGACCCCGCTGGCCCAGAGCGGCCTCGGCAACGCCCTCCTTCACTAGCGTGATCAGGGGCTGACGAGCTCGGCGACGAGCGGCTCGGTGTCGAGCGGCTCGAAGCCCAGCCGGGGCGCGATGTCCTCGCTCGACGGCCGGGTGCCCTCCGCGAAGAGCCCGCGCAGGATCTCGCCCGTCCCTGCGCTGCGCCACCAGTCGTCCCCCACCTCGCGGCGAAGGTACGCCCGCAGCTGTGCCGAGCGGATCCAGGCGCGCAGGTAGTCGGCGGAGTAGAAGCCCGCGTCCATGTCCGAGAGATAGCCGCGCTCGTCGTACCGGAGGCCGGTCGCCTCGGTGAGTAGCGCCGCGTAGTCACGGGAGGAGCTCCCCCGCTCCGCAGGAAATGCGTCCCAGAAGCCGAGCTCGTAGCGGAGCTTCGCAGCGTAGCGCCGGTAGAGGAGCGAGTCGAGAAACGCCGCCGCCTGCGCGTTCTCGACAGCCTGCTCGTCGGAGAGACCGAAGTACGCCGCGTGCCAGCCGGGCTCGCCGGCGATCGAGTCGACGATGTAGGAGTAGATCTCCGTCAGGGCGTGATCGCGCGAAAGCGCGCGAAACGTCCACGGAAGTCGCGAGTCGCAGCCCGCGTAGTGGAGCGCATGGCCGGCCTCGTGCAGGAAGGCCTCGTAGTCGGAGAGCCCTCCCTGCGCGCGCGTGATCAGGTGGACGACCTCGGGCGGGTCAGCCGGGATCACGCAGGCGCGCGGGCTCTTCTGTGGCCGGTCCTCGAGGTCGAGGCGGATGTTCGGGATCGCCTCGAGGTCGAAGCCGAGCGCGCCTACGGTCTGCACGCACACCTGGACCGACCGCTCCCTGGAATACGTCGACTCGAGCGGAGACAGGCGCCTCAGCCAGCGGACGTGCGCGCTCGTGGGCGCCTCGGCGCGCTCAGGTCCGAGGAGCCGCTCGAACCACCGTTCGCGCAACCGCCCGTACTCCTCGGCTGCGGCATCCGCCGTCCGGCGCAGCACGTTCTCGAGCTCGCGCAGGGAGATCTGCTTGTCGGTCTCGTTGCGCGCGACTGCATCGCGCTCGCCGGAGAGCGACCCCTCGAGCTCGTCGCGTGCGACGAGCAGGTCCCGGCGACGCTCGTTGAAGCTTGCGTCGAGCGTCCGCGCCAGGTCTCCCAGCTCCTCCCGCTTCGCGTAGTCGGGCAGCACGGCGAGCCGCGCCTCCGCCGCCCGCAGCGGCATCTCGACGCCGTCGAACGTCAGTCGCGCGGCAAGGAGCGCGTTCTCGAGCTCGTCCTCGCGCGCCGCGAGCTCCGCGTCGACCACGCCGGTTTCGCACGCCCTCCGTAGCCGGTAGAGCCGCTCCCGCTCGTCCTCTGTGACAGCCTCGGCCTCGGCCGCTCGGAGCGCGTCGAGCTGACCCTGCGTGAAGAGATCGGCGTGGCGCGCGACGATCGCGGCCTGCTCGGAGGTCTCCTTCTCGCCCACGCGAACCGCCCGAACCTCCTCGGCGGCTTCCGCGTAGTACGCCCGGTAGGCGTCCTCGTACGCGTGCGGACTGCGAACAGCGACTGCGCTCATCCGTGGGCGTGGAACCTAGGCGAGGCCACGTACCGCGGAGAGTAGAGCCTCGAGCTCGAACGGCTTCGGCAGAATCGCATCCGCTCCCGCGAGCGCGGGATGGGTCACGTCGACCGAGCCGGTGACGAGCACGACCGGGATGGGCGGCCGGCGCGCGTGGCACTCCGCGACGAGCGCGTCGCTCCGCTCGCCGCGCAGGTGGACGTCGAGCACGACCACGTCGACGTCCTCCTTCGCCAACGTCGCGCGGACTGTTGCGAGCGACTCCGCCTCGAGAACCTCGTGGCCGTCGAGCTCGAGGTTGACCCGGCAGAGGAGCCGGATCGACGGTTCGTCATCGACGACCAGGACCCGAGAGGGCGCCGCATGCCCCCCGGTATCGCGCATCGGCGCGAGTCTAGCGTCGGCTGGGGCGATCCGCCCTCAGCCCGCAACGGCAGCCGCGGCCCGAAGACGGTCGAGCGTCGTCTCGCGGCCGAGCAGCTCGATGCTCTCGAACAGGCCCGGCGAGACCTTCGAGCCCGTGACGGCGACGCGGATGGGCTGGAAGGCCTGTCGCGGCTTCAGCGCGAGCCGGTCCGCCGCCTCGCGCAACGCGGTCTCGATCGCTGCCGCTTCGAACGGCTCGAGCGAGGCGAGCGCCTCGTCGGCCGCAGCGAGCATGGGTACTCCGCCGTCGAGCTCCGCGGAGCTCGGCTCGACGTCCCCGAAGAAGAAGCCCGCGAAGCCCGGATAGTCCGCGAGCTTTGCGATCTTCTCCTGCACGAGCGGAGCCGTTCGCGCGACGAGCTCGGCGTCCCAGTCGTAGGCGTTCTCGCCGAGCCAGAGGACGAGCCGGTGAGCGAACTCCTCCTGCGGGAGCTCGCGCAGGTAGACGCCGTTCATCCAATCGAGCTTGGAGTAGTCGAACTGCGCCGGGCTCGGGCTGACGCGTGTCAGGTCGAACCGCGTGATGAGCTCCTCGCGACTCATGATCGTCGTCTCGCCGTCCGGCGCCCAGCCGAGCAGCGCGAGGAAGTTCAGCAGCGCCTCCGGCAGATAGCCGTCCTGGCGGAACTCCGCGACGGTGACGGCGCCGTGACGCTTCGAGAGCTTCTTGCCGTCCGCGCCGGACACGTTCGGGACGTGCGCGTAGACGGGGAGCTCCGCTCCGATCGCGCCGATGACATTGATCTGCTTCGGGGTGTTCGAGATGTGGTCCTCGCCGCGGATCACATGCGTGATTCCGTCCCAGACATCCTCCAGCGGCGAGGCGAAGTTGTAGGTCGGTCGGCCGTCCGATCGGACGAGCACGAGATCCTCGATCGTCTCGTTCGGGATCTCGATGCGGCCGCGGACGACATCGTCCCAGCCCGTCGAGCCTTCATCCGGCATGCGGAAGCGGATCGCTCCCTCGTCCTCGTACGCCTTGCCCTCGGCGACGAGCTGCTCGGCGACGCGGCGGCAGTCGTCGATCCGGTCGAGCTGGAAGGTGTGCGGCCCGTCCCAGTCGAGCCCTAGCCAACGCAGCGACTCCTGGATGTGGTCGACAGCCTCCGCGACCTCGCGCGCCTTGTCGGTGTTCTCGATCCGCAGCCGGAACTCGCCGCCCTCGTGACGGGCGAAAAGCCAGTTGAAGAGCGCCGTGCGGACATTGCCGATGTGGAGAAGCCCGGTCGGGCTCGGAGCCATGCGGACACGAACCGCCATACGGATAGCGTAGGCGGGGTGCGTGAGCGGACGCTGACGTTGCGGGAGCTGAATCGCGCCACTCTCGCGCGCCAGCTGCTGCTCGAGCGGCGTCGGATCTCGGTGCTGGCGGCAATCGAGCGGCTCGTCGGGATGCAGGCGCAGTGGCCGCCCGCGCCGTACGTCGGGCTCTGGTCACGCGTCGACGGCTTCCGCCGCAGGACACTCGAGCGCGCGCTCGAGCGTGCTGACGTCCTCAAACCCACGGTGATGCGGGGGACGCTGCATCTCGTCACGGCACGCGACTACCCCGTCTTCTACTCCGCGTTCGAGGAGATGCTCACCTGGTTCGGGCCACAGCATCTCGAGCGCGCGGTCGCGTCGCTCGACGATGTGCGCGCACTGTCGCGCGACGGCCCCGTCAGCCACGCGGAGCTCCTCGCGCACCTGCGCAGCGCCCATCCGGATCTTCCGGAGAACGACTGCCGCCGGATACTGCTCGCCGTGCGCCGGCACGCCCACTTGCTGAACGCCCGCGAAACGGCGATGTGGACGACGCGACCTACGGCCACGTACGAGCCGTTCGACGAGCCCGTGGCTGTCGACGTCACGACCGCCCGCACGGAGCTCGTCCACCGTTATCTGCGCGCCTTCGGACCTGCGACGAAGGCCGACGTCGCCGCGTGGTCCGGCCTTCGCGTTCGGGACTTCGAGCACACGCTCGACGGGTTGCCGAACTACCGCAACGAAGCCGGCAAGACGCTCTACGACGCACCACGCGCGCCGCTGCCGGCTGCGGAGACGCGCGCTCCCGTCCGTTTCCTGCCCAAGTGGGACAACGTCGTGCTCGCATTCGCCGACCGCCGCCGGACGATCTCGGACGAGCTGCGCAAGATCGTGATCGGAAAGAACGGCGACGTCGCGGCAACGGTGCTCGTCGACGGCTTCGTCGCGGGTACGTGGAGCGGCGCCGCCAAAGTGGAGCTCCTCGTACCACTAACGCGCACGCAGAAGGCAGAGGTCGCGGATGAGGCTTCGCGACTGGAGGCCTGGCTGCGCTGATGCAGATCGGCGCGCACATCTCCTCCTCCGGTGGGATCGACAAGGCGATCGACCGCGCGGTGGAGATCGGGGCCGAGTCGGTGCAGGTCTTCACCCAGAGCCCGCGCGCATGGCGGCCGACGAACCACGACCCCGCGAGCTTCGACCGCTTCTGCGAGAAGCGGGCGGAGGCGGGGATCGACGGCGTCCTCTGCCACGCCGTCTACCTCTGCAATCTCGCGACGCCGGACCCGGTCGTGCACGAGCGCTCGGTCGCGGCACTGCGGAACACGACCGAGGTCGCGTGCGCCATCGGTGCAGACGGCGTCGTCTTCCACGTCGGCTCGCACCTCGGCAGCGGGCTCGAAGCCGGGCTCGAGCACGTCGTGCCGGCGCTCGAGCAGGTGCTCGAGCTCTGCACCGACGAGACGTGGATCCTGATGGAGAACTCCGCAGGCGCCGGCGGCACGATCGGCCGCTCGATCGAGGAAATGGCGGTGATCTGGGAGCGACTTGGGCGACATCCGCGGCTCGGGATCTGTCTCGACTCCTGTCACCTCTGGGTGTCGGGCGTCGACGTGACCGACCCCGCCGCGCTCGACGCGTGCCTCGACGAGCTCGACTCCGCGATCGGCCTCGACCGTCTGCGGGCGTTGCACGTCAACGATGCGGCTGCGCCGCTGGGCTCGAACCGCGACCGGCACGCGAACATCCTCGAGGGAGAGCTCGGAGAGAAGCTCGGCGTGTTCCTGGCGAGCCCGCGATTGCAGGGACTGCCGGCCGTGCTCGAGACGGCAGGGCCCGAGAACCGCGGCCCGGACGCGAACGAGATCCGCAAGGCGAAAGAGCTGCGCGACCGCTGGCTCGCGTGAGGGAGGAGCGCTACCGGTGGGTCGTGCTCACTGCCGGAACGCTTGCGCAGGCGAGCTTCTCCGCGTCCTCGGTCGGCCTCCCCGCGCTCGCTCCGGCCCTCAAGTCCGGGTACGGCCTGACGCTCGGCCAGACGGGCGTCGTACTCGCTGCGATCGGCATCGGGATGCTCTGCACCCTGCTGCCGTGGGGGCTCGTGGCCGACCGCGTCGACGAGCGCTGGGTGATCGCGACCGGGCTGACCGTCGCCGCCGGAGCGCTCGCCGCCGCCTCTGCCACCCACAGCTTCGGCGGTGTCACCGGGGTGCTGATCGCCGCCGGCGCGTTCGGGGCGAGCGTGAACGCCGCGAGCGGTCGCGCGATCATGGCCTGGTTTCCGGCGTCGGAGCTCGGCACCGCACTGGGAATCCGCCAGACCGCGATTCCGATCGGCGGCGCGCTCGGCGCCGCACTCCTCCCCGTGCTCGCCTCCGCAGGAGGCACCCGCGCCGCGTTCCTCTTCCTCGCCTGCGCGTGCGGCACCGGAGCGGTCATCGCAGCCGTCTTCGTTCGGGGCGGCTCGAATGCAGAGCCCGAGCTCGGCGACGTCTCTCGTCCCGTGCACGACCCACGCATGTGGCTGCTCGGCAGTGGGACGGGGCTCTACCTCGTCGCCCAGATCGCCATCACGGGCTTCGTCGTCCTCTTCCTCCACGAGCATCGCGGCGTCTCGAGGCACGCAGCGGGTGCGGTGCTCGCCGCGATCTACGTGCTCGCCATCGCCGCCCGCATCTGCTCGGGGCGGATCTCGGACCGGCTCGGCGACCGGCTGCGGCCGTTGCGCACGATCGGCCTCGCGGTCGCGCTCGCCACCGGCGGAGTCGCGGCCGCGGTCGACGCCCCCCTCGCCCTCCTCGTGCCGCTCTTCCTCGTCGCGGGGACTCTCAGCATGTCGTGGAACGGGCTGGCGTACGCGTCTGCTGCGGAGATGGCCGGTGCGGCGCGCACGGGCGCGGCGCTCGGCTTCCAGCAGACACTGCTTGGCCTCGTCGTCGCGGGTGCGCCACCCGTGGTCGCAGTCGTCGCCGGCCACAGCTGGCGGCTCGCGTTCCTCCTCGCCGCGGTCGGCCCGGCGCTCGGCGTGCTGGTGCTGAAGCGGCTGGGAGGAGCTAGAAGTCCGCGACCCGCGCGAACACACGGAACGTCGGCGAGCCTGCCGGCAGCTCGCCGAACTCCGGATTGAGACAACCGAGCTCGTCCTCCCGCTTCGAGAACGTCGACTGCACCGCGGCTTCGCACATCGGCAGCGGGCCGCGCAGCGCGCGCACGGCGCCGAATCCCTCCCGCGTCCGCTCCGCGGCGGCGAGCATCTCGACGTCGATCTCCGCCTCGAACACCTTCTGCAGGCAGCCCATGAACGTGTGCCCGTGCTCCTCGTACGCGTAGACGAACGGACACGAGCGCTCGAGGCACGCCGAGGGGTAGACGACCTTCTCGCAGTGCACCGCGCAGCGCCTGCACTCCGCCTCGTCCTGCGGATGCAGGGGGAGCGTCGCCGCAGCTTGCTCGGGCCTCATGACCGCATTGTCGGAGCGGATGCAGGGCTGCGCAAGACTTGACAGAACGCCAAAGTCGAGCTAGGCGCCGGACCGGGACTGGACTCGCACGCGGCCGTCTCATGCCCGCGCAGGTGCTCTCTAGGCTTCCCCGGTGGTCCGGAAGCTGCTCTGGGCATCGCTCGTCCTCGCGCCCGTCACGGTTGCGGTGGACAAGCTCACCGACGCCGGCGACGTCACGCTCTTCGTGCTCGCTGCGATTGCACTCGTCCCGCTGGCGTGGCTGATCGGCGAGTCGACCGAGCACGCGGCGGAGCACACCGGGCCTGGCATCGGCGGGTTCCTCAACGCGAGCTTCGGGAACGCGCCGGAGCTCATCATCGCGCTCTTCGCCGTCGGCGCCAACCTGCCCGTCGTCGTTCTCGGCTCGCTCGCGGGGAGCGTGATCTCGAACCTCCTCCTCGTCTACGGGGTCACCCAGATCGTCGGCCCCGACGGAGCGCGGATCGATCGGGGCTCGTTGCTCGTGCAGCTCCAGCTCGTCGGAGCCGCCGTCGTCGCCCTGGTGCTTCCGACGGCGCTCGGCTACACGGGAGCGCCAGAGCGACACGCGGTCGTGGTCGTCTCGGTGCCGGTGGCGATCCTGCTCCTGCTGCTCTATCTCGCCGTCGTCGGCCGCAATCTTCAGCGCCACCGGCGGCGCAAGCGCGAGGATCCTCGTGAGGGCACCTGGTCGCTCGCGACCGCGCTCGCCGTGCTCGCGGTCGCGACCGGCGCAACCGCCTGGATTTGCGAGATCCTCGTTCACTCGCTCGGCGCCTTCTCGAAGGCCGTCGGCCTGAGCGACTTCTTCATCGCGGTCGTGGTGGTAGCGGTCGTCGGCAACGCAGCCGAGCACGGCGGAGCGATCGTGATCGCGCGCAACGGGAAGATGAAGCTCGCCTCCGAGATAGCCATCTCCTCGAGCGCTCAGGTCGCGCTGCTCGTCCTGCCGGTGGTGACCTTGCTCTCGCTCTTGTTCACCCACCCGCTCGCGCTCTCGTTCACCTGGAGCGAGCTGTTCGCGATGGCAGGAGCCGCGGTCATCGTCGCCGTTGCCGTCCGGGACGGCCGCTCGCAACGGAGGGAAGGCTGGTTCCTCGTCGCGGCGTACGCTGCCGCGGTCGTCGGCTTCCTCCTCGGCGGCGGCCGGTGACGCCGGTGAAGATCGTGTGAAGGCACTGGCCGAGCCGACCGAGTTTGTCTAGCGTAGGCGCGAATGGCCGTCAGGGAGGAGTCGAGGGGGGACAACGTCGTCGTGCCTGCGAGCGCCGCGGTCGAGGCCCGCCACTTGACGCGTGTGTATGGCGAGGGAGAGACCGCCGTAGAGGCGCTGCGCGGCGTGGACATCGAGGTCCGCTCCGGCGAGCTCGTTGCCGTGATGGGCCCGTCCGGCTCCGGCAAATCGACGCTGATGCACATCCTCGCCGGTCTCGACAAGCCGACCGCGGGGACGGTGATGATCGCCGGTACCGACATCACGAGGCTCAACGATTCGCAGCTGACGCGTCTACGCCGCCAGCACATCGGGTTCGTCTTCCAGTTCTTCAACCTCCTGCCGATGCTCGACGCCGAGGAGAACGTCGTCCTGCCGCTCTCGATCGCCGGGGAGAAACCCGACAAGGCGTGGCTCGACGCCCTCCTCACGCAGATGGGCCTCAACGACCGGCGCCGCCACCGTCCGTCCGAACTCTCGGGCGGCCAGCAGCAGCGCGTCGCGATCGCCCGCTCGCTCGTCACGCGTCCGACCATCCTCTTCGCCGACGAGCCCACGGGCAACCTCGACTCGAAGACGGGCGGCGAGATCCTTGAGCTCATGCGCACCTCCACCGACGCCTACGGTCAGACGACGGTCATGGTCACGCACGAGGCGCGGGCGGCTGCGATCGCCGACCGGATCCTCTTCCTCGCCGACGGGCAGATCGTACGCCAGCTCGGCAAGCACGCCGAGCCGGCCGAGGTGCTCGAGGTGATGAACTCGCTCAGCGCATGATCCACGTCGCGCTGAGGGGGATGATGCGGCGCAAGCTGCGCACGGCTCTCACCGCGATCGCCATCGTCCTCGGCGTCGCCCTCATCACCGGCACGTACGTCCTCACCGACTCGATCAAGGGAGCGTTCGGAGGGATCTTCACCTCCGTCTACCGCGGCACCGACGCGACGGTGACCGGCAAGTCCGCGTTCACGCTGAGCGGGCAGAGCAACACGACGGCGCCGCCCTTCGACCAGTCGCTGCTGCCGAAGATCCGCCGCCTGCCGGATGTCTCCGACGCCGTCGGCGGCGTCGGCGGGATCGCGCATCTCATCGTCAACGGCAAGGTCGTCGCTTTCGGCGGCGCGCCGAATCTCGGCTTCAGCGTCGACCCCGCGCGGCCCGAGCTGAACACGCTCACGCTCGTCGACGGGAAATGGCCCGGCCGGAACCAAGTCGTAGTCGACCAGGCGACAGCGCACAAGAAGAATCTGCAGGTCGGGCAGACGGTCGGTGTGCAGGCGAATGGTCCGACCCTCCGCATGACGATCTCCGGCCTTGTCCATTTCGGGGGTGCGGCGAGCCTCGGCGGCGCCACGCTCTCGGGCTTCGATCTGCCGACGGGGCAGCGGCTCTTCAGGCGCGTCGGCAAGCTCGACCAGATCCGCGCGAAGGCCAAACCCGGCGTGAGCCCTTCGCAGCTCGCCGCCGAGATCCGCGCCATCCTGCCCCCGGGCACGCAGGTGAAGACCGGTCAGCAGCAGGCGAAGTCCGACGCGAAGGACACCGAGAGCTTCCTCAACTTCCTGCAGGACTTCCTGCTCGCTTTCGGGGCGATCGCACTGTTCGTCGGCGCGTTCGTGATCGCGAACTCGCTCTCGATCACGATCAGGCAGCGCACGCGCGAACTCGCCACGCTGCGGACGCTCGGCGCTTCCCGACGCCAGGTGCGGCTCTCGATCGTGGTCGAGGGCTTTGTGATCGGCACCCTCGCGTCGGTCGTCGGGATCGGCGTCGGCCTCGGGCTCGGTGTCGGCCTCTTCAAGCTGTTCGACGCCGCCGGCTTCACGCTTCCGAACAACGGGCTGGTCTTGCATACGCGAACCGTGATCGTCGCACTCGTGGTCGGAGTCCTCGTCACGGTTCTGGCCAGCCTCCGCCCAGCTGCGCGCGCCACGCGCGTGCCGCCGATCTCGGCCGTCCGCGAGGGCGCCGAGCTGCCACCAGGACGGTTTGCGAGGTACCGGCCGGTCGGATCGGCCTTGCTGACCGCCGCCGGGTTCGCTGCGCTGGTATTCGGTCTGTTCGGCCACGGCCTCGGGACGAAGCAGATCCTCCTCTTCATGGGTGTCGGGACGCTGCTGATCTTCATCGGGGTCTCGCTCCTCGCGGTCCGCTTCGTGCGCCCGCTGGCCTGGGCCCTGGGAGCCCCGGCGAGCAGGTTCGGCGGCGCACCGGGCTCGCTCGCGCGTGACAACGCGCGGCGGAACCCACAGCGGACTGCTTCCACCGCCTCCGCGTTGATGATTGGTCTCGCGCTCGTGACGCTCGTCGCGGTCGTCGCGGCCGGGATCACGAAGAGTTTCCGTGGAGCGGTCGACGACCTCTGGATCAGCGGGTACGCGATCACTGCTCAGAACAACTTCGATCCGATCCCCATCGCCGCCGGGAACGCGGCCGGTCGCACGCCCGGCATCCAGGCGATTGCGAACGTCCGCGGCGGCGATGCGCTCATCTTCAAGAAGGTGCACCAGGCGACCGCGGTGAATCCAGGTGGCTCGCAGATCTTCAACATCAAATGGCTGGACGGCGGCAGCAACGCGGTCATCGCCCGGCTCGGCGCGCATGGGTCATTCGTGGACGACAACTTCGCGAAGACGCACCACCTGAAGATCGGCTCCCCGCTGACGCTGACCGCGCCAACCGGCAAGACCGTCCCCCTCCATGTGCTCGGAATCTTCAAGCCGCCGACGGGAGGTTCCCCGTTCGGACCGGTGACGATCTCCGACACGACCTGGGACCGCATCTACGACTCGCCGCAGAACATTTATTCGTTCGTCCGAATGCGTGGCGGCGAGACCGACGCGAACAGGGCTGCGCTCGAGCGGCAACTGGAGCCGTTCCCGGACGCGAAGGTGCAGACGAAGGAGGAGTTCATCAACAATCAGATCAGCGGGCTGAATGCCATCCTCAACGTGCTGTTCGTGCTGCTCGCGTTGTCCGTCATCGTGAGCCTCTTCGGAATCGTGAATACGCTCGTGCTCACTGTGTTCGAGCGGACGCGTGAACTCGGGATGCTGCGTGCCGTCGGGATGACCCGGCGGCAGGTGCGGCTCATGATCCGGGCTGAGAGCGTCATCACCGCCCTGATGGGCGGCGTGATCGGGATCGTCCTCGGTCTCGTGCTCGGCGGGCTCCTTGCGGCGCGCATCGACTTCATCGTCTTCGCACTGCCGTTGGGACAGGTGATCATCTTCGCGCTGGCCGCAATCGTCGTCGGGCTGCTCGCGGCAATCTTCCCGGCGCGCCGCGCGGCGAAGCTGAACGTCCTCGAAGCGCTGCAGTACGAGTAGGCGCTAGGCCGCCGGCGCGCGC
>Ga0335083_10002116_pt1 | contig 26554 bp, 17 predicted proteins | sample Lox_Sample_42_FD_206716 | JGI IMG/M metagenome (GOLD analysis project Ga0335083, IMG submission 206716) | Soil microbial communities from Loxahatchee National Wildlife Refuge, Florida, United States - Lox_Sample_4.2 | ecosystem: Environmental > Terrestrial > Soil > Wetlands | place: USA...
AGGCCTCGTACGAAGTCGCGGAGCACGCGACGGATGACGCCTGACGCCGGCAGAAATCGCAGTATTGCGGCTGATCGCGGCCGGCAATGCGAACAAGCAGATTGCGGATCAGCTTTCCACTACGGAGGAAACCGTCAAGAGTCCACCCCGTGAGAGCGGCATTCAAAATCTGGGTCCAATTAGGGTCTGTGCGATTGCAATAACGCTACGGCTATCGCCAGGCGGCACTCGCCTGACCAGTTGAACTAATTGATGAGTCATACACGATAAGCATATAAATGCACTCGGAGTTCACAGAATGAAGAGAGCCAAGTTCGTTTTCATGATGGCCCTAGTCGTGGTCGGCTCCTGCAGGAGCGTAATTTGGGGGCAAACGGCGCACTGGCCGGAAGACAAGGCGAACGCCTGGTACGCGCAACTGCCATGGTTGGTTGGAAGTAATTACGTTCCCAAGTCGGCAATCAACCAACTGGAGATGTGGCAGGCGGCGACCTTCGATCCGGTTGAGATCGAAAAAGAATTGACTTGGGCTGAAGCCATGGGCATGAACACCATGCGCGTCTTTCTGCACGACCTGCTCTGGCAGCAGGATGCAACGGGATTTCAGAAACGCATCGACCAGTTCTTGACGATCACGTCGCGGCATCACATCCGACCGTTGTTCGTGCTCTTCGATTCCTGCTGGGATCCTTTGCCTCAACTGGGCCTGCAGCATCCTCCGATTCCGGGGGTTCATAACTCAGGCTGGGTGCAAAGTCCCGGCGCGACGGCCCTCGGCGACGCAAGTCAATATCCACGGCTGAAGGCATACGTGCATGGCGTGGTGGGGGCCTTCGCGAACGATGAGCGCATCCTTGCCTGGGACGTGTGGAACGAGCCTGGTGCCGATAACGCCGGAAGCTATCCGAAAGAGGAGCTGAAAGACAAGACCGCCCGGGTGACGGCGCTTTTACCCCAGGTGTTCGAGTGGGCACGCGAGGCGAATCCGGTGCAGCCCCTCACTAGCGGGGTGTGGGCCGTCGACAACTCGCCGGACGGAGCAAACCTTGGCGAACTGCAGCAGATTCAACTGCGCGAGTCGGACATTATCACCTTTCACAACTACAGTTGGCCGGAGTCCTTCAAGCGTGAAGCGACGTGGCTGAAGAAGTACAACCGGCCCGTGATCTGCACGGAATACATGGCGCGTTCCGTGGGCAGCACGTTTGACACGGTGCTGCCGATCGCGAAGCAGGAGCGAGTCGGGGCGATCAATTGGGGATTCGTCGCCGGCAAGACGCAGACGTATTTGCCCTGGGAGTCATGGGAGCATCCCTACGTCGTCAGCCAGCCGCCGGTGTGGTTTCACGACATACTGCGTCCCGACGGAATACCGTATCGACAAGCGGAGGTAGATTTGATCCGGCAGCTCAAGGAGGCAGTACTAACACACTCAAAATAAAGTCTGCAATTTCCGACGCTTTGCGACGCCGCACTCCAGTTCAGGAACCCGTGTCAAGAGTAAACAAGTGCGGAGCCTACGCCGTCTCGCTGTTCGCTGGCTCGATCTGGATTCTCACTTCCTGAGTGCCTAACGCCGGGTGTCTGGCACGGAGCAGGGCGACCCCGGGCGTTTCTGTTGCTCGGATCCACACTGCGCCAACACCTCCGAAAGGAGTGAAAGGGTTGTCACCTATGAGCTCCGCGGGCCCCACGAGATCGAAGGCAATGGCTCCGGTGGCCAACGGACGGACCGCACCGAACTCGTCCGTAATACGAAAGGCGACGCGCGTGGAATCAGCTCCGTCGGCCGTCAGTGACGTGTCGTCGGCGCGCAGTTCTAACTTGTGGTCGACACCGTCACCGGAGTAGGTCTTCTCGATCACCTTCTTCCCTGCCCGGTAGCCCTCGATGCGAAGATCGCCCCACGTTTGGAACGATGTAGAGAGCGACAAAAAGAACGGTGGATGGGGCAGGTTGCCGTAGTCTTTGCGATTAGGATCAGCTTCACCGACGAGGCTCCCAGCCACATAGAACTTCAAGTGATCGCAATTCGAGCACACGACCAAGCGATCCAGCCAATCGAGATCGTCGCCGATAGACCAATGAAAGGCTGGCTCGAGTACGATCTCCGCGTCGGGATCGCACTGGGACTTGTAGAACCCGGCGGCGGGCTTGGGCAGGCGGAAGATGTCGCTGACGCCGTGATAGCAGATGCGGTCGCCGGAGCCGAAGTCGGCGTGCGTGTTGTAGTCGAAGGCACACCAGCCGATACCACCGGAGTACAGTGGGCTGCCAGCAATCTGGTTGTGTACCCGGGCGTGGCGCAGGGTGTGCTCGGTGAGGCGCGTCGCGTTGTCGATGGATTTCGTCGGGAACGTGTGGCCGCAGAACTCGGTATTTAGGTAGCGGGTGTGGTTGGGAGCGCGAAGCGGAAATCCGAAGTCGTTCATGGTGAAGACATCCTCCAGGAACTCGGAGTTGTAGAGATAGCGGATTCCGCCGGTCTGGCGGGTGGGGTCGAGCTGGCGAGCGACGGCGTTAGTGCGCGTGTAGAAGTCGTGATCGTCCTGCGATTCGTTGATGCGTACGCCCCAAAGAACGATGCAGGGGTGGTTCCAGTCCCGCGTGATCATGCGACTGACATTGTCTACGGCGAGGTCCTTCCAGTTTTGATCTCCAATGTGCTGCCAACCGGGAATCTCCTCCAGCACCAGCAGGCCGACTTCGTCGCAAGCATCCAGGAAATATGGCGACTGCGGATAATGCGACGTGCGAACCAGATTGCACCTGAGCTCATTCTTCAAGATAAGAGCGTCACGGCGCTGCACGCGTGCGGGCATCGCCTGTCCCACAAAGGGGAAGGTCTGATGGCGGTTGAGTCCGCGCAACTTGACGACCTTGCCGTTCAATTGGAAGCCGTTCTCAGTGAAGCGCGCCTCGCGGAAGCCGAAGCGGCGTGAATCTTCGTCGAAGACTTCTTTGTCATAAAGAAGGCGGACACCACAGGTGTAAAGCTGCGGCTGTTCCAGGTTCCACAGCTTGATGTCGCGCAGGTCGGTAAGCGAAACGGAGTGCGAAGCCGCAGGTTCTGTCGAAGAGGCGCTGGCGGCGAAAGTCCGATCGCCACGCGCGACGACTTGGTCGCCATGGCGAATTTCGGCTTCCAGTGTGTACGACAGGGTCGTCCCTCGCCCGCCAATAATGCACTGTACCTCGACACTCGGACGATCAGTGAGGACATCCCTCGGTTTCACGAAGACATTTGCAATGTAGTTTGCCGGCACCAGGCGCAACGAGACATCGCGGTAGATGCCCCCGAAGGTGAGGTAGTCGATCTGGCCGCCAAACGGAGGAATGTCGGCGCGTTCGGTTGAATCCACCGCTACAGCCAGCACGTTCTCTTGGTCCCATTGAATGTATTCGGTGAGTTCAAACGAGAAGGGCGTGTAACCACCTCGATATTCACCGAGACGATGGCCATTGATGTAGACGGTGGAAGCCGTCATCACTCCGGCAAAGTCGACGAAAACATGGCGTCGCTTCATCGCAGCCGGCAGCGTGAACTTGCGGCGATAGGCGGAGAGGAACTCGTAGGACTTGTCGTCGAAGCTGTGCCACGGGAGACGCTTGTTGGTGTGCGGGATCACGATCGCCGCCCAGCCGGAATCGTCGAAGCCGGGCGCCTCGAACCCCGCGACGACGTGATCGCTGAAGCGCCACCGCCGACTCAATGGCAGCACGATGCGGCCGGGAAGACCGAGAGGCTGGTTCTCCGAGGCGGAGGTCTCGCTGATTGCGCTTGTGGCCAGTGCCACACCCGCCGCAAGAGCGCCTGTAGTCTTCAGAAATTTGCGCCGATCCATGTTCTCTCTTGATACCAATGCTCTGCAGAGTCTTGTAACAAGTCTATCGGTGCTGCGATTGGCGAACCCCGCTTGTCCGGTTGACAGGTTCACCGGCAATCTATAGTTCCCTGTAGTGTCGTTCAGTCAGGTTGCGCAGGCGTTCGGCGGCCGACTCAGGGGTGATGTCGCGCTGCGGTGATCCCAGCATTTCATAACCAACCATGAATTTCCTGATCGCGGCCGAGCGCAATAGTGGCGGATAGAAATGCGCGTGCAGGTGCCATTCGGCATGTTCATCGCCATCGGTAGGCCGCTGATGAAAACCCATCGAGTAAGGAAACGAGATCTCGAACAGGTTGTCGTAGCGCGTGGTCAGCCGCTTCAGAATATTCGCGAGGCCGCTGCCTTCAGAATCGTCCAGCGAAGTGATGTCGGCCACGTGGCGTCTGCTGATCAGCAATGTCTCGAATGGCCATGTCGCCCAGAACGGTACGACAGCAACAAAGTGCTCGTTCTCGCAAACGATGCGCTCACCCGAGAGACGTTCCAGCTCAAGATAGTCACAAAGCAGGCAGTGTCCATGGCGCTGGCGGTAGTCGGCGAGAGACGATTGCTCCTTGCGAGGCTCGTTGGGAACCGTTTCGTTGGCCCAGATCTGACCGTGCGGATGGGGATTGCTGCAGCCCATCATCACGCCACGGTTCTCAAAGATCTGGATGTAATTGATCTTCGGATCAGCGCCGAGTTCCTGATATTGTGTGCACCAGACCTCGACCACACTTCGGATGGCGCTCGCGCGCATCTCGGCTATCGTCAAGTCGTGACGCGGTGAGAAGCAGACTACGCGGCAGATTCCGGGCTCTGATTGCGCAACGAGGATTCCCATCCCGGCCGCATCGAGCTGCACCTCGGCCATGTCAAGCTGGAGCGCGCTGAAGTCGTTGTCGAAGACAAAAGTGGTCGCATAGTTCGGATTTCGAACCCCGCCCGCACGCTCATTGCCCGGGCAGAGATAGCAATCCGGGTCGTACTCCGGCCGCTCTTCGCGTGCCTTAGCCTCAGTCTGACCATGCCAGGGCCGCTGGGTGCGGAGCGGCGAGACCAGCACCCAGTCGCGCGTCAGAGGATTGTAGCGACGATGCGGTGTGTCTTGGAACTTGCCGAGGTCCATCATGCCATTCCTTTGCGAACTTCGGCCGCCCCATCCGCGGCAGTGCAAATGTAGATATCCGCTTGCAGGCCGGTGGCAGTCCGGTATTCGCGTGCGATTGTCGCCTGGAACTCTTCCACCGCATCGGCGCTTACCAGATTCACAGTGCAGCCGCCAAATCCACCCCCGGTCATCCGCGTTCCGAACACACCGCGGAGTTTCTGCGCGACCTTCACCATAATGTCGAGTTCCGGGCAGCTGACCTCGTAGTCGTCGCTCAAGCTGCGATGTGATTCCACCATCAATCGACCGAACTCGCTCAGATCGGCCGACTGCAATGCCTTGGCCGCTGCCAGCACTCGGTGATTCTCGGTTATAACGTGCCGGCAGCGCCGAAATGTGACCTCAGGCAGGCTTCGACGGTAGTATTCGAGTTCTTCCCGGGTAACATCACGGAGTGCATGGATCCCGGGCAAGTGCTCCTGCAGGTAACGAACCCCAGCTTCGCAGTCAGCCCGCCGGCGGTTGTACTCGCCGGAAGCATGCGCGTGCTTTACCTTGGTGTTACAGATGACGATGCGTACCTGCCCACCAATTTTCAGCAGCTGATACTCAAGGCCGCGGCAATCGAGCAGTAGCGCATGATTGGCCTGGCCGAAACAAGAGATGAACTGGTCCATGATGCCGCATTTCATGCCGGCGTATTCATGCTCAGCCTGTTGGCAGAGACGCGCAATCTCGGCCCGGTCCAATTCGATTCCTGAATTCGCCAGGAACCCCAGCGCCGACGAAACCTCAATTGCCGCGGACGAACTCAGTCCGGCGCCGATCGGGACCTCGCTTTTGATCACGAGGTTGGCACCGGGTATCCTATGCCCCGCTGTGTCGAGTACCGCGGCAACTCCACGTACGTAGTCGCTCCAGTCACCGGACGGCCCCGGCGCCATTCTGTCAAGATCGAATTCCCGCCCCTCCTGGAAATCCAGCGAGTAGATATGAAGCTGGCGATCGTTGCGCGGGCCGATTGCAAGATAGGTATAGAACTCCAATGCCGCGGGCATCACAAACCCTTCGTTGTAATCGGTGTGCTCACCGACGAGGTTCACCCGGCCCGGAGCGCGAAAAATGCGCACCGACGAGCCAAACCGCACGCTCATCTCCTGACTCAATCGCTCGACGACCGGGCTGGTCAGCGTGGAGGACATCCGCTAGCGCTCCCCGTGTTCGCGATCTGCGATCGCCTGGCACGCAGGGTCACGGCTCGCGGCCCGGCGATGGGAGCGCGCACCCAAGGCCAGCATGAGGGCTCCGAATATCAGCAGCACGACGCCCCACATCGAATTAACGTTGATCCGGAGTGAGCGAGCGTAGATGGCGGGATTGCTTATGCGACCGTAAACTGTCAGCATGACACCAAGAACCGTGAACATCAGCCCAATCGGCAGTCGAATATCGATCCCCATAGAGTCTCGCCAAGTCAGCGAAAGATGACATTCAAGATTACAGCGAGGCAAAGCACAACTACTCCCAGCGCCCCCGGTCGCAGATACCAGGGCACGTGCTGCTCGCTCGGCCTCTCGGTGAGGGAATATACCAGCCCCACCAGCTCCTGTTCATCCCGGGGGCGAGTGGTCAGGCTGATCGCGGCGGTCGCTACCAGACACACGCAGAACGCCCAGATCGCCGTCCAGAAATTCTGCGCCATCTCGCTCGGGTAGGTGTGTAGCAGCGTAATCCATCCGCCTTTGATGCCCGCACTCGCCCCCACGGGTAGGGTCAGTCCGTGATGTATCGCGGCAGATGCCGTGCCTAGAATGAGCCCGAAGAAAGCGCCATGCCCGGTCGTGCGCTTCCAGAACATACCGAGGAGAAACGTCGCAAACAGCGGAGCATTCACAAACGCGAACACCAGCTGTAAGAAATCCATGATGTTGTTGAATCGCGTGGCCGCATAGGCCGACGCGACCGACAATGCAATTCCCGATAGAGTTGCCACGCGTCCCATCCATAGCAGGTGTCCATCGCTTGCCGTCTTGTTGATGTAAGACTGGTAAATGTCGTACGTCCATACCGTGTTGAACGCCGTCACGTTGCCCGCCATACCCGACATGAAGCTGGCCAGCAACGCCGTGAGCCCAAGCCCCAGAAGGCCCGTAGGGAAATAATGCAACAGCATGTTGGGGATGGCCAGATCGTAATCGAGTATTGGCTTGCCGTCCGCATCGAGCAGCGGCGCGCCCGTGGTCTCATCGATTTTGGCGGGGATCAGGCCCTTGCCCGAGTCGTTCATCTGCTGAACCTGCGATGCGCTCGCGTTCCGCGCGGGCCTATTCGGAGTCGGCAGAGCGATCGCAATCATTCCCGGCAGGATGACAAGGAGCGGGAAAACCATCTTCGGCAATGCGGCAATGAGCGGTGTGCGGCGCGCTGCGCTAATCGAGTCAGCCGCCATGGCACGCTGCACCACTAGGAAGTCGGTGCACCAGTAGCCGAACGAGAGTACGAATCCCAGGCCCATCATCAGGCCAAACACTTCCACACCCATGGGATTGGTGTGGGCGCTTTCTAAACCCCTCCACGAATGCGTGAAATTGGCGGGCAGATTGAGTTTGAGGCCGCTCCAGCCCCCGATGTTCTTGAGGCCGAGAAAGACCAGCGGCAGAAACCCCGCAACGATCAGGAAAAACTGCAGGACTTCGTTGTAGATTGCGCTGGTCAGTCCGCCCAGCAGTATGTAGGCAAGAACGATTACGGCCGCGATGACGATACTGATGTGAAATGTCCACCCAGACGGAAATCCGAATCTGGCGACCGGCGCATCGAGCAGATGCAACGTCTGAATCAGTTTCGCCATCGCGTACATCGAGATGCCCGACGAGAACACCGTCATGCTGGCGAAGGAAATGGCGTTAAATCCGCGTGTCTTCTCATCGAAGCGCAACCGCAAGTATTCCGGCACCGAGCGGGCGCGCGAGCCGTAATAGAAGGGCATCATGAAGACACCCAAGAAGACCATCGCTGGCACCGCGCCAATCCAATAGAAATGACTGGTTTCGATGCCATACTTGGCGCCTGAGGCGGCCATGCCGATGACTTCCTGCGCCCCGAGGTTGGCCGACAGAAACGCCAGGCCACAGATCCATGCCGGAAGCGAGCGGCCGGCCAGGAAGAAATCGGTGCTGGTCTTGATGTAGCGCTTGAGGACGACACCAATCCCCAGTACAAAGCCGAAATACACCAGCATGATGAGCCAGTCAATAGCCGTTAGGTTCGCGATGGGAAGGAGCCCTCGTCGCTCCATAGAAGCTACGCTCCCCTCTAAGAGCACTCCACCTTCCGGTCGAGGAGATTTTCACGATGCATGCCCCATCATGAAGGTTCGGTAGGACTGCCTGTGTCAGCCAGAGCGCGCATTTTAGAAAGGTCATTACTTCACCTTGATCAACACCACCCCATGCGTTGGGACGCTTGCGGTAAAGGCGTTCTCGAAGCGACCGAGGTCCTTTCCATCCCAGAGTTGGCGTATCGTCGCGGATTTCCCAACTCCGAGATCGCGGAACTGCACGGTGACGGGTTCTTGCGGCTCTCCTTTATTGAATATCCCTACTGCTTTCGATCCGTCGGCCAGCGGCTTGACCCAGACGTCGATAGGACCGGCCTGCCAAATGCGATAGCCTTGAACGCCAAGCGGGTCCTGGTCCACGGCAATCACTTCGCGATTGGTGAGGATGGAAAGAATCTCGGGCCGGGTGTTCGCGAGGTCGTTTCCTGCCAGCAACGGCGCGGCCAGCAACGCCCACTGGCTCATGTGCAGCCGATTCTCGTCGAGAGTCAGTTGCCCATTTCCCACTTCGAGCATGTCCGGATCGTTCCAGCGGCCGGGACCAGCGAAGTGTTCGATGCCGCTGTTCTCGCCAAATCCCAAGGCGACAATACTGTTGTAGTTGGGCTGGATGTCGCGTGTGGTTCGCCATAAATTGCCACCCGACCGAGCGCCCCAGGTCCAAACCGCATCGACACCGTACTGGCACAGGCTGTAGACGATGGGACGTCCGGTCGCCTTCAAAGCGTCACTCATTTTCTTGTAAACCGCTGGCATGTCGCTATTCTTGTAAACTTTGTCGGCACTGCACCAGTCGTACTTCAGATAATCGAAACCCCAAGCTGCGTAGGTTCGCGCATCCTGCTCTTCGTGCTGATAGCTGCCCTCGTACCCCGCGCAGGTCCTGGGCCCGGGAGACGAATAGATGCCGATCTTCAGGCCCTTGCTGTGAACGTAATCAGCCAGCGCCTTCATGTCCGGAAACCTCTCGTTACCCTGAATAGTTCCCGCAGCATCGCGGTGGCCCTGCCAGCAGTCATCGATGTTGATGTACGAGTATCCCGCGTCTTTCATTCCGTTCTTTGCCATGGCATCGGCGGCTGCGCGAACGACAACATCGCTCACTTTACAAGCGAAGAGGTTCCAACTGTTCCAGCCCATAGGTGGCGTGGCGGCAATAGTGGCTTTCTGAGCCCGGACTTTGGCAGGGGAGAAAAACAGGATTACGGTGAGCACGATGTTCAAGGCTTGGGTAAAGCGCTTCATGCGAATTCTCCACTGTGGCCGAGGGTCGAACAGGTCGGGTGGCGCCCTCGTGCGCTAATCAGTGTACGAGCAGGCCGGACAAGGTCAAGTTGAATTTATGGACAAGCGAGAGTCGCCTATCAAGATTAGACGCCGATCCCGACATTCCCATCTTCGAGCATGCCAAAACCGAGCCCGCCGGGCTGCAGTAGTATGAGATTGGCCGAGTAGCCCCCAGCATAACCCACCGGACGAGGGCCGGTTTGGGCACTAAAGTTGGCTGTCAGTGCCCCCGGATTTCAATCAGTTACGGTCCAGGTACGCCTTGACACGGTAAAGGTCAGGGGTTCGAGTCCCCTCGTGCCTACCATCTTTGCCAGTATTTGCGCGTTCCTTGGCATAGCAGTTCACTGCGCGCAAACACGTTCCACGTGCGTACTCCCTGTTCCCCTACCATCCACGAATTCGCGGCGCCCCGGCCACACAAGATGCGATCCACCACGATGAATGGCCCGCCCAGTGAGGCCGAGATTATCTTCGCAGTGTTGTTTTTCCTTCGGGCAACGAGACGGGCCTGGATGTTTGCTGCGTTGACGGCTGAACAAGGTGCGGCCTAGCATTGGGGCGGGTGAGGAGTCTCTGTGATTGGTCAGGTGCTTGGTCATTGCCGCGTTACAGCCAAGATAGGCGAAGGAGGAATGGGGGTTGTCTATCGTGCTTATGACGAAACGCTGCACCGCGATGTGGCCCTGAAGGTCGTCAAGAAGGAGGCGGGCCTGGATGCCTCGACCAGCCAGAATCTCCTGCTTGAAGCGCGCGTCTCTTCTGCGCTGGCTCATCCCAATATCTGCACCATCTACGAAGTCGGGGAGACTGAGGGCGAGCTTTACATCGTGATGGAGCTGGTGGACGGCAAGTCCCTGCGCGATCTGATTGCAGAGGCGGGCCTTCCGTCAGAGTCCGTCGTGCGTCACGGAATTCAGGTCGCAAGCGCGCTTGTTCGCGCCCACGACCGGGGCATCATTCATCGCGACCTGAAGACGGCAAACATCGTAATCACTGCCGAAGGCCTGGTGAAGGTTCTCGATTTCGGTCTCGCCAAACGCATGGGAAGCGTGCCCTCAGATGCTGCTACCCGGACCTTTGCAACGCTGCAGGATGTATCCAGCGTGAGCGTCTAACGCAGTGAACAACCGCGACACCCAGGCGACTTGGGAGTATCACAACGGCACGAAGCACTCCTTCTGGAGCATTCGCAACAATCCTCATTTCCTTGACTGGGCAAATCGGCCACTACCCTTCAAGATCTATCCGACGATCGAGCCGCTTCTGCTGCCGCGGGACGTAAAGCAGACGGGGGTGGCCGCGTTGTCCGCGATTTCCGAGCCAGTGCGTTCGTCGCGGATTGACGGCGTGCCTGATCTTCAGGATCTGGCGCGCATCCTCTACTTTTCAGCGGGGATTACGAAACAACGCGCCTATCCCGGTGGAGAGATCTATTTTCGGGCCGCTGCCTGCACCGGAGCGCTCTACGAGGTTGAGCTTTACCTCGTGACTGGCGATCTCGCGGACCTGAATGCGGGCGTTTATCACTTCAATCCGGCCGATGTATCACTGCGGCTTCTCAGAGAGGGTGACTTTCGCGGGAACCTCGTTCAGGCGACGGCAGTGCAACCATCGGTGGCGCTTGCGCCCGCCATCATCATCTGCACCGGAACGTACTGGCGGAATGCCTGGAAGTATCAGGCACGTACCTATCGCCATTTCGGTTGGGACAATGGCACCTTGCTGGCGAATTTGCTGGCTATTGCCGCTGCTTCGGGGCTGCCGGTTGAGATAGTACTCGGGTTTGTGGACGCCGAGGTGAACGGACTGCTTGATCTCGATATACGGCGCGAGGCTTCCTTGTCCCTCGTACCGATCGGGCGTTCATTGGGGAGTCCACCTCCAGTCCCGAAAGACTCTCCAGTTCTGGGGCTGGAGACGATCCCGCTTTCGGAGCGCGAGGTCGGATACCCCGCCATGCTGCATATGCACGATGCATCTTCACTTGAGACAGAAGAGGAAGTACGCCAGTGGCGCACGAGGCGCGCGGTCGTGACGTGTTCCGCTGCGGAACGGGAAGGGGTTTGCCTCGAGCTGCCACCCGAGGAAGAACTACCCAAGGATACGATCGAGCAGGTGATTCTGCGCCGCGGCTCGACCCGAACGTTCGATATGACGGCTTCCGTGAGGCTGCCTCAGCTTTCCACGATTCTCGAGTGCGCCACGCGCGGGCTTCCAGTTGACTTCCTTGAAACCGGTGCGCAGCTCAACGGTCTTTACCTCATCGTTCATTCCGTGGAGGGACTGGAGCCCGGTGCGTATTTCTTTCAGCGCGAGCAGAATACTTTGGAGCTTTTGAAGCCTGGGGAATTTCGCGCCGAGGCGTATCACCTCGGGTTAGAGCAGGAGCTTCCGGCGCACGCTTGCGTAGCTATCTTCTTCCTTGCTGATCTGGAGGGAATCCTGAGTCGATACGGGAATCGCGGCTACAGAGCCGTCCAATTGGAGGCGGGCGCCATCGGTGGCAGGATGTATCTGGCAGCGTATGCCCAGCGCCTGGGTGCAACCGGACTGACCTTCTTCGACGATGATGTCATTAACTTCTTTTCGCCGCATGCGAAAGGCAAGAGCGCCATCTTCCTGCTCGCGATTGGCAAGCCGTTGAAAAGCCGGTCACGGTGAGGCGCGACCGCTCCCAGTCGCGTAAGCCCGTGCTTGATCTGTGAAACCCAGGTGTAGCATCGAGACGTGGAGGGATCGACGTTGCCGTCCTGCTTCTTTGCCACAGACCTGCATGGACGCGTCGAGCGTTATGAAAGCCTGTTCACCTTGATTCAAGCCGAGCGCCCGGCGGCAGTGTTTCTTGGTGGCGACCTGCTGCCCCGCTCATCGTACCGTGCGGGACTTGCGCCGGGTGATTTTGCAGGCGGATACTTACGTCCCGGCTTCGAGCGCCTACACGAAACGTTGGGCCACCACTATCCCGCCGTATTTCTGATTCTGGGCAACGATGATCCGAAGGTAGAAGAGCCCTCGTTCCTCGAGGCAGTCAGGAATGGCACCTGGCAGTACATCCACGGACGTAGAGTCCCATTCGCCAGGTTCGAGGTTTACGGTTATGCCTATGTTCCTCCAACACCCTTCCTGCTGAAGGACTGGGAGCGTTACGATGTCTCCCGTTACGTCGATCCAGGCTGTGTTTCACCAGAAGAAGGGCGGCGCAGCGCGCCAGCAGACGCGAGTGACGTGAAGTGGGGGACGATCGCCCAGGACCTCTCTACTCTGGCGAATGAGAACTCGATGGAGTCGGCCATCCTTCTCATTCATACCCCACCCTACGATACGGCGCTGGACCGCGCCGCCCTGGACGGGAAGAAACACGAGCATGTTCCTTTGGACGTGCACACTGGCAGCATTGCGGTGAGGCGTTTTATCGAGCAGCGCCAGCCCTTACTCACGCTGCACGGTCACGTGCACGAGTCCGCGCGCCTGACGGGAGAATGGAAAGTGAGAATCGGCCGCACAGTTTGCATCAATGCTGCTCACGATGGCCCGGAGCTGGCGCTGGTGCGGTTCGATCCAGAATCGCCGGACGAGGCTTCACGAGAACTGGTCTGACGCATTCAGGGCTGTTTCATCGGCAGCTTGCGCGCTGAATCGGTGACGGCGTCAATCTTTACGGCGTAGCTGGAGCGCTCCGCGATATCTGTGTCCGTGATCATGTGCACGTCCAGCAAAGCTTCACAGCGATAGCCGGTGCGCAGGAAGTTCATCTCCGCCAGGCAGCGGCTCCAGCCTTCAAGCCACAACATCAAGTCCCGTCGCTGATCTTCAGTGCCATCGAAATGAATCAGCAGATCGACGTCGCTGGCTGGACCTGCAGTTGCATTCTTGGTGCTGCCGATAAGGTAAAACGCTTTGACACCGAATTTTTCGGGGTCCAGTTCCGCTGCGATCCTTTCTGCCATCCTGAACCGCCAACGCCAGTGCTCATCCCCCGCGCGGCCCGGGATCGCAGCGCCTGCGCCGATCTGCTCCGCCTCTTTCTGGGGAGGAGCCAGGAAGGCGATGGCTTGGTCCAGGTCCGCGTTCATCAGCACGCGCAGGATCAGCCCACCGGTCTCGCTCGGCACATCGATGACTCGCAGGGTGTGGGCGAAGCCGGAGAATTCGGGCGCCATCTCCTGCAGCAGGTTGCGCGACCCGCGGAAGAAAGGCTCTTTGAAGGCATTTTTCGGATCGTCGGGATACAGAGGCAGGTAACGAATCGAAGCTTCGACCAGGTCCTGAAAGAAGTGGGTGCCGAAGGAGAGATCGGGCAGGTAGTTTCCCTTTTGCCGGGCGACCTCGATTAACATGGCGCTGTTGTTGATGTCGGAGTATGTGACCGGCACACCCAGCCTGATATCACCGCGACTGCCCCAGCGCCCCGGACCCATGAGGATGAATTGCCGCTTGGGAAGCAACTTGTTCAGGCGCCCCACGGCGCGGCCGATATCGCGCATGGCATTCTCATCGGGCAACAGGCTGTAGCCTTCTGCGTCCACGTAAACAATGTGCGTAATCTCGGGGACACGTCCGTTGGAGACGAAGCGGCTGGCTGAAAACAGCACTCGTTCCATCGGCAGGTCCTGGGGAATGGAAACTGGCACCGCATCGCCGGTGTAGCTCTGCGCCCGGCACTGGAGGAGATAGAAGTCATTACCGTCGTAAGCAAACTCAATGTCAACCGGTTCGCCCAGCTTGTCCTGCAACAGAAGCAGCATCTCACGCACGTAACTGACGAAAGGCGTCCGGCGGATAAGACCTTCAAAGGTGAACACAGCTTCCCGCTTGTCGAAGTCCAGGGGGCCAATGGGCTGTTCGATGCGGTCATGGTCCACGAGGGAAACCAGCAGCCGGATCTGCGGATAGCGCGTTCCGCAGCTCCGCAACAGGTCCCGTACCTCGACCGTTTCGAAGGAGTTGGTTTCAAGATTGATGACGTCAACTCGCTTTGGCGAATATCGCAGGACTTCTTCGACGGTAACGTTGGCCCTGAGGCTGGGCTGACCGGGGGCAATGAGGACGGGGTAATCGTCGGCAACGCGATCAACAGCACGGGTGCCCAGTCCGGGGACGAGGCGGAGCAACCCGTCACCCCGGCTGATGCGCGATGACCAGCGAAATTCGTTGTTGCTGAAGGCAACCCCGGAACACGCCGGCAAGAAGTACTTGCCAACAGTCTGGCCCACGACTTCCTGGATAAGAATGCCCATCTCTTCGTGGACATCCAGCAGACCTCTCTCAGCCCTGTATTCCGTGGGATCAGGACCGAAGATGGAGGCGTAAACCTCAGCAATTGCGTCCATGAGAGCTGCGAGGCGCTCCTCCTTTGAGCCGCGGTTGCCCAGGAAGAGGCTCTTATACTTGCCAGAAAAGGCCGATCCGGAGCGGTCTTCCAGCAGGCTCGAGCTGCGCACGATAATCGGACGGTCGCCCAGGTCGTCCAGCGCCAGGGACAAGCCCTGGGCCAGTTCGGACGGGAACGAAGAGTCTTTGAACAACGCCACCAGGCGGGGATACTCCTGACGCACCTGGTCAATCTCCATATACTTCCAGTTGAGCACGTCCTGCAGTTCGTTGTGATGAACGAAGTTCAAAATCCAATCCGAGGTGATGTACCAGGTCCGGGGGACCTTTACCTGGCGCAGAACGCTATCGTCGGGTGCGTGACGGTCCACGATCTTCTTGGCCAGAAAGAGTCCGGCGCTCTTGCCTCCCAGCTTGCCGTGGCAGCGGGGAGGGAAGATGACTCTCCCCAAAACATCGTAGAAATCCTTGACGGTAACCACCTTCTTGGCCACGTTGATGAAGGCCAGGCTTTCGGAGAAGAAGCGGCGGGTGAGGGCGACACGAAGTCCTTTTTGCGTGGCCTCGGAGAGTTCGGTCTCGTCAATGCCGGCATGACGGTAGCGCTCAATGGCCTCGATGATTTCGCCGAGGGGAGTGTCCAGTTGCTCCAGCGCACGGACCAGGAAGCTGGACTTGTCTTCCTTGATCCAGGAAGTCACGCAGGTCAGGATCTCGTTCTCGCTAAGGTGCTCGCTCGCGATGCGAAACGCCTCAGTAGTCAGGTCGGCAAACTTCGGTGGCGGCTCGAGACGTAACGGCCGGTTTTCACCGCCAGGCACGGTAGCTCCCACAAGCGCGGCCGCGCCGCCTCGCTGGAGCAACTGCTTGGCCTCCTCGATGCCGCGCCAACTCAGGTGATTAATCAGTTTCCGCGAGATGCGCTGCAGTAGCACCGGGTCAGTGTCGCGCAGGAATTCCAGGACAATGCGCCACTCACCCTTGGCAGATATGTGGCCAGTCGCGGCCGCGGTCAAGCCCGCAAACGCGGACTTCAGCCGGCGTTGCATCACATGGCCTGCGATACGGTCCGCGATGGTCTCGATCAGCTTGCGCTCTTCCTTCAGGAAAGGGCCTTCGTCGGAGCGCGGCATCTGCTCGCGATAGGAGACCTCAACGGCCCCTACGGTTGCTCCCTGCACGACAATGTTGGCGCTTTGCACCCAGGACGTAGGCGTGAAGTTGGCAGACTCGACCTTTGTGTCTTCGAAGACAATTCGAGCCTGGCAATCTTGCGGGTACTGCCAGCCCGGGGGGAGAATCTCCACGATGCCCCGCAGGACTTCCTCAAGCGGCAACTCCGACTGATTGAGCAGTTCGTCCACCCGATACAGGCAGTTGAGTTCCTTCGCGCGCTCCTGAAGTTCATGCAGGATGGCCGCTACCTGGGGCTCGTCTCGGTTCATGACCGTGTCTCGCCCGGCCGTTTTTCGTGCGCCAGGATCACGCCGCGCGCGCTGCGTCCATCCACGCGAACGGAAAGTGGAACCAAAGGCCGCACGTGACGAACGAACTCGGTTTCACTTACGACCGACTGCCGGTTTAGCCAGTTCCAGTTTATGGCGAACGGACCGTCATGGCGCACCATGAAGTAAGTGGCGCGGAAGCTCGACAGATTGTGGAAGAAATGTGAGCCCTGGCTAACTTCCACATTCATTGCCGGCAACGTGGCTTCCACAATGGTCTTTGCTCCTGAGACTTGGCTCCAGACCACCGGGATCCCAAGCGAGGGATGCGAACTGCCCCAGCGCCCAAATCCGATCAGCAGGTAAGGCCGGCCTTCGGCAAGCAGCGAGCGGTTGATCGATTCCAGCTGCTGGGCGATGAGTGATGTCTCCATTACGGAGAAGTTCTCCGGCCGCACAAACACGATGTCTTGAATCGCCTTCTCAACGCCATTACCCATCACCGTGTCGGAAGTAATAATCGCAGCGGGATCGGAAAGATCTTCGCCCGTCACCTCGACCACATCCTCCGATACCACCATGGGCCGAACCTGCAGGAAGCCCAAGCGTAAGCTCCCTTCCTCGCCTCGCGGTTGTTCCATGGTGACCGCGAACTCGATCTCGACCTTCGCCTGCACGGCGTCCTCCGCAGCCTGGAGGAGCGCTCGTATCAGATTATTGAGCGGGAAGTACTCCAGAACCAGCAGCGGGGCGAAGTCGAGGACCCGCGCTCCCCGGGCTCCGACTCCGGGGACGACCCGGTCGCGCGCGGGATCGTACGTGGAGGCCACAAACCGGAGGACATCGTCGGCTTCGGCATCTTTCATGCCGGCGTGCATAAGGTATTCGACCTCGCTGACCGGATCGTAGGCGAGCGGCTTACCCATGTTGACGGCCCAGAATTCCGTCTGCGTTCCGCCAAGCAACTCGTTGACGGTGCCGAATGGCGGCGGCTTCTTGGGATGAGCAGGAGAGTAGGTCCATGTCACGCCACCATCCACAATCGTCTTTCCCAGTCCAAGGGCAAGATTCACGACACCGTCCTCTGGACGAGCTGGAGGAATGGAATAGAAGTTGTACGAACGGCCAACGCCCGACAGATCGGGATAGAAGCGATCGCCATGCCTTCGGCCAACAACTTCCTGAACGATGACGGCCATCTTCTCTTCCTTGGGATCACGGCCAGTCGTCCGGATATAATCGCGCGCCTCACGGAAAAAGACGGAGGCGTAAACGAACTTGACAGCTTCCACCAGCCGCCGGAAACGGGTGTCCGCGTCGAACTGGTTGTTGGGGATCATTTTGGTGGTGTAAACACCGGCGAACGGACGGTCCAGAGCGTCCTCCAGCAGACTGGAGGATCGAATGGCGAGCGGTGTCTTGACCTGCTGGCTTAGGGCTCGGAGATCACCGAGTAATTCGACGGGGAGATCGGCCCGTTGAAAGGCATGGCCGATGCGGTCGTCGCTCAGTTCGTCAAACGCCAGCTCCCGAAGACGGTTGCGCTGGATGAACTGGTCGAAGCAATCGGTGGCGATGACCGCCATCGTGGGAACATTGACTTCGACATTGGGATAAGCGGCAGGATCGAGTGCTTGTGCCAGCAGGTCCTTGATGAAAACCAGTGCGCTGGCTTTGCCTCCCAGCGCACCGCTTCCGATGCGGGTAAACGAAAACTTTCCATCCCAGAAGTTCCGGTCGAACACTGGAAGATCGCCATGGACCGGCTTGGTCTCGATCATCAGCGCCTCCGGTAAGTCCTCACTGCGGCTCGCCAACCCAGATGTGAAGGAGAGGCATTACACCCAGCCACGCTCGTGGCAGGCCTTGGCCACCCGGCCGATCGCGATGGCGTAAGCCGCATCCCGCATGTAGAGATTTTCGCGGCGGGCCAGCTCTGATACGGCAAAATACGCCGATGTCATCTTGACATCAAGCTTGCCCAGCACTTCATCCTTCTCCCAGAAATAGTTCATGTTGCTTTGCACCTGCTCAAAATAGCTGCAGGTTACGCCGCCTGCGTTGGCCAGAAAGTCCGGTATCAGCAGTATGCCGCGCTCGCGAATCCGGGCATCGGCCTCGGGCGTGGTGGGCCCATTTGCTCCTTCCGCGATGATCCGCACGCTGGGGCTGATCTTTCCAACGTTGTCACCGGTGATCTGGTTTTCAATCGCCGCCGGGATCAGGATGTCAACTTTTTGCTCGATCCAGGCGTCTCCCGGCAGAACTTCGTACCCTAGCTCCGCTGCTTTGTTCTTGTTGATGCCGCCAAACCGGTCGGTAATTGCAAGAAGCTGCTGGAGGTCGATGCCCTCACGCTTGCGATAGGTGTAAGAGCACTGGTCACTCTGGTCCCAACAGGAAACGGCAATCACGCATCCGCCCAGCCGATCGTAGAGTTCGATAGCATACCGGGCCACGTTCCCAAATCCCTGAACGCTGGCCGTAGTGTTCTCCGGGCGGATGTCCAGCTCCTTGAGCGCCTCGCGCAGTGTGAATACCAAGCCGTACCCGGTCGCTTCGGTTCGGCCTTGCGAGCCTCCCAACTCCACCGGTTTGCCAGTGATAAACCCGGGATAGCGGCCACCATGGATATGCTCGAACTCATCGAGGATCCACAGCATGTGCTGCGCGTTGGTCATCACATCCGGGGCGGGCACATCAGAGATAGGGCCGATGTTCCTGGCAATCTGCCGCACCCAGCCACGGCAAATCTGCTCCTGTTCGCGGGCGCTCAGGTTATGCGGATCGCAAATTACCCCGCCTTTGGCGCCGCCTAGCGGGATGTCCACCACGGCGCACTTCCAGGTCATCCACATGGCCAGCGCGCGCACAGTATCGACGGTTTCCTGGGGATGGAAGCGTATGCCCCCTTTGCCCGGCCCGCGAGCATCGTTGTGCTGGACCCGGAAGCCGCGAAAGACCTTCACCGAGCCGTCATCCATGCGGACGGGAATTGCAAAGTGATACTCGCGCAGTGGGTAGCGCAGAAGATCCCGGGTGGCTGGGTCAAGAACCAGATATTCAGCCACTTTGTCGAACTGCGCCTGTGCAATCTGGAACGAATTAAAAGCTTTGATGGGCTTTGGTTGTGCGGTCGCCGAAGGACTGGTCCCGATTCCTGCTTCGACCGGCTCGCGCACTGCAGTGTCCGCCATAATGCTGCTCCCCTTCCATGATAAATGTCCAACTTCTAATGTTCACTGAAGCGAGTCAGCCGAACAGTGACTGGTAGCACAGGAAGGTGTGACCTGCGCCACGCTTGGCCCCATTCGCTGTGGCAACGCGGTCAGACATTTCCTAAAGGGTATATACCAGATCGGACGTACAGCCAGCTGCCTCCGTCGGACCGATCATTAGGTCCTTCTTGCACCTTCCGCAATGAACTCGACGGATCGTCAACCACTACCGAGCCGGGCGTACTCAGACTTAGCTTGTTTGTACATGGGAATGTCAGCGTCGGCATCCTTCCACAGATTGAGGAAGTCCCGGTAGGCGGTAACTGCGCGGGTATGAGCAGCATCGGCTTCAGGCCCGTGAGCGGTTCGTGCCTGCAGAGCGTAAGCCCGCGCCAGCCCTAATCGGGCCAACGCACCCGTTGAACAATTCCACACGATCCCGCTATGGTCCAGTATTTTCTGAAATTCAGCTGCAGCGGCGCTACCCTGACCCGCCGCCATGAACGCCTCACCTCGAACATACACTGGATATAAGCACGAGATATTTTCGGCGAATAATAAGTTACCCAGCTCCGTCGGTCCTGCGCCTTGCAGGCGATCAATGCCCTCAGCCGGGTCCTTCTTGCCCAGTGCTAACTGGGCCCGAATTGTGGGTAACCAAATGGTCTGGATCTGTGTGTCCAGGGGATAACGCCTGTTTAGGTCTTGCGCCAGCAAATCCGCCTGAACCGCATCACCTGCTATGGCGAGGGCCAATGCCGCTTCAGCCTCTGCCCCTTGGCATGCAGGCGCGAACCTTAGCGCTTCGTTAGCGGCACGCCGCGCTTCCTCCGTATTGCCAAACAATGCCTCACGCAGAGCCGCGTTCGCCTGCCAGACTGCCGCCTTCTCTATTCCATCAACACGTCTAGCCGACTCCACTGCCTGCCCGGTCAGCTTCCGCGCCTCTTTTAGATGGCCGCCAAAGGCCGCGGTGTCTGACTCCAACGAATGTCCAAACGTCTCGTATTCGGGTTGATTCGCAAACCACGCCGCTTGCTCTTGCATGGCTTGCAAGTCCCCTCTGAGAAAGGCCAACGCATAGCCGCCCTGGTAAAGGCCAAAATCATCGAGCTTCCGTGCCTTCGCTTGTTGGATGGTCTGTTGTGCTTCATCGATACGCTGCAAGGCGAGAAGGTACCAGGTTAGGTTTTCGTGCAGCCCGACGTCGTCCGGCAAAAGATCCAGGCCCTTGCGGGTGACCTCCGCAGCTTTCTCGTAACGGCCCTGCTGTCCATACACAATGCCGATGGTGAAGTATCCTCGATCATCCCGAGGGTAGCTCGCGACCTGCTCCTGCGAGATCTCTGCCGCCTTGTCCAACTCCCCCGTGACGGTCTGGTGATAGCCGGCGGTGATCCTCATTTTCTCTAACTCGCTGGCGTGCTCCCTCAACTCGAATGCCCTGGCGTAGCACTCCCTTGCCCGTCCGAGTTCGTACAGACTGGCATAGGCATCCCCCAAGTCCGAATAGGCCATGGCGAAGTTCGGATCGAGCTGGATGGCGCGCTGAAAGTACGGCAGGGCCGCAGCCGGGTCTTTCTCGTGATAGGTTTTTACCCCGAGACTGTAGGCTTTCAAAGCGTCCAACGACGGCGTGGTAGCTTGTTCAAGGGCAACGTCGAACTTCTGCACCGTCGCGAGCGACTCGCCTAATTCACCACGCAGCTTGGCGGCGGCTTCGCGGAGCGCACCCAGTACCTTCTCCTTCGCATCTGCCGTGGCCTGTTCTTGCGCCAGAATGTCTCCGTTCTGGCAATTTACTGCCTTTAGTCCAAGAACATATTCCGTGCCTAAACTGGCAATGGACCCCACGATGTAGGCTTTGCTCTCGGCCCGCTCGCAAACCTCGCGGGCCGCGTCGGCGGTGAGTGGCGTATTGGCTGGCCGTGTCATCAACTCGAGAGTATTGGCGACTTTTCCCTCAGAAAGGATGTTGAGGAAAGGAGACTGACGCAGGGCCACGCTGAGGGCCTGTTTGAGCGTGTCGTCAAAGACGGGGTCGCCCGTGTGGTTGTCGAAATCAGCCAGGACGATAGTGTCCTTCTCGGTGAGCGTATTGGCCTTGGCTCTTTTCGCGCGCCAGTAGAGCCCACCAGCAAGCAACGCAATCAGCACCACGGCCACGCCAATCCAAAGGAGACGAGCGCGCCGCTGAGGCCGGACAGCACGTGCTACCTGCGGCTCTTCCACTGCTGTGACGTCCATCACCGGCACGGTCGCCGGATGGCTTCGCGTTATTGCGGTCGCAGCCGAACCGCTTTTCTGGGCTGGAACGCCGACAGAGAGAGCGGCGCGGCTTTCGCCAGACTGTGATTCAACCACCCTGGGGCGCGGAGCAGCGATGGTTTTGGAGACCACCGGTGCAACGAAACGGTAGCCGTGGCGAGGAAGCGTTTCAATGTAGAGGGGATTGTCGGCATCGTCGCCGAGGGCGTTTCTTATCTGCTTGATGCACTTGTTGACTCCATGCTCAAAGTCAACGAAAGTCTCCTCGCCCCAAAGCTGCTTTTGAATTTCTTCACGGGAGACAGCCTGGCCAGCCTGGCCGGCGAGCAAACCCAGAAGTTTCAAGGACTGCGGAGGCAGCTTGATGACGGTGCCCGATTTGCGCAGCTCTTCGGTATCGAGATTTAACTCAAAGACGCCGAAGCTAAGCAGTTTCTGTGTGGCGCTCACAAACACTACCTACGGACAGGCGCGCGGCCTGGCATTCCGGCTCAACAACCTGGGCCCACTACCGTGCTGATGCAGTGTTTTCCACGGCGCGGCAGCCATCATCCCTCATGTGTAGGCCTCTTCTCGGCGTTACGCATCAGCACATCAGAGTGACGGATGTCACAAGAATGTAAACAAAACCCGTCGTACACCCCCGACACGATCTTCGGGCTGACCTATTGGCGCGATTATAACCTGCCATTTTCCGTCCGTCCGCTCGCTTCCCGGTTACCTCATTCGGCAACCCTAGTTCCAACAACAGCTTAGACGGTTACCACGAACCCATCCACAAGTCAGCCGCTGGTCATTGCTTGCGTCACCGAGCTGTCCTACTGTGCGCCCTACGAGAGCGGGAAATCGAGCCGGAGCTTGATCACCTGCTTTCGGGGGAACGCTCTTGGGGGCGGGAGAAACATCCCGCTTCCAGAGAGCGAAGGCTGGCCGACAGAAAGGAGGCCCCAGATGAAGAGAGCAACGCTCATGCTGGCCCACCAACTGGAGCCTTTCGCTCGCTTCCTCGAGGAGCGTCCGGGCTTTTCGCCTCTACTGGTCGGAGAGGACGCTGTGGTTTGTGGCTTCCAGGTAGGCAGCGCATATCTGCGCGGGGATGAGATGGAGAAGCTGGTTGCCACCCAGCACCACTTTGACAAGCGCCAGACGGCGGTGCTGCTGAACGTCCTGACATGGACCAGGAGCGGAAAGCGATGACGGCCAGAGAGATTCTCACGTATTCGTTCACGCCGCTGTCGAGCCGGGCGATCGCCGCGGAAGAAGAAGCGAGCGGCGGCGAAACGCCGGCCAGGTTCGGGGGTGCGATTTCGGCGCAGGCAAAGGGGACCCTTTCCATAGGGGAGGAAGAACCGAACGCGACGAAGGGTGACGGCATCGCCAAGGACGCGCGCTGTAAGCCGGGAGCACGGCGTCCATGGGAAATGCCGCGCACGTTGGCGCTCATGCTGTCGCTCCTGGCGATCGTGCGTCCTCGAGAGCCAGGCCTGCTGCACCGCAATCGTCCTCCTTTCAACGAATGGAAATTGCCCAACGGCTGTGTTCTGGCCGTGCGCTGCAGGTCGAAATGAAGGGGTGCGAGTGGTGGTTTTGTAGCGCACCCGAGAGCCAAGCATTGAATGTTGACTACTAAGTGCTAACTGCACGTGTTGTGGAGCAACTCCGCGGTGAAGTGTTCCACAGCCTAGAGATTCATTACCGCCCCAATCTATGACCACAGGAGGTCAGTATGCAAATTGCAAGAGGGAATCAGTCCTATAAGCGGCTCTTCATCCTATTAGCGGTAGCTTGCGTGGCCCTGGTATCAGTTGTCCCGATTACATGGGCACAGGATGAAAGCGTACCGAATGATCATCGCGTGCAACAGCAACCGCCGATTCTCTTAGGCAGCAGCGGCATGAACGGCGCCGTCAACGGAGGCAATGCGAACCAGCCTTTGCTGGGGTGCAGCGCCGGAACGCTGGGCGCGCTTGTTGCTGATAACGCAACGCCACCCAACCTGTACATCTTGAGTAACAATCACGTGCTGGCTCGCACGAACCGGGCGGCGATCGCAGAGCCCGTAATACACACCAGCACGGCCGACAATCTTGACAACAATCGAAGGAATCCGCCGTGCACGACTGCGGGGACGCTGCGTGTTGGTGCTCTGAGCAACTATCGCAGGCTATCATTCGCAATTGGCGTGCCCAATGTTGCCGATGTGGCGATTGCCAGGGTCCAGATAGTAGGAGGCCAGTTGGGAGTAAACCGCCAGGGTTCCATCATCGACATTCTCATTCCCAGTGGTAATCCCCAGGCGCCACGCAGGACCATGAACGTTCAAAAGAGTGGACGCACGACAGGGACGACCAGCGGCCACATCACTGCGATCAACGTACTGATAGCGGTACCTGGTTATCCAGGAGGAGCGCCGCCCGCAACTTGTCCCGCACCAACCTGCACGGCCTCGTTCGCAGGCGTCTTCTTGATTCAAGGGGATCCTGGCGTTTTCTCCGAGCCCGGCGATTCCGGCTCCTTGGTCGTTGACACCGCCCGGCCCAATGCCAATCCGGTGGGACTGCTTTTTGGTGGAAACCAGCTAACCGGCTTGTCCATCGCCAGTCCTATCCAGGCCACTCTCAACGAGCTTAACAAGGCGGGCACGGTAGGTGGTCAGATTAAGGTGGCGTTCCAGTCTGCATCCGGTACTGCCGGGCAGTCAGGATCCGATGAGAACTCCATGACTCCTGATGAAATGGCTGCGTCCGAGGTTAAGGCTAAGTACTCAGAGTTCCTCATGAGCCTGCCCGAAGTGGTTGGCCATGGCATCGGCTCCTCCAGCACGGGCTCAGGAGCACCGGTAATTCAGGTCTACCTGCGCCGGGCAACTGACCAGGCACTGGCTGCTATTCCAGCCTCTTTGGAGGGGATCCCGGTGGATCCCGTTGAGGTGGGAAACATTACCCTCTTCTAATAGCCGAACGCTAGTTTGTGCGAGGAGCAGCCATGCGGTGAAGCTGCTCCTCACTTCTCTTTCGCAGTACGTTGCGCCCCAATCCACCGAAGTGAATCGACATCAAAGGTCCTGGGTGCCTGCGTCAAGGACCAGATATTCCGCTAACCTATTGAATCTCGTCCCTGTAGCCTGGGAGGAACTAAATGCTTTGGTCCAATAGGCTCTCCAGCGGAGGATGGTAGGAGCTTCGACTCCTGCTTCGATCGCATCTTTCACCGCAGTCTCCCGCATGAGGGATGTCTTAGGTTTTCACACTCCCAATTTGACCTTTACGGGCGCGGGAAAACAGTGACCGGCCGCTCCTGCGTCGGTGACCGTGGACGCATACAAGGCGAAGCGGCTCAGGAGCTTGAGCGATTGCCAACCCTTAAGCGCAAGGATGGCCTTAGTTTGCCCTATACATCAGGTACAGCTCTGAAAGGTGCCTGACGTAAGAGAGTACAAGCGTCTTACCGTCAGGAGTGATGGCAATTCGTCCCACGGATATCCGGCCGGACAGGTCGTTAAGCGCGACCTCCGTAACCGTTTCGGTGGTGCCGGTTCGCAGGTTTACGTGCAACACTTTAAGAGCGGAAGGTGCGGTGATGCGCGCCAAGTAGACCCATTGGGCATCATCGCTGACGGAAAGCGGAAAGTCGCCAGGGACAAGGTAATCGATCGGCTGGCCCGACTTCCGCTCATAATCCCAGAGCTCAACGACATTTCCGTGAGCCCGCACCTCGTATCTTCCGTTCATCGATCCGCCCATGGGAAACGTGCCTGGCGGTGCCAACGGCTGCAGATTAGAACCGTCCAACTCCGTGGCAAACATCTGAGGTTCGTTCCGCGCAGTCATACCCATCCAAACCAGCGCACGCTGATCACGAGTAAAGCCCAAGGGCCGCGCCTGAGGGATGTCCGGGGTGGCCACAGGTTTCCAGTCGCCGGCCCCGGTCGGGACCAACCGGTACTGCGCGGGTATAACGGGCAGCCATACCAGCACCCACTTCTTGTCCGGAGACAGGTCGAGACCGTAGCCATCGCACAAACGGACGGCCTGCGAACCGTCGAGACGCCGAATGTAGGTAGTTCCCAGCGCGCCCCCGCCCTCACCCCCTTCATGAAAGAGTAGCGTTGATCCGTCCGCAGAAATGGCGTCAAGGATCGTGCGATCAAGCCAGCTGAGATCGCGCCACTTGCCCTGGCTGAACGCCTGCATCAGAATACGCCGCTCATTCATCGCAACCAGGGCCGTACCGTCGGGAGCGACATCATGGACAGTAAGCTCGCCCGGAACCTCGAGAATCACTCGCCGGCCGCCGCGGAGATCGACTTCGAAGAGCTGGCGCGCCATGTTCTGCGGGGTCGTCGCGGTCACCCACAGTTTCTGATTTGAAATCCATGCCAGGCCGTAAACCCCGTCCCATGCATCACTGGCGAGCGCCAGCGTTCCGCCGGTGTCGAACACCAATATCCTTCCGCGATCATCATTGAGGCCATTGTGCTGAAGAACGGCAATATGACGACTGTCGGGTGAGATCCGAACATGGCTCAGCCAGTCGTTTCGAGTGGCATGGTAAAGTGCCTTGCCGAGCGGGTATTCCAGGATATCTGCGTTGTTCTCACGATCCCTGCGTAGTACAGACAAGCTGCTGCCATCTGGGCTCCAATCGGCGCCCTCCACGTCTTGAGCGATTTCCCGGGGAGC
>Ga0335083_10002117_pt1 | contig 26553 bp, 23 predicted proteins | sample Lox_Sample_42_FD_206716 | JGI IMG/M metagenome (GOLD analysis project Ga0335083, IMG submission 206716) | Soil microbial communities from Loxahatchee National Wildlife Refuge, Florida, United States - Lox_Sample_4.2 | ecosystem: Environmental > Terrestrial > Soil > Wetlands | place: USA...
ACGGCGCGCTCGAGCGCAGCTTCGACGGCTCGTTCGCGCCGGCCGGCCAGACCGAAGCCGACGGGACGTTCCGCTGGATCGCGCAGGCATCCGATCGCGAGGTCACGCTGCGCGCGTGGCCGTGGAAGTCGCCGCCGACGCCGGCGCAGACGTTCGCGTGCCGGCCCGGCGCGCGGTTCGACGGCGTCGAGCTGCGCTTGCCCGACGCGACACCGGCGATGTCGGGCACGATCGTCGACGCGACCGGCGCGCCGGTGCCGTTCGCGTACCTCGATATCAGAGCGCTCGATCCCCGCAATCCGTCGCAGCAGGAGCGCGCCGACGCCGAGGGCCGCTGGCAGATCTTCGAGATGCCTGCCGGCCAGTATCACGTCACCGCGACCGCGGCCGGCCTCGGCATCGCCGACACCATCATCGCCGCGCCGAGCCAGGGCACCACGCTCGCGCTGTCTGGGACCGGCCGCATCGCGGGTCACCTGCCCGGCGTCGCGCACGGCACGGTCGAGGTCGTGTTCCGCGAATGCAAGTGGGGGCTCGCACTCGCCCACGAGCTGCGTCTCGTGCCGGTGGTCGACGAGCGGTTCGTCGTCGACGGCGCGCCCGCGTGCTTGCTCGATCTCGACGTGGTCTGGCGCGACACGAGCCAGCGCACGACCGTCGACGTCGGCGCGGGCGAGACCGCGCAGGTCGAGCTCAGTAATGTGACAGACCGATTCCCATCGCCCCGGTGACGAGCAAGCCGTTGCGGTTGATCGCGGTGATCGCGAACATCTCGGCGCCGAACACCCAGAAGCGGCGGCGGATGAGGTCGACGCCGGCCCCGAACGCGCCGGCCGGGCCGACCATCTTCGAGGTGCCGGCCGTGCCGTTGTCCTGCGTGTGCACGTTGACGCCGCCCGCGCCGCGGATCCACAGCGACGGCGTGACGTAGTACAGCGCGCCCGCGAGCGCGCTGCCCGAGGTGTCGTAGAGGATATCGCTCGTCGTGGATTCCTTGTGCTGGAACGTTCCGCCCGCGATCTCGAGCGTGATGACCGTGTTCGGGGTCGCGACGTGGCCGAGCCGCAGCGACGCGGCCGGAATCGTCTCGCTCGTCCCGTTGCCGACGACGAGCCCACCGCCGACCGCGAACGAGATCGTGACGCCCTGGCGCGGCGCGTCCGATTCGAGGTTCGCGTCCTCGGCCTTCGCCTGTGCGAGCGGATCCGGCTTCGTCGGTGGCGGATCGCTCGCCGGCTTGCCGTCGTCGGCGCGCGCGACGCCGCCGCCGAGCACGAGCACGCCGAGCAACGCCGCTCCGCTCACGATCGGCAGCCGGCGCCTGGCATCGACGTGCGGCTGATCCGGCATCAGCAGCCGCTCCACGACCTCGCCGCCGATCAGATGCTTCTCGACGATCTCGACGACGTCGTCGACGGTCACGCCGCCGTACCACACCTGCTCGGGATACACGACGACGCTGACGCCGCGCGCACACTGGTCGAGGCAGCCGGCGTTGTTCGCGCGGATCGTCTTCGCGAGCCCGCGCGCCTTGAGCTCCGCCTTGAGCCGATCGCGGACCGCGGCGCCGCCTTTGGCGTGACAGCTGCCACGCGGATCGTCGGGCGGCCGCTCGTTGACACACACGAACACGTGCCTCTGAAAGCTCGGCATCTCCCTCTGTGACTAACGCTACCATTCCACCCGCCGAAACGTCTGTCGATTAGACTGGCATGGCAGTGATTCGCCTCCGCTTGCTCGTGCCCGCGCTCGTGCTTGCCGCCGGCATCGCACGCGCACAGCCGGCGCCTCCGCTCGCGCAGATCCACGACGACAAGCAGCTCGCGGATGCGGTGGCCGCGATCGCGCCGGAGCCCCGCGTGCAGGCGTTGCTCGTCGAGGGCGTCCATCAGCTCCAGGCGCAGGCCTACGATCAAGCGCTCGCGAACTTCCTCGAGGCCTACAGCAAGCTCCCGAGCCCGCAGATCCTGCTCAACATCGCGGCGGTCCTGCGCGACATGGGCCGACTTGCCGACGCCGCGAACACGTACCAGCGCTATCTCGACGATCCGGCGAACACCGCCAGCCGCGCCGACGTCGAGGACTTGCTCGCCAAGCTCGATCACCAGCTCGCGCTGCTCGCGATCCACGTCACGCCGCGCGGCGCCGAGGTCTCGATCGACGGCGGACCGTACGTCACCGTCGGCAACGAGCTCGTCGCACGCGTGCGCCCCGGCATTCACCTCGTACGCGTGCGCATGGCCAGCGCGACCACCGAGCTCACCGTCAACGGGTTCGAGGGCGAGACCAAGGACGTCGCGGCGGCCGTCGCCGGCAGCCCGAACCCGAGCGCGAGCCTGCCCGATCGCGTCGACAGCTGGCTCGTGACCGGCACGCAGTACGGCGCCGACGACGCGTCGAGCCGCGCGCGCCGCGTGCGCACCGGCTACAACGGCCCCGAGCTCGCACCGATCGTGCCGCGCATCGAGAGCGACGGCGGCGCGGTCGCCGTGCGCTACGCCGGCGATCATCCGATCACGTCGGGCGTGATGGCGCTCGCGCGGATCGACGGCGCCGGACGCGGCTTCGCCGGCGGGCTCGGGATCGCGTACGCGTTGTACGATCGCGTCGAGCTCGACGGCGCCGGCTTGTACTCGCAGTTCTGGGGCGCGTACCTGGGCGCGAGCTATCGCTTCCGCACCGGCAAGCTGCGCCCGTACGCGGGCGGCGGCCTGCCGATCTTCTTCTTCACCGACGATCAGATGCGCTCGACCGTCGCGGTCGGCGCGCGCGTGGCCGTCGGTCTCGAGGTCGTCGTCACGCCGCACATCTCGGTCGCGGCCGACGCCGGCTACGAGCACTTCTTCGATATCTCCGACGTCACCGTCGGCCACGAGAAGCTCGACGCCGACCTGTTCGTCCCGACGGTCGGGCTGATCGGGAGAATGTGATGCGCGCTCGCCACGCGGCTTCGGGGGCGATCGTCGTCGGCTGTGCGGTCGCGGTGTGGGCCGGCACGAGCGCGACCGGCGACGATCTCGTGGTCACGCCGTCGATCGGCGTCCACGTGCAAGCGAACGGCGCGGCCGGCTCGACGAGCTTCATGGTGGCCACCACCGGCTCGGCGAGCGTCGTCGTCGACAAGGTCGTGCAGGATCCGACCTGCGAGGATCCGGCGCTCGTGCTCGCGAGCGGCGCGGGCTTCACGGTGACGTCGGCGAGCCCGCACGTGGTCGCGGTGACCTGCCCGGCCACCGCGGCCTACGACATCCGGCGCTGCCTGTTCGACGCGCTCGATTCGTCGGGCGACACGCTCGCCAGCTTCATGGCGGTCTGCATCGCGGACAACGCGACGTCGCTCGCCGCGTCGCCGGAGTCGCTCGCGTTCGCGAGCCAACCGGTCGGCACGCTGAGCACGCCGCAGACCGTGATGATCCACAACACGAACGCCACGACGGCGGTCTCGGGCAAGCTGCAGCTGCAGATCGATCAGGATCTCGCGAACGACTATCTCGTCGGCGCGCCGTGCGTGCAGAACGACAACGGCTGCGATGGCGGCATGCTGACGATCCCGGCCGGCGGCACGTTCGCCGTCACCGTCTACTGCCTGCCGTCGGCGACGACGCCGCCTCCCGCGAACTTCTACGTCTCGGTCGGCGGCGCCACGCTCGCGCAGCCGGTGACCTTGACGTGCAGCGCGAACGCCGCGAGCGGCGCGGCGATCGACGTCACGACCACGCCGTCGCCGCTCGACGTCGGCAGCGTCGAGGTCACAGGCACTCACACCGGCAGCGGCACGGTGCACGTCAAGAACGTCGGCACGCAGACGCTCACGCTGACCGGCATCACGATCGCGGGGGCCGGCTCGGACTGGACGTACGCGGTCGCGCCGCCGTGCGGAGGCCTGCCGTGTGCGATCGCGCCGAGCGCGACGAACGACGTCGCGGTCACGTTCGATCCGAGCAAGGTCAGCACGCGCAACGCGACGATGCAGCTGATGTCGAACGCGTCGAACGGCCAGCTCAGCGTGATCCTGTACGGCACCGGCACCGGCGCCACGCTCGAGCTCGATCCCGCCGATCCGACGGCGATCGATTTCGGCCTCGTGCCGAAGAACGGCATGGCCACCCTGCCGATCCACCTCATCAACCGCGGCAACCGCGACCTCACCGACGCGACGCTGACGCTCGCGCCGACGACCGGGTTCTCGGTCATGCCGGTCAATCCGGTCACGGTGTCGGCCCAGACCGGCCAGACCGTGATGCTCACGTGCTCGCCGAACGGCGCGACGAGCCAGCTCCAGACGACGTTCACGGCGAGCGCGCCCGACACCGTCAACGACATGCCGGTCACGATCACGGCGACGTGCACCGGCACCGACGCGCAGCTCGTCGCGAATCCGAGCGCGCTCGAGCTCGGCCAGATCCGGACCGGCGAGTCATCGGTGTCGAAGATCGTCGACCTCGACAACACCGGCACGATGCCGCTCACGCTCGCCGGCGATCCGACCATGGATCCGGACATCCCGGCGATCTCGCTCGTGCCGCCGAGCACGCAGACGATCGCCGCGCACTCGATGCAGCCGCTCGGCGTGTCAGTCGCGACGAGCGCGGTCGGCGACCTGACGACGACGATCAGCGCGACCGACGACGTCGACTCCGGCTACACGCTGCAGGTCCCGGTGACCGGCTCGGTCGTGTCGCCCGCGGTCACCGTCCCGGCGAGCGTCACGCTCGGCACGTTCTGCGTCAACCAGCCGACGTCGCCGGCGACGATCACGCTCGTCGCGACAGGCACGTGCGGGCCGATGCCGTGCAGCGTCAAGCTCGTGATGCCGACCGCGCCGGCGATGATGATGGGCTCGGCGTCGCCGTTCACGGCCACCGAGCGCGCGCCGCTGTCGTATCCCGCGATCCTCGATCTCGACGACACCGCGCAAGTCGACGTGCAACCGGCGCGCGCGAGCACCGCCGGGATGGTGTCCGACACGCTCGACTGGTCGACCGACATCCCGTCCGACCTGGCGCCGACCACCGCGGTCACCGCGACGTTTCTCGACGACGGCGCCGCGATCGCGCCCGCGAGCCTCGACTTCGGCGCGGTCGCGGTGCACCTGCCGCCGAACGACACGATGCCGGTCACGATCCAGAACTGCAGCGACGGCCCGATCTCGCTGACCGCGACGATCGATCAACCGTTCGCGTTCGATGGCTCCGAGTTCCCGTCGTCGCTGATGCCGGCGCAGACCGCGACGTTCGGCGTGAGCTTCGAGCCGACGAAGATCCAGCATTACAGCGGATACCTGAACATCGTCACGCACGCCGCGAGCCAGGCGATGCTGACCGTCAAGCTCGACGGCGACGGCGTCGCGGGCGACATGGGCGGCGACGGCAGCGGCGGCAGCGCCGGCGGCAACGGCACGACGAGCTTCTACGCGTGCAGCTGCACGTCGTCGCGCCCGGGCGGCGGCTTGCCGATCGTCGCCGCACTGCTCGCGATCACCTTGCGCCGCCGCCGCGGATCTTCTTCAGCTCGGTGAAGAACAGCTCGACCTCCTCCGCCTTCGTGTAGAAGTGCGGCGCGATGCGGATGCCGACGCCGGGCCGGTGGTCGCAGAAGAACTTGCGGCGATTGAGCTCGCGGCACACGTCGGCCGAGCCGACGAAGTCGAACACGACCGAGCCGCCACGCTGGTCGGCCGCGCGCGGGCTGTTGAGCTTCATGCCGAGCTCGTCGACCCACGCGATGCAGCGCTCGGTCAGCGCCAGGCTCTTGTCGCGGATCTTGCGCGCGCCGATCTCGCCGACGATGCGCTGGCCGGCGCGCGACTGGTACAGCGCCGCGACCGCGGGCGTGCCGCCCATGTAGCGCCAGATCGTGTCGGCGTAGGTCTGCGCCGGCATCGTGAACGCGAACGGCGCCTCGTTGCCGAACCAGCCGGTGACGCGCGGCGCGAACTGTTCGACCAGATCCGCCCGCACGTACAGCCACGCCGCGCCCGGGCCGCCGCACAGGTACTTCACGGAGCCGCCGCACGCGAACGCCACGCCGAGGTCGACGACGTCGAGCGGGATGATGCCGATCGACTGGTAGCAATCGAGGATGACGTGCGCGCCGACTTCCTTCGCGCGCGCGCAGATCTTCTTCGCGTCCTGGATGTAGGCCGAGGAGAACACGACGTGCGACATCGGCACGGCGAGCGTGTGCTCGTCGATCGCGGCGCACATCGCGTCGGTGTCGATCGTGATCCCGTCCTTCGACGGTACGAGCTCGCAGCGCGCACCGCGCCGGGCCTCGGCCTGCCACACGTACGACACGGTCGGGAACTGCAGGGCCTCGTAGACGATCTTGTCGCGCGCTGGCGTGTACTCGAAGCACGACGCGAGCACGCTCATCACCTGCGACACGTTGTGCATCATCGTCGTCGTGCCGGCGGGCGCGGAGATGATCTTCGCGATGCGCTCGGCGGCGCGATCGACCTCCGGCAACCAGTCGCTCCACGCGGTGATCGACTTGGTACGCCAGAGCTCGACGAACTCGGCGAGATCGTCGCCGGCCTGTGCCGGCACGCAGCCGAGCGAGTGCGAGATGAAGTGCACGCACTGCTCGAGCGCCGGAAAGGACTTGCGATACTCGAGCAGGCTGTCGGCGACCGGGTCGGACATTCTTAATCCTAAGCGTACGTTAACGCCGACGCCGGCGGGCCGCGAGCGCGTACTGCGTAAGAGATGCGCTACCCGTCGCTCGCGTTCGTGCTCGTGCTCGCGATCTTCACCGGCGGCTGTTACTACAAGCCGGCGTCGTACTCCATCGACTCGCAGCCGTTCCCCGGCAAGCGCGTCGAGCTGGCGTGCCTCGACGTCGCGGTCACGCTCACCGACGACGCGCTCGCGCCGCCGCCGGTCCTGTCGTACACGTTCGGCAATCGCTGCACGCACGGCACGTATGTCGACCTCGCGACCATTCGCGTGATCGGCCGCGGCTCCGACGGCTCGCGCGTCGCGCTGCACCCGCACGATCCGAAGCACGAGCTCGCCGTGCTCCCGATCGACGGCTTGTGGCGCGGCCACGAGGAGATCGCGTACGCGCCCGATCCGGGGCCGCCGCCGAGCGACGTGTGCGTCGAGCTCGGCCACGTCGAGCCCGATCCGGCCGCGCCCGATCGCTGGGTCTGCCTCGCCGCGTCGGAACAGGACGGTGCGCCGTGATCGCGCGCGTCGGCTGCGTCGCGCTTGTCGCGGGGCTCGCGCTACCGCGCGCCGTGCACGCGCGCGGCTGCCACGAGACCAGCGACGTCGTCGGTTACCATCACTGCAGCTGGTTCGGCGTCGACTGGTCGCGCGACGCCGACACGCCGCGGCTGTCGTTCGACATCGATTACTACTTCCGCCACTTCGAGGCCGACCCGTTCTCGCTCGGCAGCGCGCCGCTCGTCGCCACCGGAGGCCCGACCGATTTTCATGCGACCTCGTCGGGCGAGGCCTGGCGCGTGCTGGTCGGCTTCGGCCACTTCGTGTACACCGGCGTCGAGATCGACGGCGGAAGTCTCGATCGCGTGCCGCGCACCGTCGGCACGCCGGTCGTCGAAGGCCTCGAGCTCGCACCGTACGCGCTCGCAGGCGTGCACCTCTACGAGCGCTATCGCATCGCGGTGTCGACCGAGCTCGCCGCCGGATTTCGCTACGACGACTTCGAGGCGTGCAACACGTCCGACTGTCCCGACGTGTCGCAATGGAAACCCGACGTCCAGGCGCGCGTGCGCGCCGACGTCTTCATCCACCCGCACGTCTCGCTCGGCATCGGCTACGGCGAGAGCGTGATCGATTCCAACGAGCGCATCTTCATGGTCGGCATCTCGCTGCACGGCCGCGCGATGGACGGCATGTACTAGGGGACTGTCCGGACAGCCCCTAGCGCGCCAGCGTGGCCAGGTACGCGAGGTTTGCCGCGGTCTCGTCGATCACGCGCTGGTTGATCATCGGATTCGCGTTGCGGTAGCTGAACGCGTGGATGTTCAGCACCCCGTCGCTGCCGACGAGCTGGGTCGTCTGCGCGAGATCGGCGGCCGGGATCGACGGCGACGCCACGAACGCGTTCGAGTTGCCGGCCGGGTTCATACCGAGCTGAGCGCCGACGAGCTGGATCGCGGGCTGCGCGAGGTGGCAGCTCGCGCAGTCGATCGTGTTCGGCGAGTTGTCGGCCGGATTCAGCACGCGCAGCGCGGCGTCGAACGCACTCTCGCGCGCAGCCGGCATCGCGGCGCTCGCCTGCATGAAGTCCGCGAGCAACATGAGGTTGTCGCTCGACGACGTGACCGGCTCGCCCGTCGCCTCGAGCGGCTCGGTCGCCGCCGAGATCGTCATCGACGTCGTCGGCATCGGCAGCGTCGGGATCTGCAGCGGCGTCGCGGCGCCGGCCGCGACCTGGAAGCTCTGCAGCTGCCAGAAATCGCCGGCACCGATGATCGGCGCGTTGCTACCGCCCGCGTCCGCCACTTCTTCCTCGAGCGTCGTGAACCGCACGAGGTTCGCGGCGCCCGCGTACTTCAGGATCATGGCCTCGAACGCCTGCGCGAGCACGCCGGTGTGGCCCTCGCGCACGACGACCGGATGCGGGGCGAGCGGACCGAGGTCGTCGTCGCCGACGTCGCTCTCGCGCGCCGCGGTCACCTCGTCGATCGCGTCGAGCAGCTGGTCGCGCGTGATCGAGTAGAACGCGTGCACCGCGGCGTCCTCGACGAAGAACGGCGACGCCGAGTCGACCGTGTCGGTATCGATCGGCTGGAACACGAGGCGCAGCTGGTTCTGGCACGTCGACGGATCCGTGATCGTGCCGAGCTGGCCGAAGCACGGGTCGAACCGGAACGCGACGACGCGCAGCTGGTCGTAGGGGACCTCGCCCGCATTCTGGTAGATGTCGAGCGGCAGCAGCTGACCGCCGTTGCCCATCGCCGTCGGCGCGAGCATCGCGTCGAGGTCGTCGTTCGTGGCCGGCAGCGGAAGCAGCACGGAAATGTCGTTCATCTGAGTGCTCGGCGGCGTCGGCGTCGAATGAGGTGACGTCGAGCACGCGGCGAGCGCGGCGATCGAGCAAGGCAAACGCATGCGCGCCGCCCGGTGCAAGCTGCGCGCCGGTCCAAGCACACGTGAATGCGTGGCGCGCTCTCGACTCTTCGAGATCACGAATCGAAAATTCGTGGCGGTTACGGCGCGTCGATCGCGACGCCGGCATCGATCGACGGCGCGTCGATCGCATGTGCATCGAGCTGCACATCAGGCGGCGCGGCATCGGCGATACCCGCATCGTCGGGCAGACCCGGCGGTGGCGGCGTGAAGCCCTGCGCCTTGCGCCACTCTTCGATGTCCTCGTCGTCGGGCTGCAGCTCGTGCGCGTTGGTGTCGACGAGCAACGTGATGATCGCCGCGATCCCACCGAGCGCGACCGCGGCAGTGCCGCCGATCAACGCGCACTTCGACGAGTCGACGTTGTCGATCTCGCACGTACCGAAGCCGATCGCGGCGCCCGCGACCGCGGCCGCGATCACCGGCCGGCGCTGCGGCCCACCGCAGCTGACCAGCGTCAGCGCCAGCGCGAGCGCGAGCAGACGCGACCGAGGCGTAGCGATCGAGCGAGTGCGAAGCACGAGCCACCTTAGGCCGAGGAAGTGCCACGAAGTGGCCATCAGCCGTGATATCCGGGGTCGTGGCCCTTCGCGGCCTGTTGCGCCGTCCAGTCCGCGAACACCTCGTCGCGCACGTCCCACAGCTTCGGGAAGAACCGCTGCTTCATGCCGTGCGCGAGCAGGTCGGAGTGCTTGCCCTTGAGCGACGGCGTGCCCGTGCCGATGATGCGATAGACGAGCACGAGGTGGCGGTAGCGCCAGATCTGCAGGAGCTGGTCGTAATCGACGAGCCCTTCGCACAGCTGGAACAGCTGATGATGATCGTGCGGGTGCTCGTAGATCTCGCGCAGCGCGACGCCGCTGCTCTCGAGAAACGCGGCGAAGGCAGGCCACACGACCTCGCCCGGCAGCCGCAGCATCGTGCGAAAGCCCGGTGACTCCTGACCGGAGCCGCGGCCGAGCCCGGTGCGGATCGTCATGTAATCGGTCGGCGCCATCGTGTCGAGCAGCTCGACCGACTGCAGCAGCACGCGCTGCACGCGCGCGACGCGGCCGAGCGTCGTGATCGCGCGCGGCGCGTCGCCTGCCTCGAGCAGCGTGCACGCGAACCGCAGCTCGTGCTCGATCAACTTCATGTACAGCTCGTGCGCTTGGTGCACGACCTGGAACTGCAGCTCGTCGTGGCAGGTCAGAGCCTCGGCAGACTTTTGCAGCGACAGCAGCTCTTCGGTGCGGATGTATTTCTCGTAATCCGTGAGCGCCGCCATCGCTTGCGGATCTACCACATAGTCGGGTCGTTACGGCGAGATGCCCCAGCGGCGAAGCCGGCGATACAGCGTCTTGCGGTCGACGCCGAGGATCTTCGCGGCCTCGCTACGATTCCCGCCGCACGCGTCGAGCACGTGCACGACGTGACGGCGACGGATCTCGTCCAAAGTGACCCGAATGTCGTTCGGAAGCTCGGCAAGGGTGTGCGCCACGGTTCCAGGAATTGCCAGTAACGCGGCGCGCTGATCAATGAATGTACGATTAAGGTCGGCAGCTACACATTCCGAAACGCTGCGCAAAGTTCGTACAATTATTACGCTTCCCTCCTGCGCAGGCGTAACAGCCCGATCACCAACCAAACGATCGGGATCGCCGCGAGCAGGAGCCAGTCGAACACGTCGGGCGTGTAGTGGGAGCGGCTCGCGAGCACGCGGGCGTGAAATGTGACGCTCAGCGCATGGAGCGAGGCCGGCAGCTCGCCGAGGAGCAGGTCGAACATCACATAGACGATCGCGAGCGCCATGCCCTGGCGAGGTGCCAGCGCCGAGATGCCGGCGGAGATGACCGAGACCGCCAGGGCACAGGCGGCGACCGCGCGAACCGTCACGCCGGGCGGCCAGCGCGTCGTTGCGGTGTAGGCGATCGCGACCCAGCTTCCGACCGCGAGCACCACGACGATCGGCGCGAGCGCGATGAGCTTGGCCGCGATCACCTTCCAGCGCGCGAGCGGACGCGACCACAGGTACGTCGCCGCCCGATGGTCGAGCTCCTCGCCGAGCGCGCTGCCGACCAGCCACGGCGGCAGCACCGCGAGCAACAGCAGCGCGATGTTGAACGCGTTCGTGAGGATGCCCTTCTCGCCGCGCAAGTCGTACGCGAACGGGATCGGGATGATCGCGATCGCGATCGCGATCCACAGCGAGTAGCGGCGCAGGAGCCGCCGCCACGCGACGCGGGCGAGCGCGACGACGCTCATGCGCCACCTCGCGTCAGGTAATCGAACACCGCGCCGAGGTTGTTGTCGGGCGACGACAGCGCTTGCACGGCGATCGATCGATCGAGCACGGCGCTCGCGAGCTGGTCGTAGCAACGATCGGGATCGCGCGTCTCGATCAGCACGGAGCCGCGCTCGAACGCGATGCGCACGACGTGATCCGCGCCGGCGAGCGCCTCGGCGAGCATGCGCGGCCGATTGCACGCGACGCGGATGACGTGCGGGTGGCGATCGATCAGCTTGCGGATCTCGTAGACGTTGCCCTCGGCCAGCACCTGGCCGCGGTAGATGACGACGATCTCCGAGGTCAACGCTTCGATCTCGTACAGCACGTGGCTCGACGCGACGATCGCCTTGCCCGAGGCCGCGAGCGCGCGCACGCGCTCGATGATGTCGACGCGCGCGACCGGATCGATCCCGGTGAGCGGCTCGTCGAGCAGCAGCAGATCGGGCTCGTGGGCGATCGCGGTCGCGAGCTTGACGCGCTGGCGCATGCCCTTCGAGAACCCGCGCACGCGGCGGTGGCGCGCGTCGCCGAGGCCCATGCGATCGAGCGAGGTCTCGGCCGCGGACTTCGCGCGCCCGTGCGGCACGCCCGCGAGCTCGGCGAGCGCGGCCACGAGCTCGAGCGCGGTGAGCTCGTCCCAGAGCTTGTCGTGCTCGGGCGCGTAACCGATGCGCGCACGCACCGACGGATCGTCGAACGGGGCGCCGCCGAACACGGTCAGCGAGCCGCGCGACGGCCGCGCGACGCCCGCCATCATCTTGATCAACGTCGACTTGCCGGCGCCGTTCGGGCCGAGCAGGCCGACGATGCCGCCGCGCATGCGCCAGCTGACGTCGGAGATGCCGAGCACGTGGCCGTACCACTTGCTCAACCGGTCGGCGACCACGACGTCGGTCATCGCGCGTCGCCGATCACGCGCAGGAACGCGGCCTCGAGGCTGTCGCGCCGGACCTCGAGCGCGCGGATCTGCAAGCCGGCGTCTCGCGCGACCGCGAACACGAGCTGGTTCGTGGCGTCGGCGGGCAGATCGACCGCGAGCGCGATCGGCGACGTGACGCGGCATTTCGCGCCGGCGGCGACGAGCGCGTCGGCGAGCTTGTCGGCATCGGCCTTGACCTCGACGGCGAGCTCGCTGTCGCGGCCGCGCGCGCCGCGCAGCTCGTCGATCGAGCCGACGAACCGGATCTGGCCGCCGTGCATGATCACGGCCTGATCGCACACGCGGTCGACGTCGGGCAACAGGTGCGTCGACAGCACGATCGCGCAGCCGCGCCGCTCGGGCAGCTCGGCGACGAGCTCGAGCATCTCGTCGCGCGAGCGCGGATCGAGCCCGCTGGTCGGCTCGTCGAGAAACAGCAGCTCGGGATCGTGGACGAGCGCCTGCGCGAGCTTCACGCGCTGCTTCATGCCGGTCGAGTAGCCGTCGATCGGCTGGTAGCGCTTCTCCTCGAGCCCGGCGTAGTAGAGCGCGGCGTGCGCGCGCTGCATCGCCTCCGAGCGCGGCAGCCCCGACAGCTCGGCCGCGTAGGTGCACAGCTCGACCGCGTTCGCGCCGAGCAGGAGCGCGTCGTGCTCGGGCATGTAACCGACGCGATCGCGGATCTCGCTGCCGCGCTTTGCCGACGCGAGGCCGAGCACGCGCGCCTCGCCGTCGAACGGGATGAGGCCGAGCAAGCACTTGAGCAGCGTGGACTTGCCGGCGCCGTTGGGCCCGAGCAGCCCGATCACGCGGCCGTCGATCTTCGCGTCGATCCCCGCGAGCGCGGCGACCTCGCCGTAGCGCTTGGCCAGTCGATCGAGCTCGATGAGCGGCATGGGGCGAACGCATGCTAGCTTCCCGGGCATGCCTCGCGCCACCACCGTGCTAGCCACCACGTCGCTGGTCGGCTGCGTCGCGTCGCTGTGGCTCTACGTCGAGAACCGAGCGCTGCGCGCCGAGCTCGCCGAGAAGGAGCCTCCGCCGGCGCCCCCACCCGTCCAGCAAGTCGCGGAGGCACCGCCCGCGCCGACGCCGCAGCGCCGGTGGACCCCGCCGCGCGCGCTGCCCGCGCTGCCGACCGCCGCGCCGATGCCGAGCCAGGCCGGCCGGCTCGATCGCCGCGCGCGCCGCACGCAACAGATGGCCACGATGTTCGGCCGCGCCGACGGCGAGACCGACGACCAGTACCGCGCGCGCGTGATGCCGCTGATCGGCGCCGCGCTCGCGATCCCGCGCCAGCACGTCGTCGCGATGCGCAAGCTCGCCGAGGAGCGGGCGCACGTCACCGAAGCGCAATCCCAGCAGCTCGATCAGATGTTCCAGAAGACGTACAGCGACGTGCTCGCGTACGCGAACAAGGCGATCGCCGACGGCACGCTGTCGCCGTACGAGCGCAACATCGCCAACTGGCTCGAGTTCGGCGGCGGCCTCGGCGCGATGCTCCAGGACACGAGCTCGCAGATCGGCCGCATCCTGTCGGCCGACCAGATGCAATCGATGTACGACAGCGGCTTCGAGTGGGGTGAATATCTAGGCCTCGAGACACCGTGGGAGCAGCTCAACCCGCCGCCGCCTCCTCGGCCTTGACCGAGGCCGACGCTGCCGAGCCGGCGCCGCGGGCGTCGGCCGGCCAGGTCCACGACCTCGGCTACCAGCGCTACGTCGGTCCGCGCCGGTCGCCGGGCACGCGCTGGCGCGTCGTCGCGCGCCAGCAGATCGCGACCGCGTGGAAGACGTGGTGGCGCTACAAGGCCGGGCTCGGGTTCGCGGCCGTGATCACGTGCGTGTTCGGCGCGCTCATGTACTTCCCGACGTCGAACGAGGCGTTTCGCGGCATGAGCGTGGTGGCAAACCCCGACACGACCCTGGCGATGTCGACCGAGTGGTACTGCCGCATCGCGTTCTTCATGTCGCTCGTGCTCGGCGCCGGCACGGTCGCGGGCGACGTCCAGAGCGGCGCGTTCACGTTCTACTTCGCGCGTTCGGTACGGCCGCGCGACTACGTGCTCGGCAAGGTCGCGGGCTATGGCGTACTGGTCGCGTCGATCGCGATCGTCGGCCCGCTCTTGCTCGCGCTGTTGCGGCTCGGGATCAGCGACACGACCGACGAGCTCGTCGAGCACGTGAAGATGGTGCCGCACGCGGTCGAGCTCGGGCTCGTGATCGCGATCCCGTACACGATGGTGCCGCTCGGCTTCTCGGCGCTCGCCTCGGATCGTCGCACCGCGCTCGCGCTGTGGGCGACGTACTACCTCGTGTTCGGCACGGTGGTCGGGCTGATCGGCCGGTTCTCGGGCGGCAGCATCGCCGCGTTCGACCTGCCGACCGCGTGCCTCGCGATCGCGTTCGATCTGTTCGACGCGCATCCGCTGTTCGGCCGCCGCGCCGCGCGCTCGCTGCCGCTCTGGGCCGCGGTGATCTCGCTCGCGCTGCACGCGCTGGTCGCCGGGATCATCCTGTGGGTCCGGGTGTCGCGCGCGCAGAAGCGCGGCGTCGGCGGCGCGGGCTGAACGCGGTACCTCGAGGTTCCAGCGAACGCGCCAGGCGGGAAGGGCTCGTCCCTACACTCGCGTGCGACCGCGGCGTTGGCGCCGGCACTTCGATTGCTCATCCGAGCCGCATGCGCCTTCCGTTAACGTTCGTCTTGCTTGCCGCGTGCAGCCACGATTCCTCGACCACGCCACCCGATGCGGGTGCGATGCCGCCGGCCGACGCCGGCTCCGATGCGGGAAGTGGCGTCTCGACGTGCGAGCCCGCTCCGTCATCGACCGCGGACCTGTACGTCGCGCCGAACGGCCAGGCGAGCTGGAGCGGCACCTTGTCCGCGCCGAACGCCGACGCGAGCGACGGCCCGACCACGCTCGCGGCGATCGAGAGCAAGATCCAGCCGCTCCAGGCCGGCCGCACGACGCCGATCGTCGTGTTCCTCGAGGACGGCACCTACGATCTGCACAGCGAGCTCGGCGGCGCGTGGACGCTCGCGCTGTCGGGCACGAAGGACGCGCCGATCGTGTACGAGGCCGCGCCGGGTGCGACGCCGATCATCAGCGGCGGCACGGTCATCACCGGCTGGGCGAGCACGACCGTGAACGGCGTCGCGGCATGGCAGGCGCCTGCCGACTCGCTGCAGCCGTTCGCGCAGCTGTGGGTCAACGGCGAGCGTCGGTTCCGGCCGACGACCTCGCCGGGCGCCTACCTTTACAACCAGAATACGGCGGTGACGCAATCGAGCTTCACGTACGCCGGCACCGACCTCGACCCGAGCTGGTACGACCTCGCGCACGTCGAGATCGCCGCGTTCGAGAGCTGGACGATGCCGCGGCTCTACATCCAGTCGATCGATCCGACGACGAGCACGGTGACGTTCACCAGCACGCTGCCGACCGGCGTCGGCCACGGCTTCATGCCGCACCACCGCTACTTCGCCGACAACGTGAAGGAGGCACTGAACCAGCCCGGCCAGTTCTATCTCGATCAAGCCGCGTCACCGAAGCGGCTCTACTACATCCCGCGCACCGGCGAGGACATGACGACCGCGCAGGTCGTCGCGCCGCAGCTACCGAAGCTCGTGCAGGCCGACGGCATCAGCTACGTGACGCTGCGCGGGTTGACGATGTCGTACGCGAACTTCACGATCCCGTCGCCGCAAGGCTGGCTCGATGTCCAGACCGAGTCGAACAACGTCGCGAATGCGGCCGCGGCGGTGACCTTCCACGCGACGAGCAATGTCACGGTCGACGGCTGCACGATCGCCCACGTCGCGGGCTTCGGGATCGAGTTCGAAGGCAACGCGGCCGGCGCCGCGCTGCCGGATGCCGACACCGACTGCGCGACCACGTTCGAAACTGCGATCGTCAACAGCGTGGTCGCCGACACCGGCGGCGGCGGCATCCGCATCGGCTCCGGGCAGACCATGGCCGATACCGACGCGACGGTCGCGCAGTGCGCGCTCGTCGCCGACAACGTCGTCACCGGGGTCGGCCGCTACTTCGCGTCGGGCAACGGGATCTTCGTCGGCAACGCGCATCACGTTCGCGTGCGCCACAACGACGTCTCCGACACGTACACCTACGCGATCGACGTCGGCGCGACGTACGGCAACAGCCCCGACAACTACTCCGACGCGGGCAACGCGCACGACAACACGATCGAATTCAACCACGTGTGGCAGGTCGGCCAGGGCGTCACGAGCGACATCGGCGGCATCTACACCGCGGTCGGCCCGCAGACCGGCAACGTCGTGCAGAACAACGTCGTGCACGACGTCACCCACGATCCGGGCAACGCCGCGGCCGGCGAGCCGGAGGGCTACGGCGGCTGGGGCCTGTACAACGACGCGTCGTCGTCGAACGTGCTGTGGCAGAACAACCTCGCCTATCGCTGTTCGCAGTCGCCGATGACGTTCAACTACGGCGCGAGCGGCCTGATCCAGAACAACATCCTCGCGTACGGCAGCGAAGGCGTGATGACCGCGGGCCGGCTCGAGGCGCACCTCCAGTACACGTTCCAGCACAACATCCTGTACTGGGATCAGCCGCAGCTGTGGCAGTACGGCAACTGGAGCTGCAGCCTGTCCTCGCCGACCGACTGCCGCGCGTTCGCGGACAACCTCTACGTCGACGTCGGCGGCACGCCGACGTTCATCACCCAGAACGAGGTCGAGAAGGTCGGCATGCCGCCGATGGGGCCGACGCTGTCGTTCGCGCAGTGGCAGGCGGACGGCGAGGACGCCCCGCCGTCGACGACGAGCTTCCCGCTGTCGTTCGGCACGCCGGCCGCGCCGTCGTTCGCGCTGCCCGCGACCCTGCCGATCGCGTTCACGCCGTTCGATCCGACCCAGGCCGGCCGCGACTCTTGCGCGACGACCGCGCCGCCACCGGTGCCGGCGGGATTCCCCGTGCAGGCCTGGCCGGTGCCATTCTGAGTTGCTCCCGCGTAGAGTCTCGCCATGACGACCATGGAAATCGGCAAGCAGCTCGTCGAGCTGTGCGGCAAGGGCAAGAACGAGGAGGCGATGAAGTCGCTCTACGCGAAGGACATCGTCGCGATCGAGGCCGGCGCGCCGCCCGGCATGTCACCCGAGAGCAAGGGCCTGGACGCGGTGCTCGGGAAGTCGAAGTGGTGGGCCGACAATCACATCGTTCACTCGGCGAAGGTCGAGGGCCCGTGGCCGCACGGAGATCGCTTCGCCGTGCGCTTCACCTACGACATCACGCAGAAGGCGACGAACAAGCGCGTGACGATGGACGAGATCGCCCTGTACACGATCGCGAACGGCAAGATCGTGCGCGAAGAGTTCTTCTACGCGATGGGGTAACGCGATCTACGCGCCCTGCGACGGCGGCTTGATCTTCGCGGCGCGGCTCCACTCGACGAGGCGCACCGAGCCGTAGGGCGCGTTGAACACCTCGAACAGGCCGTGCGTGATGCGCTGCGCGCGGCGCGCGGCCTTCGCCGGACGATCCTCGAGCAACCAGTCCAAGAAGCCCTGCGCGTTGAACGCGAGGCCGAGGAACAGATCCTGATGCGGCGGATCGGTGACGTCGGGATCGGGGTGCGGCTTGTAGTTGCGGCTGTCGAAGCCGACCGCGAAGTCGACGAAGCGCGACGCGCTGCCGATGCGATCGCGCACCGCGCGGATGCCGCCGAGGTGAAATGCGGCGAGGTAGGTCTCGCCCGAGTAATCCTCGGCGATGTTCCAGCGCGAGCAGCCACCCGGCGGGCACGGCGACGTGCCCGCAACCTTGCGCTCGTACATCTCGCTCGGCTCGTACTGCACGCGATACGAGAACAGCTCGTTCAGGCGCGGGAAGTTGTCGAGCAGCGCCGCCATCACCGCGCCGATCGAGTTGCCGGTGAAGTCGGAGAACGAGAACTCGTAGTAGAAGCCGTCCTTGACCTCGACGCCGGTGAACAGCAGCTCGGCGAGCCCGGCCGAGATCAGGCTCGCCTTGCGCTTCGCGAACCCGCCCCAGCCGTGCAGGATGACCGTGCCGAGCCGCGCGAGCGACATCGTCGCCCACGCGTGGCCGCACTTGTCGGCGCCGCCGGCGTAGGTGTTCTCGCCCATCCAGCCGTCGCCGCCCCACTTGAACTTGTCGAGCGGATAATGCTTGCGGTACCAAGCGACGAACGTCCACGCGACGAAGATCGCGTACGCGGCCGCGAGCGTGCCGACCGCGGCGGCCGGGCGCGGCTCGCGCGGCGGCTCGCGCTCGCGCTCCGGCTTCGGCTCGCCGTCCGTCCGCTTCGCGCGCCACCACGCGAGCAGCACGAGAGCGAGACAGGCGAGCCACATCTAGCGCGCCGACGCTAACACGGACTCGAGGGTACGCGACGCGCGGGACCGTGAAGTCTCCGTTGACGCGGCCCGCGCACGGCCGATCGCGCACCACGGTCACGGCGTCGAATCGAGCAGCGCGAGCCCCTTGAACGCGGCCTCGCGCGTGCGCACGAAGCCGCCGGTGCGGCGCGACTCGAGCGCCTTGCGGCCGGCCGTGCCGGCGCGCTTGGCGCCGAGCAGGCCGATACCGATCGCACAGTTGACCTGCACGTTCTCGGCAGGGCTCTCGATCGCGTCGCACAGAATCTCGCACGCGTCGGGCAGCGCGTTGACGAGCGCGAGGATGCGGCGCGCGTGCGCGTCGTCGTCGGTCTCGAGGCCCTTGAGCAGCGCGGTCAGCACGCGCGCCTTGCGCGGCGCGAGCACCGCAGCGACCGCCTTGCCGACCGCTTCGTCGCCGCGCAACGCGCCGACCAGATAGTCCGCGGTCTCGCGCACCACGTCGTCGCCGAGCTTGTCGAGCGCGCCCGCCGCGGCGATCCGCGTCTTCGCGTCGTCGTCGCGCAACAACACCGCGAGCGGCAGCGCCGCCCCGCGCGCCTTGTCGCCCATGCAGCCGAGCGCGGTCGCCGCGTTCGCGCGCACGATCGAGCGACCATCCTGGCAGTAGTCGACGAGATCTTGCAACGACAGCTTCGCCCCGTCGCCGAACGCCGCGGCCTCGAGATACCTGGTCTCGAAGCCGTCGACCGCGATCGGTGCCGGCCCCGTACGCTTGGGGCCGTCGAGCGACTCCAGCGCCTTGCGCACGGCCTCGCGCGTGCGCTCCCAGCCGCCCGTGCGCGCGCCCTCGAGCGCCTTGCGGCCCTTGCCGACGCGCTTGGGCCCGAGCATGCCGAGCCCGAGCGCCGCGTTGACCTGGACGTTGACCGCCGGGCTCTCGAACGCGTCGCACAGGATGTCGGTCGCGTCGTCGAACACGTTGATGAGCTCGCAGATGCGCCGTCCATGCTCGGGCTTGTCGGTCTCGAGACCGCGCACGAGCGCCGAGATCATGCGGGCCTTGCGCGCGCGGACCACGCCGGCGGCCGTCTCCGCGACCTTCGCGTCGTCGTCGCCGAGCGCGCGCACGAGATCGTCCGCGACCTCGATCACCGCGGCATCGCCGATGCGATCGAGTGCCTGCGCCGCCGTCATGCGCACGCGCGCCGCATCGTCGCGCAGCAGCACGCCGAGCGACCGCGCCGCGCCGGCTGCCGCGCCGCCGAGTGCGCCGAGCGCGGCCGCCGCGTTGCCGCGCACGATGTCGCGCCCGTCGTGCAAGTGCCGCGTGAGCTCGGCGGCGCCGATCTTCTCGAGCTCGGCCTTCGCCTTGTCGAAGTCGGCGGCCGCGAGCGGCCGCGTCTCGAAGCCGTCGACCGCGACCGCCTTCGGGCCGTCGTCGCCGCGCGGATCGATCATGTCGAGCGCGCGCCGCACGGCATCGCGCGTGCGGGCGTCGCCTCCGGTGCGAGCGCCGAGCAGGAGCGGCAGGCCCGGCCCGACGCGATCCTTGCCGAGCACGCCGAGCGCGAGCGCGGAATTGACCTGCACGTTCACCGCCGGCGACTTGAACTGCTCGGCGAGCACGTTCGCCGCGTTCGCCAGCCTCGCGAACAACTCGCCGAGGCGCCGGCCGCCTTCTTCGCTGCCGGTCTCGAGTCCCTTGACCAGCGCCTCCTGGGCGTCGCCGCCGAGCTTCTCGAGCGTCTCCTGCGCGGCCTCGGCGACCTCGGCTTCGGCGTCGGCGAGCGCGCCGACCAGATCATGCGCGGCGTCGAGCCCGTGCTTGCCGAGCTTGCCGAGCGACTTCGCGACCTCGCGGCGCACTTGCGCCACGCTGTCGCGCATGAGCAACCCCATCGCCTTCGCGGCGCGCGCGGCCTTGTCGCCCTTGACCGCGAGCGCGCGCGCCGCGTTGATCTTGACGTGCGCGCGGCCGTCGTGCAGCGCGTACGCCATCTGATCGACGTCGATCACGGCTTCGTATTCGGCGAGCTCCGACGCGCTCAGCTTGCGCGCCTCGAAATCCGGGATGTTCTTCGGCAGCGTGTCGACGACTTCCTGCTTCTCGCGCGCGACGACCGCGAGCATCGCCTGCTTCGCCGCGGTGCGCACGTCGGGCACCGGGTCGCCTTCTTCGAGCCTGGTCAGCGCGGCGAGCGCGACGTCGGCGTCGGTCTTGCCCAGCCGCGCGAGCCCGGCGCACGCGTTGACGCGCACGCGGATCGTCTCGTGCTTCGTCGCTTTCGCGAGCAGTGCGACGCCGCTGCGCCCGAGCTTGGCGCACGCGTCGAGCAGCGATCGCTGCGCGATGTCGAGCGGCACGTCGAGCGCGCCGATCAGCTCGTCGTCCGCCGTGCCGGCCAGCTCGGCGAGCGCGGCCACCACCTTCTCGGTGACGTCGGCATGCGCGGTGCTGGCGGCCTGCACGATCTGCGGCACGAGCCCGCGCACCGCAGCGCCGAGCCGGGCCAGGGCCTCCGCCGCCGCGACCGCCGCGACGTGCTCGCTGTCGCGCAGCTGCGTGACGAGCCCCTGCTCCGCCTGGCCCGCCACCGCGAGCGCGAGCGCAGCGTTCGCGCGCACGATCGCACGGCCGTCGCGCAGGTAGCCGACGAGCTCGTTCACCTCGAACGCGCCGCGCGCGGCCGCGAGCTCCTCGAACTTGAGCCGGCGCTCGTCGAGCGCGGGTGGTGCCTTCGGCTTGCCGGCAGGTGCGGCAGCAGCGGCGGGCTTCGGTTCGTCCTTCTTTGCGGGCTTCGCGTCGTCGGTCATGGCCATCCTAACATATCGAAATATCACTACATTTATATTGTTTGTTAGCACTCACCGGATCCGGTTGCCAAGCTCGGTTCCGATGTTTACAAGTACGGCTCATGAAGATCCGTCCACTCCACGACCGCATTCTCGTCAAGCGTCTCGATGAAGAGACCAAGACCGCTGGTGGCTTGTTCATCCCCGATTCGGCGAAGGAAAAGCCGATCCAAGCCAAGGTCATCGCCGTCGGCGCCGGTAAGCGCGACAAGGACGGCAAGTTGATCGCCCTCGAAGTGAAGGCCGGCGACCGCGTGCTGTTCAGCAAGTACTCGGGCACCGAAGTGAAGATCGATGGCGAAGAGCACCTCATCCTCCGCGAAGACGACCTCCTCGCGGTTCTCGACTGATTAGTACCAAGAACCAAGAAGGAGCACTGAAATGGCTGCCAAGGAAATCATCTTTTCGTCGAGCGCCCGCAGCGAGATCGCCAGGGGCCTCAACCTGCTTGCCAATGCCGTCAAGGTCACCCTCGGACCCCGCGGTCGCAACGTCGTCATCGAGAAGTCGTGGGGCGCTCCCACGGTGACCAAGGACGGCGTCACGGTCGCCAAGGAAGTCGAGCTCGAGGACAAGTTCCAGAACATGGGCGCGCAGATGGTCAAGGAGGTCGCGTCGAAGACCTCCGACGTCGCCGGTGACGGCACGACCACCGCGACCGTGCTCGCGCAGGCGATCTACAACGAGGGCGCGAAGCTCGTCGCCGCCGGCCTCAACCCGATGGACATGAAGCGCGGCATCGACGCCGCGGTCGCGTCGGTGGTCGAGCAGATCAAGGCGATGTCGGTCCCGACCAAGGGCAAGGACGACATCGCGCAGGTCGGCACGATCAGCGCGAACGGCGACACCGAGATCGGCAACATGATCGCCGAGGCGATGAAGAAGGTCGGCAAGGAAGGCGTGATCACGGTCGAAGAGGCCAAGACGCTGACCAGCGAGCTCGACGTCGTCGAGGGCATGCAGTTCGATCGCGGCTACCTGTCCCCGTACTTCGTGACGGACAGCGAGCGCATGGAGTGCGTCCTCAACGACTGCTTCATTCTCGCGCACGAGAAGAAGATCGGGAACATGAAGGAGCTCCTGCCGGTGCTCGAGCAGGTGGCGAAGCAGGGCAAGCCGCTGCTCATCATCGCGGAGGACGTCGACGGCGAGGCGCTCGCGACGCTCGTCGTGAACAAGCTGCGCGGCACGCTGCAGGTCGCGGCGGTCAAGGCCCCCGGCTTCGGCGATCGCCGCAAGGCGATGCTGCAAGACATCGCGGCGCTCACCGGCGGTCAGGCGATCACCGATGACCTCGGCCTCAAGCTCGAGAACATCACGGTGTCCGACCTCGGCCGCGCGAAGCGCATCTCGATCGACAAGGACAACACGACGATCATCGAGGGCGCCGGCAAGAAGGACGCGATCGAAGCGCGCGTGAAGACGATCCGCCGCGAGGTCGAGGAGACCACCTCGGACTACGATCGCGAGAAGCTCCAGGAGCGCCTCGCGAAGCTCGTCGGCGGCGTCGCGGTCATCCGCGTCGGCGCGGCGACCGAGGTCGAGATGAAGGAGAAGAAGGCACGCGTGGAAGACGCGATGTACGCGACGCGCGCCGCGGTCGAAGAGGGCATCGTCCCCGGCGGCGGCGTCGCGCTCGTGCGCGCGATCGCCGGCCTCGACAAGCTGACGTTCGATGACGACCGCCGCTACGGCGTCAACATCGTGCGCCGCGCGCTCGAGGAGCCGCTGCGTCAGATCGCCGGCAACTCGGGCGTCGACGGTTCGATCGTCGTCGCGAAGGTGAAGGAGGGCTCGGGCGCCTTCGGGTTCAACGCCCAGACGCTCCAGTACGAGGACCTCGTCAAGGCCGGCGTGATCGACCCGGCGAAGGTCGTCCGCACGGCGATCCAGAACGCGTCGAGCGTCGCGGGCCTCATGCTCACGACCGAGACGCTGATCGCCGAGAAGCCGAAGAAGGAAGACAAGGCGGCCGGTGGCCACGCGGGTCACGGTCACGACTTCGACGAGTAGTCGTCTCGTCGAGTAATCGACCACGACGGGCCGGCCGCGTGCCGGCCCGTTGTAGTTTCGGCACATGAGCTCGCTGGCAGCGATCGCAGGTGCGATCGTCGACCATTACGCACGCGCGCGACGCGACCTGCCGTGGCGCGCGACGCGCGATCCGTACGCGATCTGGGTCAGCGAGATCATGCTGCAACAGACACGCGTCGCGACCGTCATCCCGTACTGGCGCGAGTGGATGGCGAGGTTCCCGACGTTGCACGCGCTCGCCGCGGCGCCGCTCGACGACGTGCTCGCCGCGTGGGCCGGGCTCGGCTACTACTCGCGTGCCCGCAATCTGTGGAACGGCGCGCGCGAGGTCGCCGCGAGGTGGCACGGCGCGCTGCCGCGGCGCGCCGCCGAGCTGCGCGAGGTGCCCGGCATCGGGCCGTACACCGCCGGCGCGATCGCGTCGATCGCGTTCGGCGAGCGCGTGCCGCTCGTCGACGGCAACGTCGCGCGCGTGCTCGCCCGCGTGTTCGCGATCACGGACGACATCAAGTCGGCCGCCGGGCGCCGCGCGCTGTGGGCGCGCGCCGGCGAGCTGGTCGCGGCGCTGCCCGCCGAGGCCGCAGCCGGCGATCTCAACCAGGGCCTGATGGAGCTCGGCGCGACGATCTGCGCGCCGACGCAGCCACGCTGCTCGACCTGCCCGCTCGCCGCGCGCTGCGCGACCCGCGGCGACGCGCTGCCGGTGTCGGCGCCGCGCAAGCGCGCGCACGAGCTGCCGCTGCTCGCGCGCGAGGCGCTGTGGATCGAGCGCGGCGGCGAGGTCGTGCTCGCGCGCCGCCGCGGCGGCGGCCTGTTCGGCGGGATGTGGGAGCTGCCGCAGGCCGCCGACCGCGGCGCGATCGCGCGCGCGCTCGGCGTGGCGCGGGTCGACGCCGAGCCGGTCGCGCACCACGAGCAGACGCTGGCGCACCGCCGGTTGCAGATCAGCGTGTTCCGCGCCGCGATGCCGCCGCGGCTTGTCCGCGCCGCCGAACCGAGCTACGACGCGATCGCGCGCGTGCCGCTGGCCACCGCGCGCGGCCTCGGCATCGCCGCCGCGACCACCGCGATCCTGACCAAGTACGAGGACACTCCATGGAGCTCGATTCCAAAGCGCTCGCCCTCTTCACCGAGGGCTACAGCAAGATCCTCGAAGGCCTCGACCACCTCGGCTTCGACGTCCGCGACGAAAACTTCAAGGACACCGCGCGCCGCGCCGCGAAGGGCCTCCACGAGCTCGTCCACGACCAGAAGCAAGTGAAGGCACGCGTCGCCGAGCTGCTCGCGAAGACGTTTCCGGCGAAGTACACCGAGATGGTCATCTCGAAGCACAACACCGCGTTCGGCGTGTGCCCGCACCACCTGTTGCCCGTCGTCTATCGCATCTCGCTCGCGTACATCCCGACCGAGAAGGTGCTCGGCCTGTCGAAGCTGTCGCGGCTCGCGCGGCTGATCGCGCGCGGCCCGCGCCTGCAGGAAGACCTCACGCACGAGCTCGCCGACATCCTGCACGAGCAGCTGCAGAGCCAGGGTTCGGCCGTCTACATCGAAGGCCTGCACATGTGCATGGCCGCGCGCGGCGTGCACGCGCACGAGGCGCGGCTCGTGACGAGCGGCGTGCGCGGCGTGTTCCTCGAGCTCGCGACGCGCGAGGAGTTCATCAAGCTCGTGCTCGCACCCGACAAGACGGTCCTCTAGTGCGCTGCGCGCTGCTGCACGGCTTCGCCGGCGATCCCGCGGTGTGGGACGACGTCGTCGCCGCGTGGCAGCTGCCCGAGCCGCCGCTCGCGATCGCGCTGCCCGGGCATGGCGGTGGCCCGGTGCAGCCGACGTGGATCGAGAACCTCGCGGCGATCGCGCGCGCGATCGCCGGCTGCGACGTCGTGGTCGGCTATTCGCTCGGCGCGCGCGTCGCGCTCGGGCTCGTCGTCGGCGGTCACGTCGCGCACGGCGTGCTCGTCGGCGTCAATCCCGGCATCGCCGACGACGAGCGCGCGAGCCGGCGCGAGTTCGACGCGGCGTGGTCGCGCCTGCTCCGCGGCGAGGGGATCGAGGCATTCATCGCGGCATGGGAGGCCCAGCCGCTGTTCGCGTCGCAGGCGCACGCTCCGCCGGCGCGCCGCGCGTCGCGCCGCGAGCATCGGCTCGCGCTCGATCCCGAGCAGCTCGCGCAGAGCCTCGAGGTGATGGGCCTCGCCGCGATGCCCGACTACGCGAGCGCGATCCCCGCGCACCGCGATCGGATCGCGCTGCTCGCCGGCGCCGACGACGCGAAGTACGTCGCGATCTCGCGCCGGCTGCCAGCGGTATCGTTCGAGCTGATCGCGGGCGCCGGCCACGATCCGACGCTCGAGCAGCCGGTCCTGCTCGCGCAGGCGATCGCGCGCGCGGTCGCCGCGCTCGAACGCACACCATGACCATCCTGTACCTGCACGGGTTCGCGTCGGGGCCGCGCTCGACGAAGGGCGTCGCGTTCGCCGAGCATTTCGCGCGGCTCGGCATCGCGATCGAGCGGCTCGATCTGCGCGTGCCGTCGTTCGAGCACCTGCGGCTGTCGGCGATGATCGAGACCACGCGCGCCGCGATCCGCGGCCCGACGATCGCGATCGGCTCGAGCCTCGGTGGGCTCACCGCCGCGCGCGTCGCCGCGCTCGACGATCGCATCACGGCGCTCGTGCTGATGGCACCGGCGTTCCAGCTCGCGGCGCGCTGGCGCGAACGGCTCGGCCGCGATCTCGACACGTGGCGCGACACCGGCTGGCTCGAGGTCGACGACTACGCGACCGGTGGCCGCTCGCGCGTCGACTTCGGGTTCTTCGAGGAGCTGCAGCGCGTCGATGCCGGCTGGCCGGACGTGCGCGTGCCGACGCTCGTCTTCCACGGCACGCGCGACGACGTCGTGCCGATCGCGAATTCGCGCGCGTTCGCCGCGACGCGGCCGCACGTGCGCGTGCGCGAGCTCGACGACGGCCACGAGCTCGCCGCGTCGCTGCCGACGCTGCTCGCCGAGTCGGAGCAGTTCCTCGCGACC
>Ga0335083_10002119_pt1 | contig 26528 bp, 18 predicted proteins | sample Lox_Sample_42_FD_206716 | JGI IMG/M metagenome (GOLD analysis project Ga0335083, IMG submission 206716) | Soil microbial communities from Loxahatchee National Wildlife Refuge, Florida, United States - Lox_Sample_4.2 | ecosystem: Environmental > Terrestrial > Soil > Wetlands | place: USA...
CGTCGAGTCGAAGGGATCGTGTTGGTCGCTTCACGAGACGAGCTCCTTGGCTTTGCAACCTGGAAGCTCTCTCGTCCTTCTTGGCGGCCCAAGAAAACGGCTTCTACACAACTATAGGGACACGACCGCGCCAGCCGCGCGCGTCGTCGAAGAAGATCGTGCCGCCGGCGGAGAGCTCGTGCGACCACTGCGGGCGGCCCAGCCCGCTGCGCGCACCCTGCGACGTCGGCGCGTAGAAGGCGTAGCCGGCCACCGCGTCGACGTGGTCCCAGCGCGTGCCGAGCTTGAACGGCTGGACGTAGATGTCGCCGAGGTCGAGGCGATCGAGGCTCGCCTGCGGATCGTCGGCGCTGAGCGACAGCCGCACGATCGGAAGCGCGAAGGCGGCCCCGAGGTAACCGGCACCGAGCTTCAGCGTTCCAGACACGCCGACGACCTCGGCGTACGCGTCGATGTCGAGGTTTCCGATCGGAACGGCGTTGCCGTTGCGGTCGTTCACGCGATCGGACGCGAACCACACGACGCGATCGGCGACGTACACGCCTTGATCGGGTTGCGTTCCGGCGTCGAGCCCGACGCCGCCGGGCAAGCGATGGCCGAGGTCCGCGACCTGCGCGGTCGCGATGCCGGCGTGGAGCAGGACGACGAGGAGCGGCGCGCGCACGATCGAGGATAACCGTGCATTTCGCGCGCACACCGTGCTCCTGCGCGCATCGTGACCTCGCGCGCGCGACGGGTCTCGCCGCGCGCGCCTCGAAAACGAGCTCCAGCCCGCCGTGCCGTGTGACTAGTAGCGATAGTGGTCGGGCTTGAACGGGCCGTCGACCGGCACGCCGAGGTACTCGGCCTGCGCCTTGCTCAGGTGCGTCAGGTGGACGCCGACCTTCGCGAGGTGCAGGCGCGCGACCTTCTCGTCGAGCTTCTTCGGCAACACGTAGACGTGGCCGGTCTCGAACTTCATGCCGGTCAGCTCGTCCCTGCCCTTGGTCGCGTTCGCCCACAGCGCGAGCTGCGCGATCGTCTGGTTCGTGAACGAGTTCGACATCACGAACGACGGGTGACCGGTCGCGCAGCCGAGGTTCACGAGCCGGCCGCGCGCGAGCAGCGTGATGCGCTTGCCGTTCGGGAAGATGAACTGATCGACCTGCGGCTTGATGTTCTCCTCGCGGATCTCCTTGTGGTTCTCGAGCCACGCGACCTGGATCTCGCTGTCGAAGTGGCCGATGTTGGCGAGGATCGCCTCGTCCTTCATCACCTGGAAGTGCTCGCTGCGGATCACGTCGAAGCAGCCGGTCGCGGTCACGAAGATGTCGGCCATCGGCGCCGCCTCTTCCATCGTCACGACCTCGTAGCCCTCCATCGCGGCCTGCAGCGCGCAGATCGGATCGATCTCGGTGATGAGCACGCGCGCGCCGAGCCCGCGCGCCGCGTGCGCGCAGCCCTTGCCGACATCGCCGTAGCCGGCGACGACGACGACCTTGCCCGCGACCATCACGTCGGTCGCGCGCTTGATGCCGTCGAACAGCGACTCGCGGCAGCCGTACAGGTTGTCGAACTTCGACTTCGTCACCGAGTCGTTGACGTTGATCGCCGGGAACAACAGGCTGTCTGTCTTCGCCATCTCGTACAGGCGGTGCACGCCGGTCGTGGTCTCCTCCGACACGCCCTTGATCTCGGCGGCGATCTTCGTGAACCGCTGCTTGTCGCGCTTGAGCGACTCGGTCAGCACCGAGAAGATCACGCGCATCTCGTCGTTGGTCGCGGTCTTCGGATCGGGCGCCGCGCCCTTCTTCTCGGCCAGGACGCCCTTGTGCACGAGCAGCGTGAGGTCGCCGCCGTCGTCGAGGATCAGGTTCGGGCCGTGGCCGCCCTTGAACGCGGTGAGCTGGAGCTCGATGCATGCCCAGTAGTCCTCGAGCGTCTCGCCCTTCCACGCGAACACCGGCACGCCGGCCTTCGCGATCGCCGCGGCGGCCTCGTCCTGCGTCGAGAAGATGTTGCACGACGTCCAGGTGACCTCGGCGCCGAGCGAGACCAGCGTCTCGATCAACACGGCGGTCTCGATCGTCATGTGGAGACAGCCGGCGATGCGCGCGCCCTTGAGCGGCGCCTTGCCCTTGTACTCCTCGCGCAGCGACATCAGACCCGGCATTTCCTTTTCGGCCATGCGGATCTTCTTGCGGCCGAGCTCGGCCAGGCTTGCGTCCTTGATCTTGAACGCGGGGAATTCGGTGCGGCTCTCCATGTCAGTTGCTCCTGTTCTTCTTGCCAATTGCGAGTTGCAGTGTCGGTTGATGAGAAATCGCGAGTGGCTCGATCCGGACCGACGCGAGATGCGCGGCCTCGATCCACGTCCGAAGCTTGTCGGGCTCGAAGCCGAGCCACACGTGGCCCTGCTCGCGCAGCGACTCGTCGTCGTGCGGCAGGTAGTCGATGACGGCGAGGTGACCGCCGGTGCGCACCAAGCGCGTCGCCGCCGCGATCACGTCCTGCGGGCGGCCGACGTGATGGAGCACGCGCGCGACCACGACGAGATCGGCGCCGCCGCGCGCCGCGATCTCCTCGGCGAGCGCGGCGTCCTCGATGCTGCCTTCGCGCAGCCGCACGTTCGCGAGGCCCCAGTCGTCGATCCGCCGCGCGCAGCGCGCGAGCCGCGCCGCGCTGCGATCGACCGCGACCACGCGCTCGTACAGCGGCGACAGCAGCGGCAGTAGCTCGCCCTCGCCGGTGCCGGCATCGACCGCGAGCGCGCGGCCGGGCAAGAGCGGCGCGAGCACCGGCAGCCACGCGAGCAGCGTCGTCGCGCTGGCCGCCGCGCCGTCCTCGCGCGGCGCTTCGAACAGCTGGCGCGACAGCTCCTCGCGCTCGGCGATCACGCGCGGCACCTTCGCGAGGCTGCCGTCCTTGATGCACAGCCGGCGGCCCTCGGCGATCGCCTCGGCGATCACGAGGTCGTCGCTCGCGTCGGCGGTGAGCAGCGTGCGCGTGCCGTCGCGGCGCGCGGCGAGCAGGCCGGCCTCGCGCAGCGGCTGCGACTTCTTCGTGACCTGCGGCTGGCTCTCGCCGATCAGCTGCGCGAGCTCGCCGACCGTCAGCTCGTCCTCGGCGCACAGCGCGAGCAGACGAAGCCGGTCCTCGTCACCGAGGAGCCTGAACAAGTCCGCGCGAACCGACCGCACGAACCTTATATATTCCAGGATTCGAATGAATGCAACGAGAACCTGGAACCGTAACGATTCCGCTTGTTAACGGCGATGCCCGCCGCCGCCCACATGCGACGCGTGGACCGCCGCGCGGACGTGCATGGTCGCCGGCGCGGCGTGGCTGGCGTGGTACTGCGCGTGGCTCGCATAGCCGCCGCGCACCGGCTCGTGGCGAACCCAGCCGGCCGGGCGATAGTGCGCGTAGCTCTCGGGATGCGCGATGCCGCGCACGCGCTCGGGCGGCTCGGCACGCGCCCATCCACCGCCGTACCAGCCCGAGCGATACCAGAAGCCGCCGCGGAACACCCAGTAGAAGTCGTCGACGAAGAAGATCGGCTCGTCGTAGTCCGCGATGACCTCGACGCCGGGGCTGACCTCGACGAGATCCGCGCTGCCGTCGTCCGGTTCGCCCGGATACTGCGCGTCGGGCTCCTCTCTGTAGCAGGCGGGCACGGCGAGCAGCGTCGACGCGACGACAAACGATGTGACGAGGTTCTTCATGACGCGCGAAGAATCCCACGAGTTTCCGCGCGCGGCCAGCGACTACATCGCGTGCTTGCGCGCGTCGGCGATCAGCGCGTCGGCCGCGTCGGCATCGTGCAGCATGCCGAGGAACGCCCGGTACGTGTCCTTCGCAGCCGTGCTGCCGAGGCCGTCTTGCGCCTTCGCGAGGTAGTAGGTGAACAAGGTCACCGTGCGATAGGTCGCGACGTCGTCGACGCCGAGCACGGCCTCGCCGCGGCGCGCGATGCACGTGCGGAGCTCGCTGTACGCGTCGTCGAACCGCTTCGCGTCGAGCGCCGCGCGCGCGAGCAGGAAGTGCGCGAGCGGGATGTCGACGATGCGGATCGATTCCTGGAATGCGACCATCGCGAGCTCGGGCTTGCCGTGGATGCGTTGCGACTCGCCCTGGATGAGCTTGGCGACGGCGCGCCGGCTCGGCGCAGGATCGTCGGCGAGCCGCGCCGCGGTCGCGAGCGGACGCTTGTCCTCGCCGGCCGCGAGCTCGACGAGCGCGGCCTCGAGCACGCGCGGCGGCGCGTTGACGACGAGCGCGGCCATCGCGCGCGCCGCGGTCTTGTCGCCGCGCCGCAGCAGCAGCTCCGCGAGCATCGCGCGCTTGACCTCGACGTGATCGCCGTCCTTGTTCGCGACATCGTCGGCGATGCCCTTCGTCAGCAGCTGCTCGGCATCGCCGAGCCGGCCCTCCGCGATCGCGAGGTCGGCGCTCGCGGCGGTCGCGGCCGACGGCTCGAGCTTCGCGTAGGCGGCGAGGCTCGCGAGCGCGTCGTCGCGATGCCCGAGCATGATCGACGCGGTCGCGATGTAGAGGTGGACCTGGGCGAGCGGGCGCGAGAAGTCGGCGAGCATCTGCCGCCCGTCGGTCACCGCGCGATCGAAGTCTCCGGCCATGACCCCGAACGCGACCAGGTTGCTGCGGATCACGATGTCACGGGGATGGTCGTGAGCGGCTCGCGCGCCAGCTTCGAGCGTCTTCTTGACCTCGCCGCGTGCCTGGTACGTGAGCGGGAGGTTGGTCTCGGCTGGACGATCGGTGGGGAACTTCGCGAGCAACTGCTCGTAGGAGGCGCTCGCGCGCTCGTGCTCTTCGGTGACCGTGTCGTAGTAATCGCCGAGGAATGCGAGCCGGTCGCGCTCGGTCATCGCGTCGACGTGCTTGAGCGTCTCGCGATACTCCTGGTTGGCTTCGACCATCCACCGCATGTTCCACAGTGCGATCGCTGCTCCGACGTGCGCCCTCGCGAAGCCCGGATCGATCGCGATCGCGCGGCGGAAGTGCACGACGGCCTGGGCGTCGTCGACGTTCGACAGCCCGATTCCGAGCGAGTACGCGTAATCGGCATCGAGCGAACGCGACATCCCGGTGGCGTCGGCCTGATCCGGTGGTACGCGCTCGCCGAGCTTGGTGCGCAGGCCCACGGCCAGTCGCGCGATCGCCGGCGGCACGCCGTCGAGCTTCGCCGGCGACTCGGTCGCGGCAAACACGCGCGATCCCGTGCGCGCGTCATCGACCGCGATCGAGATCTCGAAGCCCGCGCCCTTCGCGACGACCTTGCCGTGCAGCGCGAGCGTGCGCACGCGAGCACGCTCGCTGTAGCGCTTCGCGATCGCGATGTCGGACGCGCCATCGCTGCCGAGATCCTGTTGCAGCTGCTTCACTTCATCGTGGCTGCTCGGATCGACGAGTGTCGAATAGCGAAGCGCGCTGTGCAGCAAGACGTCGAGCGTGCCGTTGAACATCGGATCGGTCGTGCGGTTCTCGATTCCGAACAGGAGCACGTCGATCGGACTGTCGGGCAACGGCGGCTCGCTCGCCGCGACCGGTGGCGCCGCGGGCGTCGCCCGCGACGCGGCGGGCGCATCGCCACGGGGCCGCGCGAACCACGCGATCGTGCCCGCGACGCCCGCGATCGCGACGACGAGCGCCGGCACCACCCAGCGCGGCCGGCTGCGCACCGGTGCCGGCGCGCTCGGCGCCGCAGCCGCGACCTGCCCGCTGTCGAGGTCGGCGAGCAGCTCCGAAACCTTCTGATAGCGATTCGCGACGTCGAGCGAGAGGCAGCGCTCGACGACCGCCTGGACGTGCGGCGCGACTTCGGGCGCGATGTCGCGCACCGGCTTCGGCCGGCGATGCAGCCGCATCTCCATCACCGCGTGCGGCGTGTCGCCGCGAAACGGCGGCTCGCCGGTGACGAGCTGGTACAGCATCACGCCGAGCGAGTAGATGTCGCTGCGCTCGTCGGTCGGCTCGCCCTTCACCTGCTCGGGCGACATGTACGCGGGCGAGCCGAGGATCGCACCGGTGACGGTCATCCCGGACTCGCCGATCGAGCGCGCGAGCCCGAAGTCGGCCACGCGCACGCTGCCGTCCTTCCCGACGAGCACGTTCTGCGGCTTCAAGTCGCGGTGCACGACGCCCTGCGCGTGTGCCGCTGCGAGCCCCTCCGCGACCTGGTGGAAGATCGCGAGCGCGCGCGCGAGCGGGATCCGCTTCTCGCGCCGCATCAGCGCCGCGAGATCCTCGCCGTCGACCAGCTCCATCGACAGGAAGCGCAACCCGTCGTGCTCGTCGAGGTCGTACACGCGCAGCACGTGTGGGCTCGTCACCTTGCGCGCGAGCGCGATCTCGCGGCGAAATCGCGCGAGCGCGCCATCGAGGTCGCCGTCGCCGCGCACGACCTTGAGCGCGACGTCGCAGTTCAGCTCGTTGTCGAACGCGCGGTAGACCTCGCCCATCCCGCCCTTGCCGAGCGTGCCGCTCACGCGGTAGCGCGGGCCGAAGTCGGGCTCGACGTCGATCTGCCGGCGCGATGGCCGCTCCGGCATCGTGTTCGCGGTCTTTTCGTCCTTGTCGGCCACCCGAACATCGATGGTACACGCGCGTCGGTTGAAGAGCACATCTCGAGAACCCCCGCCCGCCGCATGCGGCGCGTCGCTAGCTCCGCTTCGCCATCGTGTCCGCGAGCGCGCCGAGGATCCACTTCCAGCCGTTGGCCTGAAAGCGCCCTTCTTCGTCGTCGGGCACGCCGGTCTGCACGACCTTGACGAACGTACCGCCGTCGCGCGGCTCGAACGTCGCCGTCACGATGCTCTCGCGGCCCTTCGTCGCCTCCGACACCCACGTGTGCTCGACGAGCTTGCCGCGCTCGAGCTGCGTGAAGCGGCCGTAGTGGATCCAGCTCTGCCCGTTCGCCGTGACGCAGTGATAGAACAGCCCGTCGACCTTCGCGTCGAAGATCACCTTCGATTTCTGCTGCTCGTTCTGCGGGCCGAACCACGGCCCGCCCGCGCAGGTCGGATCGATCCAGACGTCGTAGACGTCCTGCGGAGGCGCCGGGATCTGGCGGGTGGCTTCGAGAGTCGTGAGGTTCATCGCGGTCTCCTGTTCTTGAAATAGGCTTCGAGCCGGTCGAGCCGCTCGTTCCAGTACTGCTCGTAACGCGTGGCCCAGCTCGCGACCTCGCGCAACGGCGCGGCATCGAGCTCGAGCGTGTGCTCGCGACCCTGGCGGGTGCGGCGCACGAGCCCGGCGTGCTCGAGCACCTTCACGTGCTTGGACACCGCGGCCAGCGACATCGCGAACGGCTCCGCGACATCGGTGATCCGCGCCGGCCCGCGGGCGAGGCGGTCTACGATCGCGCGCCGCGTCGGGTCAGAAATGGCCAGAAGGGTCGTGGACAGCGTTTCCACGTCACTTGATTAACCAAACGGTTGAGCGTTGTCAAGCGCGGCGATTTGCGAGCACTTCGTCCTGCCCGACCCGCCGCAGCTCGACGAGCTCCCGCCACGGCAGCGCGTGCCAGTGCCCGGGCCGCGCGACGACGAGCCGCTCGGAGGTCGAGTCGAAATAGAAGAACGTCGGACGATCGTCGAGCCCGAACACGCGCGCGTCGATGCACGCGAGCTCGCGCGCGCGCGGCCACCAGATCTTGAGCACGTCGTTCTCGCGGCTCTCGCTCTCGCCGACGATCAGCGCGTCGTCGGGGCCGCGCGCGACCGCGATCACGTTGTCGAGCGCCAGCAGCTCCTCGCGCTTGCCGTCGCGGTCGATGCGCACGAGCCGGCGGCCGAACGCGCCGACGATCGCGCCGTCCGCGAGCGTCGTCGCGCCGCACAGATCCTCGGGCGGCGCGAGCTCGCCGCCGAGCGACACCGGCGCGCCCTCGCCGTCCCAGCGATAGGGCACGTTGTTCCAGATCACGAGCAGCGCGCCGTCGCCGAACGCGATCGCGTCGCACGGCGCCGGCACGGCCTCGGGCACGTCGAGCGGCTCGAGCGGCAGGCCCGGGCGCATGATCATCGGCCGCACGCGCTCGTCGCTGCCGGCGCGCGGCTGCGGGAACACCAGCACGCAATCCTTGCCCGGCCGCGCGAGCCCGATCGGGTACGGCGGCTCGAGCGCGATCGGCTCGCGGCCGGGAAGCTCGTAGTACGCGAACTTGAGCGGGCGCTGCGTGCGATCGTTCGCCATGCGCACGAAGTCGGTGCCCCACGGCGTGAACGCCGCCGCGTTGACCTGCATGTCGGGTGACGTGATCACGGCCGGCGGGAACGTCGCGAGGTCGATCTCGTGCAGCACGAACGGCTCGCCGACGAGCATGCGCGCCCCGGCGATCGCGAGCGGGCGTGCGAGCGGGCTCGTCAGCGGACTCGGCGCGATCGCGAGCGCCGCGGCGCCGAGCCAGTCCTGGTGCGCCTGCGGCACGTCGATGTCGTTGCCTTCCCAGTACGCGCAACCGCGCTGCGCGGCGACATGCAACACGTCGACCAGCCGCTGCCACTTCGCGCGCAGCGGGTGGCCCTCGAGCGCATGCTCGACGTGAGCCAGCAACGGCGGCACGTCGCGCGCGGCCACCATCACACCCACGCAGCGCGGCTCGTCGAAGCGCGCCGGCACGTGGCCGACGACCTTCGGGTAAGCCGCGGTGATGTTCGGCAGCCAGGTCTCGACGGTGCCGAGCCAGCGCGGCGGCAACGGGGCGCCGATCTGCTCGTCCCACAGCGACAGCGCGACGTCGCGACAGCGGACGTGCGGCGTCTCGGTCGACACGTAGAGCAGCGCGAGCTCGCCGAGCGCGCGTCCGCCGGTCTCGGGATCCTCGGCGATCAACCGCTTGACGTCCGAGATCATGGCGTCGCCGTCGTACTCGGCGTCGAACGCCCGATCGCGATGCAAGCCGTGCAAGAACCTCGCGGAGAACCGCGCCAGCGAGCTCTCGTCCACGACATGGAGGGTGCAGGCCCAGCCCACCAGCGCATCGTACCCAGCCCACGCCGATCGCGCGAACTAGTAGAATGTGTGAATGCGTGCCTGGCAGCTCACAGACAGATCGCGGTCTTGACGTCGATGACCTTGCCGTCGCGCGGACACGCCATCTGCAGGTGGCGCAGCGCCTTCGCGAGGCACTCGGCGGCGGCTTGGTCGGCCGGATCGCGGCCGCCGAACGGGTTGACCTGCACTTCCATGGCGGTACCCCTCGCGTTCAGCTTCCACGTCGCCCAGTAGCCGCGCGTGTCGTGCGGCTTGCGGCCTTTCGGCGCGCACGCCGCGACCGCGGGGCTCGCTTCCATCGCGCGATCGAGCTCGCGCGCGCCGTCGGCATCGCTGCGCGTCGTGACGGTGCCATCGGCGAGCGCGGTCACCGCGAGCCCCGCGGTCGGCGCATCGGGCGGCGGGCCGATCGCCTTCAGCTTGTGCGCCGCCGCCGCGATCACCTCGAGCTTGTCGGCGGGGCCTTCGAGCGGCGCGGTGTAGCGCACCCAGCGCTCGGCGCTCGTCCGGCCGTGGCGCTCGAGATCGACGCGCAGCTCGCAGGCACCTTTGTCGCAGGCGATCGAAACGTGCGCGGTCGACAGGTTCGGATGTTTCAGGCCGAGCACGGCGGCGAGCCCGGGCGCGCTGCTGCACTCGTCGGCCTTCTCCGACCACTTGCGCGCGCGCACGAGCGCGATCGCGGCATCGATGTCGGCGCCGAGCAACACCTTCGCGTGCTCGGCGATCGCGAGCCGCTCGCCGATCGGATACAGCACGGTGCGCGTCGTGCGCCCGGGAAAATCGTCGGGATAGATCGGGGCGATCGACAGCTGCCCGGTCCCTTCGACGATGTGCTTCGATTCCGCTTTGCACACGTCGAAGACATCCGCGCGTGCGGACCCGGCGACGAGGAACATCGCGATCGCGGCGAAAGGTGCGAGACGGTTCATGCGCGCGAGAATACCGCCGGAAGCGTCGGATGCCTACGTCACGACCGCGAGCACCGAGGCGACGACGACCCGCGCGCGTTCGGCGACCAGTGCCGCGAGCTCGCGGAACCGTGGGCGCTCGCGCAGCGGCGCGAGCAGCGGGCAGCGCTCGAGCCACATGTAGTCCTGGAGGCCCGAGTCGACGCCGCGCTCGATCCAGGCGAGCGCTTCGTCGGAATCGCCCGCGAACAGCAAGAGCTCGGCGATGAACTGGCAGAACGTCGCGCGCATGCGCGGGCTCGACACGTCCACGATCGAGGCCGCGCGCGCGCGATCGTCGGCATCGAACCGACGCGTCCGGTGCACGCGCGACGCGATCGCGTAGAAGTCGACCAACGCGCTCGGCAGCTCGCCCGGCTCCAGCTCGGCGAGCTCGGCCAGCTCGCCGCGCCACATCCGGTAGCGCGCGATCGCGATGTCGTCGAACACGCGGTTCGTGAACCGCGGCGCCACGCGCGCGTCCTCGAGCTCGCGCATCGCGTCGTCCCACCGATCGGCATAGATGTAGGCGCGCGGGAGATCGACGTGCGCCAGCCCGAACGGATCGAGCGACTCCGCGGCCTCGAGGTGCACGAGCGCCAGATCGAGCCGCCCGGCCTCGAGCATGATGCCGCCGAGCATCGCTTGCGCCATCGCGAAGCCTGGCGTGCGATGCAGTGCGCGTGCGAGCGCCCCCGCGGCCTCGGCGACGTCGCCCGAGTACAGCAGTGCGACCGCGCGCGCGAACCAGGCTTCGCCGAGCCCCGGCGCCGCCGCGATGGCGCGCGCCGAGAGCTCGCGCGCGGTCACGAAATACGAGTCGTCGGCGGTGAAGAATGCCTGTCGTGCGCAGGCAGTCGCGAGCGTCGCGATGATCGCGGCATCGTCCGGGGCGAGCGCGTGTGCACGCTCGAGGTCGGCGACGATCGAATCGAACGGGGCGGCGACCCAGTGCGCGCGCAACCGCGCCTTGGCCGACAGGTACAGCTCGGTCGCGCGCGGATCGACCGTGGACGCACGTGCCGGTACGACGAGCTCGACGGTCAGCGCGTTCGCGATCGCGCGCACGACCTCGTCCGTGGCCGCGAGCAGCGCGTCCGCCCGCGTGTCGACATGGCTCGCCCACAACAGGAAGCCGTCGGCGACGCCGACCGCCCGCGCCGCGATGCGCACCTCGTCGCCGCGTCGGCGCACGGAGCCATCGACGACGACGTCGACGCCGAGCGTGCGGCCGAGCTCGCGCGCGTCTGCGTCGACCGCCGCGCCTTTGCGCACCGACGCGAGCGGCCGCACGCGAAGCGCGCGCGTCTGCGACAGCGCGTCCACGATCTCCTCGCCGAGGCCGTCGGCGACCTCGGCGAGGTCGTCCGACGCGCGCAGCGGCAGGATCGCGACCGAGCGCGACGAGCGCGCGGGCACGACGTGATGGATCTCGCCATCGCGGCCGCGCGCTGGCTCGGCGATCTCCCGCGCGAGCGCGGCGACCAGCGCGGCGCCGTCGTCAAACCGATCGCGCGGATCGCGCGCCATGCACCGCATCACGAGCTCGGCGAGCACCTCGGGCACGGCCCGGTGCGCGCGCGGATCGGGCACCGGCTCGGTCAGCCGGGCGCGCGCGATCTGCATCGGGCCGAAGCCGTCGAACGGGCGTGCGCCGGTCAGCATCTCGAACACGATCGCGCCGAACGCGTAGACGTCGGCCGCGGGTCCGATCGCCGTGGTGGGCTCGACCTGTTCGGGGGCCATGTACGCCGGCGTGCCGGTGAAGCTGTCGTCGGTCGCGGTCGTGCCCGACGACGCGATCGCGATCCCGAAATCGGTGATGACGATCCGGCCGGTGCGCGCGATCAACACGTTGTCGGGTTTGAGATCGCGGTGCAGCACGCCGACCGCGTGCGCGGCCGCCATGCCCGCGGCGACGTCGCGCGCGATCTTCGCGGTCTCGTCGATCGCGAGCGGACCGTCGTCGATCTGCTGTGCCAGCGATCGCCCGTCGATGTACTCCATCGTCAGGAAGTGATCGTCGCCGTGCTGGCCGAGATCGAACGTGCGCACGACGTGCGGGCTCGTCACGCGGCGCGCGAGCTTGACCTCCTGCCGGAACCGCTCGCGCACGCCGGGCGTATCCAGGAGCTCGGCGCGCAACATCTTGAGCGCGACGATCTCGTCGAGCGTGCGGTCGTGCGCACGATACACCCGCCCCATGCCGCCCATCCCGAGCAAGCCGAGGATCTCGTACCGATCGGCGACCACGCTCGGCGGCAGCACCGGTGCCGAGTCGCGCGCGGCCGGCTGCGACAGCTGCGTGCTCGCCGGGCGCGTCGCCGCCGATCCGAGATCATCGTCGCCCGACACGTCGGCGATCATAACCCGGTCGCGCGGTCGAGCCGCGTCGCTAGAACGATCCGCCGTACGTGACGACCGCGCCGCCTGGCACCGGAACCGGCGTGAACGCCTGGATGGTCGCGTTGTCGTGGCGGGTCGCAACCGCCACGAACCGCCACACCGCGAGCCCGGCGAGCACGCCGCCGCCGATCAGCGCGTACGTTCCGGTATTTTGCTCGCTGCGCGCGTCGTCGACAGCCTTCGTGTACATCTGATACGTGGGCTTGCTCGCGGCCGCGCTCATGTCGCTATTGCCCGAGAGCAGGAAGTAGCCTCCTCCGACCAGGGCCGCGACGGAGAGCACGCCGAGCGTATCGCCGAGCGGATCGGCCCAGGCCGACCGTGGTGCCTCGGGCTTGTGCTGGACCGGAGTCGGGGCTGGTTGCGGTGCCGGCTGCGGCGCGGGCGCCGGCGTCACGGGTGCGGGCTGCTTCATCACATCGTCGGCCGCGCGCTGCTGCGCCTCGATCGTGGCCTGGCACTGCTGGATCCACTGCTCGGCCGCGTTCGCGCCGGCGGACGATGCGCCGCGCATGTAGGCGCGATAGGTGAGGACCGCGCTCCGGCAGTCTCCAGACAACCGCTGCGTCTGCGCGATCGCCCATAGCGTGTCCGGCTTGGGCTCGATCTCGTACGCCGCTTTGTATTCGCGCAACGCGGTCGTCCAGTCCTGGACGTTGTAGGCGCGGGTCGCGCGATCGTTGTGCTCCTGCGCGTCGTCGGCAACGGCGACCGCGGGCGCGAGCGAGAGGACGACGGCGATCACTAGCTGTGTCTTCATGGTGGAGGCTCCGGTGAGTCGGGATCCCAGTGCGGGGCAGGCCGCGCAGGTGGCGCCGCGGCAGGTGGTGGAGGTGAAGGCGCGACCTGCGGCACGCGAGCCGGCACGCGGTGCGGCGTGCGCGGCGGCGGCGGCGGCGGTGCGAGCGGATGCTGCACGCTCGGTGCGGGCCGCGCGATGCTCGGCGTCGAGATCGCCGGCGCGACGCGAGCGGGCGCGGGCACGGAGGCCGGCGCGACCGCCGCGACCGGTGCGACCGGCGCGATGGCCGTCGCGGTCGGCGCCGGCGCAGGCTGCGGGGCGGTGGGAGTCGCGCGCAGCGCGAGCACGAGCGTGCCGGCGAGCACCCCGACCGCGGGGATCGCCCACAACGCGGCACGCCTGCGGCGCGGCGCCGGCGGCATCGCAGGCGCGATCGCGGGTACGATCTCGGGTACGATCGCGGGCGCGATCACAGGCGCGATCGCGGGCACTCGCATCGAGCCGGGCGAGGTCGCGCCGCGCGGGATCGCTCCGTGGCGAGCGGCCTGGCGGCGCTCCGCGAGCTCGTTCGCGAAGCTGCGCGCGACCCACTCGCCGACGTCGCGGCGCGTGGCGAGCGCGCCGGCCGCGGCCGAACGCAGCGCATCCTCCATCTGCTGTGCGGTCGCGAACCGTCGCGCGGGATCGCGTTCGAGCGCGCGCATGCACACCGCGTCGAGCTCCGGCATCGGCTGCGGCGCGATCGCGCTGGGCAGCGGGAGCTCGCGATGCAGGATGTTGTGCATCGTCGCGGCATCGTTGTCGCCCTCGAACGGCTTGCGCCCGGTGAGCAGCGACCACAGCATCGCGCCGACCGCGAAGACATCGCTCCGGCGATCGAGCTCGTGCCCGGTCACCTGCTCGGGTGACATGTAGGCGACCTTGCCCTTGACCTCGCCCGGCCGGGTCGACGTGACGCGCGAGCGCGCGCGCGCGACGCCGAAGTCGATGAGCCGCGCCGCACCATCGATTCCGATCAACACGTTCTGCGGGGACACGTCGCGATGGACGAGGTGGATCAGGTGTCCCTCGTCGTCGGTCAACGAGTGCGCGGCTTCGAGCCCGGCCAGCACGTCGAGCACGATCGGAACGAGCAGCCGGGGCTGTCGATCGTCGGGGCGCTTCCTGAGCAGCTCCGCGAGCGAGCAGCCCTCGACGTAGTCCATCGCCACGTACAGCGTGTGCTGGTGCATGCCGAGATCGACGATCGGCACCACGTTGGGGTGATGGAGCTGCGCGGCGAGGCGTGCCTCGTCGGTCAGCATCTCGACGAAACCCGGCTCCTCGGCGAGGTGGGGGTGGAGCACCTTGACCGCGCACAGGCGCTGGAAGCCGAGCTCGCCGGCGTTGCGGGCCAGGTAGACCGTCGCCATGCCGCCCACACCGAGCCTGCTCAGGATCTCGTAGCGGCCGAACGCGACCTCCATACAAACACTCTCGGAGAACCCGCCCAAACCCGCTAGTCGGGTCCTTCCCGCTTTTTTCGCCAGGAAATGCCCTACGGAGAATCCGGGAGGAACCTGACTGTTGGAGGGATGTCGTTTCGCGTGACAGTGGACAGGGGCAATGAGCGACGCTCGCCGCTATCGCCTGCGCCACGACCATCAGGAGATGGACGTCACCGGCCCGGCATTCGTGATCGGCCGCGACCCCACCTGCCAGCTCGTGCTCAAGCAGGATCTCGTGTCGCGGAGACACGCGCGCGTGATCGAGCACGAAGACGGCCTGGTCATCGAGGACCTCGAGAGCATGAACGGCGTGTTCGTCAACGAGCGTCGGATTCGCGAGCCGACGCTGCTCGCACACGGCGACACCATCGCGATCGGCACCGAGACGCTCGAAGTGGTCGACACCCAGCTGCTGCCGCGCGCGCAGCGCCCGACGCGCCCACAGCCGATCGTGTTTCCGCGCGACATCGAAGGCCCCGAGCCGGTCACGGTCACGACGCGCCTCGAGCTGCTCACCGATCGCGAGCGCGAGGTGTTCGAGCTGATCGTGCTCGGCCACACGCAGCGCGAGATCGGCGACCGGCTCCACATCTCGGTCAAGACGATCGAGACCTACCGCGGCCGCGTCGCGACCAAGCTCGGTTGCCGCACGCGCGCCGAGCTCGTCGCGTACGCGATCAATGCCGGCGTCCTCCGACGCGGGTGAGTCGCGAACCGCGAGTTGACTGGCCCGCCGCCCGCTCGGTCATTGTACCATCGGACGGATGAGCTCGATCGTCCCCGGCGTTACGGTGGAAGATCGCTTCGTCATCGAAAGGATCGCCGGCGCGGGCGGCATGGGGCGCGTGTTCTACGGCTTCGACGCGTCCAGCGAGCAGCCGGTCGCGGTGAAGATCCTCGCGGACGGTCTCGACGAGGAGCTCGAGCGGTTCTGGCGCGAGGCCGAGATCCTGGCGCAGATCGATCATCCAGGGCTCGCGAAGTACGTCGCGCACGGCACGTGGGAAGGCACGCCGTATCTCGTACAGGACTGGATCGAAGGCATCACGCTCGCGAAGTACCTCGCGGGAACCGGTTGCACGGTACGCGAGGCGGTCGTGGTGGGACGCGTCCTGGCCGAGACGCTGGCCGTGCTGCACGGGCTCGGCATCATCCATCGCGACGTCAAGCCGAGCAACGTGATCCTCGTGAACGGCGAGATCGCGAAGCCCAGGCTCGTCGACTTCGGGATCGCACGCCGGATCGAGGACGCCGTCGCGCATTCGCTGACGCGCACCGGCTCGTTCCTCGGAACGCCCGGCTACACGTCGCCCGAGCAGGTCCAGGGCAAGAAGTCGATCGGCCCGCCGGCCGATCTGTTCGCGCTCGGCGCGATCCTCTACGAGAGCGTCACCGGCGCGCCGGGGTTCGCCGGGATCAACGGCATCGCCCGCAACACGAAGGTCGTGATGCTCGATCCGCCGGCGATCGGTACGTACTGTCCCGAGGCGCCCGCCGAGCTCGTCGCGACCATCGAGCGGCTGCTGCGCAAGGATCCGGCGGAGCGCTTTCAGAGCGCGTCGGAGGTCGTCGCCGCGCTACCCGCCGTCGACGCACTTCCCGACGACCTCCACCGGCGCAGGGGCTGGCAGGAAGGCATGCAGACCATTCGCCCGCAAGCGTCGGCACTCGGCACGCCGCGGATGTCACTCGGGGTCCAAACTGGCCACCACATCGCCTGCGTGATCCTCGCGGTGCCGACCCACCGCTCGGAACACGATTGTTCCGCGATCGCCAGCGCCTACGGCATGACCGCACAGGTGCACGAGGATGGCTCGGTCACCGCGCTGGGAACCGGCGACGACCGGATCGCGACGGCGACCGCGGCCGCACGATGCGCGCTCGCGCTGGCGGCGACTCTCGAGAAATCGCCGATCGTGGTCGTCAGCTATCTCGGCGAGCAAGGCGAGAGCGTGTCGGTCGTCGACGCGCTCGAATGGGCGTTCGAGGTGCTGGAGGTGTGGGGCGTGCGCCTCGCAGTCGAGCCCGACGACGTGGTCGGCGTCCGGATCGACGACGCGACCGCGGGCGCGCTGCCGCCACGGTTTCACGTGACGCGGGATGGTGCGGCGATCCACTTGCTCGGCGAGGACGCGGCATAGATGAGCGGTTCTCGGCGCAAGCCGACCCAAGGCGACGCGACGATCGGCCGTACGGAGAACCCGACCCCGGTCGAGCAGCGCGAAGTGGCCGCGGTCGGCGTTCACCTGTTGATCGTGGGTCCCGATCACCTGGCCACCCACTCGCTGCCCGGCAGCGGCAAGATCTTGCTCGGTCGCTCCGACGAGTGCGACGTACCGATCGATGACGTGTCGATCTCGCGCAAGCACGCCCAGCTTCACCTCGGCCCGCAGCTCCTGATCGAGGATCTCGGGAGCGCGAACGGAACGGTGTGCGCGGAGAAGCGACTCGAGCCGAACCAGCCCGTTCCCGTGCGACTCGGCGAGCCCATCCAGCTCGGCGGCGTCACGCTGATCTTGCAGCGCCGGTTGCCGATCGCCCGCCCGCGTCGGATCTGGGATCACGGCTACTTCGAGGGGCACGTCGAAGAGGAGTGCAGCCGCACCGTGCGGACCGGCCGTGGCTTCGCGATCGTGTTCGCGCGCGCCGAGACCGGCCAGGACGCGAGGGCACTCGAGGAACAGCTCTCGATCTGGTTCCGCACGGCCGACGTCATCGGCCGCTACGGTCCAGGCGAGTTCGAGGTGCTGCTCGTCGATGTCAGCCCGCCAGATGCGGCGGCGGTCACCAAGAAGCTCTCGGCCGCGCTCGCCGATCAGCACGTGCGCGTGGACATCGGGCTCGCGTGCTACCCGCTCGACGGCCGGGACCCGCACACGCTGCTCTCGGTGGCGGCTTCTCGCGCGCGCGGCACGGCGCAGACCGACGAGACGATGCCGATCGTCGTGCGCGACCCGATCATGCAGGATCTGTATCGGCTCGCGAGCGTCGTCGCGAAGAGCGAGATCGCCGTGATCCTGCTCGGCGAGACGGGCACCGGCAAGGAGGTGCTCGCCGAGGCGATCCACCGCGGCTCGCAGCGCGCACCGTGTCCATTCTTGCGCCTCAACTGCGCCGCGCTCACCGAGACGCTGCTCGAGAGCGAGCTGTTCGGCCACGAGAAGGGAGCATTTACCGGCGCGAGCGCGGCGAAGACGGGCCTGCTCGAGAGCGCGGCCGGCGGGACCGTGTTCCTCGACGAGATCGGCGAGCTTCCGATGTCGACGCAGGTCAAGCTGCTGCGGGTGATCGAGGAGCGCAAGGTGTTGCCGGTCGGCGCGATCAAGCAGCGGCCGATCCTCGTACGCTTCATCGCGGCCACGAACCGCGATCTCGAGAACGAGGTCGTGCGCGGCACGTTTCGCCGCGACCTGTACTTCCGGCTCAACGGGTTCTCGCTGGTGATTCCACCGCTGCGCGATCGGCCGCTCGACGTCGACGCGCTCGCGCACGTCTTCCTCGAGCGCTTCGCGAAGCGCGCCGGTTACGCGCGCCAGCCGCGGCTGTCGGCGGAGTGCCTCGACGTGTTGGGCAACTACAGCTGGCCCGGCAACGTGCGCGAGCTACGCAACGTGATCGAGCGCGCGGTCGTGCTCTGTCAGGGCGGAGACATCGCGCCCGAGCACTTGCCGCTCGAGAAGATCCGTCACACGATGCCCGTGCAGGACGCGGCGCCGACGCGCGAGCCGCGTCTGAACCTGGCGCTGCGCCCGTCGCGCCTGCCCGCACGAGGTCCATCCGACGAGGTCACCGACCCGGCGCTGCGCCCGCTCGAGGAGCTGGCCCCCGCCGAGCTGCGCGAGCTGGTCACGCAAGCCGAGCGCAAGCGGATCGAGGACGCGCTCGCGCGATGCGCCGGCAATCAGACGCGCGCGGCCGAGAGGCTCGGCATGGCGCGGCGTACGCTCGTCAAGAAGCTCGTGCGCTACGGCATCGCGCGCCCGCGGAAGTGATCACGCCGTCAGACCCCAGCCGCGCGCGAGCTCCGCGTAACAGGTCTCGCAGCCGCGGCTGAGGCACAGGAACATCATCTCGTCGGCGCGCGTGCGCTGACCGAGCTCGCGGATGCGAGCGGCCGCCTCGTCGGCCGCTCCGATCACCACGACGCTGCGCGGAAAAATTCCGGCGCTGGTGGCGAGCTCTTGCTCGGCCACGACCGCGGCCGCCCGCACGTCGAGCGCATCCGAGACCAGCCCGCTGACCACGACGATCGCCGACGGTTCGGCGAACAGCGCGCTCGGCGTGAAGTGTTCGCGGTACGCGGCGACCATGTCGGCGATGCCGTCCTCGGTGCCGCCGTGGTGGAAGCTCGCGACGAGGCCGAGCCCCATCTCGCCGGTGGCGCGGGCCCGCTCGGTGTTGGTGACCATCACGTGCATCGCGGGTCCGAGCGGCACGCTCTCGCGCAGGAACAGCTCGGGCGCCGGATCTTCTCGCGTGAGGATGTCGCGCAGCGCCCGCAGCCGCTCGGGGTAGTGCTCGAGGACCCACGCCATGTCGCTCCCCGCGGTCAGGCGCGCTCGCGACTCGGAATCGACGGCGGCCGCCTTCGTGACGCCGAGGTCGATGCGACCGGGAAAGAACAGCTCGGCCGTGATCGCAGACTCCGCGATCAGATGAGGGTTGCGAAACACCAGGCTGACGGCCCCGGTGCCGAGGCGGATGCGCGCGGTGCTACCCGCCGCGACCATCGCGAACGCGAGGGCGTCCGGGATCTGGCCTCGCGAGTGGTGCTCGCCGACCCAGAAGCGATGATAACCGAGGCCGTCGCACTGCTCGGCGAGCCCGATCGCCTCGAACGGCGTCGAGAAGAAGTTCAGGATCGACAGTCTCATGGCTCGCGAACGCGACGCGTTCGCGAAGGCAGCATTGTACTATCGTCTGGCGCGCGAACGCGTACGGCATCGCGCGCCGCAACAGGATGACGGATCCGCTGATCGGTCGGAAGCTGGGCGAGTTCACGCTCACCGAACAGATCGGGGCGGGCGCCACCGGCGTGGTGTACCGCGCGATGCAGCCGGTGCTGGAGCGCGAGGCAGCGGTGAAGATCCTGGCCGCGGTGACGCCGGATGCCACCGAAGCGTTCCTGAACGAAGCGCGGATCGCGTCGGGGCTCGACCATCCGTACGCCGCCCACATCTATGGGTTCGGCGCCGAGACGGATCAGCTGATGTGGTTCGCGATGGAGCTGGTGCGAGGAACGACGCTCGACCGGTGGATCGCGGAGCGCGGGCCGATGCCGGCAGAGCGGTTCCTGCCGCTGCTCGAGCGGATCTGCGAGGTCGTACAGACCGCGCACGACAAGGGGATCGTGCACCGAGATCTGAAGCCCGCGAACGTGATGGTGATCTCGCGCGCGGGGCGGCTGTTACCGAAGCTCCTCGATCTGGGCATCGCGCGAACGGCGACGGCGCGGGCCGAGGAGTGGCAGGGCGTGGTCGGAACACCGGCGTACATGGCCCCGGAGCAGTGGTTGAACGCGAGCCGCGTGGATGCGCGAACGGACCAGTACGCGCTGGGCGTGACGTGCTTCGTCGTCTTGACCGGCAAGATGCCGTTCCCGGCGACCTCGCTGATCGAGTGCGCCAAGCAGCACGCGCGATCGCCGGTACCGTCGCTCGGTGATGGCGTGCCGCGAGCGCTCGACGCCGTGATCGCGCGGGCGATGGCGAAGAAGGCGGCAGAGCGGTTCCCGAGCCTGCTCGAGTTCGCCGCGGCGTTCCGCGACGCGCTGGAAGTCCCTGCCGAGTCGGAGGCGCTGCCGCAGCTCGAAGAGACTGTGCGCGACGCGCTGGTGCTCGCGGCGCCGCAGCCGATCGCGGAGTCGATCATCGCGCTCGAAGCGGCGCGCGACACGGCACGCGCGTGGAAGGCCGCGGAGCAGGTGCTGGAAGTGACGGCGCAGTACGTGGGCCTGGTCGCGCTGTCGGGGCTGTTGCACGTGCCCGAGGCGCGGCGGCCCAGGAGCGAGCTCTTGATGCAGCGACTCGCGGCGCTCGGAGCCGGGCGACTCGATGCCTCGGGTTGGCTCGACATCGCGCGCGAGATCGCGCGCGGGTTTCACGACGAGCCGGCGGTGTTTCCGATCGCGGAGCTGGCCAGCGTGCTGGGAGATCCGGGCTTCCACGGGCCGAGCAGCGAACGCGGCGAGCTGGCGGCTTTCCTGAGCGAGCTCGGGCGAGTGCTCGGCAAGCTCGGGTGGCTGTCGGACTATCAGATCGCGACGGTGCGTCGGCGCGCGCTCGAGAGCTGGACGGGGACGCGGCGCGCGCAACGGACGGTCGGACACGCGCCGCGCGATGCGCCGGACGGCGGCGTGCTGCTGCTCGACGCCGACGGGGTTGCGGCGCTGACGCTGTCACCGCTGGTGCAAGTCGCGCGGCCTTCGCCGGGGATGGTCGAGGAGATGTTCTTGTTCGACGGCCTCGACAAGCGCGGACCTCGGTTGCACGCGCCCCCGGTCGGGTTCGATCGCCACGATCCGGATCTGGCGGAGTGGATGCGCGCGGCCGGGCTGCCGCTCGGCGAGCGCGGCGCGGGTACGGTGGCCGCCGAGCGCACGCCATACCGCGGCTTGGCGACGTTCACGCGCGACGACGCGGGGTGGTTCTTCGGCCGCGAGCGCGAGGTCGAGGCGTTCGTCAACCGGATGCGAGTCGGGTCGCTGATCACGGTGGTCGGCCCGTCCGGCGCGGGCAAGAGCTCGTTCGTGCAAGCGGGCGTCCTGCCGAGCTTGCCCGAGGGCACGCGCGCGGTGACGGTCCGGCCGGGCGCGACGCCGGTCGCCGAGCTGGTCGCCAAGCTGGCGCGCGCCGGGATCGCGATCGATGGCGAGCGGCTGCTGGCGGAGCCCGGTCGGCTGGCGGCGGTGCTGCGCGAGCACGTCGAGGAGACGCACGCGATGTTCGTGCTGGTGATCGATCAGTTCGAGGAGCTGTTCACGCTCGGCGCGCCGGCGGCGGAGCGCCGCGCGTACAGCGAAGCGCTGGTCGCGACAGCGGCGGACAGCGACGAGCGGCTGCGCGTGATCTTGACGTTGCGCGACGACTTCCTGGTGCGCGCGGAGCAGCTGCCGGCGCTCCGCCAGCGACTGGCGCAGGGGATGGAGCTATTGACGACGCCGGCCCCCGAGGATCTGCAGCGCATCCTGGCCGAGCCGGCGCGGCGCGTCGGTTATCACTTCGAGGACGACGAGCTCGTCGCCGAGATGGTGCAGGCGGTCGCGGAGCAGCCGGGGGCGCTGCCGCTGCTGTCGTTCACGGCGTCGCGGCTGTGGGAGCTGCGCGACGTGCGGTTTCACACGCTGACCCGGCGCGCGTATCAGACCCTGGGCGGAGTGGGCGGCGCGCTCGCGCAGCACGCCGACGAGACGGTCGCGAAGCTATCCGCCGACGAGCAGCCGCTGGTGCGCGAGGCGTTCCGGCATCTGGTGACGAGCGAGGGCACGCGCGCGGTGCTGACCCGAGACGAGGCGATGCAGCTGCTCGGCGGCGGCCCGCGGGCCGAGGCGGTGCTCGAGCAGCTCGTCGGCTCGCGCCTGGTGGTCGCGTCCGAAGGCGAAGCGGGTCACGAGCGCCTCGAGGTCGCGCACGAGGCATTGATCTCCGGCTGGCCGCGCCTGGTCGCGTGGCGGCAGCAGGACGCCGAGATCGTGCGCGTGCGCGATCAGCTGCGCACGACCGCGCGGCAGTGGGAGGCACGCGGGCGACCGCAGGGCCTGCTGTGGCGCGACGAGGTGCTCGCGGAGTACAGGCTCTGGCGCACGCGCTACACCGGCGCCGTCACCGAGCTCGAACATCAGTTCGGGCGAGCGAGCCTCGCGCTGGCAGATCGAGCGCGCCGGCGCCGCCGCACGCTGCTGTTCTCCGCGTTCGCGGTGCTCGCCGCCGGCGCACTGGTGATGACGCTGCTCGGCGTGAAGGCGAGCCGCAGCGCGGGCGAGGCCAAGCACCTGCTCGTCGAGAGCTACTTCGAGCAGGCGCGCGTGGCGCTGCTCGATGGCCGTCACGCCGAGGCGCTCGACTACATCCAGCGCGCCAACGCCGCCGGCCTCGACACGCCGTCGCTCCGGCTGATGGCCGCATACGCGAAGCCGTCGGTCGGCTCGGAGCTCGCACGGCTCGACGCCAAGGCCGGCAAGGTCTTCGAGATCACGTACAGTCCCGACGGCGCGCGCCTGTACAGCGCACACGAGGATGGAGGCATCCGCGTGTGGGATCTCGCGACAGACCGGGTGCTCGCGGTGTGGAAGGACCGCGCGTCACCCGTCCACCGACTCGAGCTGTCCGGTGACGGGCGCTGGCTCGCGAGTAGCGCCGAGGATGGCGCCGTGCGCGTGTGGGACACGACGACCGGCCGGATCGCGCTCGGGCACGACGGTCCCGCCTCGGCCTACGATTGCCTGCAGATCGATAGCGCACACGGCCTCGTGGTGTCGGGCGGCGATGGCGAGCTGTGGATCGGCGAGCTCGCGACGGGCCGCACGCTCCACGAAGCTCGGCCCGACGAGATCGCGGCGTGTGCGCTCGATCCGCGCGGCACGTGGATCGCGACCGCCGAGCTCAAGACCCGACGCGTCGTGCTGTGGAGCGTGACGACCGGCGAGCAGATCGCCGAGCTGCCGCACCAAGGTCAGGTCAACGACGTCGTCGTCTCACCCGACGGCACCGTGCTGGCGACCGCAAGCGACGACGGCAACGTCCGCACGTGGTCGGTTCCGGACGGCAAGCTCGTCCATGCGCTGCCCGGCCACGGCGACAAGGTCGATCGGGTCGCGATCTCGCCGGACGGCAAGCGCCTGGTATCGATCGGGCGCGACCTCAACGTGCGTGTCTGGGATCTCGCGACCGGCGCGACGATCTACACGCTGCGTGGGCATCGCGATCTGATCTATCGCCCTCGCTTCGACCACAGCTCCGATCGGCTGGTCAGCACGAGCCAGGATGGCACCGGGCGGCTGTGGGACCTGCGCACCGGTCGGGTGGTGCGCGTGTTCGCCGGCTCGAAGGTGCCGCTGTACCGTGCTCGGTTCGCGCCCGACGGCAAGACCGTCGCCGCCGGGTCGTGGGATGGCACGGTCGCCGTGTGGTCGACCGAAGATCCGTTCGGCGTCCAGGTCTGGGCCGGTGATCCGCGCGGCTGTCCGAGCGAGAACGATGCGACCGACGCGATCCTGATCTCGAGCTGCCCGCAGGTCACGCGGATCCTCGACCTCGCGCGCGGACGCGAGATCGAGCTCCCGCCGAGCAACGCGGGCGCGGTCACTGCCGACGGCACGCACGCCGTGATCGTCTCGGATCGCGCGATGACGGCGTGGGATCTGAGCTCGAAGACGACGACCGCGCACGCCGTGTTGCCGGCGCCGCCGCGGACGATCCGTTATGCGCCGTCCGGAGCGGCGGTCGCGATCGGAACGATTCGCGGCGACGTGCTCGCGTGGCGCCTCGATCCCCCAGGCCAGCTCGTCTCGCTCGATCATCACGCCGGCGAAGTGCGATCGATCGCGTGGAGCGCGCTCGGCGCGCTCGCGACCGGCGACGATCACGGCGAGCTTCACGTCACGTACACGCGAGGCGAGCCCGGACCGACGCGAACGTTCGCGCTGGGCACGCCGATCACGGCGCTGCGGTGGTCGCCGGACGGCGCGCGGCTCGCGGTCGGTGCGGGCTCGGTGATCGAGCTCCGCGACGCGAACACGCTGGCGGTGGTCGCCAGGCTCGAGCACGCGGGGCCCGTGACGTTCTTCGACTTCGACGCGACCGGCGAGCGCTTGATCAGCGGCGCGCAGGACAGCGTCGCTCGCGTCTGGCGCGTTCGCGATGGCGCGCTGCAGGCCCAGCTTCTCGGCGCCACCGCGTGGGTCGAGTGGCCGCAGTTCGTGAACGACTCGATCGCCATCGGCACCGGTGGGGACGGCATCCTCCGGTTCTGGGACATCGATCGCGAGAAGGAGATCCTCACGCTGGAGGGCTCGACCACGTTCGGGAGCTGGGTGATTCACGGGGGCCTGAGCCAGTACGGCCTGGCGAGCGCGTACGGCGAGGTGATTCGCTGGCGCCTTCCGGGGCTGTGACCCGCACGTTCAGCGCACGCTGATCGCGAACGCTCGGTCCCACATCGGTTCGTCGCTCGAGGTCGCCGCGTGCAGCGCGAGACCGATGCCGAGCTGACCGTCGAGCAGGTCCAGCTGATCGGGAAGCGGCATGGCGAGCGCGCGCTCGTACCAGGCTCGAGCGGCGACCGCGAGCGCGTCATCGCCCGTGGCCTGAGCGATGCGGTTGTAAACGTGCGCCAGCCCGATCGCACCGTGGCAGAAGCCCGACGTCTCGACCTGCGTGGCGGAGCTCGGGCGAGCCGCCGCGAAGCGCGCCAGGCTCGCGGCGCGCTCGCTCGCGGCGCGGTCGCCGACCCGAGTGGCCGCCGCCCACAGCGCGGCCGCGAGGCCGGGATCTCCGTAGCACCACGCCGAGCGATTGGGCTCGGTCGCGCCCGCTACGGCGGGAAAGCGGTAGTCGCGGTCCGCGACGGCGTGCGACCACAGATGTGCGGTCAGATCGTCGTAGAGGCAACGCGCGGCCGGCACGCCTAGCGCAGCGGCGCTCGCGGCGATCGCGATCGCTGCGCCCTGCCCGTGCGCGACTCCCAGGTCGATCACGCCGGACGCGTGCTGGCGACTCGCGTCGATCCAGTGCGGCTCGCTGAACAGGTAGCGGCCCACCTCGGCAGGCCGAGCATGGTCGTCGAGCCATGCGATCACGGCCGAAAGGAGCGTGGCCGAATCGGGCCAGCGCTCGAGCGCGTACACGCCGATGCCCGAGACTCCGAGGATCAGGTCGTGGTGGAGCCCGGGCCCCAAGCAACGTGCGAGCCCGGCATCGACGCTGGCGTCGATGTCGTGGCCGAGCTGGGCGAGCGCGAACGCGACGCCTGCGAGTCCGTCGAACAAGGTCGGTCCGAGGCCGCCCACCGCATCGAAGGCGGCATCGAGGTGGCGATCGGCTGCTTCGGTGCGCTCGAGGTACGACAACAGCAGCGCGCGCCCCGCCGCACCGACAAGCGACGCGGCCTCGGCCGGACGAGCCAGCCGTTCCGCGACTTCATCGATCGCCGCGCGGGCGCGGTCGGCGATCGCCCCGTCGAGCAGCGGTCGCCAGCTCATGGCATCGTGACCCGATTGTGATCGTTCGATCTCCTGTCGAGATCGATCGATCTCTTGGCGAGCCCGTCCCCGGACAGGATGCTATCGGATGAACAGAGGGTTAGCGTGGCGCGATTCTGGCTACGGGTTGCGTCCATGAAGAAGACCGTCAAAGAACCCAGGAAGCTCAAGCTCGACCTTGACCGGATGCGGGTTCTGTCCACCGCGGAGCTCAGCACGGTGGGAGGTGGCGCTCCCTACACGACGATGAAGGGCTGCAAGCCAGGCGTGAGATAGACGTAGCAAGAAGTAGCAGAAGTAGCATGCAGGCCGCAAAGCTCGAGGGCCGAGGCGGCTCGTAGATCTAGTCGCCGCGATCGCCGCCGCCAGCGAGAAGCGACCCGAGCATCTGGGTGTGTGGCTCGCCAGCGCGTCCGACTGATTCGTGACACGATGCGTAGAGATGCGGTGGCGGCTGGCCTCGCTGCTATGCGTGCTCGCCTCGACGCGAGCGTCGGCACAGAAAGCGGACGCCGATGCCGCGTTCCAGCGCGGGCGCTCGCTGATGGCGAGCGGCGACATCGCGAAGGCGTGCACGGAGTTCGAGGCCAGCATGCGCTTCGACCCGGAGTGGGGAACCTTGTACAACCTCGCGCTGTGTCACGAGCGCCTCGGCAAGCTCGCGACGGCGTGGACCGAGCTCAACGAGCTCGGCGCCAGCGACACGAACGCGGCGCGCGCGCACGATGCGAAGAAGCGCGCGACGGCGC
>Ga0335083_10002120_pt1 | contig 26515 bp, 19 predicted proteins | sample Lox_Sample_42_FD_206716 | JGI IMG/M metagenome (GOLD analysis project Ga0335083, IMG submission 206716) | Soil microbial communities from Loxahatchee National Wildlife Refuge, Florida, United States - Lox_Sample_4.2 | ecosystem: Environmental > Terrestrial > Soil > Wetlands | place: USA...
GCAGATCGATATCACCCGTAAAACCGCCTTCGGCGATCCGGGAGGCCAGGTCCGCGAAGCTGCTCCCGGCCGCGTCGGCAGCCATGGTGTCGGTTTCGACTGTCAGGGAGCCCCCCTTGCCCGCCGCCGCCTTCCCCTGGAGATTGGCCGTCGCAGCCACCGCACCGGTCTTCGCGTCGAGCTGCTTTTCCATCGTCACCCCTCCCTGGAGGGCACGGAGGGTGATGCTCCCGGCATCTCCCGTCCCCGCAGCCGAGACGTCGAGGAGGGAACCGGCTTCCAAAGTGATGGGAGCGCTGGCCGCGGAGAGGATGACCGTTCCCCCCGGAGAGTAGCCGGAGGTCGCCGGATCGGCGGTCGGTGATGCGCTTCCCCGGGCCAGGATCGACGAGCCGTTGCGCAGGACGATGCCGTTGTCGCTGCCGGAACCGCCGGTGGTGATCGTCAGCTGTCCGGAGGGAAGATCGATGACCCCTCCCTCGTCAACCCCCTGGGCCGTGATCGCCAGGGAACCCCCCGGGGTCTCCGTCGTCCCTGCCTTGCCGGTGCCGCTCCCCCTGATGGCCACGGTGCCGGTGGCAGCGATGCTGAAGTTGGCCGGGACATACGACGGCGTTCCGGGGGCGGCTCCCCCATCGGGAGCGGCACTGGCGGTCGTGACCCGGGCGGCGCTCATGTTCAGGTCTTTCCCCACCTGGAGTGAACCCTTCCCCTGGAAGGTCAGATCGTTTTTGCTGGCAAGGTTCACCTGGTCAAAGCCGCTGACCTGGATGCTCCCCTGCCCGACAGTTATGGTATCGGCGGCGAGGGTGACCGCGCCGTTCCCTCCGGCGAGGGTCGTTGCAGTCGGGCCGGCACCGCTGTTCCGCAGGACGATCGTTCCGGCGGTCAGGGTCGTCCCGGCAGGGGTGTCGCCGGCGGCAGGTGCGCTGCTGCCGGTACCTGCAACGGACGCCGCCGGGGATGTGGTCCCGGAAACCGGGTCCTGCCCGACGATGAGCCCGGTATCGATGGTGAGCTGCTTGGCCACCGTGAGATTGAAGTCACCGGCGAAGGTGATGGCGGAGCGGCTCGTGAGGCCGACGTCGGAAAAGCTGCCGAAGCCCTGCCAGGCGGCTTCGGTGAAATACAGGCCGGTTTTGGCCGTGGCCTTGTCCGCGTTCTTCGCCAGGGAGTCGTCGGCGGCAAAGAACATGGCGGTGGCGGTGAGATTGAGGGAAGCGCCGTTGTTGCCCGTGATGCTTCCCTGGAGGTCCATCTGGTCGGCGTCGATATTCATGCCCTTGGCGACGTGGACCGTGGCGTCCTTTTCCACCGTGATCTTTCCCTGCGGCGTGGCGAACGTCACTGTCCCACCGTTGACCGCCGCGCCGCTCCCGATGTCGATGGCGTCCCGTGCCGTCAGGGTGAGGGTGGGAACATTCAGAACACTCCCCGCCTGGACCGTCACGGTATCCGTGCTGCCGGCGTCGCCGAGCCGAAGCTCCGACAGGCCCTTGTCGGTGACAGCAGACGCCGCCAGCTGGAGAGTGCCCGCCAGGGCGGCCGGCACCTTCGAATCGAACCCGAATGCTGCCGGGAGCGCCGCACCCGTCTGCTGCACCGTCACGTTTGTGCCGCTCAGGACCATCACCCCCCCGCTGTAGGTGGGAAGTCCGGACGCCTTGGTATCGCCGTTCACGATGGTGGTCGTCCCCGCGAGGGTAACCGTCCCGCCTTCCCCCGCCGTGAACGTTTTCGTGGAAAAGTTCCCCTCCTTCATGACGTCTGCCGCGGTCCTGATGGAATAGTTTTCGAGAACGGGGGAACCGAACGAAGTTCCCATGACCGTGCCGTGGCCGGCCACGATCGGATACCCGTCGGGGGAAACCTGGTTCGTGCCGGGGGTGTGGATCGTACCCAGGTCGGTGACGACCATGGCCCCGGGGAGAAAGGCGTATTGTTCGGGAAGGATGGAATAGTACCCGGCCTTGATGCCGTTGCCCCCCGCCAGATAGATGGCGTTGCCCGGCAGGGTCACCGACTGGTCCGGCATGATCACGTACCGTCCCTTGACGGCGAACGGGTCTGTCGTTCCTTCCACGTCGGGAATGAACTGATACCCGAAAATCGATCCTCCCCCGGAAACGTCTATGGTCGACCCCTCACGGGTGATGACTTCCTTGGCGGTTATGCTCACCGATTTCTCCGGCGCGCCGGCAACCGTTTCGGTGCCGTTATTGGTCATGGTTCTCGATTGATCGGTCCAGAAAACGTCATTGAGGGTTCCGTAGGCCACCGGCACCGTTCCCGCCGTGCTGAGAACGCTCCCCGTGGCCAGGTAGACCCTGCCGTCGGGCGAGTTGAGGGAAATCTCGCCAAGGGGGGCCCTGATCACCCCGTCGTGCTCGATCCCCTTGGCGGCATCGATGGTGAGGCTCCCTCCGGCCGAGAGGATGGTGCCCGCCCCGGGATCGCTTCCCGGCCTGGTAGTCACCTTCCCCCCGGACTGGATCGTGAAGCTGGTCAGCGTGTCGGGATAGATGTTGTTGGCGGTCAGGGTAAGGTCCCCCGCCGTGCTCAGCAGACCCTGCCAGCTCTTGTCCGAGCCGTACTGCGCATCGGAGGCCCTGATGTCGCTGTTCGCCTGGAGGGAAACCCCGCTGAACCCGGAGAGCAGAACCGCTCCCCGCAGATCGATCCAGTTTCCGATGAGATTCAGCGAAGAGGTGCCGGAGTCGGGAGTCCCCGCCGGAACGGCCGCGCTGGTGTTCTGGATCGTGATCCAGGGTGCGGCCAGGGTCTGGGCGCTTCCGTCACCCTTGATCACAGGGGCATCGAGGGTCAGGCTCCTCCCGAAGATTGTGTTTGTGGCTTTTGAGAGAGTGAGGCTCGTGTCGCTCCTCAATGTCAGGGCATCGAAACCGCATTGCGCGTACCAGTTCAGGTAATCCCCCGTTACGGAGAGGCTGCCTGTCGTGCCGACGGTCAGGGCACCTCCCTGTGCGCCGATCCCGTAGCTGCGGCCGTCCATGAAACCGTAGGAGAGCTTGTTGCCGTATGTCAGGGAAATGCTCCCCGCATCGCTCCCCACGGAGACGGTCGACACCGTCCCATCGGCGTTCTTCTGCGTCACGGCAACCGGTTTCGTCCCGGATACGTCGATGAGGGATTGATCGAGAACCAGGCTCCCCGCCTTTGCGGTGAGGGTCACGCTCCCACCGGCAAGCGGGGCGGAATTGACCGGCAGACCGCTGGCCGCGGCAGTCGTCCCCGGGCTGTCGTAACCGGCCGCAAGTATCTTGCCGGTGACCGTCGTCCCCTTCGATGAATGGCCGATGGTCAGGTCACCCTGGTTTGCCGTTATGGCAACCTTTCCCGCCGGGGCCTCGATAACGCCGTTCATCTGGACGATATCCCCCTGGAGGGCTACCGTACCGTTCGGTGCCACCTTGATACCGGCCCCGTCGGAGATGGTCAATGTGGTATTGGGCGGAGGCTGTTCGTTGGGGGGCTTTGGAAACAGCACGCCGCTGACGGCCGTGACCGATGTGACCCCGACGGTGGCTGGAGAAGGAGTGCTGCCACCGGCAGCAACTTGTGGCGCGGTGAAGGTGTTGCCGCTCAGCTGGCCGGTGCTGTCACCCGTGGCCGTCACCGGCACGACAGCTTTTACCATGGAGGGTGAGAACTGCACGTTGGAGTCGAATACCAGGTCCCCTTCGCTCTGCAGCGCAACCTGGCTGAAACCGGAAGCGTCCAGCTGGTGGGCGCCAAGGGTCAGCTTCCCGGCACGGTCGGAGGTTATCTGCGTCCCGCCCATGGGAGCGGGGGCGCTCGCTGCCACCTCCACCATGCCGGCGTGGAGGGAGATGCTCCCGCCGTTGCTCCCCGGGAGGGAAAGTCCGACAAGCGTGCCGTCGAGAACGATTCCTTTCCCGTTGATCTGCACCGAACCGGAATTCCCTCCGGCAATCTTGCCACCCGTGCCGATCTGGTACCCCCCCGACACGTCAACTACGGCCCCTCCCCTGATGACGACGCCGTTCCCCTGTTCTGCCGGGAGAAGCCCCATGTCATCGGAGAGGACGACGCTCCCCCCTGCGACGGGGCCCGAAGCGACCGGATTTCCCGACCTGGTTGCCGCGGCGGAGTTGTCGATCTTTTCACCCGCCACGTCGATTTTGCTGCCGGAGTCCAGGAGAATGGTCTGGGATACCTTGCGGTACAGGGGATTGGCCTTGCTGTCCGCCAACGTGGCGCTGGAGGTGATGTTGCTGTTGGTCCGTAGCGTGACAGAGCCGCCGGCCGCGTCTATCTCCCCCTGGTTGACGATCTGGCGCGCCAGGGCGGAGAAGCTCCCTCCCGGGTTGAGGGAGATCACGGCACCGCTCTCAACGGTTATCGTCGTGTTGGCATTCAGGGAAAGGGAGCTCAGCCCGGCAGTGCTCAACGCCGCAGCTGACAGGACCGTCGCCGGAATCGTGCCCGGCGGCAGTGTCGCGCTGCTGCCGCTGTCTCCGCTGGGCTTCACGACGATGCTGTCGACGCCGAGGTTACTGGCGGTATTACTCCATGGGTCGCCGACCTCCAGGGTGCCGCCCCGCGGTACCTCTATCCCTTCGGCAATGGCGAGCGCGCGGGTGTCATCGGAGGTCGACCGTTTGGTCTGGTAGGTGCCGGCAACGGCGCTGCCGTTGAGGACTGCATCCAGGACGATGTGGGGCGCCGAAACCCGCAGCAGTCCTGCATCGGCCCCGTCGGTGTACCCGCTGTGGTATTCCCCGATGGCATTGGCGCCGCCGAAAAAGAGCCCCACGTAGTTGCCGGTCGTGCCGAAGTTGTGGGTGGTGGTGGTCTGGTCGCCGAGGAGCTTGCTGTAGGCGAGCCATTGCTGAGCGGTGGAGATGTCGTAGACCGTAGTGCCGCAGAGGAGCTTGGACGTGGAATAAAAGCCGGCGGCGTAGCGGACGCCTCCGCCGGAAAAGTCGAGGGTCGCTCCCTTGTCGGCGATGAGGTCTCCGGAAGCTACCAGCAGCTGGATCGTCCCCCCCGTGACGCTCCGTTCCCTGGCCGTCTGTTCCCCCACCTGCATCTGGCCCGCCACGTTGCCGATGGACGACCCGGCAGCCGGGTCGATGGTGATGTTCGTGCCGTGCAGCACGCCGTTCTTCTGGCCGAAATCGTCGGCAAGGGTGACACTGTTGAGAGTGGCATCCATGGCGGCCGTGGACGCCGGCTTGTCGATCCAGCTGCCGCCGACCTTGACGCTGCTGCCGCTTTCCAGCGCGATCCCCTGCTCCGCTTGCATCGTAACAGTGCCGGCCGGCGCCTCCACCGACCCTTTCACGTCGATCTTCCCGACCAGCGTCTGGGGATTGGCGGGATTGACGGGATCGAGCCCTCCCAGGGTGATTTTGCCGCCGGTGAAGGCAAAGGAGCTGTCGGCCGTTTCGGTCGAATCGGAGATGGGGGTCGAGGTACTGCTCTTTTCTCCGAGGTTTATGCTGTCCGTTGCGAGGAGTTCGATCTGGCCGTTCCTCTTGAGGGCCGTCACCGAGCGGATCATGCCGTTCTGGTTGATGTCCCGTCCGTACATGCCCACCAGGCCGGTGTCGGCGACCAGGCTCCCCCCCGTATCGTTGGTGGCGGTGCCGGGGGTCCCCGTCATCTTCATGAAGTACGCGGTACGATAGCCTGTCTGGTCCGTCGCAAATTCGACCGCCGTGCCGGCGACGAGACCGATCTGTCCGACCGGTGCGGTGATGGAGCCGCTGTTGTAAACGTTGGGACCGAGGAGGAAAACGGACCCGAGCTGGCCGGCAGTAGTGATGGTCCCCATGTTCGCGACCGTCGCGGCGGGGTCGAGTGCCAGAGACTTCCCGTCGGCCCCGTTGATGTAGCTGTCAGCCTGGAATTTCAGGGTCCCCCCGAGAAAGTCGCTGTCTTTCATGTTCAACGCCGATGCCACCAGGGAGTAGATATTCACCTGGGAGCCCTGGCCGAAAAGGATGCCGTTCTGGTTGATGAGGTATATTTTGCCCTCCGCCGTCAGCGTGCCGAATATCTGGCTCGGGTCCTTGTCGTAGATCCGGTTGAGGATGACCCAGTTCTGGTTCTTCTGCTGGTCGAACTTGACCGAGGCCTTCGACCCGATGTTGAAGGACTGCCAGTCGATGATCGCCTTGCCGCCGGTGACCGGATCCAGCTGCTGCTGGATAAGCAACTGGCTGTCGGTCGGCTGGGTGATGGTGGCAATTCCCTGCACGACGCCGCGCACGACGGGAAGGGCGTTCACGGGAGGCGGAGCTGCCGGTGGCCGGTACAACCCTGGTATCTGCGGGGCAGCGAGGGTGAGTGTCGGATATGCCGCCAGGATCCACACGAGGAATATGGCCACCGTTTTTTTCAGCATCGTGCTCTCCTGCCTCTCGGCCGCAATCTGCGGGCCGCTTCTTCAACGACTCAGAACTGGTACTTCAACTTGAAGTAGATGCGGCTGGCGCCCTTCTCAATCTGGGCGAAATTCTTCAGGGCAAAGCCCCAGTCCGTTTCGTACTCCACCGAGCGGAACAGGTACCCGCGCACGCCGACACCGGTGCCGTGGATGAACGAATTCGCGGCCTGTCCCGCCTGGGCCTTCAGGGTCTCCAGTGCGGCAAAATCATAGAAGACATACGGGCTGATGAGAAAGCGGGGGCCGAGACCGAACGGCTCCGCCAGGTTCGGCGCAGAGAATTCGACCATGCCGTGGAGGGCGTTGTCGCCGGTCACCTCGCTCTCCCGGTAGCCCCGCACGCTCTCCATCCCCCCTGCGGCATACTGCTCGTTGGTGATGAGCGGCTCGTCGCTCAACTGGCCGTCCAGCTTCAGGAACAGTCCCATGCCGGCGCGAAGCTTCTGGGTCCGTTCACAGCCGAGGGTGAGGTACAGATAATTCCCCTGCCCCCTGAAGCGCTTCTCTTCGAATTCCCTCTGATTGGTGACAAGCCCGCGGAACGCGAAATTGAGCGTGGCGTTCAGCTGCGTCACACCGCTGTCGTCGCTCAGGGAGGCACCGTAGTTGATGGACGCCGGGAGGTAGGTGATCGGCGTCTTGAGATCGCTGCTCCCGGTGTCGGAGCTCCCGGTCGGGGCAAACCCGAGGGTATCGTCGAATTTCTTATAATCGAATCCGAAGACCAGGTTATGGGAGAGGTAATCGTTGGTCGGAAGAGGCACGACGTACCGCCCGCCGATGATGTCCCCCTTGCCTGCCACGTTGAATTCCTTGGAGAGCGTATTGCTGTTGGAGCGGACGCCGTAAAGGATGAAGCGCTGGTCCCTGTCCCACGGCAGCGGCAGGGTATAGGAGCCGGAGTAGACCTGGACTTCATTGGTATTTTCGGGGGATACCTGGAACTGGGCGGCGAGCGAATGCCCTTCGTGCCAGAGATTGTCGTAGCGGAGCGCGGCAATCAGCCGCAGGTCGGTGGTATTGGGACTGTAGCGGTTATTGAGTTCCAGGCTCCCGTGAAGGGGAAGCTCGTCGTCGGCCTTCAGCTCCACGTCGATGAAGCCCACTTCCTTCCCCGGGACGATAGTCGGGCTTACCTTGAGGTCGGGATTCTTGTTGAGATTTGCCAGATCACTCCTGAGGTCCGGGACGTAGAGGATCTCCCCGGGAGCAAGAGAGGGGAGCTCACGGAGGATTGTATCCGTGGGGAAGTACCGGTTGCCGGTTACCGTTACCTTGCCGATCCTGTTCTCGATCACCTGGAGGGTAACGACCTCGCCGCCGATGGTCTGCTCGGGAATGTTCACGAGAACCGCCGGGTACCCCTCCTCGTGGTAGAATTTCTCCACCGCATCACGGGCCTTCTCCACATCCGCCGCCGTCTTGCCGGGCCCCACGAAGGAAGCGACCACATTGCGGAGTTCCTCGTCCGTATACAACGTGTTCCCGGAAAAATAGAATGCCGAGATGGAAAAGGTGGTTTCGGCGGATTCTTTCTGATGCACTGGCTGCGGGGGCTCCTCGGCATAGAGACAGCGGGAATATGCCAGAAGGATCAGAATCAGGATCGTGCCGAACCGCATGAGCCGCCGTTGCCGGCGGACTCCGGGGAAATACGTACCATTGCCTGTCATTGGAATGTGCTTGCCTCTGGAGGAAAGTGGAAACGACAGAGTCAGTCCCCTGGGAAACCGTCGGACGAACATGACCGGCACAGGTCGCCGCTCACGGTGACGCGTGCCCGTCTGTCATTGCCAGATACTCGCGAAACTCCCGGGAAAGGGTCGCTCCGTCCCGGAACCCTTCGATTTTTCGGTACACGGTTCCGTCCGGGTTGATAATGACGATCATGGGGAAGCCGTCCTGTCCGTAACGTGCCTTGTATCCCGTTTCCTGGTTGGAATTGACTTTGACCCAGGCGAAAGCATCCTTGAGCTGCGTGATCCTCGGGTCGTGAAGCGTCTCGCCGAACAGTTTCTTGCACCAGCCGCACCACTCGGCGTAGAGAACAAGAACTGCCGGCTTCCCCGCCTCCTTTGCCGCGGCAAGCCCCTCGTCGTGATTTTCCCGCCACCCGATCTCTGTATCTTTGAAGCTGGCCGACTTGACGAGAGAGCGCACCTCCATGTCCACCACGACCTTCTTTCCCGCTAGGGGATGGTTGCAGTCGACCGTAAACGTCGCCTCATCGGTCGCGGTTATTCTCCCGGGCACCCCCTGGATATCGAAGGAAGCCCCTTGCCGCGGATCGATCCTGAGGTGTATGGCATCCTTCCCGACGTTCACCGCCACGCTGCCGAAACCCTCTTCATACCGGGAGCCGTCTTTCGCGAGCATCTCCAGGCGCACATCCGCCTCGCGCACCTCCGCAATCCTCGCCATGACATAGGGGTTGAGGGGGAATTCCCGCCCGGCTACCGGAAAGGAGTTGAATTTGTCCACATACTCCCGCGCCGGAACGGTGATGGTCAGGGGAATGGCGTTGTCCCGCGGCAGCTGCCTGACTTTCCCGGCGTCATACGTTCCGTAGGCCTTGTCGGGAGCCAGCTCGAGCCTCTTCTTCCCGCCGAGGACCATGCCGACAACACCCTCCCCCACACCCGGCGCCGTTCCCTTCTCTCCGGCGAGAACGTCGACATCGCCCAGCGCCTTCCGCCCATCGACAGGAGCGCCCCCGGCAGGCCCCGTTCCGTGGGGCGTATCGGACACCGTCGTCTCCACCAGGGAACCGTCTTCGAGGGTGATCGTGTAGCCGACCCGCACCAGGTCTCCCTTTTCCACTTTTTCCGAAGCAGCAGCCGGAAGTTTCCCGGCAGCGGCGGCACTCCGGTCAAGGGGGGCGGCGGAAAGCTTCTCCGCACCGGCCTGTTGTCCGGCACACCCCGAGACGAGGAGAGCCACCAGCGCAAGCGCCGGGACACCCCGCCTCCTGAATACTACCGTCTCACTGTAACGTCTATTCCGCACGGGCAGCTCCTTGTATCGCCGCGTCATTCAATGGTTCAACAACGACATCGCACGTAAGTTCCTCTCCGCCGAAGGGTTGGCCATAATCGATGGTGACGTCGGTCTCCCCGACGTCGAGAATCCGCCCCACCAGCGGCCCGGACCGGACCAGGCTGCCGACGGGGCCATCCACGGCGATTTCGAAGTCTTCGGGCGTTTCCCTGACCTTCCCCGTGCCGAAGGGGGTATCTATCCGCATCCCCGGTTCGGGGGTGAACCGCACCGAAACGGTGCCATCCTTCACCGAAACTACGGTGGCCGGCAGCTGTTCCTTCCCGAGGGAGAAGACATCTCCGGCTGCGGGTGGCTTGCCGGTCATTTCCGTCAGGGTGTCGGCCCCCAGGGTCATCTCCTTGGGCCGGTGGATGACCCGTGCGACCTTGATGGTGCTCTCCGCGCTCAGCTTGGCGTTGTCCTTCCTGTCACCGCGGATCTGCACGGTGTGCGGCTTTCCCGGCGTCATTCCGACGACGGCCGCGGCAATCTTCTCCGTCACGCGGTCCTCGAAGGCCACAAGTTCGGTGGAAGGGGGATCTGCCGCGGTGATCGCCAGCGTATCCGCTTCCCCCCGGGGAAGAAACACCACCGACTTGCGCAAGGAGGTGTTCTCCGCGACGCTTTTTTCGGTAGTAACGGCAATGTCCCCGTTCGACAGGCGACAGGTAAACCGGACGCCGGTGCGGTCACCGGCCTTGACCGGCTGTTCCACCGGGACCGTCGCGCATCCGGCAAGGACCAATCCCGTTGCCACCAGCACATACGTTCGCGCACCACCTTGAAGTCTCTTCACGCCTGTAGTCCCTTCCTGCTGTAATGTTCACAGGGCGCCTACTCTAGCATCACGATGTTACATCCAAGCGTCGAATGCTTTAATGTTGCGTTAATATTCAGTGGATTATTTGTTACAGGAGGGGTGCCGTTACGGGGGAAACAGGGTCACGTGCAGGGGGAATGCTTATCCGTGTACGCAAGACGATTTCCCGCAAAGTGGAGAAAAAGGTGGTAAAACCCAATACCGGCGCCGGTCTATCCCGATGACGGAAGCGATTCGCCGGTGCGTTCAAACTGCCATGGCGGCGTCGCCGAGTGACTTTGTCTTTACGATGGCGGATGGCAGCCCGGTAAACTTCAGAGTTTACCGGGACCTGTGGAATGAGGCATTAGAGGCTTCGGAAGTGACGAACAAGACGCCATACTCTACCAGGCATTCATTGGTGCAGAGGGCTTTGGTGGCGGGAGTGACGCCGGTTCGCCTGGTGGAGATCATGGGCCATCGGGACAAGCAGATGATCTTCGGGGTTTACGGCCGGTACCGCCATGGCTTGGGAAAAGAGGCCGGCGCTCATCAGCTACCTGGGGGCCGATTTCCTCAAACCGGAGATCGCCGCCGGCCTTATCGCCGCATGAGGGGAAAAATGACCGCCCTGGCTACCTGCGAAAGAACCTGCGAAAGTCGGGACAACAAAAAAGGAATCCCGAAGGATTCCTTGTGTTTATCTGGAGCGGGAAACGGGATTCGAAGGCTGCCGTTAGAATCAAAGCAATCTATATTTCATATTACTTTTCAATATGTTGTCCTTACCTTCCCACCGGTTAAAGTCCACAGTAATCTAGCGAAAACTAGCTTAAATCATGGCAATTGGTGAAAATCCGGTGAAAGCGCAACGTGGCCGAGGCGCACCGGCGAAGCGTAGCGGAGACCGTGTGCCGCCGAGTGGTTGAGCATCGCCTCTAGTTCCTGCGTTTTTGTTGTTTAATGACTCCGGCAAGTATAAATGCAACTCCGAACAGCATGGGTGACATGCAGTCGGGAGAAGTAGCTGTTTTCATAAGCTCTGCGAGAGTCAGCCCTCTTGTGCTTGCGGAAAATAACGCCAGTCCAACAGAAAGGGCAATTACCGAAGCCCCTGACACAAGCAGGGGCCAATTCCCCTTTTTATTTCTCTTCCTTGCAATGTTGGCTGCGAACATCCCTGTCGTCAAAATAACTCCGACAGGGATGCTCAGTATGAAAACAAGAATGAATTGGCCATCTCGAAAGGCAGAAGGCTCAAACATCTTGTAAAGGACCATCACCAATATTGTCGGCCCTAAAAAGGTGCCAACGTATTTTAAGAGTCCAATTAGAAGTTCTTTGCCAACACTGTCAGTCATCATTATTTTCCATTTAATTTGCTCAACGGCTTATGGGGTCTGCGGGTCCCCACCGTAGCACCCCGTGGTTGGATGTCACTTGATCATCAGAAGACCCATAAGGTTCCAGATGCCATGAGCTATAATCATTGGCCAGAGCTGTTTAAGTCTGACAAAGGCGTATGTAAACAAAACCGCCATTACAAAAATACCGACAGCTCCAGCTGCACCCTGATAAAAATGGCATGAAACGCGGATTACAATACTCGTGATAATTGCTATTCGTACATTTTTGATTCTTTCTATCGCAGTCACAAGGTAACCAAGCAGTAGAATCTCTTCATACAGTGGATTGATGAATGAGAGTACAACAACTGAAAATACATTCGGATTTCCTGTCATGAGAGTTGCAAGATGATTTGCTGCTTTGTGGTCAAAGTAACCTACAAGCCTTGCAGCCATGCCTGAAGCGAATGAAGCACCAAGAAATAGTAAGAGTCCGATTCCTGTTAAACGTAAGGATGGTTTTATTTTGAGTTGTTCAAAATTCCAACCACGAATGTAAAGAATCCCTCCGATTACAACTGATAATAATATTTCAAAAAATATATTTGAGACTAACCTGGAGCTGGAAAAGCCACCTCCAGAACGATTAAACAGATACAAGCTGGATCCAATCATCGGCAAGCTAAAGGCAAGTAGAGTGACAATCAGGATCTCTGTTCTCGGCGTCCATCTTCGTATTACATTTATCATTCTATCTCTTCACCCAACGGGGCTGCGCTTGACCTGCCGGGCGATTCATCGTCCGGTCATGGTCTGAGCGCATGTTCGATCATCTGCAAAATCCAAGGTTTGTCTGGTTATCCAATCAGACACTTGATAGCAAGGAATAACATCATTGATCCCCCCAAGAGAGAGCCTAACCCGTAATATATAGATAAAAGCTTTGAATCATTGGGTTCTTTTCTTGTCTTGAACCCAATGATTGAAGGCCATATCCAGAACAACCTTCGATATCGAAGGGCTTGATAGGAAACAAACAGAGAAAATACTCCCATAGCTAATAATACTACGCCCATTGCTATCACAGTAGATTCTCCATCATCCCTATCATTTTCTCTTGATCGAACGGGTAGCCGCTGAGCCGGGAGCGTCAGCGAATCGGCTCTTGCGGCAGGTTGTGCGTGCGTCTCTCCAACCTCAGTTGTTGACGTAGATAAACACAGCGGCTATTGCTCCAAGAATCAAGAGAATTATCAAGGTCGTTTTAACTTCTTTAACAAATGGCTCCCGCCGATCCCACACTCTAAGAACGGTCGCTATAAAGCCGATACCTACAAAAAGGGCAATTATTAACGTCTTTCTCAGTTGTTCCATAACTCCCCAAGCTGCCTTCCAGCCGACCTGTCGCCACCCTCAGAAATAATGACTTATTATTCTATTCATCATTTCTTCCGCACAACGGTGGCGAGGCGCACCTGCCGCGTCAGCGGTCGGTGTGCCGCCGAGTGGTTGGCAGTTACTTTCTCTTTAAAACATCTGACGGGAAAGCATATTCCCATTGCTCTAAAAAACTAACTAGATGTGCAGAATTAACTACATAGACAGTTCTTTCATGATCCTTCAAAACATCAGGTAGGTCATGGAGTTGAGACAAATCGTTAAGACGTCCTCCCAAACACTTATGAAAACGCAGAAAAGGAACCTCCTCAAATTCACACTCCGTAATCTCGCCTGATTCACTTATATCTGTTGGACAGAACTTGCATATTTTGAGAGCTGCAGTTGTAATGATAACCGGATGATAAGCTCTAAGTAATTCACCATCTTTACATAATTGTCTTTCCTGAAAGGCTATGGCTTCTGTTGCATCTACCAATTCTGAGCCAATTTTCTCCAGCATAGTTGTTGCTTTGTTGTCCATTTTAGGAATTCCACAGAATTCCGATCTGTAACCCACTGGCTCAATTTGCATCCCATCCCATCCAAACCTTTTTGACTCACCGTTTGAGATGTTTGTTATCCATGTTTTGGAAATGTGCCATTTACGAGGTGGTGAAGCATGCGATGATGATGGGCACAGAAAGATCCATTCCGTATCAAGCATACGTTTACACTCGATAACCATAACTTGCGTATTGCATCGTAGTTTAAGAATCAAGTCAGCGTATCCCGTAATGCCTGTTTCGGGGTGTTGCCAAGGATGTTCCATGCTCATAACGACCCAATGATGGTCTGCAAGTGATTCCTCAATCTTACGTTTTACCCCGAGTTGCAGAGGAAATCCGGTGGAATTCACAACCCTTGCAAGGAACTCCTCATGCTTAACTTGGGCAACTGGGTGTGTGGTTTCTGGTTCCATCATGATCTCCAAATTATGTCTGCCAACGGTTTTGCTGCTGAGCCGTGAGCGTCAGCGAATCGGCTCTAGTGGCTTGTTGGCTGTCTGTCCTGTATCAGTAAACACTGAATTATACCGGCGAAGGAGAAAAGATGCGAATGCAGCACTGAACAAAACACCACACCAATTGATAAAAACGTAAGCCCTCGGCGGCCAATGATACGCGATCAATGTCTCTTGCTTGGTAAATACAATGTTGGCAAGGCAAAGGAATACTAAAATAATCTGCTCTAACGCGAGCGTAAGAATAGCGAGTTTTTTCCTGCGCCAGATCCCAAATGCTATGGTTGAATCAAGGGCAGCGAAGAAAAAGTATAAAGCTCGAAACATTACTCCAGTGATGTGATGGTCTAGAATAACAACTGCTCCTCCTCGTAAAACATGGACAAACGAAGAGATGGCGAATGCCGTTACGACGGTCGTAAGAACTTTTTCAGTTTTTTTGCGTTCTTTTGTCATTTTTTATCAGCCAACTAGGGATTATGCCGCAGCTCTTTTAATCTTCTATTTATTCTATTTTTCCACAAAAACATTCAAAACTAGGTCACTTTGCGACATATTTTGTCATAAGGTAGCTGTATATTCCCCCCAAATGAGGGGGATATACCGCAGCTGCATAATTCCGTGAATTTTTATGTTTTGTCTTTGCACCATGTTGTAAACCATTGGTTAAAGCTAGTCAACAATATATCTGGAGAGGAGTCACCATGCAGGCACTTCATAAATGGGCAAAGGACAAGCCTGACATCATTAAGATTCTTGCCGCACAACTCATTTCATCAGTCCAAGACATGAGCGAATATTTTAAAACATTAAAGCTTCGTCGCTTCGCTAGCAAGAAGTTTCCCTTACCCCATCTGCCCTCCTGGTTTGCCATGTACCGCACCCATCGCAAAACCATCGTTCAGATTGAGGCCATTTGGGCCGTAGCCTGTGGGAAAACTATGGTTCAATCATTTTCCGAGCAGCTCAAGAACTTAAAAAATACCTCGCCCTCTGCGTCTCAGCCGTCGAAAGAAGAAATTCGCGAATCCAAAAACTGGCTGCAAGTGATCCACTCCGCATCGGAAAAGGAGCTAGAGGATGAATTCAACCACGTACCCGCCAGCCAAGCCGCTAAGCGAAGACTGAATAAACTGTTTGCCGAAAAGCCGCTGGAATTCGGTTTCTTCCTTTTTGTTGCCGTCCCCTGCTGGATGCTTTACCGGACTTCTCCAACTCAGCTCTATCGCAAGGCCAGGCTGGGTGATTTCGAAGCACTACAAAACCTGCTCCGCCTCGATCAGATGATGCTCCATGATCCAGCCATAGGGAAGCAGATAATCGCCTACCGGTTCAACCATTCATCCAGCAAGTACCGCAAACTGTTGGACGCAGCGACAAAGGCCCCAAAGGGCAGCGGTTCGTTCAAAAACATTCTACTTGCGGTGGTCGGTTTGCTGTCAGCAATTTCACTGACGACCGTACGGCCCCTCACTCCCCAGGATCTCTTTGAACTTGTTGCGGCCTTTGACAGTGACACCAAGAGCAAGCTTCTTGAGAATCTCCCCAAGAACCCCGATGCATTGGCCCGCGCACTCTCCCCGGACCGGAACTTGTGGCGCCAGGTACACCCCTCGGACAAAAAAAAGTGAATTCCCCGTCCGATCCCCCTTTCTGATTTCGTGGTCTTCTGAGGAAAATTTCAATCCTCAGGAGGCACCATGGAGACGCAAGAAACACTATTTCCCGAAGCACAACCCACCCTTGAGAGTACCCCTTCCCCCCCTGGATCGACCGGCGACCCGGCAGGGAGTGCTAGTGCAGACGGCACCCCTGCCGGGTCGCCTGCGTCTTTGGCAAGTCAAACTCCCCTACCCGGCTTCGAAAGTTATTTCCCGCCTGCGCCTATTGAACTTGATAATAGTAGCAAAAGTCTGACAGAAACGATCGGTCCCATCCTGGATGAATGGGATCGGGAAAAAGCGCTTAGCGTAGGAGCCTGCCTCAGTATCTATCCCAGCGGCGAGATCACCGGTGGCTTTTTCCGGAAAAGAATCAAACCTCCCCCAAAGCGAGAAGGTAGGACCATTTCCCAGGAATTTACCAGCAAGGCCAAAAAGGCGATCAGGCGAGCGGTCGAAAGCGGCGTTGCCGTGTTCAAAGTGTTCGTCACCCTTACCTTTGATCCCAAGAAGTCGACGGTAGATGAATCCGGCCGGGTGATTCAGTCATGGGCCAAGAAGGAATTCAAGCGGTTTCTCAATACGGTCAAAGTGATTATCGACCGCAAGGCGCAAGCCCAGGGGGATGCCTCTTTTAGCTATATATGGGTGGCTGAAGTCCAGCAGAACGGCAACATTCATTTTCACATGCTCGTGGATAGGTTCCTGCCGGTGAAGTGGCTGGTCAAAATCTGGGATCAAGCTCCCAATAGCGTCAACGTGAAGCGGCTGAACGACCAGGGCCACGCCGTCAACTACATGCTGAAATACATGAAAAAAGGCAGTTGTCCCATCGAGGGCAAGCGCTACGGCATGACGCAAAACCTCCTGGATGCCATCAAGCCGCAGAAGGTGCGATTTGAGGGGAAGGATCGACGGGAAGCCTTTAACAAAGCCCGTCTCAAGTGTCACAAGGAAATACAGAAGAATGGCGGCATGGTGTCGGTATATGGCCTGTACATCCCCCCTCACAAGCGGGCGCGTCTATGGCGGGATCAAAAGGGAAACATTCGAAAGACGCAAGAAGTCTCGCCCCACGTCTCGTCCCGGTTCCTCGCTCGGTTGGAGCTGGAAATGAACCTCGTGACGTTAGACAAAGAGTTGGATGAGATCATCAAGGAAGCGAACCAGGACAAAAAAACCCGGCGTGACGACTTGCCGTTTTAAAGGGGGCTGTCATGGACATTGATATGCAATTTATCTCACAGTGTTTAGTTTCCTTTGCGGACCGGGAGAAAGCGAAATATCGGAACTACGTGGCCCGTTTGGTGGATGATGGTCGCCTGATGAGAGTGGACGATGAGGAAGCGGCCTGTTGCCGCGTACTCAGGGAGAGGTACGGCGATGACGAGTGAATATCAAACCGTTACCCCGGAGTTTCTTACGGTGGAGCAACTAGCCGAGCGCCTCCAGGTCTCCCGCGCCACTCTCTTTATGTGGATGCAGAAAGGCTTTCTCGCGTCAGGAAGGCACTATTTCAAGAGAGGGCGGGTTTTGCGGTTCATCTGGTCACATGAGCTTATCCAGGAGCTTCTGACAGGTTCCCCCGTAGGTGAGGGCAACGCCTCCCCCGTAAAGCCTTTAGCGACAACTGTCACGCGGAAAAAATCAAGCCCGGTTAATTGGGAGTACTGAAATGACCATTAATTTGTGTTATGCTTTGCCTCGGACTTTGGCCGGTGGGATGTGGATAGCGGAATGGAGACGACCATGAAGCTCACAAACCACCATAACGATGTACTGCTCTTTGACAAAATGGAGAAGAAACAGGGAACCATCATCAGAAAGCCCGGCTCCCGCAAGCTCTACGTCCTTTTCTACTATTTCAACCGGCGGGTGGAGAAAACCACCGGCCTGAACGACACCTCAAAAAACCGGGGAAAAGTCCGGGCCTGGCTGGATCGGGTCATCGAACGGCGGGATGCGGGGAAGTTCATCTTTGCCGAAGCCTTCCCCGGAGCCCCGGAAGAGGAAAAAGCCTACTTCGCCAAACTGGAAGGATGGCAGTATGCCCCGGAGCCTCGGGACATCCTCTTTGGCTCGTACGTTCAGGAATGGTATCGCAACGTGTGGGACCATTACCCGGAAGGGACGAAAAAGGACGACTACCGGCTGATAATCGATTACTGGCTGGTGCCGCACTTTGGGGAGATGACCTTCTTTCAGATCAGCGGCGTGGAGTTACAGAAGTTCATCGCCTCCCTGAAATGGAAGAAGGGGGCCAAGAAGGGGCAACCTCTATCCAAGGCCAGGGCAAAGAACATCCTCATACCTCTCAGAACCATCTGGAATGATGCCTGCGACCAATACCGCTGGGTACTTCACAACCCCTTCCCCAACCTGAAAAAGCACCTGCCCAAAACCCCACCCAAACGGCGGGAAGGGTTCCGCTTCGATGAATGGCAGGCTTTCTTGCAGCACATTGATCCCTGGTATCAGACGGTCGTGGAATTGATGATCCTTACCGGCATGATCAATTCCGAGATAGCGGGCCTTCGGAAAAGTGACATTCGCCCCGATTACATCCTGGTGCAGCATACCATCGTCAGGGGGAAAGTTCACGACACCCCTAAGACTGTCTATCGGATCAGGAAAATCCCCATAACGCAGGCCATCAGGAAGCGCCTCGACGTTCTCCTGGAGAGGTCAACGGGGGAACTGGTCGTCACCACCAAAGCCGGGACGATCTTTCGCCCCGCCAACTTCCTGAAGGATATTTGGAGCAAGGCGGCCAGGGCCAGCGGGATCACCGACAAAGTACCCTATTCCTTGCGCCACTCCTTCGCGGCCTGGGCGCTTACCCTGCGGATCGATCCGAACCGGCTGGTGCGTCTCATGGGGCATGGATCGAAGAAAATGGTCTATGAGGTCTACGGGGATTACGTCGAAGGGCTGGAAGAGGATTTCTGGCAGATTCTGGAGTACTTCGGCAGGGATTTCGTGGAGTTGAAGGGGAAAACCCCGCCTCACCTGCAAGGCTATCCGGGGCAGATGCTGACGGTTCCAGGTAACGCTTCCCCTACCCTTCACGCAGTAAACGAAAGCCCCGCACTTCCCTTAAAACCTTCTTGGTGAAAGTTTTGGTGAAAGTCGGGACAACAAAAAAGGAATCCCGAAGGATTCCTTGTGTTTATCTGGAGCGGGAAACGGGATTCGAACCCGCGACTTCAACCTTGGCAAGGTTGCACTCTACCACTGAGTTATTCCCGCGCGATGAGCTTTGTTTTATAGCAAATGCCGGCTGGCAAGTCAATATTTTTTTCGCGTCACAGCATGTCGGATTACAGAAAAAATCAGGCGAGTTCAGTGAAGGGACTGCTTCTCAGGAAAGTTATGAATTCGAGGGCATTGAGGTTCCCTTCCTGCTGATAAATTTTTTCCAGAGAATTGAGAACCGAAGCATGCAGGTTGGCGAGTTCTATCCGCGTGGAGGTGATAAAATCGTTAAACGGCTCTTCGGGAAGAAACGGTCCTGTATAAACATCCTGGGCGGCCTCGAGGGAGTTGCGGGCGTTTTTCATTTCTCCCCTGGCAAGCAGCTTGATTCCCGAGATGGCTTTATGACGAAACTCACTGGCATCGCATATCAATGAGGCGATGTTGAGTCGAACCGCCTCTCCCTGGGTTACAACCGGATTGAGCGCCAGAGGGCCAGAAAAAGACTTCCTCAACCTGCTGATCGTCGTCTTGAAATTATTGGCTCCCGCCGCTGCATCGCAGCCTGGCCAGAGAAGTTCGATGAGTCTGTCTCGATGGACCCATTGATCATGGGTTACCAGAAGATAGCAGAACAGGAGGCGCGCTTTCTGACTTTCCCACACGATAGTGACGGGCAAACCGTTGTGCGCAAACGAAAGGCCGCCAAACGAGATAACATTGACGGGCGCGTCGACTTCACTATTTTTTGTGCTCTTGCGGCCCACAGGACTATCCGGCGCCCTCGTGATGGAATTCATTGCAAATCTCAAAATGAGTTTATATTTAATACACAGAAACTCTATTTAGTCAATGCTAATCTACGGGAGCCCTGTTCTTTCCGATGAACTGTCGATGACCGAGGCGTTCCGCCTGCCGGAACACCCCGTTGAACATGCCGGTTATCGTCCCTGCGCGGAGGGCAGGGAGAAAGCCCCGAGAACGTTCCGCCTTGATTCGGCGAGCGTTCTTGCGGGATTATGACGAGCTGCCGATCTTCTTGAGGATTTCCCATCCTTTCAGGAGATCGAGTGCCCGCAGTATCTGGTAGTCGCCTTTGACCAGTTCGTCGGTTTTATAGGCAGGCTGCTTTGCAGTACTCTTTTCCTCGGATTCGTCCTTCCCGTCGGCCTCGAAATGGTGTTCCAGGTCTTTTTCCCGGATATGGAAGCTCTCTTTTTTCTCCTTGTCCGCGGACGGGAGTTCCATCTTCTCGACCACGATGTCGGGAGCAATCCCCTTGGCCTGGATGGAGCGGCCACTGGGGGTAAAATAGCGGGCGGTGGTGAGCCGCAGCCCCGAATTGTCCGAAAGAGGGATGATGGTCTGAACGGATCCCTTGCCGAAACTCTGAGTGCCCATGACGACGGCTCGTTTATGGTCCTGAAGGGCACCGGCGACAATCTCGGAAGCACTGGCGCTGCCGCTGTTGATGAGGACGACAATTGGGTAGTGCGGCTCTCGTTCCCCCTTTTGGACGACGAACCTCATCTTGGAATCCTTCTCCCGCCCTTCGGTATAGACGACGAGTTGTCCTTCGTCGAGAAAATGCTCGGAAACCTTTACTGCCTGGTCCAGAAGCCCGCCCGGGTCGTTGCGCAGGTCAAGCACCAGTCCTCGCAGGTTGCCTCCGTTATCCGCACGAATCGTCTTGAGCGCCTTCTGCAGGTCTTCATCGGTTTTTTCCTGGAACTGCGAAATCCTTACGTAACCGAAGCCCTCATCCAGCGTCCTCGCCTTGACACTCTTCACCTGAATGATGTCACGCACCAGGGTAAAGTCCTTCGGCTTCTCAAAACCTTCACGCATGATGGTAAGGGTGACGCTAGTCCCCTTCTGGCCGCGCATCCGTTTGACCGCCTCCGTAATGGTGAGGTCCTTGGTGAACTTCCCATCGATTTTCAAAATCTGATCACCGGACTTGATCCCCGCCTTGTATGCGGGGGTATCCTCGATCGGCGAAATAACCGTGAGGATTCCGTCCTTGATGGATATCTCGATGCCGAGCCCGCCGAAACTCCCCTTTGTCTCGATCTTCATCTCTTTATAGGTTTCGGGAGGCATGAACGAACTGTGGGGGTCCAGGGAAGAAAGCATGCCGTTGATAGCCCCATAAATCAGCTTTTTCGTGTCCACCTCTTCCACGTAGCTTTTCTTGACGATGGCAAGAACATCGGTAAACAGCTCTATCGATTCATACTCATTACCGCCTTGGGCGGCGCAGCGACGCTGAGCTCCCACACCCACGCAAATCGCGAGTAGAACCATTGCGCCCACGAGCATGACGACTTTTCTGGTTTTCTTCTTGCTGAACATCGTGCCTCCGAAGTTACGGCCATCGATTCATGGCCGGATTTTTGTAAAAAGGGAATATCGCAGAAATATTTATTTAAACCAGGGCGAAGGATCGATCGGCTTCCCATTGTACCTGATTTCAAAATAGAGCATCGGACCCCGCGACGAATCGATATCGCCGACGCTCGCTATGACATCGTTCCTGGCTACGGAAGCCCCGACTTTCTTGTTGATTTTTGCGGCATGGGCATACAGACTGAAGAAACCGCCTCCATGGTCCACGATGACCATATTGCCGTACCCCTTGAAGTAGTCGGCAAAGATGACCTGACCGTCATAGACGGCATGGATCGCCGATCCCAGCGGGGAGGTGATTGCTATGCCATTGCTTACCGTATAGGAATTGAATTCCGGATGCTTGTGACGACCGAAGCTGTCGACGATCTCGCCTCTGACCGGTATGGTGAGCCTGCCCTTCTGGGCCCCGAAACCTTTGTCGGAAAGAGGCGGTAATGAGGGGACGCCGTTGTCGATCGATTTTTTAGTAGTATAAACCTTTCTCTTGCTGGCTTCAAGCCTTTCCACCATGCTCTGGAGTCTTCTGGCGTTTGCCTCCAGTTCCTTCAGAGATGCCAGGTAACTCTTTGTATCGTTTCGCACCTTCGAGAGGTACACGACTTTCTTCTCCTTCTCTGTCTCGATTTCTTTCTTTTTCGCAGAGATGTTTTCCTTTATTTTCTCCTTGGTTGCCGCATCTTTTTCTTGTTTTTCCTTCAGCACCCGCAATTGGTCGATCTTCGCGTTATATTCTGCAAAGAGCTGTTGATCGTGCGCCAGTACACTTTTCATATAGCGCAGATTCTCAGACATTTGCGGCAGCGATTCGGAGGCAAAGAACATCCGGGTGTTACCCAGTTCCCCCGCCTTATACAATGAGGTCAAACGGAGATCAATCTGTTGCTTCTTGCGCTCCGCCTCACCCTTGACCGTTACGATCTCCTGCTGGGTACGCCTCAGAATGATTTCCGCCCCTTGAAGATCCCGATTCAGTGTGGCGAGACTCGCTTCCTTCTCATGGAGACTTTTGTTTATCTGATCCAGTTCGCTGCTTACCTTGCTTTCAACGGATTTGTTTTTTTTCAGTAATTGCTTTTTTTCTTTGATTTCTTTCGCAATCCCTTTCAGATCTTCCCTGACATCGGCGTTGACCGGGAGTGAAACAACAAGAAGCAGAACTGCTCCGCATGTGCATGAAAGGACACGGGACATGGCTATGTCGTGGTGAACCGTTTCAGCGACGCAAGGCTTCCAATCATGCCAAGGACAACCCCTCCGATGAATATGCCGGCAATATGGGATGGGGGGAGAAACGAAAGGCTGGTAGCGGCCGGATTGAAACTGAGGAAATTCCCGGCATTATTGAGAAATCCGAGATACGAAACGATCAGGACCAGAATAGCGAGAATGCTGCCGGCAGCACCCTGGAGCATCCCCTCGATGACGAAAGGCGCCCTGATAAAAAATCTCGTTGCGCCCACGAGGCTGAGTACCTCCAGTTCGTCCTTCCTGGTGTAGATTGTCAGCTTAATGGTATTCGAGATGATGAAAATCACCGCCAGCAGAAGAAAAATGCCGACAAGGGCACCTACCAGCCGCATGAAATTCACAAAGGCAGAAAAGCGCCGGACCCATTCCTCTCCGTACTGGACCTCGCCGATTCCCGGTATTTTCTTCAATTTGGCCACGTAGGCCTCAACTGCGTCGCTACCGCGGCTCCCCTTCCTGAGATTTATCTCGAAAGAGGCTGGCAAAACATCAGCAGAAACCCCTTCCAGAAGCGATTCCTGGCCTTTGAGCCTCGAGCGGAACTTCTTCAGCGCATCATCCTTGCTGATGAATTCGATATTCTTCGTTTCAGGCAGCGCCTGGATTTGTGCCTTCAATTGCATGAGTGCCGCCTGGGGCGGTTCTCTGTCAAAATACACCGTCACCTGCACCCGCTTGCTCCAGTCCTCGGCCATCCCTTCCAGATTTACCACAACCAGGAGAAACAGGGCGATAATGAGCAGGGCCAGCATTATGGTGACCGTCGTAACGAAGTTGATGAAGATGTTTTGCCTGATATTCGTCAATGCCCGGGCAAGGAAATACGTAAGGCCACCCGAAGCGCCGTCTTTTGCTATCTTGGCTCTTTTGGTCTTGTTAGCGCGGGACATCGGTATCATCCATGACATGACCCTTCTCGAGGCGGATCACTCGTCTGTGGCAGTTTTCAATGAGGCGACGGTCGTGGGTTGCCACAACCACTGTCGTGCCGCGGATGTTTGCTTCCCTGAAGATGGTCAGTATCTGCTCCTTGTTTTCATCATCCAGGTTGCCGGTGGGTTCATCGGCGAGGAGTATCTTCGGGTCGTTGACCAGCGCCCGCGCCAATGCCACCCGTTGCTGTTCCCCACCGGAGAGCCGCAAGGGCGTCGAATTGAGTTTGTGCTCGAGGCCCATCTGCTTCAAGACATGGTACACCTTCTTGCCGATCTCCTTTTTCCGCCAACCGAGCACTTCGAGGGTGATGGCAACGTTCTCCAGTACGCTCCGGTTGGGAAGCAGTTTGAAATCCTGAAACACGACGCCGATCGTACGTCGCAGATAGGGAAATTCGGACGGCTTGAGGCGGGACAGATTTTGTCCGTCAATGACGATCTGGCCGCGTGTCGGAGTCAGTGCGCCGTACAAAAGTTTGAGGAGGGTCGATTTGCCTGCCCCGGATGGACCTGTGAGAAAGACGAATTCGCCTTTGGGAATCCTCAGGTTGATCCCATTCAGAGCCGAAACGTCCCGTTGGTAGGACATGCTGATGTTGTGAAGCTGGATCATGAAACGTCCCCGTTACCAGTAAAACCTACGGCGGATTTACCATTCGCTGTATGCAGTATTGTCAAAGGGGCTTTTCTGATCGGAACCGCTGTGGACATCAAAGACATTGCCCAGACCTTTCTGTTCGGTAACGACGCTGCCGGTCGGTTCGATGGGAGGCAAAACGACCCATGATTCTTTGGATCGTGTAAAGGGATCGACGGGAATGTCTTTCAGATATTTTTTGTCCACCAATTCCTGGAGAGAATCGGGATATTTCCCCTGGTCAGCGTAAAATTGATCGATCGTCGTGCGGATGTTGTAGAGGTCTTCCCTGAGAACTGCTTCCTTCGCCCTGACAAGCCCCCACATATAGTTGGGCGCGGCAATGGACGCGAGAATACCGATGATGGTAATAACGATCATCAGTTCGATCAGGGTGAACCCACTGTTATCACGAAGCCTTCGCAGCATCAGTTACCAGTCCTTGTATTTCGTGCCGTCGATGGCCGTCTCTTCGCTGAGCGAATACACATCGTACACGTTTTCTTCACCCCAGGTAGAGCTGTCGGGCTGGTCGACGGAAGAACGCAGCCCCCATTTCGGCTTTTCTCCCGGCGGTGGCGGGTTAAAAGGGTCAACGGGGATCTTCCGCAAAAATCTCCTCTTGTATCCGTACAGCCCGCCGAAATCGTAGCCTTCCACCAAAACGTCGAGAGATTTGGGATATGCCGCCTTCTGATCATCCATCATAGCGGGAATTTTCTTTTGTATCACCGCATCGAGATAGCACTTGTTGTAATCATCGATCGCCGTTCTCATGACGCGGAGGTCTTTCCGCAACTCCAGCTCCTTCAAGCGCTTGGCGGTAACTCTGGTGGTAGGGAATATCACTGTTGCCAGGATCGCCAGAATAGACATCGTGACCACCAGTTCGATCAGGCTCAGGCCCCTATTGTTGTTCCCTGTGTTCATCATGATCATGCCGGCGGATCAACCCGACTATTTCACCTCCACCAACGCACCGGGAGGATTGATTTGCATTGAGCTTCCCGATGGCGGATAGAGATAACCGAACTGAACGTCGAACCTGGCCAGACCTCGCTTCAATGCCTTGAAACGCAGGGTGGCAAGGGTGCCATTTCCTTTTGCCCCCGGCGCACCTTCGCTCCTTTTCACGATCATGGAAACCCTGCTGGATTCCCTTTCGACCGGCGCCTTGAACTCCGTGGCAACTCCTCCCTGCCTCATGAACCCTCCTTCGTCCGCTGAAACAAAGTCGATAAGGTTCGCGTCGTACTGCAGAGAGAGGGATGTTCTGGCCAGGTTCTCCGCATCGGAAACCTTTACCTCGATGGTAAAGATATCATTCAGCTTCGCCGCCAACGGCGCATTGAGGGTCACGATCCCCCTGGGAGGAGGTCCCGCCTGCTTCGGGGGCTGAGAAGCTGCCGCTCCGGGTGTCCCCTCTGGTGGGGGAACCTGTCCGGAAGAAGGTGTAGCCGTTGGAGTCGGGGTAATGACGGGAACACCGACAGCCGGAACAGCCAGCGTTGAGGGGCCTGCAGCTGCCTGACCGGCGTTCACACTCTGAGCGGCTCCTTCAGCGGACGGGACGGCTGGTGCAGGAGCCATTCTGTCACCCCTCTCGGGGACCGGACCACCGGGGGCTGGAGGGACTGTCCCCGCTGGAGGGGCCACGGAGGGAACAACCGCCGGTGGGGCGACAGCAGGCGGTGCAGCAGCAGGCGGCGCAGAGACTGGAGGCGCGGCAGCAGGCGGCATTACCGCCGGTGTCACTGCTGCCGGCACCGCCTGTGGTTGTGCGGAGACAGGGCCCGTCCTGGGGAGACGCCCCCGTTTCCCCGGGACCGGTGTCGTCGCAGGCGCGGCAGCAGGTTGTGCAGGAGCCGAGGCGGCAGGAGGAGCTTCAGCTTCTTCGTTTTCTTCCGCAAACGAACCGAAGATCTTGGTGGCCGTCGGTTCGTCTTCTTTTCCGGACCAGAACAAGGCAGAATCCGGCTCGGGAATCGTTATCCCGCGCACGACCCGGGGCGTAATCGCCAGGACCAGTTCGTTCTTTTGATTCTGGTTGTTGTTATTGGTCAGGAACGGCCCGAGTACCGGAAGGTCTCCCAGCAGGAACACTTTCTGTTTGTTCTTGGTTTTATTATCCTGTATGAGCCCGCCGATAACGCTCGTCTCGCCGTCCCTCAGATTCAGAACGGTATCGAGGTTGCGGGTACCGATGGTGACGACCTGTGTCGCAGAGGTGGCACCGCCGACGGTTTCGGTGCTGATGATGGAACTCACTTCGACGCTCAGCTTGATGGTTACTTCATTGTTGAGCTGGATGGTAGGTTCGGCATTGACCTTGACGCCCACATCCACATACTGGACGTTGACGTTGACACCGCCTCCCACCGGAGACGATGTTGTCGTAATCGGCAC